>Ga0208690_1000079_pt1 | contig 22753 bp, 17 predicted proteins | sample June2015DPH_16_1_2_FD_184712 | JGI IMG/M metagenome (GOLD analysis project Ga0208690, IMG submission 184712) | Peatland microbial communities from SPRUCE experiment site at the Marcell Experimental Forest, Minnesota, USA - June2015DPH_16_10... | ecosystem: Environmental > Terrestrial > Soil >...
TGGCGACGCATCGCATTCACCATCAGTATTCCGATCAGGATGGCGATCCGCATTCGCCCATCGACGGGAAATGGTGGGCGCACATGGGCTGGATCCTGATGGGCAAGTCGATGCATCATGACACGACGACGCTGGCGCGCTACGTCCCGGATCTCGCCAAAGACAAGTTTCACGTCTGGATTACGAAATATCACTACGTACCGCAGATCGTTCTGGGCGCGGTGCTGTTTGCAATCGGCGGTCTGCCCTGGCTGCTGTGGGGGACGTTCATGCGCACGGTCGTCGGCCTTCATGCTACGTGGCTGGTAAATTCCGCAACGCACTCGTGGGGCACGCGGCGTTTTGCTACGCGCGATCTTTCCACCAACAGCTGGTGGGTGGCTTTGCTGACGTTCGGCGAGGGATGGCATAACAATCATCACGCGCATCCGACCGCGGCGCAGCATGGGTTCACCTGGTACGAAGTTGACATGAATTGGTATGGGATTTGGGCGCTGAAGCAGCTCGGCCTGGCTTGGGACATTAAGCGGGTGCGGCTGGGTGACTTGGAGAACGGGCTGGTGGCTGCGCCCAATGGAAAGATGATTGGGGTGGCGTTGCCGGAGAGTGCTGTGGCGGGCGACTAATTCGGCTCGGCAATACGAAATTAACCACAAAGGTCACGAAGGACCACGAAGGATTTTACTTTGTGGTCCTTGACGTTTGTGGTTTAAGTTTCTGGGTCATGGAATTTCGGCGACCGGTTGGAGGCTGGAACGCTGTAGAATCAGCGCAAAAGCCATGCGCATCACGAGCCGCCGCGGAACCATCGTCTTCTTCCTTTGCCTGGGCATTGGCCTGGTTGCGCTGGCGGTTGCACTGAATGTTGGCTGGATCATTCTCAATTGGCGGTTGAGAGTGCTGCTGTTCTTCGGGATTATCTTCTTCGCTCTCATTATCGCGGGCATGATCGTGAACACCAGCTTTTTGATTCGCGAGCTTCGCCGCAGCGAGCAGCATGATAGCTTTATCAACGCTGTTACCCACGAACTGAAAACCCCGGTCGCGTCAATCCGGTTGCATCTCGAAACTCTGCAGCGCAGACAGTTGGCCGAGGGGCAGAAGCAGGAGTTCTATCGGTTGATGCTGAGCGATACGGATCGCTTGACGGAGACGGTTGAGCAAGTGCTACGGGCGGGACGCGCTGGCGACAAAAAAGCGGGCCGCGAAAAATTGGTGGTCGATTTTCGGCAACTTGTCCGCGAGTGCATGGAAGTGGCTTGTACGCGGCATCATCTGGCTGCGGACGCTTTGCATTACGAAGAAGCCTCGAGCAATGGCGCGGGAATGGGCGTGCGCGGCCATGCCGAGGACCTGCGAACAGCGGTCTTCAATGTTCTCGATAACGCCATCAAGTATTCCGGCGAGAATGTGGATATATGTGTGCGGATGAGTATGGTGGATGAAAAGCGGATTGTCCTCAGCGTGCAAGATCACGGCGTCGGGATTCCTGCGGACGATTTGAAGAGCATTTTCAAACGCTTCTACCGCGTCTCACACCGGTCGCTCGGGCACGTGAAGGGAACTGGATTGGGGTTGTTTATTGTGAAGTCGATCGCCGAAAAACATGGCGGCAAAGTGTTTGCCACAAGCGACGGCGAGGGCGAGGGCGCGACGATCACCATGGAACTGCCGAGGGCGAACGCATGAGCCGGGTTCTGGTAGTGGAGGATGAGGAGCATCTGGCGCAGGGATTGCGCTTCAATCTGCAGGAGGAAGGATATTCGGCGGAAGTCGTTGGCGATGGCGAGGCAGCCACGGATCGTCTTCTCGGCAAGAAAGAGAGTTTCGACGTGGTCGTGCTCGATATTATGCTGCCGGGTAAGGATGGGTTCAGTGTGGTTTCCGAGTTGCGCGCGGCGCGGAATTATGTCCCGGTGCTCATGCTGACGGCGCGCAGCCGGCCCGAGGACGTGTTGAAGGGGTTTGCTGCCGGAGCCGACGATTATCTTCCGAAGCCGTTCGATTTATCGATTTTGCTGGCGCGCTTGCAGGGTCTGCTCCGGCGAAGTGAATGGATGCGAAGTGTGCAGGCGAGTGGAGATCGTGAATCGGCTCCCAGTTCGTCCCAGTCTGTCCCCGACCCAGGAAGCATCAGCGATTTCGGAACATTCTCATTTCATGGCAAGACCATCGATTTTGGAACGCTGGAACTGCGGAGCGGGAGCAATGTGATTCATTTGACGCTGATGGAATCGGAGTTGCTGCGTCACCTGGTGCGGAACGATGGACGCGTCGTCTCGCGGAAACAGATTCTCGAAGAGGTTTGGGGGTTGCACGAAGATACCGACACGCGGGCGATCGATAATTTCATCGTGCGGCTGCGGCGTTATATCGAGGACGATCCGGCGGAGCCTCGGCATTTATTGACGGTGCGCGGAGTCGGGTATCGTTTCCTGGCGAATCCGGAAGGCAAGTAGGGATGCCGAGGCTGCTGTCTCGTGCTTATGTGCCCCGCTCTCTCTGCTCGCGGACCGACGAGTCGCCCGTCTCTCCTTGAGCGGGAAAACCCGCGAATCAGGAAAAAAGTAAGCGGATCAAATCGACGGTCAGCTTTTCACTTCCGCTTTAGCGCTTCCAGTTCATCAAGCGTGCGCGGCCAGTCAGACTTGAGAAGTCGTGACAGGCTTCGATCCGCTAGCACTTTGCCTGCGGTTTGGCAACGGGCGCAGTAATTGGTTTCGTTGTCGGCGTAGCGAATGCGAAGAATTTTCTCGCCGCATCTTGGGCAGGGCTGGCCGTAGCGGCCGTGAACGGCCATGTCTTTGCGAAAGGCGGTGACTTTTTCAGGGAAGCTTATGGTCGCCTCCGCCTGGAGGCGATTGATCCACGACTTGAGAGTTTCGCGGGTTGCCGTGAAGAGACGTTCCCACTCGTCTGGTTTTAACTTGTGCGTAAGCGCGATGGGGGAAAGTTGCGCGGCGTGAAGAATTTCGTCGGAATAGGCATTGCCGATGCCGCTGAGAATACGCGGATCGGTGAGCGCCCTCTTCAACGTTCGATTCTCGGCCATCAGCGCAGCGCGAAAGGCGTCGAGATCGGCGTCGAAGATTTCAATGCCTCCGGGGTCGAGCGAGCGCAATCCATCTTCGCCGATTGCCATGTGCAAGGAGGCGCGGCGCTTTGACCCCGCTTCGGTGAGGGTGAGAGATCCGCTGGGGAAATCGAATGCGGCGAGGTTGTTTCTGCCCGCGATCTTGGCATTGACTGGCTTCCAATGTAGGCGGCCGGCGATCATCAGATGAATAACGAGCCAGAGATCATGGTCAAAGCCGAATGCGATCCGCTTGCCGATACGGCGAAGTTCACGCACCATGTGGCCCTCTATGCTTTCGATTGGAGGCTGGACTGTTCGCAGGACAAACGGACTGCCGAGGCGGACGTGCTCAAGCGGCTGACCCACGACTCGCGGCTGGAGCGCGGTGATGTAGGCGGAGATGTCGGGAAGTTCTGGCACCTTAGGATTCTAAGGGAGGAGACCAGTTTGCGGTTACGCCCGGCAGAGTTCTGCTACCAACGTTTCTCGGCGCTCATGGGCCAAAGCGTCCATGCGGCTCAGGATCACCAAATAGATTGCGAACGATAATCCCGCAAGCAGCAGCAGAGTGAGCGTCGCGATCCACATACTCCCGTAGTAGCGAGCCATCAAGAACGCGCTTACGGCAACGCTGACAACTACCATCTGCAGGCCTAGACTCACGAGTACGGTCACCTGAGACGCACGCTGGCGGCCGAATTTGGAATAGTCCAATCGCTTGGGAGCGTAGATTGAGAGCACGTTGCCGGCGGCAAAGTTTAACGGTGCGGCAAATAACAAGCCGGTCAGGGTCGCGATGGTGATGTCGAGCCGTGGCTGTTCGTAAAAGAAAGCTACCGCGATCCATGCAACGACCGTCTCTAGTGCAAGAATGCAGGCGTAAGTCAGATTCTTGGCCAGAACGATTTCACGGAACCTGACCGGAGAGGTGTAGAAGAACTGGATGCCTCCCGCGTCTCCGCCGAAGCTGTTGTACACAATGTTAGTCAACATAAGAAGCATGTATGCGGATGCGATGGGGAACGCCAGGCTGGGGGTGCGACTGAGGAAGCTACTGTGGCGAACGGAATTCATGGCGCCAAAGCGAAAAACCAGAAGCATGAAAATTGGCATAAGGAAATTAAGCAGCATGGGTCCGCTGCGCAAAAGATAGCGGGTTTCTTTTTCGAATACGGCGGCAATGGGCGTCGCGAATCCGGGCAGGGCCCACCCCAGGCGAAGATTGCGATCTTTCGGCAGGGTGGAAACAGCCATCGACTCGTTCAGGTTCTCACCGTGGTATTGGGCTAGCAATCTCACGTGAAGGCTATAGCCGGCTAAAAGGCTAGCGGCCCAGAGCAAGCCGAGTGAGCTGAGCGCCACGGGCCATCGCGGGTATATGCCTTGTACGATGGCGTCGGAGGCCAGGCCGGGTGGAAGAATGCGTTGCGCCGAGACGAGAAGTTCGAGAACGTTTTGCACTGCTGGTGGGGCGTGCCTGAGACTTCCAGTCAGTGGGCCGATCAACTGGATGCAGAGCATCAGCACAACAAAGAGAATGGCCATTACCTCGCGCGTACGGCGCTGCGCCAGCCAGCGTTCGACCCAGGCGAAGACCATCTGCATGAACAAAAGGTTGAATGCCGCGAATGACAAGAGAACGAGTCCCGCCCACGGCAACAGTGGCAGCTTAGCAAAACTGACGCCTACCAAAATTCCGAATAACCAGAGGCAGCCGAGGAAAGTTGCCGGGTCGGCCATGCCGTAGGCTAACCGAACGAGAAAATATGAGCGGTAACCCAGTGGAAAGCGTAGCAGTTCAGAGGAATCCGGATTGCGGGTGAAGGCGGTCGCCAGGATGGGGAATATCTGCCAGAACAGAAAGATTCCCCAAAGCAGTAGAGCAATCATTTCCAGTTTACCTGACGACAAAAAGAAATAGGCGACCGTGCCGAGCAAGGCGGCGCCGCCGAATCCACCGCCAAGAAACGCTAAGGAAACGATTATGCGGGAAAGCAATTCCAACTGGGCGCGAGTGCTGCGTAGGGTATTGAGGAAGAGCCGCCAGCGTAACCACGCTATCGCGGAGAGTTGGCCGTGTTGGCGATTGCTGACGTCCATCTGGTGATCTCATTTTTTCACACATTTAATGAAGGATGAGGTCTTCTTTGTCGATGGGGTTCTGGTGGGGGATCCCGGAAAACCCAAGACTAAACAACGCTGCAACCAGACTTACGCTTCTACAGAAAACAGGGCGTGACTTTAGTCACAATCTGGCGTGAGGTCGCGCACTGTTCCCCTGAGGCTTTTATTAAAAAATAGAAATGTAAATGCAGGAAAGGGAGATGTGAAATGAGGTCGGTCGAGGAGCTTTCCCGTTGGCAGAGACTTGCAAATCCCTTCGCTAAGGTGCTGGACTTCGCCTTCGCCTGTCGCCATTCGCACCTAAGCCGCGTCTTTACGATCGGGGGTCGGACCTATAAAGTTTGTTGCGATTGCGGGGCGGATTTTGATTATTCGTTAAAGGAGATGGAGATCCTGGATCGACGACCCTCCCGTGCACGGCTGCGACATTTGCGTATACGACATATTTAGTCCTGGGATTGTGGCAGAAAGGCTATCCGAGCCAAGAGAGTTCCTGATCGCTGCGGCGTGCGCCGCCAACTGTGTGCAGGAAGATCTGCTCGAGCGCCATCTTTTCGCCTGAGGGTGCCGAACCGTTGCCCGAAGGGTCGTTGGCTGCTCCTTGGATTTGCGCCTGCACTCCGGTTCGAAGCTCTTCCAGCGATCCCTGCGCAACCAGCCTGCCTTGATGAATAATAGCTACGTGGCTGCAAAGCCGTTCCACGATTTCGAGCACGTGCGAAGTTAAGAAGATTGTGGCTCCGCGTGCGATCATGCCTTGCAGCATGGCCTTGAGCGTCCCGGAGGCGATGGCGTCTACCCCTTCGAAAGGCTCGTCGAGAAACAATACTTTCGGCCCATGAATCACCGCGGCGGCCATCGCCAGCTTCTTTTGCATGCCATGCGAGTAATCGGTGACCAGCTTTTTCGGCTGGTCGGCGAGTTGCATAAACTCGAGAAGTTCGGCAGTGCGCTTGGCTGCCGTTTCGCGATCGAGCCCGTACATCCGCCCGGCGAAGTTCAAGAACTCTGAACCGGTGAGCCTTCCGAAAAGCGCCATGCCTTCTGGCACAACTCCAATCTGACGCTTCACCTCGACCGGATTTGACGCAAGATCAATTCCAAGAATCTCAATTCGTCCCGAACTAGGTGCGAGCAATCCGGTGAGCATCTTGATGGTGGTCGATTTGCCGGCGCCGTTCGGTCCGAGAAAACCGAAGAATTGTCCCGAGGTCACGCATAGATTGACGCCGTCGACTGCAACGAGACCGCCAAAGCGGCGGGTCAGGTGTTCCGTCGAGATGGCAGGGACTGGGTTCATGAAGCTAATGAATCTTAATACACGTGGCGGGACGAATTTCCAGAAGGTGTGGGTTGCCGTGGTGGTGGTGCTTGGGGGAAAAACCGGCGGAGGTAAGAATGCCCCGGCGGCCAGCCGGGGCACCTCGTTCGGCAGAACTGCAGCGTCTTAGAACAGGTTCCAGAGGAATTGGTTGTAGACGTCGTGATGGTACTGCACCTCAGGCGCCTTCACGAACGTTCCGAGCAGGCGTGGGCAGCGGTCGGCGGCTGCCTGTTTGAGGTCGGCGTAGCGGCCCTTCACGTCTTCGCCGAGAAGTTCGGTAGTCCAGTCGGCTTTGCGGAAATCGTCGAGGGCTGTATAGATGTTGTCCGGTAAATAGCGCTCGGCCTGGCGCAGGTTTTTGATCTTCGAGGTGTCGCCGTCGATGCCGCTCTTGAAGATTGAGAGCATCACCAGATATGGATTTGCATCCGGCGCGACCGAGCGAACTTCGACCCGCATGCTCTTTTCGTTGCCGATCGGGATGCGGATCATCGATCCGCGATCTACCGGCGAGGCTTTGATTTGATTGGGCGCTTCGAAGTGCGGATCTAAGCGCCGGTAGGCGTTCACACTGGGATTCAGCAATAGGCAGATGTCGTTGCCGTGAGTGAGAATGCGGTCGAGGAAGGCCCAGCCCAGCTTGCTGAGTTTTTCTTCGCCCTTCGCGTCCCAGAACAAGTTTTTGCCGTTTTCGCTTATCGACACATTGGTGTGCATGCCGCTACCGTTCACGCCTACGACCGGCTTGGGCAAGAACGACGCGGTGAGGCCCATGTTCGTGGCGACCTGGCGGCAGATTAGTTTATACAGCTGAATCTGATCCGCTGCGGCGACTACTTCGCCGTATCCGTAATTGATTTCGAACTGCGAGGGCGCGACTTCCGGATGATCTTTTTCATTCTGGAAGCCCATGGAGCGTTGCACCTCGGCCGTGGTATCGATGAAGGTGCGCAGTGCATCGCCGGGCAGCGAGTGATAGTATCCACCCGTGTTTACGTATTCGAATTTTCCTGTTTCGTTGTAGCGGCGTTCGGCGTCCGTCCCTTTGAACAGGAAACCCTCGATCTCGTTGGCGGCGTTGAGTGTGTAGCCCTTTTTTTTGTGCAGGCCCTCGGCGTACCCCTTGAGGACGCCGCGAATATCGGCGGAATAAGGGGTTCCGCCCTTGTCGATGACTTCACCGAAGACTAGCACTTTGCCCGAGCCGAATACATCTGACGGCGCCCAGTAGAAGGCAGCCCAGTCGATGCCGAGGCGCAGATCGCTCTCGCGCTGCGCGGTAAAGCCGCGGATGGAGGAGCCGTCGAAAGTTAGATTGTCCCAGCTCTTGACCAGAAATTTCTTATCGTAATCGAGCATGTGCAACCGGCCTTCGAGATCGCTGAAGAGGACGGTCACAGCTTTGATCCGCTTCTCGTCGGTCAGATATTTCAGGCGCTCTTCCTGAATCTTGCCGATGGCGACACGCTTACTGCGCTGCTCTTTGGCTTTGAGATTCAGATCTTCCAGTTCGTCGTAAGTGAGGGCCAGAAAATTGCGCAGTTCAGTGGACATGGTGGTTCGTCATTCTCCTATTCGTAGTCGCAAATTAATGATTTCAGCCAGCAACGGCACGGAAACATGGGTTGAGACGGCTGGGGGTTGTACCGGAAAGGATATCGCGAGTTTTGGCTCGCGACAATTAAAAAAGCTGATGGGAGGGATTTGAGAGATTCATTATTGTGATCTCATTCTGTTTTGTCCTGCCTGTATCGACTGCGCGCGTTTTTCGAGCGCGAGTGCCTCCTGTTCGCGATGCAGGTTGTGCAGCACGACGGCATAGCTACTCATGGTTTGTGCTACGGCCGGGTCCTGATCCCCCAGCGTTTTGATTCGAATCGCCAAGGCTCGTTGATATACCTTTTGAGCTTCGTCGTATCTTTTCGTCAACAAATACAGCAGACCAAGATTGTGGAGATCCGTACCGAGTTCCGGACTTTCCGCGCCCAAAGCTTTTTCGTCGAGCGCGGCCGCCCGTAGAAACAAGGGCTCGGCGCGCGGCTTGTCCTTGCTCATTTCGTAGATCTCGCCAAGGTTGTTCAAATCTGGCGCCAGATCAGGGCTGTCCGGTCCCAGAACCTTTTCCCAGATTGCGATCGCCTGTTCGTAAAGCGCCGCGGCCTCCTCCGGTTGGTGCTGTGAACGCTTCATAGCTGCCAGGTTGTCCAGACTGGCAGCTACATCACGATGCTCCGGTCCGAAAACCGTGCGGCGAATTTCGAGAACGCGTTCGAGCAAGGGTTCCGCGTTCGCGAAGTCTCCACGCGCAGCGTAGCTCAAAGCAAGATTTTCCAGCGCACTGGCATAGTCGGGATGGTTTCCGCCGATCGTTTTGCCGAAGATGCTGACGGCTTCGCGATAGGACTCTTCCGCCTGTTTGGCGCGGCCGGTTTTCGAATACAACGCGCCTAGCGCCTGAAGGCTTTGCGCAACTTCGGCGCTTTGTTGTCCCGGAGTTTTCTGGCGGCTTGCCATCGCCTGCAGAAGCAAAGGCTCTGCCTTATCGAACGCTCCGGTCGCGGTATAGAGTTCGCCGAGATCGTTTTCACCCTGGGCGATGTCGGGATCGCCTTCCTTTAGCAGCTTTTGGCGCAATGCGAGCGCGTTTACAAGAAGCGGTTCGGCGTGAGCATAATCGTTTAGGCTCTTGTAGAGTTCGGCTTCTCCGTTTTGAACGTCGGCGATTTCGGTCGCGTCCTTGCCATAAAGAGAAGTGTAGATTTGCAGCGCCTGTTCATAGAGCGGCAGAGCGTCGTTGTACTTTCCTTCCGCGCGATCGACTTCTGCCAGGTCAAATAGGGTGCGCGGGCGGCGTGGATCTTTAGGGCCGAATGTCTGGGCAAGTTTTAGATTCGATTTGAGGAGGCGCTCGGCCTCCGCGAACTGCGCGGCCTTCGATGCCTTCGCCGCTGCAGCTTCGGTCGGCTTCCAGGAATCAGCGACGTCAGATCGTGCGGCAACCGCTGCGAACATCAGAAGCGCCAGCCATGACACTTTCTGCCAACTATGCATGCAAGACCTATTGGATTTCTAGCGAGATCACGCTGGCTTCCCCTTCGGCGGTCTCGCGGTAGTTAATTGCTACTTTCTTTCTACTCCAGGAACAGGAAAATTCGTCTGCCCCGATGAGCACCAGATGATTGCGGTCGGCCACTTTCATCTTCAATGTTTTTTCTTTCGAAATTACAGTCAACAGCGCGGACGGCGAATTTGAGCAATCGGCGCCGGTAAGCGTGCCTTGGAGGAACTTTGCAGGCGCGGGGTGGACCGGAGACGCCGGAGTGCTGACGGACCGGCTCTCGATGGAGCTTTCCGAGCGCGTAACTCCCACGTTCGGTCCATTCGATGGACCCTGCTTCATCGTATCCGCCATCTGTTGCGCCTGTGCCATCAGGGCTGAAACTTGGGCAGCAAGCCCAGTATTATCGGTGACGCGTAGCGACCCAAGAACGGCAATCGCCTGACCCGGCTGCCTGTTGGCCAGATAAAGGTTGGCGAGATTAAACAGATAGTCTTCGTTGCGTGGGCTAATGGCCAGCGCTTTCTGCATCAAAGCCAGCGCTTTTGCCGGATCGCCCGAGGTGGATTGCGCGAAGGCCAGGAGCGAGTAAGAGTCGGCAAAAGTTGGGTCCAGGGCGATCGCTGTTTCCAATTCCTTCGTCATATTGGAAACATCGGCGCCGGACCCGAAGCCACTTTGGCGAGCCATCAGCAATGCGCTGTAGTAGTGCACGCGTGGATCTTTGGAATCGAGTTGCGAGGCGCGGTGGAAGTATTCGGCGGCCTGGGAAAAATCCTGCTTTTGCAGATAGGCATAGCCGAGACCGCGGCAGGCTGCGGCATTGTTCGGATCAGATTTCAGAATGTTTTCAAATTCGCCGACTGCCTGATCGCGGTAATCGCGCGAGTGCAGATGAATATCCGCAATGACTGCATTCGCACTGGCCGGAGCAATTGGGCTGGCCGCGAATCCGCCTTCCGCTATGCCGGGAGGAGTGGGAATCCAATAAAAACGATAGTGGTTGCTGAGAACATAATTTCGCAGGGCCTTGTCGAGGTTCTGTGAACTGATTCCGAAGGCCTTCTGAATGGCTTCTTCTTGAGCCAGGTGATCGAGCTGTCGCGCGTCGAAATAGGTGCCAACCTTGGGAATAAGTTGATTCTCGTAAAGGAAGTGCACGAGCATCCCAGACTCCGCGTAAAACGTGTTGCGATGATCGCCGTTTTCGTTGTACGTCCGCGAGTTTTGCTGCACGCTGAATAGGTCGGAGATTTTCATCATCCCCGATTCCCGAAGGATTACATACACGTCGCTGGGAACTTTGCCGACGTGCGCCTGCTTGCCGTCCACTTCAATGCTACTGAAGTATTCGGCGAAGCCCTCCTGAAACCAGGGATCCATCTCGGTCTTCACATTTCCGTTCAACAACTGGTGGGCGTATTCATGGAATACGACCTGCCACGGATTCTCCACCGACATATCGAGCATGATGAAACTGCGATCCTCGCCTTGCTGAAAGAGTCCGGCCAACTCTACGGGTTTGCCGTTGAATAACGGAGCTACCTGGCGCAACTCTTTGGTGTTCCGAAAAGCCACAATTTGCAGCGGGACGGGCAGGTTGACGTTGACTTGAGTCATCAGCGCGCCAAAGACGGCTCGCATCTGCTCAAAACGCATGGCGACCTCGCGGCCGCGTTTTTCGCCCGCGTCAGTGACGACCGAGAAGTGGGGCGAGTGAATCTCTACCCATTGTGGTTCTCCCGCGAAGACCGCGGTTGGGATGCTGACAGTTATGATGCAGACAGTTGTAAAGAGAACGAGAATCAGGCGGAAGAACAGACGAAACCATCCAGAACGAATACTCATCGGGCGCGCTCCCTTTCGGGTTGCGGGATATCGTACACCAGAGGGGATTCAAGTCAAGAATGCAGGGTGAATCGACGTTAAACCGTGAGGTTCGGAACCTGCGGTTCGGAGGAGGTTTTCGCGGCGTCAGGAAGGTTCGTGAGCTGTCGAACCTGTGAGACGGCTTCAGAAAGCGTGCTGACCAGGGTGCTTAAACAGCCCTGCCCGAGCCGTTGTTGAGCGGTGTTGCTTTCGAGACTCCAGAACCCGGTGACGATCTGTACGTCGGGGATGTTCGCGCGCAATCTGCGGCAAAGTATTCTGGCCTCGGCAACGGATGAAGGGGAAATCGAGGATACGCAGACGATTTTGGAATCGGTGCGAAGAATCGACTGCACCATTCTATCGATGGAACCGGATCTGAATTCGCGCGATGCCAGTCCAGCCTGCCGAAGCAGCTGAGCAAGCATGATTGCCACGAGGTCATCCTCGCCAGGCGTGGCCGCGATGCATGCAATGGGAATTTTCGGAACGTCGTCGATCGCGCTTGCGGCCTGGGCTGCTTCCGCATATTCACCTCCCAAGTCTTCGATCAATTCCTTCACGCTGCGAAGTACGAATCTTCTCTTGCTGTCATCGAGATGTTCCCTGTGATGGTCCTGTTCCGCTAGCTTCAAAGTAGGTAGGATTACCAAATCGTACAAACTCTCCAATGAATTTGCCTTGAGGTGGGCTTCGGCGATCGTTCTCGCTTCTTCCTGGTCGAGGGCCAGAAGACGCTGGTAGAAGCACTGCTCGGGCAATAGCACAGGCTCGTCACCCAGCACGACTTCGAGGAAGCTCAAATGCGGAACGTGGCGGCCAAGAACGATCAGGCAAACGGTCAAAGGCGTGGAAAGGATGAGACCGACCGGGCCCCAAATGGTAGCCCAGAAAACCGTCGTAACCAGAATGGCAAGTGATGAAATGCCCGTATGCGCGCCGTACAAAAGAGGCTCGACGAAGTTGGAAACCACCATCTCAAGCACCACGAAAATACCGAACGCTATCGCAGCATGATGCCAGCCTGGAAATACAGCCAGCGCCATTGCGACCGGTAGAAGTGCGGCAATCAGCGTACCGATGTAAGGCACGAAGCGCAGCACTCCGGTGAAGACTCCCCAGAGCAAGGCGTGCGGCACGCCGACGAAGTAGAGTCCAACGCCGAATACAAGCCCATAGACAGCATTAACCAAGCATTGAAGAAGCAAATAGCGGCTGAGGCGGCGGGCGGCGTCATCGAGAGCCTGGGTCATGGCGTGAATCTGGCCGTGCCCTGCGAGGCGGATGGCGCGATTACGCAGATCCTCGCGGTTGACCAGCATGAACAAAGTAAAAATAACGACGATGGCCGCTGTTTCAATGGGCCCTGCGAGCGGGCCCAGCAAGGCCCGCAGATCCTCGACCAGATTGGACGTTGGCTGCGCCACCTGCACTGCGACGGGTCGAGCTGTACGCGCCGCTCTGGAGTCCAGAGGATGGCTTGAAGAAATCTGTCCCGGCAGGTCTGCCAGTTCTTTGTTCAGATCCCTCAGCGTGTCGGTCGCCTTGCTGAGGTTGCTTCCCTTCGCCGTATGCAGCGCCTGAATCTTGGCATCCAGATTGTCCTTGTAGTCAGGGAGCTGCACCATGATTTCGACCAATTGCGCGGCGACGCTCCAGGTCATTGCGCCGATCAGCGCAAACGATAAAACTAAAACGGTGAGGACCGCCGGAACGCGTCCGAAGCGGAGTTTCTGTAGAAGAGTTACGAATGGAGTTAAGAGAAAACCTAAGACGAAGGCGAGCGCCAGTGGTATGAAAATCTGACGGCCGAAATAGAGGGTGGCGATCGCCAGCACGAAGGCGATCAGGACAAGGGATTTCGACGAAGCAGTTGCATCTTTCGAACGAGCCAAAGTGTGCTCCAGGGTAGGCGTTGAGTGAGCGGTTCGACGCCACGAAGTGCAGGACCGGCGCTATGTTGCCGGTGACTGCTCGTTCGTGCGCAGCAAGAAAGACTTAGGCTGCCGCCTTTGCGCCGCTGCACTCTGTGTGCCCGCATCCGCAGGTAGCATCTGCCGCCCCCTTTGAGATCTCGCACTGAGGGCTGCAGTACTGGCTGTCGGATGCGGCCGGGCAGGTGCAGTTTTCGTGAGCACATTTTTCCTCTTGGCTTTTCATATTCCCTTTCCTTCAGCTCGCGAGGCTTGTGATGAGACCGCACAGATGGGAATTAGTGGTCATCTATTCGCCGCGGGTTGTCTGCCTTCGGAGCGAGGTGGTCGACTCCGTTTGAGTAGGGAAGGAAGTCTCGGCTGGCGAATACCGCGCTAAGGTTCGTCGTAATAGCCGGTGCGGGTGCGAGCGGTTACTCCTGGTTTATCGACATTTACATCGAGCGAGTGGTACTCATCCGCGTGATCGGGCTTGGGCGCTTCGAAGGAGAGAATGTAGTAGGCCTCCGCGTCGGCCGCACACTTTGCCACTGCCGTGGTGAGGTCATTCGTGGTGTTTAGCGCTTGTCCTCCAGATTGAACCGCGAGCACCTGGAGACCGAGATTTCCGGGCAGCGCCCGTTTCGCAAACGGTACGCCCTTAACGAATTCTTTATAGTAGCTAGTGCGAGTTCCAAAATCCGCCAGGCCCAGCGGATCAATGCTGTAGAGAGTTACGTCGGCCTGCCGGAGGGAAGTGGAAGCCTGCACAATTGTGTTGAACAGCTGCTGCTCTTCTTTCGCGGTGATTTGAATTCTTGGTCCAGAAAGTAGTGGCCAGCCTGGACTGATCCAGATAATCAGCTTTCGGCCCGGACGAGCGGCGGCATATGAGGTTAGCGAAACTATGGCTTTAAGGGACATGTCGAATCGTTCCGCCGCTCCGTAGATGCCTTGCGACCGGTTGACGATGCGCAAACCGGTTTGATACTCGTCGTAAGCGGCTGCGAGTGCGTTCCCGTCGCGAGAAGGTTCCCTCTGGATCTTGGTTTCGCGGTCGGTGAAAAATGCAATCGAAACCGGCTCAGGCAGTTTCCCGCCATTCTGCAGAAGAAACTTCCTGATCTCGTTTCGCTGGTAGCTAACTGCATTAAAGCCGACGTTCACTGCATCGACCACCAGAACAATTTCAGCGGGCGGATCGGAGGGCGTAGGCGCAGCGCGATCGACCGCCTGGAAAGAAACGATATCCAGCGGCTGTTTGCCATCGAGAAGGTTGAAGTCCTGCTTCTGCAGTCCGCGAATGGGGGCACCGGACTTGTCGTTCACCTGTACTTCCACGGTTACTCTACGCTGGGCGCCCTTTGGAGTGGCGGTGGACTCGGGAGGCCGGGTTTCAAGCTGCGGCGCCGGATTGTTCTGGCCCACTGAGGACGCGAATGACAGAAGCAAGAAGATTGGAAGGGAGCGAAGGAACCGGGACATAAAGACAAACTCCGCTGATCGCCGGAATTTTACAATGAAATGACGATTGCCGACAAAACCTACTGGCGATGGGTGGAAGCTCCCGCAGCGATCTCGCGCAAAGCGCTTACGAAGTCCGCTGCGGTGCTCGGATCGGAGAGCGCTTCCAGCCGCACGGTGGCGGAAAATTGCGGAGACTCGGGACGGAAGTGGACCTGCAGAATGTCCTGCCGCCGCGCCGACATCAACGCGTTCAATTCCGCAGATGGGTCCTGTTTCCAGTGCGTGCGCGTGGTCAAAATGACCGGGCCGGGTTCGTAGACATCCCATTCGCGATTGTCGCGCTTGCGGGAGATTCCGCGGTTATGGGCGCACCAGCGGTGCCGCATCACTTCCAAATGGAAAGTGGGTGAGCCGTCGAGATCGGCTTCAAAAGTCAGGGTTTCGTTTTGCTTCTGCCAGCAACTCATGAGCCACTGGAGGGGAAGAGCGCGTGGGCGGAACCTGACGGTTACCCGGGCATTTTCGAACCATCGCGAGGGGAAATGAATCCGGGCCTGCATACGCGAGTTGCCCAACCACCGCGACTCAAGGATGCGGCCTTTACCGGCGCAGGCCGTTTGCACCCAATGCAATACGGCAGCGCCCTTTTTGCGGTTGTAATGGGAAAACACGAAGTACCACAGCGCTAAAGCCGCAACGGCACTGGCCACGTCGATCAAGAGAAGGCGCCCCACTACGCTTTCCTCTGATGCGATGGTACGTCCTTAGGTTGCGGCGTGGCAAGAGGACAATTTTCTCCAATTTCATATCTTTGTCGAGAAAGGAAATTGGGCTGCGGGAAACCAAATTCGAACTCGTCGGCGCGTTTCATTGTTATCCCCGCTACAATGGCGGCGTGTCATTCGCGATTCGCGACTTCCAGCCGGTAGACTTCGAAACGTTGTGGCTCATCGATCAGACCTGCTTTCCTGCAGGCATCAGCTATTCGCGAGCAGAGTTGAAGATTTACATGCGCCGACACACGGCCTTCACGCTGGTGGCGCATACAACAATAGAGGACGGCAAAGCGCTTTCGGGTGCAGATAAAAAAACTGCTTGGTCGGGAAAATCCGATATTGTCGGTTTTATCGTGGCTGAGGCAGGACCCCGCGGACGTGGGCACATTATTACTATCGATGTAGTCGCTGCGGTTCGACGATTCGGAGTGGGATCGCTGCTGTTGCGAGGCGCAGAAGACCGTCTTCTTTCGGCCAAGAGCTCAACCGTGGAGTTGGAAACTGCCGTGGACAACGTTTCGGCTCTATCGTTCTACAAACGCCACGGCTACAGCGTGATCAAGAATTTTCCTCGCTACTACTCCAACGGCGTGGATGCGCTGGTTCTGGAGAAAAGGCTGGTCTAGCTTCCACTGGCTTGGCAAATGCAAGTTTTTGCTCACCTGTGAAAAACTGCGTCAGAAATTCACAATCAGTTCATATTTGCACGCTGCGCGCCTGTTAATAATTACGTGCCTCCTTCCGGAGTCCCAAGAAAACTGCCTACATAAAGGAAATGCCACAATGTCTACTCTATGCGCTAAGGTGTCGGTGTGTTTCGCGCCGGCCCTCATGGTCGAACGTCAAATCAGAACGATCATTCTCGCAGTCTTATTTTTGATGCCCGCGCTGGCGTTCGGACAGTCGAATCCGTTTTTTACGCCGGGCAATCTGGTCGTTTCGGTTGAAGGGTGCGGTGTTGAGGGAGGCACGTGCACAGGCGTCCCCAACGGCACGGGCGCCGGGGGAGGCTATGGCGACAATCAGGCTGCTCCGCTCACGCTGTTTCAATACTCGCCAAACGGCACGTCGAGCGTTTCGTTCATCAACTCTATGGTGCTGCCACAGACCACTTCTGGAGCGAACGTTGCCGTTTCCGGCGAATACGGATCTTCGTCCGAAGGAACGATGAATCTTGCGGGGACCAGTCAATATTTGGCCATAACGGGTTACGGGGTGGATGCCGCCGATTTTAACGCCAACCCCAATTCCTACAGTGCGGCGCCGAACTCGGCACTCGGCCAGTCGGGGAGCCTGACGGGACAAAGCTATACACCAGTGCCGCGGGTTGCGGCCCTGATTGATCCCTACGGTAACGTCAATTCGTCGACCGCAATCTTTAACATTTTCAATGGCAACAATCCCCGCAGCACCTACACCGCCGATGGAACGCACATCTACGTTTCCGGTCAGGGTACCAGCGGCGACGCTACCGGGGGAACTTTCTATACCACGCTGGGAAGCAGTTCCGCCACGACGATTGTGGGTGATGACGCCGGAACCAGTTCTTCTCAAGACACGCGCGACGTCCAAATCTATAACAACACGTTGTTCATTTCGATGGACAGCAAGTCGGGGTCCTATAACCGCAGTTACATCGGCACGCTGGGCTCACCTCCGGCGACCTCCGTCTTCACCTGCACAGGCGTTGGAGCCGGTTGCCCAAGTGGCGCCCCCACGGTCGGACCGGCTTTGATGCCCGGTTTCGGCAATACCGGCGGCACTGGGAAAGAAACCCTAACGACGGGCTCCAACGGTAACGGCAACAGTCTTAATAACACCAGTAGCACTGACAAAATCAACCTGAGCCCGGAGAATTATTTCTTTGCCAGTCCAACAGTTCTCTACGTGGCGGATAGCGGCTCTCCGAAAAACGATTCCAACGGTGACGATAATTCCACAGGCAAGGCCAACATAGGCGACGGTGGTCTGCAAAAGTGGATTTTCAGCTCGGGGGCGTGGAGCCTCGCGTATACCCTTTACCAGGGCTTGAATCTGGTGAACAATGGCGGCGCTTCCGGCACCACCGGTTTAATCGGGCTGGCGGGCACGGTTTCGGGTGGCAACGTCTACCTCTACGCAACCAACTACACCATTTCCGATCTCGATCCAACTTATCTTTATGGAATCACCGATACTCTGAGCTTTACCACGGCATCGCAGGCCGCGGGCGAGTCGTTTACGGAGCTTGCCGCCGCACCCTCCGACTCCAATTTCAAAGGTGTGTCCTTCGTGCCGACATTGCCGGCAGGCAGCGCAACCATTATCAGCTCACCCTCTGGGCTGGCCTTCACCTCCGCCGGTGCGGGGTGTGCGCCGGGCACCTACACAACGCCGGTAACGCTCATCTGGACGCCGGGGAACTCCTGCACGTTGAGCGTGGTCTCGCCACAAACCGCCTCGGGTACGCAGTACACCTTCGCTCACTGGCAAGACGGCACGACCAGCACAACGGATACGGTCACAGCTCCGGCGACCTCGGCTGTCTACAGCGCCAGCTTCACCACGACTACATCGATCGCAGTGACCAGCGTGAGCCCCACTGCGGAAGACTTCGGGCAGGATTCGCCGGTTAGCATCACAACAGTATTGTCGTGGGGAGGCAATGGTCCTGCACCCACGGCGAGCGATGTGACAATCGGCGGTAACGGACCGAGTGGCTACGGCTCGACGACCTGCGGAGCTCCGAGCGGAAACACGATCACTTGCACGGCGACCTATACTCCGACAGCCTCGGACGTTCCGGGCTCTTACACGGAGTCGGCGACCTTCTCCGGCGACGCTAACTACACCGGTTCAAATAGCACGCAGACGAACAATTTCACCATTAACGACGCAACCTCGAGCACGACGGTGACCTCCGGTCTGAATCCGTCGACGTACGGGCAGTCGCTCACCTTCACGGCGACGATCAGCGGCGAGTTTGGCGAAGTGAAAGGCCGAGCGCGGCGCCAGAGTAAAGCCAGGCCGCAGGACATCGGCGGCACAGTGACGTGGAGCTCGAATACCGGCTGCGGCACGACGCCTGTAGCGTCGGGCGTGGCGACGTGTACGACCTCCAGTATGGCGGTGGGTAACGATGTCATCACGGCAACTTACTCCGGAGATGCTGACCACGGTGGAAGTACAGGGACGCTGAGCGGCGGTCAGCAAGTGAATCAGGCCACAACCTCGATCAACGTGACCAGCGTGAGCCCGTCGGCGGAAGACTTCGGGCAGGATGCGGCGGTGACAATCACGGTGGTTCTGTCGTGGGCAGGCGGAGGTTCGGCCCCGACGGCCAGCGATGTAACAATCGGCGGCAACGGCCCGAGCGGCTACGGAGCGACGAACTGCGGCGCTCCCAGTGGAACTACGATTACTTGCACCGGTACTTATGTTCCAACAACCGCGGACACGCCCGGTCTCTATACGGAATCGGCCACGTTCTCGGGCGACACCAATTACAGTGGCTCGAGTAGTTCGCAAACCAACAACTTCACTATTAACAATGCAACTTCGTCCGTTTCCGTTATTTCCGGCCTGAATCCCTCGACCTACGGCCAGTCGGTGACCTTTACGGCAACCATCAGCGGCGAGTACGGCGAGGTGAAAGGCGGAGTGACGCGCAGGGGCCGAATTTTGAAACCACAGGATATCGGCGGAACAATAACGTGGAGCTCGAACACCGGCTGCGGTACAACTCCAGTGACCTCCGGAGTGGCGACGTGTACGACTTCCAGTTTGTCAGGAGGCACAGATACGATCACCGCGACCTATAGCGGAGATGCCGACCACAGCGGAAGCGCTGGGACGTTGAGTGGTGGGCAGGTCGTCAATCCGGCCAGCCAAAGCATCTCGTTCAGCACGGCCGCACCGAGTACGGCTGCCTATAACAGTTCGTTCACGGTGGTAGCCAATGCCACCTCCGGATTGGCGGTCACCTACACGAGCGCTGGGGTTTGTACCAACGTCGGAGGAACTTATACCATGACTGCCGGTAGCGGCAATTGCACGGTGAAGGCAAGCCAATCGGGCAACAACAACTATCTGGCGGCTCCCACCGTCAGCGAGGTCACCGCGGCGGTCGAAGCCAACCAGACCGTAACGTTTACGGGGGCGCCATCATCGGCTCCCTACGGGGCGACCTTCACGATTGCCGACACAACGAACTCAGGCATCACGCCGCTGATCACCACCAGTTCCGCCTGCTCGCTGACCGGCACGACGGTGACGATCACCACCGCAAACAGCACGTGTACTCTAACAGCCACCTGGAACGGGAACGGCAACTATAAGCTGGCAACGGCCACGCAAACCACGATCACAACCAAGGCGACGCCTGTAATTACGTGGGCAACGCCTGCGGCGATCAACTACGGCGTGGCGCTGAGCACAACTCAGCTCGACGCCAGCTCCAACGTGCCGGGGACGCTGAAGTACACGCCGGCATCCGGCAAGATTCTCGCTGCGGGCACGCAGACGCTTTCGGTGACGTTTACCCCGTCGGTCAAAGCGGACTACAACACTGCGACGGACTCGGTAAGCTTGCAGGTGCTGCCAGCCGCAAGCACGACGACCATCACCTCTCAGGATCAAACCGTAACCCAGAACCGAAGCGGCGTGGCTACCGCTGTGGTGGATTGCAACGTGGCTTCGTACAAGCCCACAGGTGCAGTAACGTTATCGGCAAATACGGGAGAGAGCTGCAGCGGGACGGTCAACGCGACAAGCGGAAACGGCTCCTGCAAGCTAATCTTTACCACCAGCGGAACGCGGACGATCAGCGCCGCCTATAGCGGCGATGACAACCACACTGGCAGCAACAACTCATCTCAGAGCCCGGCTATCACGGTGACAGTGAATCCGTAACTAAATAGTTAAATAGTTAGGTTGAGAGGGTTGGACTCCACCCCTGCTTCGCGCGGGGGTGGTTTTCTTTTGCGGTGTGAGGGAAAGCTGGACTTCTCCGTTGGCAAATTTGCAGGTCTGCCAGTCTTCTCTTGCCTTAGCACCCTTCCTGCATCTACTTTGCTTCTGATGAAAACAAGCGGGTCAGTTGCTATTCAGGGGGAACTTGGTTCCTTTAGCCATGAAGCTGCCGAGGCCATGCTGCCGCGTTGCAAGGTAGTGCCTTGCGCACGGTCAGCCGAGGTCTTTGACGCTGTCGAAAATGGGAGGGTGAACGCCGCGGTGATTCCTATCGAGAATTCTTTGGCTGGAACGGTGGCGGAGCACGCTGATCTGCTGGTTGCCCGCGATGTGTTTGTTCAGGGGGAGTTCCTGTTGCGCATCGTGCACAATCTGATTGCCGCACCGGGCGTGAAACTGAACGCCGTGCGGCGCGGGTTCTCGCATCCAGTTGCGCTCGACCAGTGCCGGGAGTTTTTTCGGCGTAATCCGAAGATTGAGCCTGTGCCGTTCTACGATACCGCTGGCAGCGTGAAGCATGTTGTTGGCAAATGTCTTGCCGATGCGGCGGGAATCGCCGGGCGTCGTGCGGCGCGCCAATATTCGGGCAGGATTCTGCAGGCTGGCATCGAGGATGACAAGCGCAACTTCACACGATTTTTTCTGCTTCGCAAACTGGGCAGGGTTTCCTCGAGTAAGGCTTCCGCGAGGAAGGGAAGTGCGCCCTCCGCGCGGTATTACCAACGGCTGATTCCGCCCGGAGCCAATAAGACCTCGATTGCGTTCAAGGTCCGGAACGTTCCCGGAGCGCTTTTCAAGTCGCTCAGCGTTTTTGCCTTGCGCGACATCAGCTTGAGCAAGATCGAGTCTCGTCCGCTACGGGGAAAACCCTGGGAGTATGTCTTCTACGTGGACTTCCTTCGCGGCGACGACGAACCGGCTCGCAATGCCTTGCATCATCTCGGCGAGGTTGCTCAGTTCGTTAAGGTGCTGGGGATTTATCCGGCGGCTTAAGAGCCGTTGGAGCCTCCCGGTTTGCAAGGATGATGGGGGCAAAGTCGAGGGCGAGTGAAAGGAGCGAGGCTTCGGGGGTCGCAGGATGGGTGCATCGGCTACTCTCCCGGAATCCGCGCCATGGCGTCAAGAAATTGACGGGGTGTCACGATTTGAGTCTGCGCCCATTTCACCGGGAAATCCTTCAGGTTGCCACTTAACAGGATAGTGAGCGCGTGCCGCTTGAGCACACTCCAGGAAAATGTCATCGTCGGGATCGGAACAGACCCGCACACTTTCGGAGGGCTTGACCCACAATCCATTCTGCCGAATGGTCCGGAGGGTTTGCTCGATCACCGCCTCGCTGCGGTTGAACTTCGGACGCTGGATCACTTCTTCGTATTCCGCATAGACATCGCCGCTCACACAGAGCTGCACCATGGTCCCAGCGATAGTCATCAGAAAAGCCCGGGAGGGCGCACTTTGAGGTTGCAAGAGTGCGGAAACTACGACATTTGTGTCGAGTACGACCCGGATCATTGTTGCGGTGCGCGACGTTCAAGGCGAGCCTTCCGCGCTTGCGCTATTTCCGCATCGATCTCTTCCGTGGAAAGTTGGTCCAGGCCGAGATCCTCCGCGCTTTTCCAGGACGCCTTCAACCACTCAGGGGCCGAAGGCGAGGCCGTAGAGCGGATGGTGATCTCCTCGTTTTCGGCGATGGAGCGTCCCAACAGGCTTTCGATCACTGTCTTCTGGTCGGGGGAAAGGTCCTTCGCCTTGTGGGTCACGCGTATACTCTTCTCTCTAAATCAACTTTAAGCATAGTCTAGGTCGTGGCTGTAGCGTTGTCACGCAGAATTACGGAGCGAAATTAAATAACGGCCACCCGTTAAGGTGCTGGGGATTTATCCGGCGGCGCCGTCTTCGTGAGCGGGCTCAGTCCCACGTCCAGGCTAAATATTGTGCCATCGCCGCCGGACCCTCCAGCACTGGTTGTCCCGTAGAAAATGCCGTTGGATGCTTGAAACAGTTGGCCGATAGGATAGTACCCATCCGTGCCGTCGAAACTGTGCAGCCTAGTGAGTCCGCCAGCCGGCGTGATCCTATAGATCGTTCCTTCGTTGCTGGTCCCGCCAAAATAAGTTGTGCCATAAAAGTTGCCGTCGCTGCCCAGAATCGGCCCGCTTCGCGGAGTGGAGCCATCGGTGCAGCCGATCTGGGTGC
>Ga0208690_1000080_pt1 | contig 22711 bp, 19 predicted proteins | sample June2015DPH_16_1_2_FD_184712 | JGI IMG/M metagenome (GOLD analysis project Ga0208690, IMG submission 184712) | Peatland microbial communities from SPRUCE experiment site at the Marcell Experimental Forest, Minnesota, USA - June2015DPH_16_10... | ecosystem: Environmental > Terrestrial > Soil >...
GCTGGGAGCTTCGGGTTGCGGAAAGTCTACGCTGCTGCGGATTTTGAGCGGGCTGGCGAAACCTTCGTCGGGCGCGCTGTTCTGGCACGGCAAGCCGCTTGCCGATCAAGAACCGAACGTGGCCATCGTCTTCCAGAGCTTTGCGCTGTTTCCCTGGCTAACGGTTCTGGAAAACGTGGAAGCGCCGCTGCAGGCGCGCGGCGTGGCCGCCGTGGAGCGACGCAAACGCGCGCTGCGCATGTTGGACACTGTGGGCTTGGATGGATTTGAAACGGCTTATCCCAAGGAGCTTTCCGGCGGAATGAAGCAGCGTGTGGGCTTCGCGCGGGCTTTGGTGGTTGAGCCGGAAGTGCTTTTTATGGACGAACCATTCTCTGCGCTCGACGTGCTTACCGCGGAAAACCTGCGGGGTGAACTGCTCGAGCTTTGGCTGAATAAAAAGATGCCCACCAGCGCCATTTTTATTGTCACGCACAACATTGAAGAAGCGGTGATGATGGCGGACCGGATTGTGGTGCTGGGACGAAATCCGGCGCGTATTCGCTCGGATTTTGGCGTGCGGCTGGCGCAGCCGCGCGACCGGAAGTCGGCGCGCTTTGTCGAGTTGGTGGATTATATCTACAAGATAATGACCGAACCGGATGTCGAACATGCGCTGCCCGATCCGGAAAGCACGGGAGAGATTACGCTGCCGCCGGGCGGATTGAAGAAAGGGCAGGCTCCGGTTCGGGCGGCGAAGTATCAGATGCTGCCGCATGCGCGTGTGGGCGGAATTGCGGGCCTAGTGGAACTGTTGCACGATCGCGGTGGGCGCGAGGATTTATTCCGGCTGAGCGAAGACCTGGTAATGGACGTGGAAGATTTGTTGCCGCTTCTCGAGGCGTGCGTTCTCCTCGGCTTTGCGTTGTTGAAAGAGGGCGACGTTCAACTGACCTCGCAGGGCGTGAGATTTGCCGACGCCGACATTCAGAGGCGTAAGATTTTGTTCCGCGAGGCGGCGCTCGACCACGTCATGATCCTGAAGCAGATCGACAGCATACTGAAGAAAAAATCGGATCATTCGATTGCGGACGAATTTTTTCACGATATTCTCGACGAGCATTTTTCCGAGGACGAAGTGCAGCGCCAGTTCGATACCGCGATGAACTGGGGCCGCTACGCGGAGATATTCGATTACGACCGCGACAGTGGGCGGTTGGTGCAAACCGAGCCGTCGCCGCTAACCGTTGTAGAGCACGTCCCTGATAGCCACGATGCAGCTACCACGCCGAAAGCCTGACAGAAATTCTGGGCGACAAAACAGCGCATGAAAAAGAGCATCAATCTGCGGGGATTCTCGGCGTACCGTTTGTGGGCGCAATTGCCGAGCCTCGAAGTCTCGCACCTGCCCGACGTAGTTATGTTCGCGGCGGCGATTGCGCTGTTTTATGGCGTCGTGACGGTGGGGCACTCGTGGTTTGGCCCTTTCACTCCGACAGTCGAGATTTCGCGCAGCCTGTGGGCGCTACCGGCTTATGCGGGTTATTCGTTGCTGCGCATCGCCATCGCATATTTTTTGAGCCTGGTGTTCACGCTGGTGTACGGCTATGTCGCCGCATATAACCACCGCGCCGAGCGCTTCATGATTCCGCTGCTTGACGTATTGCAGTCGATTCCCGTGCTCAGTTTTCTTCCCGGCGTGATGCTGGCGATGGTGGCGTTGTTTCCAGGCAGGCAGTTGGGGGTGGAGTTCGGCGCGATCCTGCTCATCTTCACCGGGCAAGTTTGGAACATGGCGTTCAGCTTTTATTCTTCGCTGAAGAGTATTCCAAAAGAGATGCGCGAGGCAGCCGCCATTTATCGCTACAGTTGGTGGCAGCGGTTTATGCAAATGGAGTTGCCCTTTTCTGCGATCGGGCTGGTCTGGAACTCGATGATGTCCGTGGCGGGCGGCTGGTTTGCGCTGATGGTCTGCGAGATGTTCGTGCTCGGGCAGCGCGATTTTCGGCTGCCCGGTCTGGGTTCGTATCTGCAAACCGCGGCCAGCGCCGGCGACACAGCCTCGATTGCGTGGGGTGTGGCCACCATGGTCGCCGTGATCGTGTTGCTGGATCAGTTCATCTGGCGGCCGGTGATCGCGTGGGCAGAAAAATTCAAGGTTGAGCAGGTGGAAAGCACAGATGCTCCGCGGTCGTGGGTGCTTAACCTGGTAGAGCATTCCAGCGGGCTGGCGAGGCTTCGACAAAAAACGTTGCGTCCGGTAGGCGAGCGTCTTCTTCTGTATTTCGCGCGGAAACATGGCGAAGAGCATGTGGAGGAGCCAACGCCTGCGTGGCGGGAGTGGTTGGTGCGCGCGATTGCGGTGCTTGCACTGGTAGCCGTGGGCTACGGAGTTGTGCGTGCTGCCGTTACGCTCGGCGGATTGCAGAAGGGTGAATTGCAGGAGGCTGCGCGAGGTTTGGGCGCGACGTTCCTGCGCGTGAATCTTGCTTTGCTGATCGGCACGCTGTGGACGGTGCCGGCAGGAGTGGCGATTGGATTTAGTCCGCGGCTGGCGCGCATCGCGCAGCCGCTGGCGCAGATTGCGGCTTCGGTTCCTGCGACGGCGTTGTTGCCGGTGATTCTGCTGGTGCTGATTCGGCTCGGGGGTGGGCTTGGCATAGCGTCGATTGTCGTGCTGCTTCTAGGCACGCAGTGGTATGTGCTTTTCAATGTGATCGCGGGTGCGATGGCGATTCCTACCGATTTGAAGGAATGCTGTTCGATATTCCGCGTGCGTGGGATCGAGCGGTGGAAGAAACTAATCTTGCCGGGAATTTTTCCTTATCTTGTAACCGGATTGGTGACGGCTTCCGGCGGGGCTTGGAATGCCAGCATCGTCGCCGAGTATTTTCACTTCAAAGGACAGATCTACACAACGACCGGCCTGGGTGCGACCATCCAACGGGCGACGGACTCGGGTAATTTTCACTTATTGCTGGCCGCAACCATGATGATGGCTGCGACCGTTGTGACGATCAACCGGCTGGTGTGGCGCAAACTTTACGGCCTGGCGGAGACGCGATTCCGGCTGGAGACATGAGTCAGAACTCGGATCGACTTGTTACTTCAGTTACTCTTCAGTTTCGCCACAGCCCACATTTCATCTGCTTTTAACCTCCTCTTCATCCTGCCGCAAAACTGTTGCGCTATTCCATTAACATGCCTTTCGACTATGCGCATCCGGAAGATTCCCAGCCTGAAGTTTTGGTGCAGGCTGAGGAGTTTTCGGGCGTCACGTCATTCGCGAGCAAGCTTGTTCCAGTGGATAAGGTGCGCGATCTTTATCGCCGCGTGCGGCAGTCCTCGACGGGTTTTGGGCTGGAAAAGCTTTTGACGGAGATGCGCGTGGAACTGCGCATAGACGCGGCGGATGCGGCGCGTATTCCGGCGAGTGGGCCGGTGGTGGTTGTCGCCAACCATCCGTATGGAATGGTGGATGGAGCTGTGCTGGCGGTGCTGCTCACGCGTGTTCGTCCGGATGTAAAGGTGATGACCAATTATCTGCTGCGCGATGTGCCGGAGTTGGCGCAGCACTGCATCTTCGTGGATCCCTTCCAAACAGTACGCAGTGTCGAAGTGAACCGGCGCGCGGTCCGCGATGCGCTGGCGTGGTTGCGCGCAGGCGGAATGTTGGCGGTGTTCCCCGCGGGCGAAGTTTCACACCTGCAATTTCCGCAAGCGGAAATTGCCGATCCGGTGTGGGACGACGCTGCTGCACGCCTGATTCGCCGAACTGGTGCCGCTGCGCTTCCGGTTTATTTTTGCGGACATAACAGTGTTGGCTTTCACCTCTTCGGAATGATTCATTCACGCCTACGCACTGCGTTTCTGCTGCAGGAATTTCTAAAACAAGAGGGACGGACGATCGAAGTGCGCGTGGGCGGTGAAATTCCGCAGGGCTCCGTCGTCGGCATGGCCGACGATCGAGAGGTCATCGAGTACCTGCGCTGGCGAACTTACCTTCTAGCAAAGCGCAACCGCGCGGAGAAGTCGCCGCAGAAATCATGGACCCTCGCAATGCGTTCCAAAATTTCTGAGAGAGTGCAGCAGCCAGTTGCGGTTGCAGAGCCTGCAACGATCCTGGCGGCGGAATTGGATTCGCTGCCGGCGGAGCGTTGCCTGGCGGAGAGCGGGGAGCTTTGCGTTTATCTGGCGAAGGCTGATGAGACACCGCGCGTGCTGCGCGAGTTAGGAAGGCTGCGCGAAGTTACATTCCGGTTGGCTGGCGAGGGCACCGGAAAGGCGCGCGATCTTGACCGCTTTGATCGTTATTATTGGCATTTGCTGCTATGGCACAAGACAAAGCAGGAACTTGTCGGCGCTTACCGCGCGGGCGATGCCAGTCAAATTCTTGCCGAACACGGAGTGAGTGGACTTTATATCAGCACTTTGTTTCGATTCGACGTGAGCGTATTCGAGAAGCTTGGTCCGGCGCTCGAGCTGGGGCGATCTTTCATAAGAGCGGAATACCAGCGCCAGTACGCTCCTTTGCTTTTGTTGTGGAAGGGAATTGCCCGGTTGCTCGCGATGCGGCCGAATATAGCTGTCTTGTTCGGTGCAGTCAGCATCAGCAACGATTACAGCAAGGCTTCGCGCGAGATGATCTACCGCTTTTTTGAAGCGCGCATGAAAGAAGATGAGTTGGCCGGAATGATTGAGCCGCGGCGGCCATTTCGTCCCGCCGTCCTGCGGCCCTGGGATTGCCGCGCCATGTGCCACGCGCTGCGGCATCTCGAGGATCTTTCCCAACCCATTACCGACGTTGAAACGGACGGCAAAGGTCTACCGATCTTGCTGCGGCAATACGCCAGGATTGGCGGGAAGCTGCTCGGCTTCAACGTGGATCGCAAGTTCTCCAATGTGCTCGATGGCCTGATGGTGGTCGATCTGCGCACAACTGAGCCTGCGGTGCTGGAGCGATATATGGGACGAGAAGGTGCCGCCAAGTTCAGAAAGCAGCACGGGTCCCGCTCCTAGCTGTGATTATGTTTTCCGTCTTAGTTTCGTAACGTCGGTCGGCAACAGGCAGGACTGTGCCACTTCTGCGAGAGCGGTTTCCAGTTGCTTCCCCAAATTTGCAAGATCCGACGGATCCATCAGTTCCTGCATGCGCTCGAACAGCTGCCGCTCTTCTTTGCGAATATGAGCAGAGAGCTTTTGCGCGAAAACGGGCAGGGCCTCAACAGACATGCGGCGCGCCTGTAGAAAACCTTCCCGCAGCGAAGCATGATCGGAGATCAGTTCGTCGACCAGCGAGGTCAACTCCGGAAACTTTCGCGCAACGGGAAAAACCTCGGCTTCCTCGGCCGCGAAATGAATTCTTATTTCCGGTTCGAAATGCCGCTCGATCTCTGTTTGCCAGGCCTGTAAATCTTCCTCCGGGATCGGCTGAGCGCGATCAATGCGTACACACAGAGCGAGGGCGCGCTGGTGCTGATGAGATAGCGGAATCAGGCTTTTATCGCGCAGCATGGATTTGCGGGGAACTTTCCCAGAAAGCTGTGGGACTACGTCAGGCTTACCGACTCCGCGGGCTCGGTAATCGCCGGGCGCACCGTGAGCCAGTCGGTGCGGACTCGCTCCCACTCCTGAATCAACATGCCGTTGCTTTCGAAAAAGCTGCGAATCTGGGCGCGGTTCCAGCCGACAACTTCTTCGAGAATGGGCGCCAAAACTGCCAGAGCGCTCGTGCTCAACACTGTGCGTTTGGCGATTTGCGAGACGTGTGGCGACTCCGACACCGCAATGGTGAGACCGTCGCGGGCATTGAGCTGCAGCATCACGTGGATGTCGGAGCTGCCGTCGCCGGAATAGACGACATGATCAGGGGCCATAACGTGTTCCGCCAACAACTGGTTGAGCACCGCAACTTTGCCGTAACCTGCAGTGGCGCGGATGATTGTGTCGATCTCACCGGAAGGCTTGTAACGAAACTCCGTGCCATAGATGTGATCGCGCGGCACGATGTCTTCCAGCGCGGAATAGATCACTTCGCGGGGAGCGGCAGAGAGAACGTAGAAGTCGAAGAAATGCCCATCAACACCGTTTGCCAGAATCTGGTAAAGCAGTTGAATATCGCTCTTGAGGCGAATTCGCTTACCGACTTCATACAGATGCTCTTTGCGAACCTTGGCCTGGAATTCCGGATCGTGCAGTAAGAGATAGGCGAGCTCCGCTCCTTGTTGCACGAGGTTAATTTTCGCCATGCCTTTGGCTTTGCGTTCGAACTCTTCGGTAGGGATGCCGACCAGCTCAGCCAACACATAGCCGGAGTCGTTGAAGGTGAGCGTCTGATCGAAGTCGCTCGCGAAGATGTAGCGCTTTAAGGGCTTATCTGCCATATGCTGATTAGATTCGCGGTCGGAATGGAAGGCCCATTAAAAGATTCGATTTTCATTATATGCGCATGTGCCGCGAGCTATTGTTAACAGCATGTTGCGGCATGGTGATGGTCTGTCTTTACTAAATTCGTTGGTGCGTCCAGAATAGAAGTTTGGTCCGCATCGATGCGACAAGTGCGGCTGGAGAAATTTCAGGTTTTATTACCCAATCCAATACAGGAGCCTTCATGCTTGCCTCTGGCGAATTGATTCGTTCGATGAATTATGTGGAAGACATTACCACCACGCTGCGCCGCATTTGTATTTCGATTCCTTCCATGAACGCGGAAGAGCGCAAGCGGTTGGCCGAGAGTTTGCGGGCGGCCGGCGGCGCGCTGAATGACGCGATCAAAGATCTGGAAAAGGCGGTCCAGTAGGTGGCAGAGGTCAAAACCGTAGCGGTGATTGGCGCCGGCATTATGGGGCGGGGAATCGCCCATGCTGCGGCGCTTGGCGGCTACCGGACGATTCTTGAAGACTTGCTTCCTACCGCACTGCGCCGCGCCGAAAGTGAAATTCGGGCCAACCTCGATAAGGCCGTGGAGTTGGGAAAAGTTTCCTCGCCAGATGCCGACGCCGCTTTTCAGCGGCTGGAGTATGCAGGATCAGTCGACGAAGCAGCGCGTGAGGCCGATCTCGTGATCGAAGCGGTTCCCGAAGAGATGGAATCGAAGATTGAGATATTTACTTTGCTAGATAAAATCTGCCGGCCGACTACCATTCTCGCTTCGAACACTTCCTCCCTCAGCATCACGGAAATTGCCAGCGTGACTTACCGCGCAAAGAAGTGCGTGGGTATGCACTTCTTTAACCCCGTACACAAGATGAAATTACTCGAAGTGGTACGGGCGTTGGAGACGGACGGCGATACGCTGGCGACTGCGGTTGACGTTGGCAAGCGCATGGGCAAGGAAGTAGTAGTCATTAAAGAATCGCCCGGGTTTATTACCAGCCGCATCAACGCCATGATCGGCAACGAGGCCTTTTACATGCTGCAGGAAGGCGTCGCTTCCGCGGCGGACATCGACAAGGCTTTGAAACTGGGATTGAACCATCCCATGGGGCCGTTTGAGTTGGTAGATCTGGTGGGACTGGACACACGGCTGAATATTCTGGAATATCTGCATAAAACGCTGGGAGAGAAGTATCGTCCCGCGCCTCTGCTCGTGCAGTATGTGAAGGCGGGTCGGCTGGGAAGGAAATCGGGGCGGGGGGTGTATGAGTATCCAGAAGCGGCAACGGCCTAGATATGACGGCCAAACGTTAGACCGGAGAGCTTCGAGACTTTTTCATCCTCGATTCCCTTGTTGGCCACCAATACATGAAAACTTTCCCCCATGCCCGCGGGCGTGACCAGATGCTTAAGTTGCAGTGCGACTTTGGCGCGCTCCTGCGGCAGGCGGCAATCTTCGAAAGCGTCGGCAAATTGATTGGCTTCGCCGATGCCCATGAGGAACTGCGATTGCGTAATTAACCTGTGTGTGTACATGCCATGAGACTGGGCTCCTGCGGCGAGCGCGGTGAAATTTACATCGGCGGTGATGTCTTGCTCTCCCGGCGCCTCATAGGGATTGGCGCTCATTGAGTGTTGTCGGATTGCTTTCAGGGTTCCGCGATGGCGGCCTGCTAATTGCTCCTCGCGGGCGTAGCCGTAGTCGATGGCGATCAGGAATCCGCGGCGGAGGCTTGCTGCAACGCGCTGCATGTATTGGTGCGCAGCTAGAGGCGCTTCAACCCGCTCGTTCGACTCGGGATGAACGGAATAGCGGTCGAGGAATTCCAGTTCCTCGCCTGCGGCCGGTGCCCAGATTTCCACGAAGCGATTATCGCGGGAGTCTATTCGCAACGAGCCTTTTGTGCTCAGGATTTCGACGGGAAGAGCATCGAAGAATTCGTTTGCGAAGATCACTGTGCAGCCCTCAGGGGCTAAAGCCCTTCCGTCCGTCGTTCTTGGCGGCACGACTGAAGTCGTGCCCTTCCCGATTTTTCCAATGGCCGGGTAACGGTGATTGCATACAACTGCCTTTTCCGATTCCAAATGGCGACGCAGCGTCGTCTCGATTCTTCCGCGCAACGCTGGCGAGCGTTCAACCAGAACGTATCGCAGGGCGCGGAAGAAATCTGGAAATTTTTTCTCTGACCAGCCAAGCGCATCTTGCGCGAACAGGCCGCGGCCGGGGCCGAGTTCGACTATTTCAATCTGTTCGGGCGAGCCGAGGACTCGCCACATTTCCTCGAACTGGCGCGCCAGAAGCCGGCCGAAAACGGAGTGAACATCGCTCGAAGTGTAGAAGTCGCCGGCTTTGCCGAACTGCTCCGCACCACGCGAGTAGTAGCCAAACTCCGGATCGTAGAGGCAGAGTTCCATGTAGCGCGAAAACGGAATCGGCCCGCGCTCGCGGATTTCCTGTTCGATCTTCGATCGCAGCAGATTCACAATTCCTTTCGCTGCCGGTCTTCTCTGCGACGGTCTTCTCCTCGACGAGCCTCGCGATCCTGCGGCGTGCGAATGAACATTTCGACGAAGTAGTCGTGCAACGCGTCATACAGCTGCCGTTGGAAACTCCACTCGAACTGCGGATGGTCGAGATCGCGTGGGTGCAGGTCGAAATAGTAGGTGTGTACCGGAACGGATGTGTCTTTGAACTGGATGATGATTTCAACCCCATCGCCTTTGGCGCGAGCCGAAAAGTTCAGCAACGGGTGCTCGTAAAGACGCAGTTGATCGAGAACTCTTTCCAGACGGACGTTCAGGGGCATGGGAGTGATTCTAATCTGCTGGCCGGGCAAGGCTGGATTGCACCCTCATTGTCGCCGATACGCACTGCAAAAATTCTGGTTTTCGTAACAAAACAAAAATAGAGCTTGCGTGCGACGAAAAGTTGTGTACAATTCGCCCAATTCTCTTGAGACCCTGGGCGTAATCGTAAACAATCGAAATCATCGAGGGCAGCTTGAACCCCTTCGTGAAACTAGCTGCGGTAGTAGGCGTGATCTTGTTCGGCGGCTTCTTCTGCATCGTGCTGTGGAAGTTGCTGAGGGGCGAGATCAGCCTTAGCTATTTGCTCGATGGAGACGTTCGTGATCCCGGGAGTGCGAGTGGATTCTCTACCAGTCCAAGCGCGGGCCGCACGCAATCCCTGTTGGTTACGCTGTTCGTAGCCGGCTACTACCTGCTGCAGGTCATTCATAATCCGAAACAAATGCCTGCAGTTTCGCCTTGGATGGTCGTTGCGCTTGGGGGAAGCCATGCTTTATATCTCGGCGAAAAGGTGCAAGCCATGCTTCCCGGCCGAATGGGAGATTTTTTCAAATAGGAGAACGTGATGAAAAATCCAGAATTTGTTTTGAGCGTACTGTTGGCGATTGGAACCGCGTTTGTGATTGCGGTTTTCGTGCATGGCGACGGCATGACGAAGGTCAAACTGGCGATAGCGTATTCCGGATTGATCATGTTGTTCCTCTTCGGATTTCTGATTCTGGCGGCCATCGCCAGCGGGAAGATCGACATAAGCCAATTGTTGGAAGAAAAGGGCGCCGACGGGACGAATGGCGGGGCCAGCATGGGGCGCTTTCAGTTACTGATCTTCACGTTTGTGATTGGCCTGAGCCTTTTCTTGGTTGTGCTTTGCAAGTGCGACATTCCCCAGATCCCAACTAATGTGTTGGCTCTTTTAGGAGTGAGTGCCACCACCTACGGCGTTGGCAAAGGCATACAAGCCACCGCGCAGGATAAGGACAGCAAGGGTGACGGGAACAGTGGTGGCGGCGGTGCCGGAGGTGATGCAGGTGCAGCGGGCGGCGGGGCTGGCGTCACTAGGATTTAGCGAAGCGGGATAAACAATCTTCCGGAGGAAGACCGAATGCCCACACAGAGATCGACAAGTGCCCGCACATTTACGCGTCACATTGCGCCGTTTGCACCCTTAGCGCTGGCCTTGGGGATGAACGCGGTACCGTCGAATAACACGACGGCTTCTCCACCGAGTGAGAGTCCGAGCGTCGTGATCAACGGGATCAACGTCGCGACCCAGGAATGCGAAGACAACATTACCGGTTTCCAGCAATGCCACGAGAATTATCCTACCGGCTGTAGCGCCGCCGGCAAGTACGATGCCTATCTCAACTATCTCAAGAATCTGACGCCGGCCAAAGATACCGGCGTGAATTACCTCGATCAGTCGGCCTTCGATAATCTCAACACGAACACTCCCGCCGATCTGGGTAAGAATAACAATCACGCAACTTACCAGAGCCAATTGGCCGAAATGGGCGAAGGGAAGCAGTTCGGGCTGGTCGGCTACCTCTACTACTTCGAGAAGACAGGAGCCGAGAGCAGCAACTGCGAGTTGCCGGGAACAGATGCAGACGGAGTGAACGTCGATTTTCACATCGGGATTGGTTTCGACCAGAGCCTCACCAGCCAGATCAACAAGTCCACACCTTCGAAGCCGGCTAAACAGCTGGAGCAGCAAGCCGTGATCGTGGAGATGACGCCGCACTACCGCGCCCAATTTCATCCCGATGATTGGACGTTGACAAGCCTCAAGGCAGCGCTTGGCCATAAAGTGCGCATCGTGGGGCAACTGCTAGCGGATAGCGAGCACAACAAGCCTTCCGACAATTGCGCGCTCGAGGGCAAGACGGCGCATTGCTGGCGCTATTCGATCTGGGAGTTGCATCCGGTCACCAGCTTCGAGTATTGCGCCGACGATTCGTGCACTGAAGCCTCGGGTAACTGGATTGCAATTGGAGGAGACTCGTCGGCGAGCGCAGGCGGGGGAAACTCCGCGGAGGGTACTGGGGAAACCTCCTCAGGCACAACCCGCCGGCCGCGTAGTTCTACTCGTACCGCAGAGCCTCGATCGGGTCAAGCCGCGCAGCCTTGATGGCAGGCAACATGCCGCTCACGATGCCGACGAAGCTGAGAATTGCGGTCGACCAGATGAGAATTGACGTATTGATGTAGAGGTGAATGTCGCCCTCGTTGGCGTCTTCGATGAACATACTCCACAGCGGGAACGACCCTACTGACCACGAGATCACATAGGCCAGCAGCACGCCCAACAGCCCGCCCAGAGCCGTAATCACCAGGGCCTCGGCCAGGAACTGAAACAGAATGTGCCAGCGGTGCGCGCCCAGCGCCTTCTCCACGCCTATTTCGCGCGTGCGCTGCGTGACTGAGACCAGCATGATGTTCATCAAGCCGACGCCGCCGATGCCGAGCGTCAGCAGGCCGATGAAGCCCAGCAGAACCTTAATTCCGACGGTGATGACGGTGAGATCGGCAAGGTCCTTTACCGCGTCAAACATGAAGATAGCGCGATTGTCTTTGGGATCGAAACCGTGATGAAACGCCATGGAATGACGCACGGCTTGCGTGACCTTGATATGGTCGCCTTCGTAATCCATGAAAATGCCGTCGAGGTAAAAAGTATTTTTCAGGTCGCGCATGGCGCTGTAGGGGACGTAAACCAGCGAGTTGATGTCTTCATCGCCATTCGAGATGGTGTGCCGCAAAACGGCGATCACCCGGTAAGAAATGCCGTCGATACGGATGTCCTCGCCCAGCGCGTTTTCTCCGGAGAAGAGTTTTTTCTTCACCGTCGAACCGATGACCGCAACGCGGCTGTGGGTGAAGTCGTCGTGCTCGCCGAAGAACGCTCCTTGGCCCACGTCGAGGGCGCGAATCTTCTCATAGCTGGAATAAATGCCGTGGATGTTATAGCTGAAGCTGCGCGTTCCGAACGAAACCTGGCTTTGCTTATCGACTTCGGGTGAGATGCGCGTCAGCATGGGAACTTCGGCGCGCAGGTAGTCGAGATCGTCGCGGGTCAACCGAATCTGTGCGCCCGCTTTTGTGCCGCCGGCCTGAATTGACGTGCGGCCGGGAAAAATCCCGACGAGATTGCCCCCGAAAGTGCGAAAGGCGACCATCAGTGCAGCCTGAAAGCCGGAGCCGTAGGAGAGCAGCAGAACCACCGTCGCGATGCCCCAGGCCATGCCCAGCATGGTGAGCACAGAGCGGCGGCGGTTGTGCTTTAGCGCGTTGAAGGCTTGTGTGCCGAGGTCGCCAAACATAATTATTCCTGCCGCAGCGCTTCCACCGGAGGCAGCAACGCAGCTTTGCGCGCGGGATAGAGTCCTGCCACGATTCCCGCTACCGATAATGAAACGATTGCCGCAACCGCGGAAGCAGGTACAATGCGTGGCGTATCAAAGCCTTCCGGAGAGGGCAACTGCGCCAGCGCGGTTACGAAACCGATAGAAATGGCCAGGCCAATCCCTCCGCTAAACGCGGTGAGAAACGCGCCTTCGACAAAAAATTGCGTGAGTATGTTGCGGTGCGTCGCGCCGAGCGCTTTGCGCAGGCCGATCTCTCTAGTGCGCTCCGTGACAGAGACCAGCATGATGTTGATAATGCCTATGCCGCCGAGAGCCAAGGTGACCAGTCCGACGACGCCGAGAAACCAGTCCATGGCGTCAAAAATCTTGCCGACTTTGATCGCTTCGTCGATGGTGTCCCAATCGTTGAATGCGTCCTCAATGCGGGGATCGAAACCGTGGCGCTTGGCGATGATCGAATGAAGCTCGTTCTTCGCTTCAAGATGCTGCTCTTTCGTCAGCGGCCGGTAATTAATGAACGAGATCGCGTTTTCGGCGTTCTGCTTGGTCAGCGGAAAAAGCTCGCGCATGATCGAAAAAGGAACAAAGATGCGGTGATTGGTGCCGTTCTCGCCCTCCTTGCCGATTTTCGGGATCACGCCGATCACTTGAAAATCTATGTCGTTGAGCAGGATGGTGCTGCCCACGGCAGGTTGCCCAGGAAACATATTCTTCAACAATTCCCAGCCGACCACAGCCACGCGGCGATGCTGCAAATTGTCTTCGTTGTTGAACCAGCGTCCGGGATCGATGGGAGTGTTGCGAATCTGGCTGTACTCGGGCGTCACGCCGAACACCTGGCCGTTGGTGGAACCGTAGTCGCTGACGGCGCGGATATCTTCACGCTCGAGCACCGGAGAAACGGCCCTCAGAAAATGCGATTGGTCGCGGATCGCGAAATAGTCACCATCGTTGAGATAGTAGGGCTGTCCCGATTGATAGCTTCCAGCCACGGCGGGAACGCGGCCGGGGAAGACGAACATAATGTCCTGGCCGAGTTGAGCGAGGTTCTTGTCCTGACCGCTACGGAAACCTTCGCCCAGGCCCACGAGCAAGAGCAGCGAACCGACTCCCCACGCGATTCCGAACATGGTGAGGAACGAACGCAGCTTATGCGCCCACAGTGTGGAGAGCGATTGCCGTACGATATCGATGAGGGTTCGCATTATGTTGTCCCCCATGCCCCCGGGGTGGAGCATGGGGGCCCCGGATAACGTTTAGGCGAGGGGTCTCAATCCCGCCTAAGCATCTGATCAGTAATACGCAAACGGGCTATGGGAAGTTCCCCCTGACCTTGGTTAGACCACATTAACCGCGAAAAGGTTAGCCGGGGGCGAGGTAGGGAGGATCCAATTCGTAAGGGAACGTCAGCGGCAGCTCAGAATTCGAAGTAACCTGCCGCCTGCGCAGAACGCCCGCCGCCATCCGTGCCTGTCGCGGGCAGCAGGCCCAGAATGCCGTTCAAATGCTGCCACGCGGCGTCGTTCAAGGCAGGGTCGGAGCCGACGAGATCGCGGATCATTTGCCAGGCCGCCATATTCAGCGCGCCTTCCGGCGCCGGGCCCATTGCTAAAGACACAGAGCACTGGGGGCAAAACGACACGCGATGGGCTGCCGATTTTTGCCGCGGCTTGATGCCGACGGTCTGCGCGAACAGGTAAAGAGCGACCGATTTGCTGCCAGCTTCAAGCTGGCGATTACAGCGCAGACAATACATGTTGTCCAAGTGATACTCCTGAACGACAGCAACGATGGAATTTATCACTATTGTCGTTGCACTGCGGCCGTGCGCAAGTGTGTAGGCAGATTCCAGCTGTCGTCCCGAACCAAGCTGTGCTCTAGGCACGTGAGAAGCCATGATGCACTCTATGGCAATGAGTGCGAGCCGAAGAGATCAGAGAACTTCGCGGATTGTCGCGGTCAGGCGGAACATTCTTCCGATTCCCCCACAGGCGGCGCGCGTTCGGGTATCGCAATTGCGCAAGATGCGCGAGTTCGAGCAAGTCGCGGCGGTCTGCTATCGCGTGCGTTGCGGAGCGATTGAGTTTCTGCTGGTGCAAACCCGCGGCAGCGGTCGTTGGACGTTTCCCAAGGGCTGCGCAGAGCCGGGTTTGACACACGCGCAAGCGGCGGCGATCGAAGCATTCGAGGAAGCGGGCGTTCACGGGCGCATCGAAGAAGTTTCGTTCGCGCGGTACGCTTGCCGCAAAGTCGATCCTCGCCGGTCTGGCGCGAAGGCCGCCAGCGTGAGCGCCCATCTTTGCCAGGTTCTTAGACTCGGCAAGCCGAAGGAGTCCAATAGAAACCGCACATGGTTTTCTACCCTCGACGCGAAACAGAGACTGCGGGAGGGAAGAAAACGCGAGGAAGGAGCGGAGTTTGTTCGAGTTGTGGATAAGGCGGCGGACCGTATTCAACAGTTGTTGCAAGACAATTCATTACGTCCGAGCCGCCCGCACGATCCTTTGAGGAACGAATGGACCCGAGTGCAGTTCGAAGCTCTTCCCCAGAGTCACCGGTGGACAGAGAACCTGCCAACGTCCCGCATTCTTCGCGGTTTTGCGCCGATACAGCGCATCGCTTTACTTACCGAGGATGTGGCCGAAATGTCGCAAGCTGAAGTGCTGCCTTTCCGGCGCCTGGTAGCGCCGTCCTCCGGCCGGCCATAAGGCCGCCGGGACGGCGGCCGTTATCTGCTGATGGTGGCGCTACTCTTTGTTCTTCGGACGCTCGAATGCCTTCGCCATATACTTGCGCGCTTCTTCTAAAGCGCCAAATGTATCGTCATTGGTCTGGACGGCCTGCCGGTATTCGTTGATGGCACGCTCGCGCTGCCCGGTAATATCAAAAATTTTACCGAGCTGGATGTGACTCCAGACTTCAGTCCAGCGCGGCTCTCCATTCCCGTTGATCGCAGAGCGGTAGGAATTCGCCGACGATTGATAGTTCCGCTGCAAGAAGAAAATTTCCGCGATCCGATAATGCGCCAGAGAACTGTTCTTGTTCTGATCGAGCGCCTTGTTGAACTCCGCCAGTGCGCCGGAAAGGTCGCCCTGCTGCTGCAACGCCTGCCCCCGCAGAATAGAGGAGCGCATCTTCACATCCGAAGAATTGGTGAGAACATGATGGTCGGGATCGACGGAGATTCGGCGTGGCCGCCCGAACGTTTCCACCGTAAACGGAGAATTGGTGCCGACTACTTCCAGCTTTTTGTCCTCGGTTTCGCCATCGGTATCGATGCGCAGATCGACCGGCATGCGGAAGAGATCGAGATCCTGCCCAATCTGCCCGGTCACGCGGAAGCCGGGGTACTTCTTGTCTTTATCCTTAGGAGGAGATGTGGCTCTCGCTCCTCCCAGCCGATAGACGGTGTACTTCACTTTGAATTCCGGAGCGCCAGTGGAATCCAGCCATTGCGAGAAGAACCATGTGAGCTGGTCGCCGTAGTATTTTTCCGCGATGGTGCGGAAGTCATCCATGGTCGCCGATTTTCCGGAGTAGGTTTCGGCGAACTCGCGCATCGTCTTGAGATATTTGTCTTCGCCGAGTACCCAGCGCAGCATATGCAAAATCATCGCGCCCTTGTCGGTGACGAGCGATTGAAACTCAGTAGAGAACGGATCGAGCTTGCCGGCACTGGAAAGCGGAATGTTGTCATAGGCCAGCGCGCCCACCGACATGTCCTTGATCGCCTCTTCCAGTCCGGCTTTGCCGGCAGCGTTCTCCACGTACATGGCTTCGGAATAGCGCGAGAATCCATCGATCAGCCACCAATCGTCCCTCGTGGCGGGACTTACCGACACGCCCCACCATTGGTGAGCGATGGCGTTGGCGAGCAGCCGATAGTTCGTTTTCTCGGTGATGGCAGGGCCGGCCAGGCCGGCGATTTCCGGCCCCCAAGCGTAGGGAACCGTGTCCGCGGGAAGCTCCACCACATTCAACCGCTGCGACAAAGGCGTACCGTAGAGCGTGATGAAGTAAGTGAACTCCCGCACTGCGGTGGTGGTGTACTCGGGGGCTAGCTTCTCATGGTCCGGTTTGAAGAAGACGTGCAGATCCAATCCCGCATCGTCGCTTTTATATTGCTGAAAGATGCCGGCGACGATGGTTCCGGGAAAGCTTGCCTTGTCATCGACGAAGGTGAATGTCTTGGTCGGCAGGCCGTTGCTGTTGGGCTTCTTCGAGGGCGGATTGTCTGTGACCTTCACTTTTCCGCTTCCGATCACCAGCATGTGCGCAGGGACCGTAACGCCGATCGTAGAGGTGAAGCGGTTCAGGCCGTAGCCGCTGACTGGAAACCAGCGTCCGGCGTAGAGAAGATAGCTGGTGTCATCGCCGATGGAAGCGAGCTTCAGCCCCGGTACCGGGCTGTCGTCAGCATTCTCAATCTCGCCTTCGTACTCGAAAGTAAGAGTGGTTGACGAGCCTTTGGAAAGTCCGGTGGGTAGCGGCACGCGTATGGTGAAATCCTGCGTGACACGCTCGGCCGAAAGCGGCTGACCCTTTTCGTCAAGCACCTTGGTGACGCGCAGGCCGTTGTGCAACTCGAAAATCGCAGTGTTGAGATCCTGCAGCGCTGTAAATTTAACCGTCGCTCGTGCAGAAATTTGATGCAGATGCGGGGTAAGTTCGGCTTCGATTTTGTAATCGTCGACCCGGAGGCGGGTTTTTTCGGCAGCTTGGGAAGGAATTGCAAGGAAAATCAGCAGCAGGGCAGACAAACCCGACAGGACGCACTGGGGGCGCCGAAGCTGTATCTGCATTAAGGAGAATCTCCGGAAATGGGCCTAACCATTTCTATGATGAAGATTCTTACCTAAAAGATGCTGGGAGCACAAGCTACGAAGGTCGGGCCCTTCTTATTTCCTGTCAAACATGCCTTGTCAAACACGGCGCTGGCTCGTCTCCATCCTTGCCAAACACTCACCCCTCCGTCTTGTCATTCCGAGGAGCGAGAGCGACGAGGAACCCGCTGACTACCGGCGCCAGCAGAAAAGCAGGTTTCTCGCTTCGCTCGAAACGACAAAAATCTCGTAAGTCTTAGCTTGTCGGCGCTCGGCGTAGCAAGTCCAAAATAATCTCGGCTGCTCGGTCCGCTGGCGTCTGCGCCGCGCGCTCGGTTCCACGCAGCTTCGCCTTTACTCGATCGAACCCGGCCAGCATTCGATCACGAGGCGCACCGTCGGGAATGATTTCCTGCAACTGAGCAACAACGTTGGCCGCTGTGAAATCGTGCTGAAGAAGTTCCGGCACCACTTCCTCACCGGCAATCAAATTGACCATGGCGAAGTACGGCACTTTGACTCGAGGCTTGCCCAAAAAGTAAGTGAGCGCAGAAACGCAGTAGACCATTACAAACGGAGTTCGCATCATGGCGGCTTCGACGGTTGCCGTGCCGCTGGCGATAATGCCTGCGCGCGAATGCCACAGTGCAGGCAACGATTCTGGAACCAGTGTGATGGCGTGCTGGCCAACGAATCCCTTTACGAAAGCCTGATCGAGCGTCGGCGCGACGGGCAGCAGAAGTTCGTACTCGGTGCCGAGTTGTGCCGCCGCCGCGAGTATGGTCGGCAGGTTCATACGAACTTCTTTAACGCGGCTACCCGGCATCAGCGTGATCCAATGTTTTGCCGGATCAAGATGAAACTGTGCGGCGTAGTCGACGCGCTCAATTGTGGGTGCCGGCAAATCCGCCAGAGGATGGCCAACAAATGTCGCATCCACTCCATGCTCGCGATAAAACTGTTCTTCGAACGGAAAGATCACCAGCGCCTTGTCGACATAGTCGCGCAGCAGGCGCACACGTCCCTGCCGCCACGCCCAGAACTGAGGCGCGACATAGTAAACCACCGGAATGCCGCGCCTCTTCATCTGCCGCGCCACGCGCCAGTTGAAGGCGGGTGAGTCAATCACGACAGCGAGGTCGGGCCGACGCTTGTCGGCTTCTTTGATCAGTTTGTTGTAGAGACCATAAATCTCAGGCAGGTGGCTAAGTATTTCGGTGATGCCGACGACGGAAAGATCCTTCGCATCGACGACGGTATCGCATCCGGCTGCCCGCATGCGCTTGCCGCCAACGCCGAAAAACTCCAGAACCGGTGGAGCGACGGACGCCTGGTCCGTCAAGCGAGCGAAGTGAGCAGCATCTCCGGAAGCGCTCCGCCGCAGCGCCTCAATAAGCTGCGCCCCATACATTTCTCCCGAAGCTTCGCCGGCTGAGATCAGGATTCGCAAGAGAGCATTGTAAGGCCAGAACACGCTGCGAATGGTTTGATGGAAGATCATTCCGTGAAAGCGACCCGAGTGAGCGTGATAAAACGAGAAGCAGCTGGAAAGAAATTCGATGCGACGCCCCGTGAAACTCGATTTCGAGCCCCTCTCTCTCCGAGAGACTGCCAAGCGCCTCGGAGTTCTGCCAGTGAGAGCGCGGAAAACCCTTGCGCTAGTCGGAGTTGATTTTGACGGTCGGATTGTCAGCGCGGAGTCCACCAAGAGGCGGTCCCGCACGGGAAAGACATCATCCCGCAGAGCGAAAACGTCGACGAGGTAGCGCGTTCTCACGATTCAGGGCCCTGGTGACCATCGTGTCGCCATGCCAAAAACCGAAGAAGCCTAGGGAATCGGTAGTAACGACGCGCTTCGCAGGGAAGCAATGGGCGAGATGAGAGACGCCCCGGTCTTAGGTCTGCCGCAGGACACCCCTGACGACGAGGTCATTGGTGTTGCTTCGCTAAAAACTATCTACTGATTGCAGCAAATAGACGCGACTTCGCGCAACTCGTTCCTGCCCATATAGCAAAATCAACAAAGAAGACGGACGGGTGCCGCAGGGTTCCTGGATTGATTCTGCTAATTCCAAACGAACAGCATGTGCAGGAGAGAGTTCTAAAACAGCTGGAGGATAAGCTTGTATTCGACGGTAAGAAGGTCACTTACACGGACGTGCACGACCGTGACCTACTTGTTCAGATTGAATCGGGTGGCACCGCGAGAATCACACGTCTACCCAGATGCCCACACTGCACTTATGACGACTGATGAGGGCCGGGCACGGCGACATTAGTCGTCCGCGCTGGCGGTGACTTCGGGCTCTCTGAAGCCGTCGGTATTCGCGGGCGAGGGCGCCCGCTCTACACCAATCTCCTGATCCTTATACTGCAGTTGATAAAGCTTGAAATAAATTCCGCGCTGGGCCAGCAGCTGCTGGTGCGTGCCCATCTCGCGCACCTGGCCCTTATGCATGACGATGATTTTATCGGCGCGCTGCACGGTGGAAAGCCGGTGGGCGATGATGAGCGAGGTGCGGCCTTCGACCATGCGGCTAAGCGCGTCGCGCACGCGGAATTCGGTTTCCGTGTCCACGCTGGAAGTGGCTTCGTCGAGGATCAGGATTTTCGGTTCGTGGGCCAGGGCGCGAGCGAAGGAGATGAGTTGCTTTTGGCCGGTGGAAAGCGTGGAGCCGCGCTCGCGCACTTCTTCGTTGAAGCCCTTGGGCAGTGCGCGGATGAAGTCAGCGAGGTTCACGTCCTCGGCGGCTTTCTCGACGTGCGCATCCTGGATGCGGGCTGTGCCGAGACGGATATTGCTTCCGATCGTGCCGCTGAACAGAAACGGATCTTGCAAGACCACCCCGAAGCGGCTGCGAAGTTCGGCGAGATCCATCTCTCTGACGTCTACGCCGTCGATGCGGACCGCACCTTTTTGGACATCGTAGAAGCGGAGCAGGAGCGAGATGAGCGTAGTCTTGCCCGCGCCGGTGTGGCCTACTATTGCAACGGTTTCGCCCGGTTCGATGCTGAAGGTTACGTCGCGGAGAACCCAGTCAGGGATTTGTTCGCCTGCGGCTGCGACAAGCAACGAATTTCTCTTGCCGTGATTACTCGAGTCCGGCTTCGGCTGGGCGGACGAGGAGTCCGCCCCTCCATGATCCTTGGCGGTTTCTAGATCGCGGTAGGCGAACCAGACGTGGTCGAACTCGATGCGGCCCGGGCCTTCCGCGCGATTGACCAGTGCGGGAGAGACCACTTGCACTGGCGTGTCCAGCAGCTTGAAGATGCGCTCGCTGGCGGCCATGGCGCTCTGCAGAATGTTGTATTTTTCGCTGAAGTCCTGAATTGGACGGAAAAACCGCAGCGCGTATTGGATGAATGCGACCAAAACGCCCAGCGTGGCTACGGTGGGCACGAGCTGAAACGCGATCAGCGTTTTCCAGTTGAAACTCACCGACACGCTGGAAACATGCATGCCGTGCATCACGTCGCCGCCGCCAAACCAAATGACGCAGGCGATCGCAATCGCCGAGAGAATTTCGACCACGGGATAGTAAACCGAGTAGGCCATGATCGCGTCTTTGTAGGCGTCCATGTGGGCGCGGTTGATTTCCGAAAAACGCGTGTACTCCTTGCGCTCGCGGTTGAACAGCTGCAGCACCACCATCCCGCTGATGTGCTCCTGCAGATACGAATTGATGCGCGCGATAGCGATACGAATGCGGCGATAGGAATCGCGCACCCGGTCGCGAAAAATCTTCGTGGCGAATACGATGAAGGGAAGCACCGCAAACGTGATCAGGGCCAGCTTCCAGTTCATGCACAGCATTACGCCGAGAATTCCGAACAGGACGAATAGATCCTCGAAGATCGACACGACGCCCGAGGTGAACATTTCGTTCAGCGCGTCCACGTCAGTGGTGACGCGGGTCACGAGTCGACCAACCGGGTTCTTGTCGTAGAAGGCGATGTGAAGACGTTGCAGGTGGCGGAAAATCTGGCGGCGCAGATCGAACATCACTTTCTGGCCGGTCCACTGCATGAAATAGGTCTGCAGGAACTCGAGCAGAAAACTGAACAGGAGCAGGCCGACATAAATCGCGGCAATCTGCGCGATGCCGAGGATGGGACGCGGGCTCAGCCAATTCCAAAAGCCCGCCGACGATCCGGCAGGAGACAAGTAGCGGTCGATCGCAACCTTGGTGAGATAGGGGCCGAGCACGTCGAAGAAAGACTTCAGAAAAATGGAGACGAGCGCAATCGCTACCTGCCAGCGGTAGGGGCGCAGATACTTCAACAGCCGCGCCATCAGCCGGCTGTCATAGGCTTTGCCTAATACCTCTTCTTCCTGCGACATCGATTTCTGGTGAACTCCGAGTGACGCCCCGAGGATGAAACCGCGACAGCGGCGCTGTTAACAGGGTAACTCAAATAGATGGGGAAATTTGCTGGAGGATGGAAAACGTTTCGCGTGCAGGTGGGATAATGAGAACGATGCCGCTCGGAATTTACATTTCAGTGCCGTTCTGCCGCACCAAATGCAGCTACTGCAACTTCGCGTCCGACGTGTTCTCGCGGGTGGTATTCGGGCAATATGTGGACCGCGTTTGCGCGGACATCGGAAACGCATGGCAGACCGCAGCCGAGATGGGCGGGGAGATAGAGCAAGCCGTCGATTCCATCTATTTGGGTGGAGGCACGCCAACGACGCTTGAGGCCGCGCAACTAAGGCGAATTTTCGACGCCGTGCGGAGTCAATTCGAAGTGAGTCCCGACGCGGAGATTACCGTCGAGTGCGCTCCCGGCACATTATCTGGCTCCATGCTTGAAACCCTGCTCCGATGCGGGGTGAACCGTGTGAGCCTAGGGGTGCAATCATTTGTCGACCAGGAAGCAGCGGCGGTTGGCCGGTTGCACAAACGAGATAGCGTCCTCGCCGATATCGAGCGGCTACGCGCGGTCGGGATTACGAATATCAACATCGATCTGATAGCAGGTCTGCCGGACCAGACCGCGGAGAGCTGGGAATTCTCGATGGCGGAAACCATCGCGAGCGACGCGCCGCATGTGAGCGTCTACATGCTTGAAGTCGATGAAGATTCGCGGCTGGGGCGTGAGCTAATGGCGGGCGGCACGCGTTATCACGCACACTTTGTGCCGGACGATGATGCGACTGCGGATTTTTACGTCGCAGCCTGCGAAAAACTACAATCCGCACGAGTTGAGCAATATGAGATCTCCAACTTTGCCTGCGAAGGTTCGGAAGCGCGGCACAATCTGAAGTACTGGACCCGGCAACCTTACTTCGGCTTTGGTGTGGACGCGCATTCGATGTTGCGTTGCGCTGCGGCGGAGGCAGACGCGGTCCGATTCGCA
>Ga0208690_1000083_pt1 | contig 22235 bp, 15 predicted proteins | sample June2015DPH_16_1_2_FD_184712 | JGI IMG/M metagenome (GOLD analysis project Ga0208690, IMG submission 184712) | Peatland microbial communities from SPRUCE experiment site at the Marcell Experimental Forest, Minnesota, USA - June2015DPH_16_10... | ecosystem: Environmental > Terrestrial > Soil >...
CCCGGACATCCCGCGCTCCCCCGAGTTCAAAGCGCAGTTCACGCAAGAGATCCAAGTGATGGGGCGCCTGCGCCACCCCAACATCGTGCACGTCTTCGACTGCGGCGTCCTGCCCGACGGTTCGCCGTTTCTGCTGATGGAACTGCTCACGGGCCGGACGCTGCGCCAGGTGGTCCGCGAGATGCCCATCCCGTTCACCGCCAAGGCCGTTCGCCACATCGTCGGCCAGATTTGCGCGGGGCTGGGCCATGCCCACGGCGACCGGCCGCCTGTGGTGCACCGCGACATCAAGCCCGACAACGTCTTCCTGCACGGCCCCCGCCCGCTTGAAGGCCAAGTCAAACTGCTCGACTTCGGCCTGGCCCAGGTGATCGGTCCTTCCCGATCGCGCGAGCGTCGCGCCGGAACGCCACGCTACATGGCGCCCGAGGCGCACGAGGGAGGTCCGATCAGCCCGAAGGCCGATCTCTACTCCCTCGCAATCCTGGTCTACGAGCTCCTCACGCAGGGCTTCCCGTGGCGCAACGTCATGGCGCCCCGCGCCATGACCGAGGCCCACTGCAGCCTCGAGCCGCTGGCGCCGTCTCGCTGGAAGCCCTGGATCCCCCCCAGCATCGACGAGAGCCTGCTGCGCGCCCTCTCGAAGAACCCCTACGATCGACAGCGGACGGTCGCCGACTTCTACGACGAGCTGGCCGACCTCGAGTTTGTCGACGACGGGTCGGCACTCTTCCGGTCGGACGTCCTCACCGCTCCTGGCCTCGCGACGAGAGCTCGCGGTCGCCTGGCGCCGGAGAAGGACTCCGCAATGGAGACCCAACGGCAGCCCCGCCTGCGGCCGGCGGCGACGGGCCCCGAGATCGGAGACGCGCGGGCCCTTCTCGCGGACGGACGCGCGCGCGAGAGGACCGGCGAAACGACCTCCGACCGGGAAGGACGACTCCGGCGTCCCGCGACGCCGGACGGCGCATGGGAGAACTCCCCGGCGTCCGACCGGGCTCGGCGGCGTGTGGACGCGCCCGCGACCCGCGTCATGGGGGTCCGGATCCCCCGAATCCGTCGCGTCGTGCCGGCTGCGCTGGTGCTCGGCGCCGGGGCGTTGGCGGTGGCCGCCACGTGGGGTGGCTGGAAGGCTGCTCACTCCGCGCCGGCCATCGATCCCGGATCCCCCGTGGCGCTGCCGCTGGCCGTGGAGCGAGCCTACGAGGCGGCCGTCGAGCGCGCCGCAGCCACCCAAGTCCGGCATGAAGCGACGCCTGAAAGTGCGGCGGCCGATGCGGGCCCCCTTGCGCGGAGTGCGACCGTCGTTGCATCCGCGCAAGCCCCGATCGACGCTCGTCGAGCCGGGGTGCCCCCGCGTCGCCAAGCCAGCCTACCGGCTTCCGCGCCGGGCATTCTTGAGGACATGCTTTTGGCCGGACCGCCTGGCGAAACCGCCGCCGTGGTCGCCGGCGGGCCGAAGGAAACCTCGTCCGGCGTCCGATCCGCTGTGCCGCCTCATGGCCCAACCGGTCGACCGGCCCCCGCGCCGACCAACCTCGAGGACATCCTTTTGGCCGGACCGCCTCCCGAAAGCGGGGCAGGGGACGCGGGCGCAGCAAAGGCGAAGCGAGTCATCTTCGTGGACGTGCCGTAGGGCAAGGACGCATCCTGATGGGATGTTGGTGCGAAGGGAGATCGGGCGGGTGCTTCGACGGATCCCCATACGACTGCGGTGGGCGACAGCCGGCCTTCTCGTAGGGTGCTTGCACGGTCCGTCCTGGGCGTGGGCAGCCCCGCCAACGCCCTCAGCAACCCCCTACCCGGCGGAGCCACGCGAGCGCGCGAGAGCGTTCGCCCGGCAAGGCCAAGACCTCTACCGGGACCGGCACTACGAGGCGGCGCGTGAAGCCCTCGCGCATGCCTACGAACTCGACCCGCAGAGCGAGACGCTCGCCGAACTCGCTCTCGCGGAGCTCGAAGCCGGTCACCCGGTCGAAGCCGCCGCGCACCTGAGGCAGTACCTCGTCCGAAGCGACGTCCCGGCCAAAAACCTCGATGCCGCTCGGATCCGCTGGTTGCCCCGTGCCGAGGCCAAGACCGCCCGCGTGGACGTCTTCGTCCGCCCGAGCGCCGACATCCGCGTCGACGGCCTCGTCCCGGAACACTTGCCGCTGCCCGCGGGCGGTCCCGCACCGGCAGAGCCCTTCGTCTCGCTGGTGATCGCCGCGGGGCAGCACGATCTGAGCGTTCGGGACGGCACGATCGAGCGCGCGCAGCGGTTGGTGGTGAGCGGAGGAGACGTCATCGAAGTGCATTTTCGGCGCCCACCCGATGCCCCCGCGGCGCCGATCTGGACGGTCTCCGCGATCGCCACCCCTAGCCCGCCCGACGAGAGTCGCCCCCGCGCCCGATGGATCACCGTCCTGGCCGTCGAAGGAGCCGCGGTGGTGATGGCCGGCGTCGGGATCGGTTTCGGGTCGGCGTTCGAGCACTTCAAGTCAAGCGCCGATGCCTTGATTCAGCAGGTGGGCGATTCGGGATGCCTGTCGCCCGCCAACATCGCGTGTCGCGAGGTCAACCGGGACCGGCAAGCCGAGGGCCGGTATGCCGTTGCTGCGAATGCGTCGTACGGCGTGGCCGGGGCGCTGGCCGTCCTCGGACTCTCGACGTGGCTGCTATGGCCCTCAGCCAAGGGACCTTCGGCGGGCGCGCTGCGGCCCGTGGCCGTGATGGCGCCCCGAACCGCCGAAGCCGCACTCACAGGGGCCTGGTAGGGCCGCGTGATCGGAACGGCGATCCCGATCGAGGTCGAAGGCAAGGTCAACCGCGCGAGAGGGAAATGCGGGGCAAGGCGATGCAACCAACCCAAGAACAAAGCGATCCGACACGACCCCTCACCAAAAACACCGGCCTCATCTCGGTCCGCGGCGGGCGCATCGAGTACGGTGGCAGCATGAACGAGGCGCTCCTCGAAGCGGAGCTCTTTGGTCATGTGCGCGGGGCCTTCACCGGAGTCGTGGAAGAACGCAAGGGACTCGGCGTGTCGCTAACGCTGCTGCAGATGGCGTCGTGAAGCGGGGGATGCTTTGGATCGCCGCCGGCGCGGCCGCGTCTGCCGCGGCCGCGTTGGCTTACGGCTGCGTGGTAGGCCACTCGTGCGAGGACGACGGGACGTGCGCGGGGGAGGGCGCTGGCGGGGACACCGGCGTGGCGGTCGGTGACGCGGGCGCTGGTGGGGACACCGGCGTGGCGGTCGGTGACGCGGGCACGGGCGGGGACACCGGCGCGCCGGTCAGGGACGCGGGGGCTGGCGGGGACACCGGCGCGGCGGTCGGGGACGCGGGGGCCGGCGCGGACGGCACGATGGACTCGGCGCTGGCCGATGCCTCGAGTACCGACGGGGCCTTCGAGGACGTTCAGGCCGATGCGGCGCAGGAGTCGTGTGACGAGGCTTGCGGGGGTGACGGCGCCTCCGAGGCATCTGCGGACGCCCTGGCTGCCGACGGTGATGCGGACGCGGGGGATGGCAGTGCGTTCGCGGGGGATGCGGGGCTCGCGGGTGCGCTGCTCGGGACCTGGACGCTGACCGGAACGGAGACTTTCGAGTGTGTCGAGGCCGGCGCACTCTCGGCGGATGCTTCGGCTGGCGCCGTATCCGAAAGGGTCACGTTCAGCACGGGGGTCGCGGCGACGGACGCTGGGCAAGTCGGGCTTTTGTACGACGCCGGAGAGGAGTGCGCGCTCGCCTTGGTCGTCGACTCCGGCGTCGCGACGCTCGTCTACGAACCCCAGAAGTGCGAGCTCGATGACAAAGGGATCGATTGGACGTTCACGTCGGTGCGGGTTGCGGCCTCCGTGGGATCCCTCGGAATCACAGAGATGTACACGGACCACGCGGGATGCCGACACGAGATCCAGGGGACGTTGACGCGGCCAGAAGGCGGCTGAAGTGCTACCGGCACGCGGGGGCTCGCTGCTGGACAGGCCGATCAGGCTGCCCCCACTTTCGATGAAGAGTCCAGAATCTTTGCTACCTCTTGGCCATTCGGAGTGCCTAGGCCCGTGCACGCATTCCACGGGGCGCCAGCGTTATAGCCGACCTCCGAAGCCCCCACCTTGTTGTCGCCGCCGGTGATGGCATTGAAGGGGGTGCCCCCCGCGCTCGCGCAGAGCGCTGGATTGATGAAACCGACGCGCGCCCCGTTCTGCTGGTTGATCAGGGCGATCAGCGCCGCCCAGAGCGGCGCCGCGCCGCTCGTTCCGCCGATCACCATGTTCTGACCATCGACGCGCACGTTGTACCCCGACGCCGGGTCCGCGTCCGCGGCGACATCTGGAACGCCACGGCCCGGTTTTGCATCGGCGTTCGCAGAGGGAGGCAGCGCGATCTTGGCCTGCCATGCGGGCACCGGAAACACCTCGCTGATCCCGCCGCCGGAGGAACCGAACGAGTCGTCCTGTGTATCGGCTTCGTTCTGATTCCACACCTGCTCGGCTTGCCTCGCACCGTTCTGCGCCAGAATTCGGGTACCGCCGACCGCCGTCACGTGGGGACTGGATGCGGGGCTGTCCACATGGTCCCATTCGTTGGGCCCCTCGTCCGCGGCGCCGCTGTCGCCAGAGGCTACGAACACGGTGATTCCGAGTGCGGCCGCCGCCTGCATCGTCTCGTCCATCTGCGTGGAGAACGTGTCTGTTACCCCGCCCTCGGGGCCACCCCAGCTGATGGAGATAACCGACGGCGCGTTGGTTTTGTCATGCACCGCAGCCTCGACTGCGTCGAGAAAGCTCTTGTCCGACGCATCGGGGGCAAAGTAGACGACCACGTTGGCGCCTGGGGCCACCGCGCTGACGACCTCGATGTCGAGCATCACTTCCACATCGGCGTCGCCTCCCGGTGCATTGTTCCCTTGGTCGACGGACACCGTCGAGAGCGTCCCTGTGACGGCAACGTGGATGTTCTTGAAGTATGTCTTCAGGTCCTTCGGACGGTAGCCGCCCCCAAGCTCGATGATGCCTACCGTCTGCCCTGCGCCGGTCACACCTGTCGGAAAGTTATAGATCGCCGCGAGATCTTGGGGATTGAAGCTCGTTGCCTCCGGGCCCGCGCTTCGCGGCCGAACGTTGTGCGGGCGCGCGAACGGGCGATTGTCCAGGCCGAACACGCCAGCGACGACCCCCTTCAGCTCGACGGGCACACGCACGAAGCCCTCCCGGCCTCGATAGGTGCCATGGTCGTACTGATAGTGGTAGAGTTCGACGTCGAACGCCTTTTGGAATTGAGCTGCGGATCCGGATAGCACGACGCTGCTGCTCGCCTTGCGTCCCGCGACGACCGTGAGCCCGAACTTGGCCGCGAAGTTCGCAACCGCGTTTAGATCCGCGTCCTTGGCGCCAAACGTCGCTTCGAAGTCCCGATAAGAGATGTGCCCTTTCTTTTTGTTTTTTCCGGGTCGTATCTGCTCGCTCGAAACCGCTGGATGCTCGACACGCACTGTAACCTCGAAGCGGGCGTCCGCTTCAATGGGCTTGCCACGCTTTGCGTTGCGGTACGCGCTGCGCTTGCTGCCAGGCAAATCGACGTGAGTGGAGTTCGTACCCATGGTGCCTCCTCTGTTGCTCCGGGGCGCGAAGGCTATGCGCCTATTGCGTCCGTAGTCATTTCTTTAGTTAGCGCCGAGGCGAAAAGCCGCGTTTTCGGTTTTCGGTTGGGTACTCGGGCAGGTGTAGTACGTCAATTACACTCCATTGCATGTTGTCCGCCGTAGTCCAGATTAGTTGGTTTAGACTTCCGCGAGAGCTGGTTCGACTGCGAGACGTTCACGGATATCGACGGCGCACGCCGAGGCGCGGCGAGCTGGTGCCCATCGGCCACTGGCTGACATCCGTACCGAAACAGGGTGTGCACCTCCCAGTATCCCGACGCCGCCGTCGTTCTGCGTCACGCAATGCGGCACGCCTTCTGCGACGGGTGAGCCACGAGCTGTCTGCATTCGTCGAGCAGGGATGCCCAATCGTGGTCGACGGCACCCACGCACGCCAAGCCCCTTCGCCCGTTCGTCGATCGCGTTCACGAGCGTGCGCTTTCCGCGCCACATGGCGTGCGTTGATGCAGACGAATGTAATCGACTGCAATCAGCTCCCGTCGCTCTGCGTGTTATGCGAGTCGCTACCATCGCAAATGCGTCCACGCGCCGGATGGGCGTCCGGGACGATTGCCGTCCCCTGCCCGGCAGGCGCGCATCGGCAAGTTCGTACGGCTTCGTTCGACTTCGACAACATCGATTTTAGGAGACCACCATGCCGAGAAGAATACCGTCCGCTCGCTTCGCTCCGCAGACCGTCACCACGGGTCTTGGTCCGCTCGCCGATCTGGCCGGCACGTGGGAAGGACACGGATTCAATCTGATCGCACGCCCTGATTTCCACGACCAGACCGACCTTTATTTGCAACTCAACCACACGCGCGAGCAACTGAAGTTCGACCCGATCGGTTCGTCGATCCCCAATCGCGGGTTCGGGCAAGACGACATCGAGTTGTTCGGACTGACCTATCTGCAGAAAATCAGCGATGCAGCCCTGGACGGCGCGCTGCACATCGAGCCGGGCATCTGGATCACCCAACCTAACACCGCATTTCCGCCGGATGGCGTCACCGTGCCCGCGCGGCTCGTGGCGAGGATGGGAACGATCCCTCACGGCAACGCCCTGCTCGCTCAGGGAATCGCGGAGCCCTTCACGGGTAATCCGGTGCTGGCCGTGCCGGGCGGCGCGCCATACGCCTTCTCAAAGTTCCCTTCGTTCAACAGCACGCCCTTCGGCGTACCGCCGACCGCGCCGAGCATCGTCGTCAATGCGGCAGGTTCGTCGGAGAAGCTCACGGCCCCCAATATACCTGCGGTCCCCCCCGCCGTGCCCGCGCCTCCGTTTCCTCAGTACGACCTTAGCGTTCCGATTGGCCCGATTCCACCGGGCCCCTTCAACCCGCCCTTCACGCTCAACACCCGCACCCCCTTCGACACCTCTCCGCCCGACCCACCCATTCCGAATACGCCCGCCAATCAGGCGTTGATCAACGACCCGATCGTTCTCCTCCAGGACGCCATCCAGGCGCTCGTTGACGACGGCTACACGTTCGAGGGAACGGTGATCAACATCGCGACGCAGGCGATCGTGAACTTCTTGACGACCCCCAATAGCGGTCCGACGGGCCCGCAGACGCCCGTGAATGTGCCGCAGTTCAGCGGCGGCATCGAAAATATTCGCTTCCTTGTCGGGGAGCAGGTCCCGATCGGCACTCCGCCAACCGACCAGCCCGAAGAGAACGCACAGACGGCGCTCGTCTACGCCACGTTCTGGATCGAAAGGGCGACGAAGAATGCCGATGGCACCTCGTTCATGCAGCTGCAGTACGCCCAGATGGTGATCCTGGACTTTCCGATCTTCCGCCTGCTGCGCCAGAACCCTCCCGTCTTCGTGAACCTCGGCTGGCCGCACATTTCGGTCGCGACGCTCAGAAAGACTTTCGGTTGATGCGCCACGGTTCGGCCCTTCGACCTCAAGGGCGCTGCCAACTCGCCGAGATGCCGGCTGGCGCGGGGTACGAAGGCCCGGTCGCATGTCGCAAAAATCCGTGACGAAGTCTCAGTCGCGGATTAATGGGACTCGACTCGTTCGAGGGTCCCACGTACGCCGGCTGGCAACATCACGTCAGCTTGGCGCGGACCGCCTTGTTCGCGGCGCCCGCGGGCGTCGCGTGCTCCGGCGGGGCGTCCGCGTTCCAGGGCGAGCGCGTCCGTCGAGAAATCCGCTCTCGCGCGAAACACCGCTCCCAATGCGCCGAACCCCGAGTAGTCCGCCCTCGCAGCGGCCAATGACGCTCCCTTGACGGTGCCGGGGGGATGATTAGGTTCGCGGCCAAGTTTTAGCACTCGGGATTGATGAGTGCCAGCGAACCTGCGGAGTCGATTCGCGCGGGCGTCCATCGCGCGGTCGCGGTGACCCGCCCGGGCCCACGATCTCGCATTCAACCGTCAACGAGGAGAGCCCATGAGCACGATTCGTCCGCTCCAGGACCGGGTCATCATCAAGCGTGTGAAGGAAGAGGAAAAGAGCAAGGGGGGGATTATCATCCCCGACACGGCCAAGGAAAAGCCGGCCGAAGGCGAAGTCATCGCCGTTGGCAACGGCAAAACCCAAAAGGATGGGCGCGTCCGCGCGCTCGACGTGAAGGTCGGCGATCGTGTGTTGTTCGGTAAATACAACGGAAACGAAGTGAAGGTCGACGGCGAGGAACGCCTGATCATTCGGGAAGACGACATCCTCGGGGTCATCCTGAAGTGACCCTTGCCGCTTCGTCATCCTGAAGTTCGAAGGACCCGACGGATCTCCCTAATCGTGCGTGAGGATCGGTTCCTTCCATTCGGGATGACCTCCCACTGAGTTTCCAAGAAAGAAGGTTTTTCACATGGCTGCAAAAGAAATCGTCTACACGGAAAACGCGCGGAAGCTCATCCTCGCGGGCGTCAACGCGCTGGCCGATGCCGTTAAGGTTACGCTCGGTCCGAGGGGCCGCAATGTCGTCATCGAGAAGTCGTGGGGTGCCCCGACCATCACCAAAGACGGCGTCACGGTCGCCAAGGAGATCGAGCTCCGCGATCGCTTCGAGAACATGGGCGCACAGATGGTGCGCGAGGTCGCGAGCAAGACGAGCGACGTCGCCGGCGACGGTACCACGACCGCGACGCTGCTCGCGCAAGCGATCTACCGGGAGGGCAGTAAGCTCGTCGCGGCAGGCCACAACCCGATGGAGATCAAGCGCGGAATCGACAAGGCGGTCCAGAACATCGCCGAGTCACTCAAGAAGACCGCGAAGTCAACCAAGGATCCGAAGGAGATTGCCCAGGTCGGCACCATTAGCGCCAACGGAGACAAAGAAATAGGCGCCAGGCTCGCCGAGGCGATGGAGAAGGTGGGCAAGGAGGGCGTCATCACCGTCGAGGAGAGCAAGACGGCGGACACGACGCTCGACGTCGTGGAAGGGATGCAGTTCGACCGCGGCTATCTCTCGCCTTACTTCGTAACGGATCCCGAACGCATGGAAGCCGTGTTCGAGGACGCGTACCTCCTCATCAGCGAAAAGAAAATTTCGAACATGAAGGATCTGTTGCCGGTGCTCGAGGCGATCGCAAAGCAGCAGAAGCCGCTCGTGATCATCGCCGAGGATGTGGAAGGGGAAGCGCTCGCGACGCTCGTCGTCAATAAGCTCCGCGGCACGCTCATCTGTGCTGCCGTCAAAGCCCCCGGCTTCGGAGACCGCCGCAAGGAGATGCTGAAGGACATCGCGGTCCTCACCGGAGGTGAGGTGATCAGCGAGGAGCTCGGCCTCAAGCTCGAGAACGTGACCATCAGCGACCTCGGCCGGGCCAAGCGGGTCACGCTGGACAAGGACAACACCACCCTGGTCGACGGCGCGGGATCGAAAGACACGATCAAGGGCCGCATTGCCGAGATTCGCACGCAGGTGGAGAACACCACCAGCGACTACGATAAGGAGAAACTCCAGGAGCGCCTGGCCAAGCTCGTAGGCGGCGTAGCGATCATCAAGGTCGGCGCGGCGACCGAGACGGAAATGAAGGAAAAGAAGGCCCGAGTCGAAGACGCTCTGCACGCAACGCGTGCGGCTGTCGAAGAAGGCATCGTTGCAGGCGGCGGAGTCGCGCTGATTCGGGCGCAGGACGGACTCGACACGCTCAAGCTGCCCGACGAGCAAAGGTTCGGCGTGCAGATTATCCGCCGGGCGATCGAAGAGCCCCTGCGCCAGATCGCGGAAAACGCGGGCATGGAAGGGTCGATCGTCGTGAACAAGGTCAAGGAAGGAAAGGCCGACTTCGGCTACAACGCAGCGACCGGTGAATACGGCAACCTGTTCAGCATGGGCGTCATCGACCCCGCCAAGGTCGTGCGCACGGCGCTTCAAAACGCCGCGAGCGTCGCCGGTCTCATGCTGACGACCGAGTGCCTCATCGCCGAGCTTCCGAAAACGGGAGACAAGGCAAGCGCCGGTGGTCAAGCGGGCAACGGCGGCGGCGACTACTGAGCGGGACCCCCTCCGGGTTCGGGCGGTCCGCAGCCGCGAGCAGCCGGCCGTTATGAAAACCTAGTAAGTTAGCCACGCGCCGAGGTCGTTGGTGTTGGCCAGCGCCACTTGGAGCCGGCCATGTTTCCGGGTTGAACATGAACGGCCATGTCTCCGCGGAGAACCTTGGCCAGAAGTTTTTTTGCACTTTTCGACTAGACCCCAGGAGATCCCGTGAAGCGTCGAGCGCCAGCCACGGGCCGCGTGGGGGCTCGGCGATCGTTGCAATCCCAGCAAATAGGGCAGCTTCGGATGGCTCAATCGCACCCGATGCGATCGTTGCCAAGCACCAGATCGTCCACCCAGACGTCCGCGCCGAAGCCGCTGAAGCTCTGCCAGCCGACGTCGATCTCGACGAACTCGCCGCTGAGCCAACCCATGGGCATCGTACCGTTCTGCCACTGCGTTGGCGTCGTGACATCGAATAGATCGGCGTCGTTCATCCAGGCGTGAAGCTCGTTCTGGGCGGGCGCGCCGAGGAAAGCGACCTCGAGGCACGCCCAGGTCGTCGCCGGGACATCCGGTGGACCGTTCCATGAGGCCAGCAGCGGCGTGATGTTGTCCGACGGGGTCGCGTTGACGCCGACGGTGCCCTTGATGGCTCCGAAACGGATTTCGTTGTTCACGTTGCCCGGACTTCCGTTGAGCGCGAAGAGCGTCTCGTGATTGTCGTTCTGCGAGGCGGTGTTGTCGCCGAGCTGCAGCGACAGGTACACCCACGCGCGCATGAAGAGCGTATTGGTTCCGGTGGGAAGCGTATACGCCAAGAACGAGGGATTGTTCGTTCCGGCCGCGACGTGAAAATGCACCGCGTGCGCGCCGCTATGAACGTGCGTCGTGTCGACCGTGGCGAAGTCGCCGCTCGAGTTCGGATTCGTCCCGTCCTCGATGTAGTCGATGAGATTGCCGAAGCCCGCCGGCTGGGACCCGACGTCGTCGGACTCGAACCCATCGGTGAAAAAGCCTGTACCCGATCCGATCCCAGCGTCGGGCGAGGGGCCGTCGCTCGACCCATTCGCCGCGGAGGAGCTCGCCGCTCCGGCCGAGCCGCCGGAGCTCGAACCGTCGCTCATCGTCGCGTCTGCCGGTCCTGTTCCTGTTCCCGCGGACGAAGTGCTTGCCCCGATCGTGCTCGCGCCGCCGCTCGTCGCGGCGCTCGAGCTCCCGCCATTCGGCGAATTCGGAGCGGACGACGCCGCGCACGCGACCAGAAGAAAGGCTTCCACGAGCGCGGTAATGGCGCGGACGAATCGAGGCATGCTGGGTAATGACTGCCGGTCGGAGGAAACCATCCCCGTAACGTTGCCATGCGTTGGACGGGGTTCGCTACCAGCGACGGAAGCGTCGGCCAAAAAAGATCCGAGGGATGACGGCAGACACTTCAAGGGGAGGTGGCTCTCGACGATTCGTCCGTCCGGACCCTCTCCGAAGGGGAATCGGGCTTTCAGGAGGTGGCTCTCCCGGCGGTCAACTTTGGCATCCGGCTGGTGCCATAACCTGCGCGGTTCGCGTTGTCGCCCGAACGGGTGACGCATCGTTGCGCTCTTCGCTGCTAAGGTTCTGTTGGCGTGGACGGTCGGCTTCTTGCTGTTGAATGAGTTGTCGGAGCCGGGCTTCAGGCTGAACGACGAGGGGTCTGACCCGGCGTAGTGAAGCACGTCCCAGGGACAGAGCATGGGGTCTCGCCCCGAGGTCCCGCAGACGTTTGTTATCGAGGAAGCTGCCAGACGGAGTCGGCGTCGAACCCGAGCTGGTCGGCAAGCTTGAGGAGGTGGTGGGCTCGCGACTGTGCGTCTGCCGGTGACCGGAGGTCGCTGCGGTGTTACGAACGAAAAGCGAAAGGAGGCGAGCTCGATGGACATGCCGCAGACCATTGCCGTCACGATGGGCACGCCTCTCGGCGACCAGCTGACGCTCTATTCCATGGCTGGCTTCGAAGAAGTCTCGCAACTCTTTGCCTTCGAGATCGAGGCGGTGAGCCCCCGATCGGACATCGATCCGGACGAGCTGTTGGGCCACTCCGTGACGGTGCACATGCATCTCGGCGACGGGGACGAAGGCGTTCGACACTGGAATGGGATCGCGTCCGAGTTCCAGTATGTCGAGACCGGCGACGACGGGCTGTCGCGCTACCGGCTGACGCTGCGGCCATGGCTGTGGCAGCTCGATCTCGCGGCGGATTGCCGCATCTTCCAGAACATGACTGTGCCCGACGTCGTGACGCAGATCTTTCGCGACCGAGGCTTCGACGCCTTCGAGCGAGCGCTGTTCGAGACGTACGCTCCACACGAGTATGTCGTGCAGTATCGGGAAACCGATTTGCATTTCGTGTGCCGCTGGCTCGAACGCGAGGGAATTTATTTTTTCTTCCGGCAAGCCGACGGCAGACACACGCTCGTCCTCGCCGACTCGCCCTCTTCCCACGATCCCGCGCCCGGGTATGCGCGTGTGCCCTATGCTGCGACTGGGGTCGAGCAGCGCGACCCGGCGACGCAGTACGTGCGCCGCTGGCGAGCCGATGCGAAGATCGAAACGGGGGCTTACGCAGTCGCGGATTTCGACTTCACCAAACCGAATACGCCCCTCTACTGCGCGCGCACCTCGGCGGACGCGGACGCGAACGCAAACCTCAAAGCCTACGACTATCCGGGCGGCTTCACGACTTTCACGACCGCCGAAGCGAGTGCCCGCCTCCGCCTCGACCAAGCCCGTCGCGAACGGCGCGGCTATGCGGGCGAGAGCAATGCACGCGGGCTGGCCGTCGGCAATACCTTCGCGCTGTTCAATCATCCGCGCACGGATCAAAACGCGAATTACCTGATCAGCTCGACGCGCGTGCGGCTGCGCGGCCCCGAGCTACGCAGTGGAAACGTGGTGGAGGAACCGTTCGAATGTGAGTTCAGGGCCGCTCAGGCAAACACCATATTCCGGCCGCCGCTCCTACGGCACAAGCCCTCCGTGCGCGGGCCGCAGACGGCCACAGTGGTAGGCCCTTCGGGGCAGGAGATCTGGACGGACCAGTACGGTCGCATCAAAGTGCAATTTCACTGGGACCGAAGGGGCAACAATGACCAGAACAGCTCGTGCTGGCTCCGTGTGGCCCAGATATGGGCGGGAGCCGGGTGGGGCGCGCAGTTCATTCCGCGCATCGGGCAAGAGGTGATCGTCGACTTCCTGGAAGGCGACCCGGACTGCCCCATTGTCACCGGCAGCGTGTACAACGCCGCGCACATGCCGCCCTTCGATCTGCCCGCCAACCAGACCCAGAGCGGGGTGCTCACCCGCAGCACACCTTCGAGCTTCAATGGCAACGAGATCCGCTTCGAGGACCGCACAGGGGACGAGGAGCTCTACCTGCAGGCAGCAAAGGATCTGACGAAGCTGGTCAAGAACGACGAGACGGGCAACATCGTTCGGAACTTGACCGCACAGGTCGGCCAGAACGAGCAGCTCTCGGTGGGCTTCAACCGCAGTCGCAGCGTCGGGGGAAACGAGTCGATCCAAGTGGGCGGATCCCAGTCGATCAGCGTTGGCATGACGCAGCAAGTCAATGTGACGCTGGGCCAGCTCGTTGGGGTCGGAGCGGAGCAGTCGGTGAACGTCGCCGGCGCCCGGACGGTCTCCATCGGCGTCGACGACACGCTGCAGGTTGGTGGAGCGCGCAACGTCAACATCGGGGCCAATCTGTCGCAGACCGTGAGCGGCGACGTCACCACACAAACCGTCGGAAAGACGGACCGAACCTTCACCAAGGACGTTACCGAGCGACACCTGGGTCACCGCGCGGTCATCGTGGGCACGGGAGATGCCATGCGGAGCGTGGTCGTTCACGTGGAGGGGCGCGGCCGGGCGTACGCTTCTAAGACTTTCGAGGTCGAGACCCTCGAAGGTTTCACGCTGGTGTGCGGAGACAGCCAGATCTGCGTCTCGCCGAGCGGGATCACGCTCAACAGTCCGAACGTGTCAGTGGTCGGCAAGAGCACGAGCATTGTGGGCAGCACCCTCAGCGCCAATCTGTCGAATCAGGCGACCGTTGGCGCCGCGACGCTGAAGCTGCAGACGGCGGGCGCCATCGTCAGCCTCGATTCGAATTCGGCCAGCGTTCAGGCATCTCAGGTCAAGCTCGGAGGCGGCTCGGGTTCGACGTCACAACCAAGCAGCCAGCCGGTCAAGATCACCCGTGTGCAGCTGAACGACTCGCAAGGCAAACCGCGGGCGAATGTACGCGTGCTGCTCACCTCGGGCAACGAGCAGCGCGTGACCGTCCTGGACGCGAACGGTGTTCTCGAGCTCGTCGGCGACGCTTCGTTCCAGATCTCGTTTCCCGACGACTCCGGCGCGAAGAAATGATTGCATTGCGATTCGATGCAACCTTACGTGATCCGACAAGGCGATTTTCTGGACCAATTGGCGCACCAGTTCGGGTTCGACGTAGACACGGTGTGGAACGACCCGGCGAACGGAAAGCTCACCGCTATCCGAAAGGACCCGAACATTTTGGCACCCACCGACGTCCTCTACATTCCGGACGACGCCGGGTCGACTTCGCCCGTGCACAAACTCTCGACGGGCCAGACCAATACGTTCGTCGCCGATCCACCCAAAGTCACGATTTCCGTGAGGTTCGCCGACACCGACGCGTCGTCGTACGCGTCCAAGGCGTTCACCGTAGCGGAGCTCGCAGACATCACCGGCTTGACGACCGACGGCGACGGCGTCGCGTCGTTCCAGGCTCCCGTCACCATGACCACTGCCACCTTGACGTTCACCGAGTCAGGGGAGACGTGGACGCTTTGCATCGGCTCGCTCGACCCGGTCGATACGATTTCGGGCATTTTCCAGCGACTGCAGAACCTCGGCTACATTCCGTTGAGTGCCCAGGTGAACGGAGACGATCTCACGCTCCTGCGTAGGGGCCTCTCCTATTTCACGTCGCAACAAACTCAGCCGCCCCCCGCCCCCCCGGACGACGGCGATTCCGGGCGGGACGACGATTCCGGCCAGAGTGGCGATGCGGGCGGGAACGCGGACACCGCAGACGACGGCGACACCGAATCCGGCGACGACTCCGCTAACCTGTCGTTCGCGGACGACCTCTGCTCCGACGATTGCGGCCTCTCGGACCAGGGGACGCTCGAGCCCGAGCTCCAATCGTCGTTGCTTCAGCGCCATGGCGGATGATCCGAGCGCTCGACGGATTCGAGACCGGACCGGCACCCGGCGCGCCGGGTGCCCACTTCACGGCGTGCAGATGTTGGCCAGCTCTTCCTGGACCTTTTCGGGCACCGGCTCGTCCGTGTCGTCGACACTCACAGTGAGATGCCCCGTCTTTCGACTCACGGTGTAGTCGACGCGTCCCTCGAATCGGTCGTGCGTGTGAACCCCGATGCTCGCGCTGAACGTCCCGTCGCCGTTGTCCTGCGGTCCCACGCCGCCCAGGGCCTGATCGTCCGTGGATGCTTCGATAAGCTCGTTCACGAGCCGTTTCACGCGCGGAAGGGCGTTGACTGCGCGAGAAGCCCCCTCTTCGCATCGCTCTTGGAGGACCTCGGACCAGGCCGCCTGCGCGCACGCATCCGTGGTCGCTTCCCCACCCTGACCGCTGTCGTCGGCCTCTTCAAGAATGCGCAGCTCGCCGTGCTCGGAATCCTGTCGCAACACGATACGCGCGGGCGTATCGCGGAGTCGCGCTTTCGGGCCCGAGCGCTTCGTGAAGCGGGCCACCAGGAAGTCGCCTGGCGCCTGACCGACCTTCACGTCTCCGACGAGTTGCTGTCGAAACGAGCTGTCGGCGCCCAGCGCCTCCTTCTTATGCGCGAGCACCCTGTCCATGGCGACAACGTGCCCGTAATAGCAGATGCGTGGGAAATACAGGTCCGTGAGCCCGGCGGCGTCGTGCGAATCGAGGGCGTCATTCCATGCTTTGACGCGAGCCGAAACCCGTGACACCGCTGTGTCGAACCGCAACCGATCTGCCGAAGCGGCAGGCGCCGGGAACGAGGAAGGCGAAGCCGCAGGCGCCGCGAACGCGGCTGCGGAGGCCGCAGTTCCCACTGCGGAAGACGCGGAGTCGGAGGTCCGACTGGAGTTACGCGAGCATGCCGTGAGCAGCACGGCCGCTAGAATACGAGCTCGAGTCATCAAGAACGGAGGGCGGCTAGGGTTGGGATTGGTTCGAGACCGCCGGAGTCTCGGGGGGACCGACCCTCGGCCCCAAGGCCTGATCGATCCTCTGTTTGGATCTCCTCATGCCGGCCTGATAGTCCGATTCGTTCGCCGTATAGTAGTGCATCGTATGGAGAATGTGCGCCACCTGGTCCGTGTTTCCAGCGAGAATGGCGGGGAGGTAGTCCACGTTCTTGCTTGCGTACTTCTGGTGCATCTTGACGTACCGATCCAGGCCGTCGGCCAGAGAGTCGTAGGCGCGGAAACGGGCCGCCGCGTGAGGCGGTTCGAAAACCACGATCGCCTGGGTGTCCTTGCAACGCCAACCGTGAGCCTTCTTCTCACCGTCCGTCGCGATGTGGGCAAGGTTGCCGGCGGCCGCCACCGCTTTGGCGGCGCCGTCCGGAGTCATCACCTCCCATACGCCGTGAAGATACATATGAGGCTGGTCCGCCGTCGCTTTGACGTTTCCCGCATTGTAGTTGTACATGTACTTGCCAAAAGCGGTCTCCGCACCCCATTGGGACGCCAGCGTTCGCGCCCCAAGCTCAGTCAGGTCGGACCAGCTCGCCCTGAGTTGAGTGACGACCTCGGCGATGGACGGCGTCGTCCGTACCGTCGTTCGTTCGTTGGCGCTGGTGGTGTATTTTTTGCGGTCGCCCTGCGGCAATACCGTGGTTTTCGGCGCAGTAGGTGCAGTTCCCGGGGGCGCGGGTGGTCCCGGGGCAATGGGCAGTGGGGCAGGAGTGGCCGATATCGTGTACGACGCATTCGGAGAAGCAGAGGAGTCCGCAGGCGAGGAGTTCCCCTCGGAAGCGATGTAGACGCCCTGGCAAAACGCCCCATAAGAGGTCTGGGGCAACGCAGGCGAGTCCGACGGAAGGGTGACCGACCACGCGAAGGCGACCTCACCTCGTCTTCCAGAATAGGTCACCGTGCCTTCGAGTCTCCCGAGTGTCGGCTCGAGCGAGAGGCTGACGACAGCGCCGGGAGCAATCGAATCCGGTGGCGGGGTCGTAAAGCCTCCCCATAATAGGCTGCTACCCGAGAAGGCGATCGTGTCTCCGGTCTGGTTCGAGATCGCGAGAATCCACGACATGGCGCCCGGGGGACAATAGGGCTGGCCCGATCATCTGCCAAGGCGTTTCGACAGCGTTGCTGGCTACCCTGTGGATGCCATTCGGCTTCGGGATTGGGGGCCGGTAAACCTGCGGTCCGCGTCGTCGCCCGAACGGGTGACGCATCGTGGAGCTCTTCGCTGCTAAAGTTCTGTCGGTCGTCATGGCGGTCGACGCGAGCTTCCTCTACTGGACCGAGCTCGCCGCTGGCACGATTGTGCGCTGCGCCATCGGAGGGTGCGCCAAGGCGCCCGAAACGATTGCCAGCGGTCAGGCAGGGCCGTGCTGCCTCGCGGTCGACGCCGCCGGCCTTTACTGGACCAACACGGGGAGTCGGCCCGCGTACGATGGGGCCATCATGCGCCTTCGTCCCGGAGACGATGCGCCTGTGCTTCTGGTCTCAGGCCTTTGGTGGCCCCAGCTTCTCGTTCTCGATAGCGGCTACGTCGATTGGGGCAGCGGCGACCTCATGACTCGTCGAGCACCGCGCTGAGTCGACCGGCGGCCCTGTTGGCCGCGGCGGGCGCGGTATCGCGACGACGATCGGCTCCCGATGAGATGCTCCATGTCATCGAGGACAAGACCGAGGCGATCATCCGCGAACTCGAAGAGCAGCACCAGCGAATGGGTCGACTTTGCGGGACGTGGGCCGGCTGGACACCTCGTGCCCTTCAGGGGGAGAGGTGCGACGCGCCCGCCCCCGAATGCGCTATCGGCTCGAGCCAAGATAGCGTGGCCCCGCGGATGAAGTAGCTTGGTGACTGGGATTTGGGGGAGGACTCAATGGGTAGCGCGACGGCAACGTCCAACTGGATACGGTGCCCCCAGTGCGACGGAGACGTTCTCATCGCTGCGGAATATGTCACGAAGTCGACGGTTCGAGCCCCCGCCTTGAAGTGCGCTCGATGCAAAATGCTTCATTTGGACGAAGCGGTTGCGCGTTCCCCCGACGAGCGGGAGTCGGTGCGCATGGCCAAAGCGGAGCGGGCGGCCTTGTCCGCTTCGGACTCCAACCTCGCCGCAGAACCGCAAACGTTCGAGGGCCCGGACCTCCATTCCAATACCTTCGAGGCCGTAGCCGACCGCGTGGGCCAGCCCGGCGGCAGGGTTTTGCTCGTGGACGACGAAGACATCGTGCGTGCGGGACACGGGCAGGTTCTCACGCGCGCGGGCTGGACGGTCGTCGCGGAAGGCGATGCGAGGCTTGCGGCGAAGCGATTGGCGGTCGAGTCGTTCGACGTGATCGTGACCGATCTGGTGATGCCCAGCATGAGCGGTCTGGACCTTCTTCGCACTGCGCGCGAGTACGATCTCGACGTCCCCGTAGTGATCCTCACCGGGCGTCCGGACGTGCAGTCCGCGATGGAGGCCATGCAATACGGCGCGTTTCGCTACATCGACAAGCCGGTCCTGCCTGCAACGCTCGTCGATGTCGTCGGGCGCGCCCGCGATTTGCATATGATGGCGAGTTTCAAGCGCGAAGCGCTGTCGGTCCTCGAGCTGCCGAATCGAGCCCTGGGAGACCGCGCGGGCCTCGAGGTGCGGCTGTCGAGCGCGCTCGACTCGCTCTGGGTCGCCTATCAACCGATCGTCGCGTTTGAACACCGACAAGTCCTCGCGTACGAAGCACTCGTCCGCAACGAAGAGCCGACACTCCGGAGCCCCCTGGATCCTTTCGACGCAGCCGAGCGCTTGGGACGCTTGCACGATGTGGCTCGAATTATACGGTCGCGGATCGCCGCAGACGCCAGTGGACTTCCGGAGGCCGTGCTGCTTTTCGTCAATGTTCACCCGGAAGACCTGAATGACTTCGATCTCTTTTCCCCCTCGTCGGCTCTCAGCAAGGTCGCGAACCGAGTGGTCCTCGAGCTCACCGAGCGGGCCTCGTTGGATCGGGTGGCGGGGGGCTGCGGACCCGCATGGGCAAGCTTCGTGAGCTCGGCTTTCGCATCGCGCTCGACGACCGGCGCGGGGACCCGGGTAGACGCCGGCGGCCAAGCACCAGAAAGCATGGCACAGCAGCGAAGAGCTCGTGCGATGCGTCACCCGTTTGGGCGACGACGCGGACCGCGCAGGTTATGGCACCAGCCGGACGCCAAAGTTGACCGCCGGAAGAGCCACTTCCTCAAAGCCCGATTCCCCTTCGGAGATCGTCTGGACGGACGAATCATCGAGATCGACGTCAAAATCAAGGCGCACCTGTTTCGGCGCCTGCTCGTCGTCGACTTGGAGGAGGGTCGCACGCATGCCGGGCACTTCGACCACGTCGCCGCTGTGCAGCTCGTCGGTGCCTCGGAAGAGATCGAACGGACCCGCAGGAAAGAGCGGGTGGTCCCGCGAGGTGATCTCGAGAGTCCGAGGTCCTCTCCGAATGGCCGTCATCAACCCAGCGCGGAAGCTCAGCACACGCCAGCGAGCCGGCGCCCAATCCCGAAGCTTGAATGGCATCCACAGAGTAGCCGGGGGTGAGTCGGCTCGGAGCACAAGCACGGTCGATTTGCTCCGATCGAGGTGCGCGCGTAACCAGGCCATCCGCTTGTCGAATCCAGTAACGGCTTCGATATACTGACGGCTCGCTCGGACGGTATCGACCGGACCCCGAACGTAATGGGCTAGGCCAAGCGCGATCGCGACGACGACGGTGAGATCGCGCCCCGCGGATCGCTTGTCGGTGCCCCGTTGGGCTGCGCGATCGAGGAGGAGACCGACCAGCCCGCTTACGCCCACCATCGAAACGTCCAAGACGCGGATCGATGGCTCGGCTGCCAGCACCGGAAGAAGAGCAAATACCGAGCCGGTAAGCATCCACGTGGCCTGCGATCGGGTGCGTTCGTCGAGACCTCGCAGCACGCGACAAAGCGGAACGGCGAGCACGGCAATCGTTCCGAGCCCCAGCAGGATAACGGCCGGCTGGGGCTGGGCCGCCCAATAGACGTCGTCGAAGCCGAACCAGGCGGCCGACACCAACACGGCGGCGCGCCGGGGTGCGCCGAGCGCGTACGATGCCATGTCATCGAACGGACTTCGATAGAACCCGGATCCCCGAGTCCCGTAATGAAGCCCGATGAACACGAAGACATACGCGGCCGCCGGAACCGCGAACGGCAAACCGCCTGTCAGGCGTCGGAACACGCGTTCCTTGCGACGCACGAGCTCCATCGCGAACACGTATCCCGCAAAGCAGAGCGCGTACTCGCCAGCAAGGACGGCCGCGCCGAACATCAAGCCGCTGAGAACCGCATCCGTTGTTCGCCGTCGATCCCGCCACCGCGCGTACAGGAGCAAGCCGGCGGTGCCGAATGCCGTAGCCACGAGCACGTCGCGGTTGGCGACCCACAAGAGGGGTGGTGCTTGCGACGGCGCCACGGCGAACCCCGCCGCACCGAAAAGGGCCCCACGGGGGGTCACCAGGTAGCGAAGCAACGCGTAGGTGGCGACAACGGCGGCGGCCCACCAGAGCAGCGAATGCAGATGCGCCCCGAAGGATCCGTAACCGAACGCGCGAATGTCCAGCCAGACCAGAGCGCTTGAAAGCGGACGGAGGAAGCGAAGGGTTAGTCGAGGATTCGTCCACCACGGAATCGCCCCGCAATCGAAGAGAAACGCGCGGTCGCCGTCGTCGATGTAGTCGTAGAGATCGAACGCGCTCCGTCTCGGCGAGATTTCCCCGTGCGCCATGGCCCGCTGCGCGTAGTCGTCCAGGATCAACGGCGCCCCAAGACCTGGCACATGAACGAGCGCCGCGATCGCCAGGACGGCGCCGAAGACTCCCACGTGCCAGCGGCCGACATCCCGCACGATCGGCGTGCGCGCAGGGCCGAATGGATCGGAGACGCTCATGTTCGGATCGGATGGCTGCCTTGAAATCCGTGCTGTCGGGGTCTCTCGATCGTCTGGCAAAGGCCAAGCGTTGGCCTCGGGTTATCGCAGCAAGCGCACTCCCTGGTTGACGGACGGCAGGCGCACTTCGCGAAAGCCGTTCTCGCCCTCGACGATCCACCAAAACGACGGGGCGTCCAGATCGCGATCGAATTCAAATCGAAGGCGCCCGGGTTGGCCGTTGCCGTCCACAGAAACGACCGTAGTCCGCATTCCGGGCACCTCGAACGTTTCACCCTCCGCCATGCCCGTGGCCCGCACCGGATCGGTTGGACCCAGATAGACGAGTGGCTCGGCGCCGTCTTGAACCACATCGAGCGAGCGCGAGCCGGAACGAACGGCGACAAGGCGCCCGAAGGCTTGTGTGAGCACCCGCCACCGCTCTGGATCCGCGGAACGCAGCATGAACGGCGCAGCCAAGGCGGTGGTTGGCGTCGTCCCGCGAAGAACCACCACCGTGGTCTTGGACGGGGACAAATTCTCTCGGACCCACGCGAGGCGCCGACTGTACACCGGTTCCTCTTCCGTGGCCCGCCTCGAGAACCAGTACGCCTGCACGGGAACATGAATGAAATGGGCGTAGACCAACCCGAGCGCAGCGACTGCCGTGACGGCGGTGGTGGGCGCTCCCTCCCGTGACCGCCACATCCCTTCGGTCAGGTCGGTCCACGCGGCGTCGATCACGACGCCAACCAGCGCACAGACCCCAAGTGCACCGACAGCGAGCAAGCGCGTGGACGGTTGCACGGCCGCGACGGGCAACAGGGCAAGAACGGAGCCTACCAGCAGCCACAGCGTTCCGGAGCGCGATCTCGCGTCCTGACGACGCGAGGCGCTGGCTCGCGCGATGCCCATCGCGAGCACGATCGCAGCCCCCACGAGCACGAGCCACTCGAGCGATGCCGACGCGGACCAGCGGTCGTCGATCCCAAACCAGGCCGCCCCAAGAAGGA
>Ga0208690_1000084_pt1 | contig 22148 bp, 29 predicted proteins | sample June2015DPH_16_1_2_FD_184712 | JGI IMG/M metagenome (GOLD analysis project Ga0208690, IMG submission 184712) | Peatland microbial communities from SPRUCE experiment site at the Marcell Experimental Forest, Minnesota, USA - June2015DPH_16_10... | ecosystem: Environmental > Terrestrial > Soil >...
GCGCACGTCCGGATCCGAAGGGGGGCCGGGGAGACAACCTCCCCGGCCTACCCGACTGACAACGAGCGCCCCAAAGGCCTTTTATGTGACCGCGGCGGTTTCCGCGTTTCTTCGTCGGCCGACAAGCTTTGCGCCGCCTACTCGCCCACGGGCTTTAGAACGGTTCCAATCCGTTGCTGCGGTAGAGAGAGGCTGAGGTTGACGGGCAGGGGCCGATGTGGGATAGTACCCGGAAATCATTGAGGTAAGTTCCCATGGCCCGCACGGTCAACGCCCACCTGTCCGACGACCTGGCACGCTTCGCCGAGGCCGAGATAGCGGCCGGGCATTTCGCGGACATGGACGGCGTGCTGGAAGCCGGCCTTGAGGCCCTGCGCAAGCGCAGCCTGCGACACGACGCGAAAGCGGCGGCGATCAGGGCGGCCCTGGAAGAGGGCGAGCGCAGCGGCCTCGCCGAGGACTATTCGCTGGAAGGCACGCTTGCCAAGCTCGGGCTCAGCAGCGTAGGCCGCTGAGGGTGCCGCGCTTCCGACTGACGAAGAGGGCGCAGGCAGACGTCGAGGGCATCGGCGAATTCACGCGCGATCGGTGGGACGAGCGCCAGGCGGTCGTCTACCTGACCGGACTCGATGCATGCTTTGCCCGCCTCGTGGAGATGCCGGCGCTGGCGCGGCCCTACCGTCTTCTTCCCCCCTACGAATGGTTCCGGTACGTCTCCCACGTGATCTACTTCCGGCGCAAGGAGGACGACGACATCGTCGTCGTGCGTGTTCTCGGCAAAACGATGCTGCCGGAGCTCCACTTCGATCCCTCCCTTGATGATGAGCCGGAGGAAGACGAACAGCCGTAGGTGCCCCCACCCGTCCGTCCTCGCGCCTGGCGGCGCTTGCGGGCGGCCGACCTTCCCCAAAGAGCTGCGCTCAGGGGGAGGTGAGAGACGGCTCGCCGTTCGGCTTCGCTGGGAACACGGGAAAGAGCGGCCTTGCGGCCCTTGCGGGGCGAGAGATTGTCTGGCGGCGCTCCCGGGCACGTCAACGGGGGTGCTCCTCGCCATGCTCGCGCGCCTTTCGGCGCGGCTGCGCGTAGCTCCGGTGCCGCAGGCACTGCGGCCTTGCGGGCTTGGCCCGCGCCCGTGGACGCGCCTTCGCTTCCGCCAGGAGCCTCACCCAAACGAGAGGGGAGACGTAGGCGTCCGGCCGACCCCGTCGTGACCTTCGCGGGCGGGGTCGACTACGGTAGACGGGGGGCCGGCCGCGTTCGGGCTGCGATGGCCGCGGTGGAGTTGATCACGCGGCCGTTGACTCCGCGGCCGGCTCCGAGGGCGGTACGAACACGTCGAAGGCGGCCGACCACGACGGGCGCACGATGGCTTGTTGCTCGGGGGTCAATCGCGCGGCCGTTGCACGCCAGTACTTTGGAGCGAGTTCGAGCATCCTTCGCTTCGGCCAGTGAGGCGCGAGGCGGAGCACGCATTCGAGATATCGCTGGGGGCACAGGTCATGAAGTTGGCACGACGCACGTGGCGAACGGCAAACCGAAGCCGCTCGCCTTGACAGCCTGCATGTGAAAGCTGCTGACGATTCTGAACGCCATCATCCGTGATCGTCGACCGTGGAACCATCAACTCGCAGGTGCGACATGCCCTTGCCAAGGAAAACACCTGCTATTTGGTTAGCGGTTCCGCTGTTGCCGCAATCGCCGTCCCAATTGGCGCTAGTTGGCCTACGGAGCCTGGGCTAGCCCCTTCAGGCACATGCTGTACGGGACCGCGCTGGTGTTCCCACCCGGAGCGAGGAGCTCCACGGCGACGATCGGCGTCCCGATGGATGGATTGTTGCCTCCCAGATTCCAGCAGCCTTGCGTGCCGTCCGCAACGCCGCCCCAGAAGTCGCTCCAGAAGAGGGTCTCCGTGCCGCCCAATCCGCTCAAGTTCGCGCACCAGTGCCCGGTCGGGCTCTTGTAACCGGTCGTGTCGTAGATCACGACGCGAAGCGCGCTGCCGCCCGGGTTCGTGTACCAGATCGTAAGACCGCTCCCGCCGAGGGCCACCGTCTGGAGCGCAGGCGCCGCCGCCCCGTCCTCGCCTAATGCGGCGCCGTCCAAACCGCCGTCGGCGGCGCCGTCGACCGCCGCGTCGGTCTCGGAAGCCGCATCCGCCTCGGCGTCAGCTCCCGCTTCCACGGCGGCGGGCGGCTGGTTGACGGCGACGTTGATGAACGCCGCTCCGCCGTAGTCGGACGCGGCCCCGATCGAGCCTTGAATGCAAAGCTCGCTGGCGCCATCAGGCACCGTGGAGAAGTCACCAGGCGAAATCGTGGTGGTCCCCGCGTCCGCCGCGGTCGACGTCACAGCCTTCGGCGAGGCGTATCCCTCCCAGGCCCCGGCCACGATGTATCCTTGCGCTTCGATCTGAAAGCCGGGCAGCGGCGCGCTCTTGGACTCATCCGTCAAGAAGTCGTCCAGCGGATCCTTCACGGCCATCTCGCATTCCCCGCGAGCTGCAAAGTACGTGTAGCCGCCGTCCGGCGCCCCGGCGTCGCCGCATGCTTCCGACGCGAAGAAGTCGACGTCGGGCTCGTTCTGCGTCGCATATGTCGGCGTGAGCACCGTGCTCAGATCGGCCACGCCAAACTCGCTCTGCAGAAACCCCACCATATAGGTCGTGACGGTCTCGCGCGTGGCCGGGTTCGTGGTCGGGTCGAACGTGCCCTGTGCCACGCAAGGCCACGAGGCCAGATCGGTATCGATCGACGTTCCGTCGGGTGTGGCTATGTGGAGATTCTTCATGACGGTGAGCCCGTCGCACCAGACCGTGAACGACATGTGGTTTGCCTGGGTGAGGTCGACCCGGTACGAGTCGCTGCGGCCGATCGCGGCGTGGGGCCTCGCGTTCCAGAGGCCTTGGAAGGTGTCTTCGATGGGCACCCCTTGGTAAGCGTACGTGCTACCGATCGTTTCGCCGAGAATCAAGCTCGGGATCGACAGTCGCGCGAGCTCTCCAAAGCGCAGCTCTTCCGAGAACCCGTCCATCGTCACGACGGCTTTGACCCTCGAATCGGCCGGCGCAGGGGCGCACGTGGACGACGGGATGGGCCCGATGCCGCCCGTCCAGTGGAGGAAATAAAGTGTGTCGCAAACCTCGTCGTCCCCCACCCCGAGCGCATAGGCCCCATAACCGCCCAGCGAGTGGCCGCTCATTGCGATCTTCGACGGGTCGACCGTGCCAAACAGCAATTCCGAACTCGAGCTGTTCTTTAGCAACAATTGCGTAATGGCGAACGAAGCGTCGAAAGCCCGGTTATACGAGGTCGTGACCACGTCGTCCTGCGGAATCCAGGTCCACTGTCCGTCTCGCGAGTGGGACAGCACCGCGACGACGAAGCCGTGGCTCGCGAGGCGAGTCCCGATATAAAGGTAAAACCAGTCGTCACACGACCAGCCCGGCGACACCACCACGAGGGGAAATGGCCCGTGATCCGACGGCGGAATCGACTCGTACGCGGGGTCGTACCCGAGCGCCTCCCAGTCCGTCGACGTCGACGTCGGAAGCATGTTGTCCCATTCGTCGAGCGGGTACTGGGCCGGCTGGGCCGACGCGGGCACGGCGGCCGGGTCGGCCGGGTACCAAACGCTGGCGATGACGCTCCGAGCGTAGGTGGCGCTGTCGGAAAGCATGTAGTTCGCGTGGCCGACTGCATAGGGTCCGAGCTTGCTCGGATCGCTCACTGTGACGGGTGTCCCCGAGTCCGCGGCGCTTGCGTCGGCTTGACCGAGGGACGAGGGCGCCGCCCCGTTCGAGCCGCCGCATCCTGCGCCGAGAATCGCGACGACCGCACCCGTTAACCTGCGAATGGACCCCAACGCCTGCGCGCCTGCGCGCGTCCGTGCCCCTTCATGCATGACGACACCTCCCGAGTCGAGTCGAGAAGCAGATCGCGTGCCGCATCACGTACGAAGCGGAGCGCGTCCTGATGAACGTGAACTGGTCCGGGCGCCATGAGCACCAAATGGAGACCGCGCCGTACCGCCGCCGTCTCGCTGCCCTTGGTCTTCATGAAAGACCTTCTCGCTTCGCACGATGCAATCACGCAAGCCACAACTGACTCGCCTCGCGTCGATTGCAACCGCCGACTCAGTGATAAAAGGACACCTCGTAGACGCAGAAATCGAACATAATCGGAGCTGCGCCCGCGTCTGCGGCCAGGTCTTGCTGCAGGACGAACGCGAGGAAGGTCAGGGTCGTCGGGTCGACGGAGGTCTCATTTGCACCGCCGTAATACGGGTTCGGGATAAAATTGGCCCAGGGCACCCAGATCTGCTGCCAGCCGGCGGATAGACTGGTCAGCGTGCCGCCATCGTCGCTCAGGAGGGTTCCGGCGCCCTGCGACAAGTCGGCAACGCTGCCGGAGATGTCGGCGCTCGCTGGTCCGCACGCGGTATCCAAGCTGGCATCCGGATCGCAAACTCCATCGCCGGGGGTCTCGTTCTTGTCAAGCAGCTCGACCTCAAGGCTGGACGCAACCGCAGCGGCGGTAGTGGGGGAGACCCACAGCCAAAATTGGATTCCAGAGTATTGACTCGCGTCGATGAAGGCAGGCGGCGGTACGGACGTAGCCCCGTTGATCCAGGAGGGGCCGCCCTCGGGCACCATGCCGGAGAACGCAAACTCCAGGCCCATCCCGACGACATCGTATTGCGCGGCGCCCGTCGTCCCCGCGATGCACATGGCCTGCGAGCCGAGCGTACCGCCGTCGGCCCCCGCGTCGGACGTGACCGAGCCGGCGTCTGCGCCTGCAATCATCCCAGGGAATCCCGATGGGAGCGGGCTATACAGCGACTCGCAAAGACTCCCGCAATTCTGCGCCGACATCGAATTGCCCCCGGCGGGGGTGGTGAAAAGCCCGACGGTCCCTAAAAGGGTGGTCCAAGCACCTTTCGTCCCGCAGGGCGGTGGCGTAAAGCTGATGCTCGAACCGGTCATGTCGTCGATGAGCGCTTCGGTCGCCGGACCGCTGCAAACCTTCACCGACGCGTCAGCAGGATGGCTGGAATCGGGTCCCGCCTCGCGACCGGCGTCCTCGGCGGACGTGCCCGTCGAAGAGCCGCACCCGAGCGCTTCGGATGTGATGGTCGCCGTAGCCACCAAGCGCACCGCCGCGCTCAACGCGCTTTTCGCATTCCTGTTTCTCATGGCTCACTCTCCCCAACGGCAAAACCTTTTCCCACGGCCGTCCGCGTCGTTTTCATAACGACCGCGCTGAGCAAGCAGCTTTCATGGTAGTCTTTCCGCGGCTTTGGAAACCTTTTGATTCTGCGCAGCCTTTGGCTGTCGCCGCCGGTCCCCGAGGGCGCCAGTTTCGCCGGGACCGCCGGAGCCCGGGTCTCGGCGGGGTCGCTCTCGCGGTCCATCAGAGGCGTGCGAGCAACGGCTGCGACGGCTGCGATGCGCCGCGCGCGCAGTCCAGACCCGTACTGCAGGCGTCTGTCGAGCGAGTCGAGCATCCCCTCCTCGTTTAGCAAGTATGGGGCCTGCTGCTTCACCCGCGCAACGCCGGGCCGCCGCGGGACATTCATGTCCGATCGGACATGACGGTCATGTCCGATCGGACATGCGCGACTTCTCGCAGGCAGCGCGTTCCGCGCTCCTAGAGCGAAGTGCCGCCGGTCAAAAAAGCGTAAGCGCTTATTCGCTGTTCGTGCGTTTTGAGTTGGAGTAATTTCCTCGACTAGGAAGTGTCCTGACGGATTGTGACCGGCCCCGAGCCGGGGCTGCACTCTTGTTTGCGCTAATCACCGAAAAGGCAAAAGGGGAGGCAGGCACGGTCATGCGCACGGTCGAACTCATCGAGCGACGCCGTCTGTTAATCGGGATGGGAACGTTGGCGATCGGCGGCGTCGTAGCCAAAGGCGCAACCGGCCCGCGAGCAATCAAGCGACCTGCAGCGCCGTCGACGTGGGCGGCGGCGACGAGGCCGGCGTCGGAGGAGGAGGACGGGCGGTGGACCCCCGTTTCCCCGTTTGAACGGACGATCCTCGGAGCCCTTCCGCCGGGCGCTGAAGCGACCGTGCGCCTGCGCGGTGCCTGGGGTCCCTTGCCTTGGCTGAACGCACTCGGCGAAGGGGTCCACGGCGAGCGGCCCCGGGCGCTCGCCGTAGCGCGGCCTGTCGTCCAGCTCCTCAGCGCCGACGGCCGCCGGGAACTGCGCCGCGTGGCGATCACGCAAGGGTCGATCGCGGTGTCGGCACCCGAAGGGTGCCAGTCGTCGTCGCTTCCACAGTGGCGAGTGATCAACTTGCGCGCCCGGCCGCTGCGGGCACGAGCACGGGCCCCGAGGTGCAAGCCCGGCTTTCGGTCTCCGCTCCGCGCAAGGCCTTGACCTGAGATCGATTCGACCGTCTGCAAACCCTTTTGGCACCGCCGTTCCTTTCGAGGAGGACGCGATGGGACTCTACTACGATTCGAATATTCCGAACGACGCCCATACCTTTATCGGAACCTGCATGAGCGGTCCCGGCGTCTCGGTCGTGGCTTTCACCCCGAGTGGTAAATGGGTCGTCGTCGCGCCGAACGGTTGGTACATGGCCGAAGGCATCCCGAACGACTGCTTCACGACGCTTGGGACGTTCATCCAGAACGGCCGGAACGTGCGCTCGATCGCGTTTCCACCGGCGGGCGGTGACAGCTGGGTCATCGTGGCCGATCAAGGCTACTACGCCCGGAACATCCCCAACGACTGTTTCAATATGATCGGGCGGGTAGGAAACGATTGGCTGGTTTGGCAGGCAAGCCGTCGAAATCAACATAGTGGCCGTTAGCGGTTCCGCTGTTGCCGCAATCGCCGTCCCAATTGGCGCCTGGGGAACTTTCTGGCGAATCCCGTGACCGGTTTCTACGGATCGGAGAGGCCAGTCACACACGTCTGCGACGACGAAGCGCGCGTTCATTATGCCGGCCTGCGTGGCGTCGCGCCGGGCGACGTCGATGAAGCGGGCCGCGGCGTCGACGCCGGTCGCGACACCCGTTTCGCCGGTGCGGCGCGCGAGGTCGATGGTCGTGTCGCCGAACCCGCAACCCAGGTCGAGGACGCGGCTGCCGGGGCGCACGGGATGGCGCTGGAGGAGCTCATCTCCGTGAATCGCGAGGCCGCGCGTGAGCGTGTCGCGGAACCGCACGAACTTGTCGAAGAGAATGGTGTTCCAAGCTTCGATGGCCTCGTTGTTGTTTTCGTAGGTGCGGTTCTCCATGGGGACTCCTCTTCCTTTCTGCAAGGTTGCTGAGACTCAATCACGCAGCCCCATGTTCTTCATCAGGCGCGCGAGGTAGGGCTGACTGAGGCCGAGTAGCTCGGCAGCCCGGGTCTGGTGATTGCCGGTCCGCTGCAGGGCCTCGCGTATGATGGCGCGCTTTGCGTCGGCGACGGCATCGTGATAGCCGATCGGCGCGTCGCCGGACGGCAGGCGCGGCTGGGCCTCGACGATCTCCTCGGGTAGCGCCTCGAGCCCGATTTCCACTCCGAGCGAGAGAGCGACTGCGCGCTCGACGACGTTCGCGAGCTCGCGCACGTTGCCCGGCCACCCGTAGGTCAGAAGCACGCGCCGGGCGGGATCCGAGAAGCGCAGCCCTTGCCGCGCGCTCTCCGCGGCGAAGCGACCGATGAAGTGATCCAGCAGCGCCGAGACGTCGTCCTTGTGCTCGCGCAGCGGCGGCAAGCGCAACGCGACCACGTTCAGCCGGTAGTAGAGATCCTCGCGAAAGCGACCGGCCGCGATGTGTGTTGCCAGATCGCGGTTGGTCGCGGCGATGATGCGAACGTCGGCCCTGAGCGTTCGGGTGCCGCCGACGCGCTCGTACTCGCGCTCCTGCAGCACCCGGAGGAGCTTCGCTTGCAGCGGTGGCGCCAGCTCGCCAATTTCGTCGAGGAACAGCGTTCCGCCGGAGGCCGTCTCGAAGCGGCCCGGCTTGCTGCGCACCGCACCCGTGAAGGCGCCCTTCTCGTGGCCGAAAAGCTCGCTCTCGAGCAGCTCGCCCGTGAGCGCGGCGCAGTTGACCGCGACGAAAGGCCCGCCGGCTCGCCTGCTGCTCGCGTGGATGGCTCGCGCCATCACCTCCTTGCCCGTGCCGCTCTCGCCCCGGAGCAGGATGGTCGCCTCGGATGCCGCCGCGCGCATCGCAATCTCGTGGGCCTCGGCCATCGCATGGCTCTGTCCGAGCACGAGGTGGTGGCGCGTCGAGATCTCGCGCGTCAGCGACTCGATGTGATGGCGCAGGCCGACCTTCTCGAGCACACCGGCGACGACGTGCTCGAGGTGCGCGGCGTCGAAGGGCTTCGTGATGAAGTCCGTCGCGCCGGCGCGGACGGCGCGCACGGCCGCTTGGATGCTGCCGTGGGCGGTGAGCACGATGACCGTGGGAGGGGTGGCCCGCGTTCGCAGCGCCTCGAGCACCGCGAAGCCGTCGACAGCGGGCATCTGCAGATCGAGCAGGACCACGTCGACATCCTGTGCATCGATCGTCGCGAGGGCCTGCGCGCCGTCCTGCGCGCTCTCGATGGCGTGCCCGAGCGCCCGGAAACGGTCGCAGACGATCCTGCGGATCGCCGGATCGTCGTCGACGACCAATATGCGCGCAGTGACGCGGGCGCGTTGGGGATCGCTCACGCCGCCGCTCCCCGAGGCAGCACCACGGCGAAGGTGCTCCCCTTGCCGGGCGCGCTCTTCACCAAGAGGTCGCCGCCGTGCAGACGCACGAGATCGCGCGCGATGCAGAGGCCGAGCCCCGAACCGGGCCTGTCCTCGCGCGCACGGTAGAAGCGATCGAAAATTCGACTCGCGTGGTCCGCCTCCATTCCGATGCCGTCGTCCTCGACAACGACCCGGACCTCGTCCGGGTCCGGCGAGACCTCGACGCTTACCGTACCGCCGCGGTCGGTGAACTTGAGCGCGTTGCCGACGAGGTTCTCGACCACCTTCCGGAGCTTGGCGCCGTCGGCGAGCGTCTGCGCCATCGGAGCGCGCACCTGGAGACTCACGCCACGCTCGTCGGCGATCGGTTGCAGGCTCTTGACCACCTCGCGCGAGAGGGCGCCGAGGTCCACCGGGGCCCTCTCCAGGACGACGCGTACCTCGCACGCACGTGCGGTGTCGAGGAGCTTGCCGACCGCGCTCATCAGCCGCTCCGCGTGGTCGCGGATGATGTCGACGTACTCGCGCTGGTCGCCTGTGAGCGGCCCGGCCAGTCCGTCGAGCATGTTCTGCGCGGCACCCTTCACCGATGTGATGGGCGTCCTCAGGTCGTGCGAGAGATCGAGAACCATGCGCTCGCGGCACTGGACCAGCTCGGCGAGCTCGAGGTTCGTCCGGGCGAGCGCCACGTTCGTCTCGCACAGCCGCTCGGTGCGTGCGAGCACCTCGCGCTCAAGACCTGACCGCGCTTCTTCCAGCCCGCGGTTCGCCTCCAGCAGCTCGCCCGAGGCGCGCGAGAGCTTCTGCTGAGCGAGGATCAGCTGGTCGGTCCGCTTGTGGTTGACCACGCCCTGCAGCAGCAAGAGCGCGAGCGCCGTCGCGACGCTCGCGTGCACGGCCCACGCGTCGTGGACGAACAGCGGCGCCAGGAGGGCGACGACGAGCGGGAAGCTGATCTCGCTCGATCGCCACGCGTGGCATTGCCGAAACTCCAACTTGCAGGAGGTGCAACGCCCGAACGGCTGCACCGCCAGATTGCGACGGAGGCAACAGTTATCGTTAATTACCGTGAGCGGCTTCTTCGCGGTCGACGTCGACATCGCATGCACCATGGGGATACCTCGTGAGCAGTCCGATTCGCGCGAACGCCTCCCGTATCAGCACGTAGGTCGTGACTCCGGGGCAGAACCCCACGGCGGGGGCGAGAATGGCCCCAGCGGTGGGCAGCGCGAGGAGGAGGAATCCCGCCTCGCGCAGCCCCGAGTGGACGAGCGCGATCGCGCCCGCGATGGTCAGCGCCGCAATCGCGCATGAGCCGCGGTTGCCGGCGAGATCGAAGTACAGGTCGCCCACCGCGTGACGCCTTCGGTCCGGGACGATCGAGGCGACGAGCAGGCCGGCGGGAACGAGCCGCGGCGAAATCGCCTGCAGCACGAAGAAGCCCAGGGCCACGTACGCGAAGCGCAGATCGCCGGTGAACAACACCATGACGAGAAGCGACGCCTCCGCCGCGCGCTGCGCGCGCAGCCCCGATCCGTACTGCAGGCGTCTGTCGAGCGAGTCGAGCATCCCCTCCTCCTTTAGCAAGTATGGGGCCTGCTGCTTCACCCGCGCAACGTCGGGCCGCCGCGGGAAATTCATGTCCGAAATTCATGTCCGATCGGACAAGCGCAACTTCTCGCAGGCAGCGCGTTCCGTGGGAATTCATGGATGGACCAGCGGGTGCACATGCCGCGGAACATGAGCAACGTTGCGACCGGAAGGACCAGGGGCTTCTTCGCAAACCTCGGTACGAACGGGCGCACGTGAACACGTGCCTGAGCGCACTTTAGGGAGGAGCAGATGAACGTCATGCCGCGCATTCTCGGGGCCGTTTACGGGCTCGTCGTCTACGTCGTTTTCTTGGGCACCTTCCTCTACGCGATCGGATTCGTCGAGAACGCGCTCGTGCCGAAGTCGATCGACGCCCCCGGCGCTGGCGGGCTGTCGACCACCGCGCTCCTGATCGACGCCGGCGTTCTCGGCCTCTTCGCTTTACAGCACAGCGTCATGGCGCGCCCCGCCTTCAAGCGCTGGTGGACGCGCATCGTTCCGAGCTCCGTCGAGCGAAGCACCTATGTGCTCCTCGCGAGCCTCGCCCTCCTCCTGCTCTACTGGCAATGGCAACCGATGGTGGGCGACGTCTGGACCGTGGAGCGGCCCGCCGCGGCGCACGTGCTCGCGGGGATCTCGTGGTTCGGCTGGACCCTCGTCCTAGTGAGCACGTTCCTGATCAGCCATTTCGAGCTCTTCGGGTTGGTCCAGGTCTTCGCGCGTCTTCGCGGCCGGCAGCCGCCGGAGCCGACGTTTCGCACGCCGGGCCTCTATCGGTACGTGCGCCACCCGATCTATCTCGGCTTTATTCTCGCCTTCTGCTCCACGCCGACGATGACGGTGGGCCACCTCTTCTTCTCGGTGGCGACGACTGGCTACATCCTCCTTGGAATCTGGTTCGAAGAGCGAGACCTGGTAGCGCGCTTCGGCGAGCGATATCGCCGGTATCGCGAGCAGGTGGGCATGCTGCTGCCGTTCATGAAGGTGCTCGCATCGCCGCGCCAGCGAGAGTCCGTGCCCCCGGCAAATGAGGCCCGGTGACATGACCTTCTTGGCTGAGCGCGGCGGGCGAGACCCAAGATCCCTCGCAGCGTTAGCAGGCTGCGGCGCCGTGCGACAGTGATGAAAGAGTAGAAGGAGGAGACAATGAGCGAGCACAAGGGAACCTGTTTCTGCGGAGCGGTCGAGGTCACCGTCGAGGGCGCGCCGGCCGCGATGGGGTACTGCCATTGCGAGTCTTGCCGCCACTGGTCCGCTGGACCGATCAACGCGTTCACGCTCTGGAAGCCCGAAGCCGTGAAGGTCACCAAGGGTTTGGACAACCTCGGCACGTATCACAAGACCGAGACCTCCCACCGCAGGTGGTGCAAGAAGTGCGGTGGGCACGTCCTCACGGAGCACCCCGGCATGGGGCTCACGGATGTTTATGCTGCAGTCATCCAGGACTTCAAGTTCGAGCCGCACCTGCATGTAAATTACGGCGAGGCCGTCGTGCTCGTTCGCGACGGGCTGCCGAAGCAAAAGGACTTCCCCAAGGAGATGGGCGGCTCTGGGGTGCTCCTCCCGGAGTAAGGCAGCTCGCGACGGGATCTGGCGGCTCGCGCTCGCGTCTCACGCTGGCGGGTAGGAAACGATTGGCTGGTTTGGCAGGCAAGCCAAATGGACCGCGTTCCAGCCCACCTAGATCTTTCGGGAGGCTTTTCATCGGATTTGCACCGTGACTGTACGCTCAAAACCGGTGGGTTTTGAGACGCGGGCGCTTGGCGGGGCGACCCCCATTGCGCGACCTTCTCGCACCGCGGTCGCCACGCCACCGCCAGCCCATGGGCCCGAAAATCATCGCGCGTCACCAGCGAGAGACCTTCGACGAGGGCCCGGTGAGGGCGCGGAAGGCAGGCTGCGCGGAAGACGTGAGCCGGCGCGATGGGCAGGTACGTGAACGCATTGGCCCGCATCTGCTCCTCGAAAAACGCTTCGGCGCTAGGTGCATCCACGGTCCGCTTGCCGAGGTGGACCTTGATTGAGGTCTCCCACGCAGACATGCCACGCTCACGAAGACGTCATCCGTGGCCTCGATGAGGGTTCGCGCCGTGGCAGACAGGCCGGCGTCGCTCGCCACGAACCACAGGAAGGCGTGGGTGTCGAGCAGGAGTCGGCTCACGCGTACTCGGCGAAGTCGTCGAGCGGCGCGTCGAAGTCAGGCGCCATGTGCACGCGACCCGAGGCAGAGCCGGCTCGGCGCTTGGGCGCAGGCTGCGCGGCGCTGACACTCGCGAGGAGCTTGGCGCCGAGCTTCTTTCGCTCGTCTACCGGAAGAGCCATCGCCTGCTGTTCGAGAAGGTCCGCGAGGTTCACGTACGGGATCTCCTTCGCGGTCTCGGCCGGGATGACCGTATCCGCATCATCGGTCGTGCGGCGCGACCCGTATCCGAGCGCCATCGCAACGCCCCGGATGAGCGTCACCCGCCGGTGCGCGTTGGCCGGAAGGACCTCGGCAGGACGCGATCACTCGTCGGCCAGGCGAGGGCGCGCCTTCATGGGGATTTTCCCCAGTAGACGACCGGCGTCGCTCTATAGCGTCCTCACGGGGCGTTCTGCGGACGCACTCGGCGCCCGCGTCGCCTTCGATCAGCCGCTCTCAAGCCCGACACGCCATGACAAGGAGTGCCCCAATGAACAGTCGTGCGCATCTTGCCCAAGCTGCCGCCGCCGCGCGCGGTCTCGCCGAAGCGCTGAGCGCACTGGCCAAAGACGCTCCGGGGTTGGACGCCGACGTCAATACCTACGACTCGACGCGGCCCCCGCCGCGCACTTCGCGTCGCCGCTTCGCTGAGCTTTGCCGGAGCAATAGGATCCCAGGGGCACACCAAGAGGGCAAGGTGTGGGTTTGCCCTCGTGAAGCGTGGCACGCGACGCGTTCACGGCGAAGGGAAGGGGCGGAGCCGTCCAAGCCACCCATGGCGGCCGAGCAGAGCGTCGATGCCCTCCTCGCCCGCCAAGGCCTTCGCCTGATCGACAAGTGACCGCCCGGTTCCGCGGCGCTCGTACCCGGAGTACCTTGAACGAGGTGTCGAATGAGACGCGAACCAAGCCCGAATGTCCCAAGCCGCGGAGGACGCCCGCTGACCGGGTCGATCGTGTGGCACGACGCACAGTGCACGATCCCGGTCGGCGTTCGCGTCACGATCGGCGACGGCACGCGGCAGTTGATCCGTTTTGACCCAGGGACCACGCGCGACCAGGCTCTGTTGCTCGCCCCCAAGCTCGCACAGCGCGCGCGCTCAGCGGTCGCCGTGCATGCGCCGGAGACCGTGGAGGAGTGGTTCGTTCGCTGGGCCAACGCTCGGGCGGCCAAAGGGCTGTCGAGCATCCGGAACGACCGCGCGCGTTACAAGAAGTGGATCTCCCCTCTGATCGGCGCCGAGTCGATTGCAACGATACCCCGGCGGCGAATCGAGGAGGTCGTGCAGAGTCTCGACCGCGCGGTTCAGCTCGGCCAATTGCGGTGGAAAACCGCGATCAACGTGTGGGGTGTCCTCAGCAAGATGATGAAGGACGCAAGCCGATCCAAGGTGATCGAGCTGCGCGTCCGAGAGGACAACCCGGCCCGCGAAGTTCAGGGGCCCGACCGGGGTGTGGAGCGCGCCGGCCCGTACCTCTTCCCGAGTGACTTTCTGGCCCTTATGGACTGCGATCGCGTGCCCGCGCGCTGGAAGCGCCTCATCATGCTCGCCACGTACCTGTACGTGCGCGCGGGGGAACTCGAGGCGCTGGAGTGGGAGGCCGTTGACTTCGAGCACGGTTGCGTGCTCATTCACCAGAGCGCCCACGTGGATACGGGGGTTGTGAAGCCCACGAAGACGAAGGACGTGCGCAAGGTGCCGATCGAACCCAACTTGCTGCCTCTGCTCGAGTGCATGCGCGATCAAGCGCCGAGCGAGGGTCGGGTCATCGCCGCGTTCCCGCCGCGAGAGTCGCTCGCGAAGCGACTGCGGAAGTACCTGTCGTGGGCCGGGGTCACACGTGCTGCGCTGTTCGCCGAGGACGAGACCCGGCGCACCATCACCGTCCACGATCTCCGCCACACCGGCATCACGTGGCGCGCGGTTCGAGGAGACGAGCCGCTCAAGGTCCAGCGTGCGGCGGGGCACGACGACCTGGCGACCACCCAGCGCTACATCAACGAAGCGCAGACCTTCGAAGGCGTGCGCTTCGGTCAGCCGTTCCCGCCGGTACCCATTTCGGCCCTGGTGGGTTTTGGCTTAAGTTTTGGCGTTTTGGCCACCGCGATGGCCGACGGCGTCGGTTTTTCGCACGAATCGTTGCGTCCCCAGGGGGAATCTACCCCTTGGCACCGTGGCGAGAGCTGCTCGCGCCCGTGATGAAGACTGCGGCGTAGCGACCGGCCGTCAGGACGAGAGGTCCAACGGCACCGCTCGCGGCGTCGTCAACGACCTCGCCAGAAGGGGTGCCTGACGATGCTATGCTTTTCGAAATCCTCAATTCCCTCTAGGACCGTCGATGGCCATCAGAATCCGGAGAATTCTGGCCTTGAGTTCGTGACCCGCGGACGAACAAAAGGAGGCCCAGTTTTCGGCACCTGAACCTCCGGTCGACAGCGGACGCACCGACGTCGGCACGCGGCAAGGGCCGTCTTGAGTGGCCCACGGGTGCGCGTACCATCGAGCCCAAGATGAACGACGAACAGCGAAAGTACTGGGCTCAGGAGGTTGCACCTCTCAAGGCGGCCATGATGGAGGCACAGAAGCGTGCGCAACAGGGTCTCTCTCCATTGAGCGAGCGCACGGACACGGGGTACCGACCCCTACGCACCCTTTGGGACGCTATCGCCGCCCTGGCGCTGAAGGAAAAGAACGCGACGCTCAACGACGAGTGCCAGCGGTTTTTGCGCGCGTGCGAGGCAGCGAACAAGCTCTGGCTTCAAACATCGCATGACCTTTACCACGCCGCGCACAAGAGGGATCCCGTCTACGGCGGTGATTACGTCCAGACCAGCACGATCATCGCGGCCTACCAAGCCGCCGGCGGCACGACGCTCATGCAGGACATCAACAAGGGCTACGAGTCGTTGTCATGGTTGCTCTCCGACCTTTTGAAGTGAGCCCCCGCTCTTCTCGCGCCCCGAGGGCGGCTTGAGCCAGCTCACCCGCGACGCCTTCGCCGAGTTCGAGCGCGCATTGGAAGAGCCGCTCAACTTGGTAAGGAGCCATAAATCAATGAGGCCAGGCCCCGGCAGGCGTTGGAAGGAGACGTCGATCAATCGCGCAAATGTCGTGCTCCTTGTTGCGACCTGGCAGTCGTTCGTGGAGGATCTGATGGACGCGATCCTGCGGACGATTGAACCGGCTCGCGGCTCACCTCACCATGGGCACTTCGTGCTCGTGAACGCTAGCAGTCGGAGCGCACTCGGTAGGTTCAACACACCGAACGCTTACAACACCCGCGACCTCTTCCTGAACGTCGGTTTCGACCCGCGACCCGACTGGACCTGGCGCCCTCGACGGGGCGCGGGTGCCGTCCTCACGGTTGGGGACGTTGAAGCTCGCCTCAATCATTGGCTGAGCGTCCGTCATGCTGTCGCCCACGGTGCCGACCTTCCCAATGTGCCGGTGGTTACGGGCAGCACCAACAACGTTCCTACGCTTCGACTGACCAATGTGGAGGCCGGCATCGCCTTCTTCAAACGGCTCGCGGAGGTCACGTCAGGCGCCGCGGACAAAAAATTCCCATAGAGTTACGCGCCGGCTGCGCCGATCGGTTGCAACGAGCAGCCGCTCGCGTCGGGCGCCTAGTTACGAGACGCAACAAGAAACGGGTGTCGTCGCTGCGAGCCGCGTCGAGAGAGCCTCGCGAAGGCGGTCGGCTCGTTTCGTAAGCACTTGGAACGTGTGCCAGGGCGCGGCCTCCATGACGCGCCCCGCTGCGTCTAAGTGACGATCAGGGATGTCCTCCTCGAAGAGGGTTGCTCATCGAGTTGACAAAGACAACCCGTCGATCCGTCACAAAAAGGGCTCCGTCAGTTTCTCGGGGACGAGCCGCAAATCGAAGCGCTTCTTCTACGGATGCCCCAGGACGCCTCGGAACCTCTTGGCGAAGGTCTCGGCGTAGCAGTGTTTGCAGCCGGACTGATCTTCGTGCAAACCGCGGACTGGGTTCCATGTCGCGTCGGTCCAATCGATTTTCGACTTTCTGCTCATCGCCGGCCTCGGAACGGTAGTTACATCGGGCAAGGCCTCTCGAATGGGCGACGATGCCTGGCGCGTATGCTGAACATAAGTAAACCAATCGGGCAAGCGGGCCCCCGGGTCACCTCCCGTGCCCATCTCTCACGGCTAGCGCTTGGGGTCTGCGGAACGGTCGTGCCATTCGGGTACACGGCACTGCGAGATTGCCGCAGGCGCACATGTGCGCACCAATTTGCCGCGACGACGGCGCGATCGTGATCCACGCCCGCTCCTGTGGTCGGCGGGACTTGCGTCGCCAAGGAGAACCAGATGAACGAGCAGCACGGTGGACACTTGAGGGCGGCAGTCGTGACGACCAGCGGTCGCTGGCCAGCGAGCGGCTTCGAGAGCGTGTCCGATCACGAAAAAGTCCGCGAGGTCCTCGATGAGGCGGCGAAGAAACTGGAGCTTGTCGGCACACACGACTGGGTCGTGACGATCGGCGCAACGACATTAACCGCCGACGAATCCTTCAAGGCCAACGGCTTCACGAAGGGCGATGTCGTGATCGACTTCGGGCCACGCCATGGCGGTGGCGGTCGTGCATGAGGCGGCGTCCCGGGAGCTCTTCGACAACGCGGTAAAGGGCATCGGGCCGGACCTTTGCGCAGAGCGCGGATGGACGCTGCATTCGGCACTCTACCCGATCCTAGAGGTCGGGTTCGCGGCGGTTGATCGCCAGACCGTTCGCGTTCGTGCGCGTTGCGACGGCTGGAACGGCATCCCACCCTCGATCGAGTGGCTCGACGGGGGAGGCAGAGTTCTGAGTTCGATCCCTTCGGGACCGGGCGGGCAACTGAACAATAGCGCGCACCCTACGACGGGTCGTCCCTTCGTCTGTATGCCGGGCGTGCGAGAGTACCACACGCACTCCAGCCACACCGGCGACGTTTGGGAAAATTACAAGGGCCGACCCGGCTATGACCTCGGCGGCGTTATCACGCAGGTTTGGCGCGCATGGCAGGAGGCGAAGCCATGACGACCCCCGTGCTCGTCCCAGCCCGCGTGCTCGTTGCATCCCTTGACGTTCTTCAAGGTGTCGGCCGCGAAGGCAGAGAATGCGTGGTCCTCTGGCTTGCCAAGCGCTCACCCGACGCGATCAACGTCGTCGACGTCTACAAGCCCGCGCAGATCGTTGCCGAGGATTCCTTCCGCATCCCGCGCGAGTCCATCGCGGCACTCTTCGAGATTCTTCGAGATCGCGGGCTCATGGTCGCCGCGCAAGTGCATACGCATCCCGAGCGCGCGTTCCACTCGGCTGCCGACGATCGGTGGGCAATCGTGCGCCACGTCGGCGTGCTCTCCCTTGTGCTTCCGCACTTCGCGCAACGGACGACCCCCCAGACGTTCTTCGAAGACGTGGCTGTATTCAGCCTGTCGCCCCGCAACGAGTGGTTGCGGATCGGCCCCGACGATATTGACGCCTGTATCCGCGGTGCACCGTGAGCCTCTCGGCGCGCGAGGAGAACGCGAAGACGCTCGCCAGCGTCGTCGGGCTTGACGAGGACGATGCTGGGACGCTGCTCGACGTCCCTGTAGGGGTTTGCGCCGCCAGGGACGCGCGATCTCAGGCCGTCCGCCGCCACGTCGTCGCCATGGTTCGGCGCACGGTCAGTAGGATCGAAGAGCAGAACCACGGCGCGGTAGCCATCGACATCCTCATCGGCCCGGTCGCGCCGATCGCGAAGGTGCCGGCGGTCCGCGTGGGCATCACCACCGCGGAGGTCGTGATCTCGTCCGAGACGGAGCCTGCGCACGAACTGGCCGCGGACGTGCCCGAGGTCGTGCTGCTGCTGGCCGCTTGTTACGCGGTGGCGATGGCGGTCCGCATCAGCGTCGGCGCGGCGTTCTCCTTCCCCCACCACAACACGATCCGTCTTCCCGTGGATCTCTTGCTCGGGGGACGCCGCCACGTCGTCGAAGCGCCGATCGAGATCGGCAGGGCGTACCTCGCAGGAGCCGGTGCCGTTGGCAATGGATTCATATGGGCGCTCGCAACGCTCGACGCTCGCGGCGAGCTGCACGTCGTCGATCCGAAGAATGTGTCGAGCGGCAATCTTGGACGCTGCCTTTGGTTCGAGGACGCGGACGTTGAACAGCCGAAGGCCGAGCGACTCGCGGAGCGAGCGCGGGCCTCGTTGCTAAGGCTCAAGCTCGTCCCACGGGTGGCGACCGTCCAAACGCTTGCCGAACGGAATGAAGGCCCTTGGCTCGGACGGCTCGTTGTCGCCGTTGACAGCCGGCGCGCTCGTCGTCGCCTTCAGGAGGAACTTCCGGGCCAGGTTTTCGATGCCTCGACGACCGGCATCGAAGAGGTCGTCTTGCACGTTAACTCAGCGCGCGAGAGCGGCGCCTGCCTCTCTTGCATCTACCACGAGGACGCGGCCGAAGCGGCCCACGAGCAGCACGTCGCGAGTATGTTGGGGGTCGAGGTCGCCGACGTGCAGCAGCACTACGTTTCCGAGGATGCCGCGCGTCGGATCGCCTTGCGGCACCCCCACCTCGTCCTCGAGAACATCGTGCGCCTCGCGTACGACACGCTGTTCAAGACGATGTGCGCCACGGGCCAGCTCGGGGTGGAGGAGGCCCGGACGGTACTCGCGCCCCTCTCATTCGTATCGGTCCTCGCGGGCGCATACCTCGCGCTCGAATTCGTGTGCCGAACAGGCTCGACCGAGATCGTGCCGCCGTTCAATTACTGGCGCGCGAGCCCCTGGACATCCCCGGTTTTCGACTTGCGAGCGATTCGGTCGCCACGCACTGGTTGCGAGACTTGCGGTAACGAAGTGATCCGCGCGACAGTGCGGTCCCTCTGGGGGACGAATGGGGAAGGGTCGAAAGGGCCGATCTAGCCCGCCCACGCAACCGATCGAGAAGGACCCCGCGAAACTAGGCGTGATGCTTCTCGCCTACGCACACCGCTATGCCGCGAGCGTCGGGTGGAAGACGAAGGACCGAGCGCTCGCGCGTGGGCAGGGCATCGAAGACTTGGTGCAGGACGCGATGCTCTCGCTCTACGACCCGGACGCGGAGCGACCCTGGGATCCGGCGACGACGCCCGACCCGATGGAACACCTCAAGTCCTTCGTCGACAGCCGCCTCTCGACGCTTGCGCGATCGTACGACAACCGAAACGTGAAGCAGGGTATCGATCCGGACGCCCATGGCGCTCTTGAGAACCCCGAGAGTCTCGTGTTGAAGAAGGCGCGACAAGACGAAGAAGATGCTTGGTGGGTGCGTGCGAAGGATCTCCAAATCGGTTCGCCGATTCAGCGATAACGAACGCCCCTAAGAAGGCCCTAAGAGATGGGTGCAGGAGGGTGCAGGAGAGTGCACCACGGCCAATTTCGGCGCAAAACGGGCCGACCAGAGTGCACCATCGGTGCATATTCTCTCGTCCGCAGTAAGCGCGTCGGCGTGCCCGCAGTAAGAATCGCGGACGCGATCCAGACACTCGCCGCGGGCGACGTCGAGACCGCGCGGTTCGATTCTCAATGGACCGCGAGGCTCGTCCACTTGACCGCTCCCGACGCCATGAGGCCCCCGGTGGTCGGCGCATCCTATGAATGGGCGAATTCGTGTTCCGACTGCCGGGGACCGGCCGAAGGCCTTTCAAATCGGTGGTGCCAGAATCAGTGACACAAATGACAGAAATCAATTCTTGGGGGCGCGGCCCCCCGGTCGGTGGGTTTGCGGTATGCGACGCGCTTGGGGCAGGCGTGAACCACTTCCGGCACTCGCTGCATCTGCCGAGCTCCGCATAAGCCGCGCTTTTCGACGGTCGTCTCGACCTCAGACGCGGTGTTCGGGCGACGCAATGAGCGACAGCGATCCAGTGCCGTCGGCACGACCAACGCTCAATGCACCGCCGGTCCGCCCATCTCCACCGGCACCGGATCCATCATCCCGTCGGCCCACTCAGTCTTCTGCCAGTTGTGAATGAACACCTCCTCGGTCTTGCAGACCATGCAGTGCGCGAGGATGCCGTCGTCGGCGGTCTTCACGACCCACATGAGCCCGGAGCACGGCTTGCCCTTCGGACGGCGCCTGCACTCGATGAGGGTCTCGCGCGTCTCGTCCTTCTGGAGCTCGCCGCCGTACTCGATGAACCGCGCGATGCGCAGCATCTGGCGGTACAGGCGGGGCTTGTCGAACAGGAAATGACCGTCCTCGGTGAGCCAGTGCCACGGGTCGACGGTGAGCATGGCCGTCGTCTACCACGACCTCGACGATCTGCGCCGGTGACGTCGGCTTCACGCGCGTTGCGATGGGACCTTCTGCGCTCCGCGACGTTGGTCTGCGAGTTGATGGCCGGCACCGGCCCCCTGCACGCTCCAGTAGCGAGTGGCCCAAGCAAAGCCTGCCGGCCGACGAAGAGACCGGGAAACCACCGCGGTTACACGAGCGACGCCACGCTCGTCTTGCAACGTCTTGACCGACTCGGCCGCGCCGTCGCTCGGAATCACCGAGACATCGAGCTGTTGTCAAAAGCCTTCGCCGTGTGTTCGTACGTCTCTGGCTTGCGCAAGACTGCCCGCGATCCGCCGCATCTTCAAGCCTGCGGTTTGCCGGAGAATCGTGCAACAGTCGGCGGCGATGAGTTTCTGGACAGTACGGGGTGTCCTCCCCTTGCGCGGCCAGCGGGGCGATCTATATTTATCGAACCGTGGCTGATGCGAAGAGAACCGTCCTCATTGTCCTGTTCATCCCTAGCGTCGAACGCGACGGGAAAACGGCGATCGATCAGGAGCGATGGGTCACAAAGGCCCTTGCCACTTTCGGCAAGCTCTTCGGCGGGGCCACGGCGTTTCCGAAGGCACGAGGCGTCTGGAGAGACGATGCCAACAAGGGCAAGCTCGTCTTTGACGAGCCGGTGGTCTTGCACTGTTACACGAGTCGCGAGCAAATCGAGGACGACAAGAAGCTCGACAAGCTCCGCGCTATCTGTCGCCGCATGGGCAAGGGTACGAACCAGGGCGAAATCGGTCTGGTGATCGACGGAGAGTATCTCGCCATCACGGATTACTAGGAGGCGGCCATGGCCAAGGTGAACATCGACAAGATCGCAAAAAAGCTGGGAGCGACACGCCGAGGGGCCGTCGAAGCCCGGTCGGGCTATTTCGGGGCGATGGAGCTTCTTGCCGAAGTGCAGCGGCGCTTTCAAGTGCCACCAACGGGGGGTCGAGCTACGGACCCGTCGCTCACGGTTCAACGGCAAATCGCACTGCAAGAACAGACCTACAAGCGCCTCGTTACGATGGCGGAAAGGCTTAGCAAGGCAACCGGCAGGTCGATCGGTCCCTTGCAAGTGGGCACCGTGCTCCTTGAGCACGCAGCATTCGAAGTCGGCGAGGCGGACATCGCGAAGATGCTCGTGGCGGGATAGCGGCTCCCTCGTTCACCTCCGCGCCTTCGCCGATCCGCCGAAAATTCGCTGGGGAGAGCGCTGTTGCTCCTGATGTACGGTTCGCCGGTGAATGCTGACCTTGCTCGGCCTACGCGGCGGGAGCATTCGGATGCTCACGGACGTTCTTGCGCTCGCCGCGCCTGCCGCATTCGGGCAGGGCGTCCGAATCCAACGCTACGCACGCAAATTGGCCTCGAAAGTCGCGGGCGCCGAGGTGTGGC
>Ga0208690_1000085_pt1 | contig 22134 bp, 23 predicted proteins | sample June2015DPH_16_1_2_FD_184712 | JGI IMG/M metagenome (GOLD analysis project Ga0208690, IMG submission 184712) | Peatland microbial communities from SPRUCE experiment site at the Marcell Experimental Forest, Minnesota, USA - June2015DPH_16_10... | ecosystem: Environmental > Terrestrial > Soil >...
GATCGAGGGCCAGGAAGTACAGCTTACGGATCTGGGCGGCGACCCTGCCAAGGGGCTGTTTTTCGTTTTCAATGACCTGACGGCGAAGAGCGACACTTATCCAGGCGGACGCTTTCTTGAAACCGGACCGGTGGTGAATGGAACGGTTGTGCTTGATTTCAACCGGGCTTATAACCCTCCTTGTGCGGTGACTCCGTATGCGACTTGTCCTTTGGCGCCGAAAGAGAATCGGCTGGCTGTGGCCATTCCCGCGGGAGAGCAGTTCGATAAGGCGGCGCACAGCCAACATTAGTGCGGAGGGGGGAGTAGCGGCCTTCTGCGGCAGTACAATGAATGAGGGACTGCGGTAGCCGCTCTCTGCTGTCTTCAAACTTTCTAACTCTCGCAGGTTCAACGTGAACAACACTCTTCTGGAACGCAAAATCGAAAAGCGGCCGGATAAAGTTCGGCTGCAAGGACGAATTCTCTTTCTCACCGAAGATCCGGAGTTGATTAAACGTCAGCTCGCGGGCGAGGACTTGGCTTGGGATACGAAGAATCCCGCAAATAATCCCAAGCTGCGGGATGACATTTCGACCGATGAGATTACTCCGGCACACTACTGTTTTTATTTCGATGAGACGCTTGGCGAGATTCCTTATCTGGGGCTGAAATGCGGCGGGGTCACGCCAATCGGGCGCGGCGACGTGAAGCGCGGCGGGTTTGTGTGCGCGGTGAGCGGAAAGCGGCGCGGCAAGGGGTCGAGCCGTGAGCAGTCTCCTTATGCGGAGATGTGTGCCGGGATTCGCGTTGTGATCGCGGAAAACATTGAGCGCATTTATAAGCAGAATTGCCAGAATTTGGGCGTGCTGACTTCGACGGATTTTTCTTTGATCGATCGGATTCGGGGTGGGGAAGAGATTCCGTTGAGCGAGTTTACTGCCGGCGAGGATGAGATTACGCGGCAGGTGATTGAGTATGGCGGCCTGTTTCCGTTTAATGTGGCGCGGATGCAGGGGAAAATTTTCTTGCCGCCGATCGCATCCGCGGTCGAGGGCGGCCGCGCCACACGTCCGATGACGGTGGCCGAGAAAATCTTTGCGCGGCATATGAAGAATGACAAGGGCGCGGTTGGAGTTACCGCGGTGAAGCCGGGGGATACTGGTTTCGCTCAGGCTGACGTTCGTTTCAGTCACGAGTACGTCACGCCGATGGCTGCGATTTTCTTCGAACGTTACGTCGGAAAGGACGCGAAGGTGAACGATGCCTCGAGCATTATCTTTTTCCGTGATCACCTGACATTCCTCGATGAAGTGATCTCAGAAGAAAAAAAGAAAATCGGCCTGCTCGACCTGGCGACGCAACTCAAGCTCAAGCAGCAGGATTTTGCCGCGAAGCAGGGAATCAAGCTGCATGGCGAATTGAAGGATCGCAAGGGATCGGAGGGAATTTGCCATTCGATCGTGCTGGAAAGTTATGCGCTGCCTGGGCAGTTGAATATTGGGTCTGACTCACATACGCCGCACGTTGGCGCGATTGGATGTGTTGCGTTCGGCATTGGAACCACGGATGTTTTTAACGGATGGATCACTAAAGATGTGCGCGTGAAGGTGCCGGAGTCGGTGCGGATTGTGATTCGCGGCAAGAAGCATGCAAACGTCACCGCGAAGGATTTCATCCTGAAGATTTTGAGCCTTGATTATGTTCGTAGCGGCAAGGCTCTCGCGAAAGTCATGGAGTATGCGGGTGAGGCTATCGAGGAGTTGAGCGTGGATGAGCGCGCCACCATGACCAACATGGCTGCCGAGATCGGCGGATTTACCGGCATCGTCGCGCCGGATAGGAAGGCGGTCGATTTTCTTGTCGAACGGCGTGGAACGGAGCGCAGCACGGCTGAAGCTATGATCGCTGGCTTGTACAGTGATCCCGATGCGCAGTATGCACATGTAATCGAACTCGATGCGGCTGAGATCACGCCGATGGTCGCGACGCCGGGCGATCCGGGTAATGGAAAATATGTCCGCGAGTTGAATACGCCGGTGCCGGTTGAGATTGCTTACGGCGGAACATGCACCGCGGGCAAGAATGAAGATATGGATATGTACGCCGCCGTGCTCGCCGACGCGCTGAAGCACGGCAAGCGCGTATCCGACTCGGTCGAGTTCTACATTCAGTTCGGATCACAGGAGACGCGCGAGTACTGTGTTCGTAAGGGATATCTCGACATTTTCCAGAAAGCTGGTGCTCGAGTGATCGAGCCAAGTTGCGGCGCGTGCATTAATGCCGGACCGGGAGTTTCTACGCGCGCCGAGCAGATCGTGATCAGCGCGCAGAACCGCAACTTCCCTGGGCGCAGCGGGCCCGGGCAGATGTATTTAGCTTCTCCGTTCACGGTCGCGGCCAGCGCGGTCGCGGGATATATTGTGGAGTATGAGCCGAGTGAGAAGAGCGAATTGGTGGGCGCGTAGACGCCATAGGGTGCTCCGGGACGCAGTTGTGAGCATTGTGGAAGTGGGCTCGACGCTTGAGTATCTATGGAAACATGCACCGTCTTGATGGCGGACAATGAGCCCTGTGGTCGCCCATTGTATAAGCCGACTCCAGTTGCCGCTCCCGTGTCGGCGTGTATCATGCACTTCGACGGACCGAAGCCTCTAGACCTTGTTCAGGGCGAGGTGAACGCCCTCATAGCAGGAACCTCACAAAGGAGCAAGCTTGGAATCAGCGACTTTAGCGGTTTTTTATTCCCGGGCGGGGTCGTGTTCTCGGAGGCGGTGTTCTCGCGTTACGCCTGCTTTATCGGCGCAAAGTTCTCGGGGCCAGTCGATTTCAGCCAGGCCAAATTCACAAAAGACGCCAATTTCGCGCAAGCGCGCTTTCTCCAGACCGCCTTTTGCAACGCCGTGTTCGCGGGTGCGTGCACGTTTGCCGCGGTGAGATTCGGGCACAGAGTGGACTTCGGCAAGGTGACGATGAAGAAGAAGGCCGATTTCAGAGACTCCCGTTTCGAGGGTGAGGTTAGCTTCGGAGATGCGACGCTGCATTCGGCGGTCTTTTCGGAAAGCGAATTTCTTGGTCGGGCTTGGTTCGGTGGAGCGAGTATCTTAGAGGGGGCGGATTTCCAAACCGTTCATTTTCATTCTGATGCGGATTTCTTTGATGCTAAGCTCTTCGGTCGATGCCGATTCACGTACGGTAGGTACGAGGGCGACTCGTCCTTTTCGGGCACGCTGCTCGGGGACTCGGACTTCAGTTGTTCTGAGTTTAGAGCTTTTGCAAACTTTTATAAGACAGTATTTACGGGTCAAGCGTCCTTTAATCTAACGAAATTCCAAGACGTAAGGTTTGACTCCGCGCGCTTTGACGAGGGCGCGGAATTTGAGTCGGCCACCTTCACGGGCAGCGCGGAATTTCAGAACGCCTCGTTCGGTTTCTCGAGCGCGCATGCTGGTATAGCGGACTTCACCAATGCCAGGTTTGAAAGCCCGAATAAGGTGTGGCTCACGCAGGTAAACCGGGGACCGGCGCCGGGCCTACGGGTTAGGTTTGTGAATTGCGACGTAGAACGGATACACCTTGAGGACGTGCGCTGGCATCGCCGCGCCGGTCGCATGGTCCTACAGGACGAGTTGGATATCGACCTTGGGTACAAGGAACGATTGGGTCAGAGGTGCGAGAGCCCGGGCCACGAATTAGTTGCGATCGCGTACCGCCAACTGATTGATAACTTCGATAAGGTGCGTTCGCTCGACCTTGCCGAAGACTGCTACTGCGGGGCCATGGACATGACGCGCCGAAATCTCGGCGTCCCGCTGGTGTCGAGGTGCGTGCTCGCCGTCTATAAAGTCCTAAGTTCTTATGGAAGCAGTTACGCACGAGCGCTCTTGGTGCTTGTGTTGTTTGTTCTCGCGTTCGCCTCAGTGTTCTCGGCGCCCTGGACCGGCCTCAGGCCTGCGCGGGACAATCCCGCGAACGTTCGGATGGCTGATTCTTTCCTCCGACGTTACCCCGCAGGGCTGATTCATGCCCTTGAAGTTGCGACTTTCCAGCGTGACACAATGTATGGTCTTCCGGCGCGGCCCGGGCGGCTGGCTACAATTGCGGAGCAGGTGGTTATTCCAATTCAGGCTGGGCTACTCGCGTTGGCATTACGCAGACGGTTCCGGCGCTGAGGGTCGCTGCGCGAACTGGCGGAACTGGAATTCGAATTCCTGGGGCGAATAGACTCCCTTCTGCACGAGCAGTGTATTCATGGAATAGACTGTTGCGCGAAAGCGCTCCTCGCGCGAAAGCTTCTCCATGGCATCGTCGAAACTGATCAGCTCCTTGTCTTGCGCTGCCGAATTCTCGGGTTCTTTGATTCGACTAGTCGCCATGCTGCCTCCCTTACATCACCACCATTTTACGCCGCACCCTCCTCAACAGCTACGGGCAGAGGTTGGCCGGATCAATAAAGCTGGCTCTCGCCGGGCCTTCTAACTGGCTGAATTCAATCAGACTGGCCGAAATCAGCCATTGCGCCGACTGCAACTTTTCGATAATTTGCGAGTTCAAATACATAGGCGATTCGGACAGAAGCAGAAAGCGGAACGATCCGAACGGCCTGCAGATCCGGAGGGTTCGGAGGGTTGCAAGCGGGTCTGGGATAAGGGGGAAGTTATGAAGTACTTGAAATATTTGGCTTTGGTTGCGGTTCTGGCACTGCCGCTGGCTTATTCGCAGCCTTCGCAGGCGCAGGTCGCGGTGGGTGTCGGGTTTGGCGCGCCGGTGGGTTGCGCTTACGGCTACTACGGCTATTACCCTTACGCCTGCGCTCCCTACGGGTACTATGGGGCTGATTGGTTCGCCAACGGAGTGTTCATCGGCGCTGGCCCGTGGTATGGCTGGGGTCGCCCGTGGGGCTGGGGAGGCTGGGGATGGCGAGGCGGTTGGGGCTACGGACGTGCGGGCTGGGGTTATGGACGCGGCTGGGGCGGACGTGGCTTCGCTGGTGGGCGTGGTTTTGCTCGCGGCCCGGCAGGCGGATTTCATGGAGCGGCCGGAGGTTTTCACGGTGGCAGCGGTTTCCATGGCGCTAGCGGGTTCCACGGTGGAGGCGGTGGCTTCCACGGTGGAGGCGGAGGACACGGCGGTGGCGGACACCGGTAATCGCGGCTAAGGTCGCTTTGAATTGAGCAGGCCGAAGGGAAACGGCTGGCAGCGTGGCTGCCGGCCGTTTTGTTTTTGCTGTGGCGGCCAGTTTCTTGCTAGAATGTCCGGTTTTGTGGGGACGGCCGTAGTAAAATAGCTGCATTCAGCCCAGGAGATCGAGACAGTCATGACCTATGTAATCGCAGAGCCTTGCATCAACACCAAAGACACCGCTTGCGTCGATGCGTGTCCGGTGGATTGCATTCATCCCAAGAAAGACGATCCCAAGTACGCCACCGAGCAGTTGCTTTATATCGACCCCGTGGAATGCATCGACTGCGGCGCGTGTGTGCCGGTCTGTCCAGTCTCCGCCATTTTCGCGCTGGATGATCTGCCGGAAAAGTGGAATTCGTTCACCGAGCTGAACGCGAAATATTTTGGCCGGTAAGTAAATCGCATCGGTTTGCATGAGTCTTAGGCGCGCGTCCTACCGACGGGCGCCTTTTACTTTGGTGCAACTTGAATTTCGAAAACGTTCGGCCAAAGCTTCCCGGTTACGAACAATCTTTTGCGCTTCGCATCATAGGCGATGCCGTTCAGGACGGCGCCTTCGTCGAGACGATAGACGGGGCTCAAAAGGCCTGTGAGATCGATCCAGCCTAATACCTCGCCGTCTTGCGGCGAAATGCGGGCGATGCGATCGGTTTGCCAGATGTTGGCATAAAGCTCTCCTTCCACAAACTCCAGTTCGTTCAGTTCCTTGATGCGGTTGCTTCCCTCGTGGACGGTGAATCGGCGTTTTTCGGTGAGCGTTGCGGGATCGAGCACGCGGATTTCGGAGGTACCGTCGCTCATGAAAATCTCGCGGCCATCGTTGGCTAAACCCCAGCCTTCCCCGGGATAAGAAAACTGGCGCAGTTGGCGGAAATCGCTTAATTCGTAAACGAACCCGACGTGAGATTGCCAGGTTAGCTGTACAACTTCATTCTTGAATAGAGTGATGCCCTCGCCGAAGAATTGGGAAGGCAGGTCAGTCCGCTGGAGAACCTCGCCGGTTTCTAAACGAACTTTGCGCAGCGAGGAGCGGCCTTTCAGCCCAGTACTCTCGTAAAGAAATCCGCCATGATATTCCAGACCTTGAGTAAAAGCTTCGGGATCGTGTGGGAAGGCGTGCAGGATCTTGAAGGTATACTGCGGGGTTTGGCGCAGGCTGTGCGCGGTAGATTGTGAGAACAGCAGCTGCGCCCACAGAAGGAACAGAACGCGGATCGCAATAAGGCGAGTTGTTCGACGAATCATCTTAATTAGTAGTCAGTCTGCCATTGTCGCATTCGCGAAGGTGGTGCGGCATGTTCGACGATTCAGTTTCTGCCAAAAGGTGCTTCGACTCCCCCATGCCGGACATGAGCTGCGGGTTTACTTTTCCGTGCAAGACTGGGTAAGTCCAAGCTTCTTGTCCGGCACTTGTCTATAATGGCCGGAGCTCACAATTGCTTAAACGCCGCTGTGGGTAGCGAATAGAAAAATGTCGGTGGAATGCATGAAGGTGAGGCCCGGAATGGAAGTCGCGGGCCTGAGCGACGTGGGTTGCCAGAGAGAGAACAATGAGGATTCCTTTCTCTACTGGGAACCAGTCGATGATCGCGACTTTCAGCGCAAGGGAAGACTGGCGATTGTGGCCGACGGCATGGGTGGGTATGAGGGCGGCCAGGAGGCCAGCCGACTGGCGGTGGAGACGGTTCGCGAGGTTTATGACAAAGTGGTTCGCGACGACCCGCAAGCTGCCTTGGTTGAAGCGTTCCTTACGGCGCACGATCGGATCCAGGAATATGCCGCGCAGAATCCAGAACTGCAAGGAATGGGGACAACTTGTACGGCGATCGTGATTCGTGGCCGGCAACTCTTCTTCGCGCACGTTGGGGACAGCCGATTGTATCTGGTACGCGATTCGCAGATCTCGCGGCTGACTCGCGATCACTCGTACGTCGGCAGGCTAGTGGAGAGCGGGATCGTGCGAGCTGAAGATGCCGAGAAGCATCCGCAACGCCACATACTGACCGCCGCCTTGGGGGCGGGTACGGAAATCGCCGTCGATGGCGGGGAGAAGAACGTGACTTTGCAGGACCACGACGATTTGCTGCTATGCACGGATGGATTGTGGGGAGTTGTAAGCGAGGACGAACTGCTGAATGCGGCAGCAAATCACACGCCTGGCGAAAGTTGCGCGGCGTTGGTAAAACTCGCCCGGCAGCGGGGCGGCCCGGACAACATTACGCTGCAAATCCTGCGCGTTGTAACCGGCAACTAACCTGCCGGCTTGAAACAAGCCACCAAGCGGCGAAGCGGTCGACGGGCCCCTTCGGCGTTCAGGCTGACCCAGCCTTTCGCGTATTTGACCGCGATGCTGCGCATACGCGATGAATCCCCTTGCGAAAGCAGGCTGGCCAAAGTATTGAAAGCGCACAATAATCGCAAGTTCTTTCATCTTGCACCCGCGGCTCTCCGATTGCAATGTTTTTGGATTCGATAAAGTCTATTACTTACATCGACTTTATGGCATAATAGCCAGCGCTATGAAAATCTCGCAAAAAGGGCTGTATGCATTGCAGGCGATGATGATGCTCGCCCGTCATCATCATCAGGGAGCGATCAAGATTCGGGAGATCGCCTATGAAGAGAATCTTCCGGAGAAATTTCTGGAACTGATCCTTCTCGAATTGAAAAACGCGCGCATGGTGGAAAGTGTGCGCGGGGCGAAAGGCGGATATCAACTGCGTCGCGAACCCGGGGACATTCGATTGAGCGAGATCATGCGCCTGATTGATGGCCCACTGGCGCCGTTCGGTGACGCCGAACAATTGCGAACGCTCATTAATCGGGACGATTCTCATCGGGCGCTTTACCAGTTGTTTCTGGACGTTCGCGATGCGGCAGCCAACATCTTGGAAAACACAACCTTGGCGGATTTGATTGCGGTGCACGGTCCGCCTCGAAAAGGGAAGAAATCGGCAAGGAAAAAAGAAAAGGCCAGTGTCCTGCCGATGGTTGTTGGCGCACAAAAGTGACTCAACGGTTTGTGTCGATCGCTTTACTGCTGCGGACGTCGATGGGACGTGCAAAACGACAAGGTCTGCCGAGTGCTTGGATGACGCGGGGTGGCTTTAGCGGTGATGATTCTGATACCGCGACCGGTATGCGGTCGACCTGTTAGTTTTGAGGCGATGGAGAAGCGACTGCCACGCAGATAGGGCGGAAGTCCCAACCGAGGTTCTACAAGGCAGGGAGGGTTCCCCCAAGTTTTTCCGCAATTTAACACTCATTTAACACAGGACGGCGTATGGTGGTTTGTTCCAAAAGACTATTACGTCAATCGTAATGATCGAGTCGGTGCAGTTGACGGTCTGCCGCAGCATGCGCAACCCGAAGGTCCGAAAACAAGCGCCTTTGACGCTCAAAAAGTTTCTGTAAATTCCCCCAGGCAAATTGTTCTAACAAAACTCAAAAGGAGAGGATGTCTAATTCCATGAAAGCAACCAAAACGTTGTTCGTTTTTACGGTCCTTGCGCTTGCAGCTTTGACTGCCAGCGCTTGGGCAGAAGATCCAGTCTCGGGAGCTCCGGCGGCCAAGGACGCCGCTGCTACTCCAGCGGCGCCAGCGCCTGCGCCCGCTGCGGTTACGGCTGCCGATGTTCAGGCTTTGAAAGATGCATTGGCTTCGCAGCAACTGCAACTGCAGCGGCTGGAACAGCAGTTAGAGCGTCAACAAGAGCAACAAGCTGCGGCGGCTAAAGCTGCGGCTGATACGACCACGCACGCAGTTCCGCCGCAACAAGTGGCGGCTGTTACCACGGGCGCGGCGCAGCAGACCTCGGAGCCACACGGCATGGATATGACAGGCCAGACCACACAGGAGCCTGACACCAATCCCATGCACAGCCCGGTGATCTCCATTCACTTCAAGGGAATCACAATCACACCCGGCGGATTCGTAGAAGCCGCGTTCGTGCGCCGGTCGAGAGCATTGGCAGCAGACCTTCCCACACCATTCAATTCGCTCACCATGCCGGGCGCGTCGCAGAGTAACCTTTCGGAATTCTTTGGATCAGCCCGCCAGTCTCGGCCTACCGTCTATATCGATGGCCGTCTGAAGAATGTCGAGTTTTCCGGGTATCTCTCGGCTGACTTCCTGTCCTCGGCTGATACCTCCTCCGCGACTCAGACCAACAGCTATAGCATGCGTCTACGCCAGGCGTGGGGCCAAGCCAAGTTCGATGACGGCTGGAGTTTCATTGGCGGTCAGATGTGGAGTCTGGTCACGGAAAACAAAGCTGGCATCGCACCCAGCGACGATTTAGGCAGAACCAATGACGCAAGGCCGGCGACCATCGACCCTGGATACAACGTCGGCTTCAGCTTTGCTCGCCAGTACGGAATCCGCGCGGCGAAGGATTTCAATCACAAAGTTGCCGTTGCTGTAGCTCTGGAAAATCCGCAGGCTACGCTGACGACTCACAACAACATCGATAACTTCCTGCTGGGCTCGATCGGCGCGACGAACAGCTACAACGACGCGATTACCGGCTGCTCGACCGGCGACTACACCGCCACGGGCGCAACTAGCCCAACTTACTACACCACGTGTACCGCCGCCGCCACGTACGCCTTCAACCCGTCGCCGGATTTGGTCGCTAAAATCGCGTTCGATCCCGGCTTCGGACATTACGAGGTATTCGGGCTGTGGGATCGCTTCCGGGATCGCGTGTTCCCGTGCGAGAACTTTGTCCTGGGAACGACTGGGCCGTGCCCGAACGACCCGGCAGTGACGGGCCCGAGCGCTAACGGAGCCACCAACGTGTCGCGGAATGGACAAGGTTTTGGCGCGAATGCTCGCTGGAATTTCGATAACAAGCACATCGTATTTGGTCTGCACGCCTTTGGCGGTCGCGGTGTGGGCCGTTACGGTGCTGGCCAGCTTTCCGATTTGGCGATCAAGGCCGACGGAACCCCCAATCCAATCAAGAACGGCCAGGGTTTAGCTACGCTTGAATGGCATGGCAAGAAACTGGACGTGTACAGCTATGTCGGGGCGGAATTCGACGGACGTACAACCGACTTCGATGCTGCTACCAATGAGTACGTCGGATATGGTTCGCCGCACTTTTCCAACACCGGCTGCTACACCGAGGCTCCGCCTTCCCTCGGCATCACCGCCGGCTTCAACCCGGGTTCGCTCTCCAAATGCACTTCGGATACGCGAGCTCTCATCGAGGGAACGGTTGGCTTCTGGTACCGCTTCTACAACGGTCCTCGCGGCAAATTCCAGTTCGGCACGCAGTATTCCTACGTGACGCGCCAGACCTGGTCCGGCGTCGGTCCCGCAGGAACTAAAGGTCCGGGAGTCTCGCCGGAAGGGCTGGACGGGATGGTCTACACCTCGTTCCGTTATTACTTGCCATAGTTGCAGATGGTCCCGCGCCAGAGCGGGGCGCGGGACCACTGTTGCCATTTCGTAAGTTTCTATACCCAACTTTTCGAAGGGCGCCTTCCCTTCGGAAAAGCCGCCGGCCCGGTTTTGGCCACTCTCCTTTTCCGGGTCGGCGGTGCTAGTTACAATCGTTTCAAACTCCCTCGGTTATAGACTCTAAATATGAACTCGAGACGCGATTTCTTGAAACAGGCTTCCAGCGCGGCACTGGTCGCCGGTACGATGCCTTCGTTGTTGACGTGGGCGTTTCCTCAAGGACAAACGGTTGCTTTTCCGGGCGAAGATGGGATGATTCTCCGCTCCTTCCGTTTCGTCGATCTTGAAAGTCCGATCCAATACTTCGGCAGCTGGCTTACTCCAGTGCCGCACTTTTTTGTACGCAACCACATGCACGAACCCAGAGCGTTCGATGCCGCTGCGTGGCGTCTATCGGTGGGTGGAGAGGTCGAGAAATCACTAACGCTCAGCCTCGCTGAGTTATCCAAATTGGAGACGCACTCGGTGGTCAACACGCTTGAGTGCGCAGGCAACGGACGCAGTTTATACCGGCCGCAGGTTCCCGGCATTCAATGGGGTAAAGGTGCGGTAGGAACGGCACGCTTCTCCGGACCACGACTGCGAGATGTTTTACAGCGCGCTGGAATAAAACCAACCGGCAAGCACGTGATGTTTCGCGGCAGTGATGAAGTCCCCGGCAAGGTTCCTCCATTTATTCGCAGCATTCCAATCGAGAAGGCGTTGGACGCCGACACGCTCGTCGCCACGCACATGAACGGCTCGCCGTTGACCAAACATCATGGCTCCCCGGCGCGCGCGCTAGTTCCAGGGTGGATTGGCGCGGCCTCATGCAAGTGGCTTGCCGAGATCAAAGTGCTGGATGCGGAGTTCGTTGGGAATTTCATGAGCCCAGGTTATCGGCTACCGAACCAGCCCGTGAAACCGGGTGATGCAGTGAAACCCGAAGATACGCACCCGGTCACTGCGCTTAGTGTGAAATCTGTGATTGCCGGGCCGAGTGACGGTGCAACTGTGAAGGGCAGGGTGGTGGTGCACGGTGCGGCATGGGCCGGCGAAGCAGATGTTGTGAAAGTTGAGATTTCAGCCGACGGTGGCGCGACCTGGAATGTTGCGAAGCTGGGACACGACCAATCCCATTATGCGTGGCGGTTGTGGAGCTATGACTGGAAGCCCGGGAAGGCCGGCGATTATTCGATTCAATCGCGCGCAACTGATAGCTTGGGACGCACGCAACCGATGGAGGCGGTCTGGAACCCGAGCGGCTATCTTTATAACGCCATTGATGAGGTGAAAATTCATGTTGCATGAAGCGGCAAGAAAGCAGCAGCGGTTTATTTGGGAGCGTGCTGTTCCTCGCGCAGTCGTCCTGCTAACACTAGTGGGCTTCTCGTTGTTCGCAGCGGGTCAGAATGCGACGGGGGCGAACGTCAATGCCGACCTTCCTCCTGGCTCGATGCAGGCGAAGGCCACAACCACTTGTCTCGAATGCCATGAGGCGCGCATCATCCTGCAACAGCGCCTGAGCAAGGCCGCGTGGACAAAAGAGGTCGACAAGATGACAAAATGGGGTGCGGTGGTCGAGCCCGCGGATCGCGATGCGCTGATCGATTATCTAAGTGCTAACTTCAGTGCCGACAAACCACCTTACGAGCCGCAGAGAACCACCAAGAACGGGAAGTAGATTCTGAACTCAAAGGCAAAGCGCTGCCGACCCAATGTCCTCTTGCTGACATTACGGCAGCGCCGCCACTACTGAGCCCAAATACATGGGCAGAGTATAGAAACTTCGATGCCCTATTTCTAGTGCATCCGGGGGTTCCAATTAAATTAGAGTCCCACCCGAGGCTGGAGGTTTCCAGCTTTTTTCAGTTTTCTGGGCCTTCAGTCGTCGAGCTTTTTTCGGGGCGCAACAATGGAAACAGGATCACGTCGCGGATGGTGTGTGAATCGGTAAGCAACATGCAGAGCCGGTCCACACCTACGCCCACGCCGCCGGTCGGCGGCATGCCATACGACAGGGCGCGGATGTAGTCTTCATCCATCTGGTGAGCTTCTTCGTCGCCGCGCTCGCGTTCTTTAAGTTGTGCTTCGAACCTGCGCCGTTGATCTTCCGGATCATTCAGTTCGCTGAAGCCATTGGCGATTTCCATTTCTCCAGCGTAGATTTCAAAACGCTCGGTCCATTCGGGCTCATCCGGCTTCTGCTTTGAAAGAGGAGAAACCGCGGTCGGGAACTCATAGATGATGGTTGGCTGCGTCAGATGTTCCTCGGCCACGACCTCGAACAAACTTGCAATCGTTTTACCAGTGGGCTCGCTGGGATCGTAGGCGACATGCGCGTGCGCCCGGTTGAAGCGTTCGATCAGCTTTTTTACTCCATCGTGGGAGGCGAAATCACTCATCCCAGGTTTTGATCCCGCCGCATCAGGCCAATAATGAATGATCGCCTCACGCATGGTCATGCGCTTCCAGTTGGCCCAGTCGATATCCTGATCGCCCCACTTCGCAAGGGTGCTGCCGTTCACATCTTTCGCGGCCTGTGTAATCAATTCTTGTGTGAGATCGATCATGTCGCGGAAATCGGCATAGGCCTGGTAGTACTCCAGCATGGTGAATTCAGGATTCCAGCGCCAGCCAAGGCCTTCGTTGCGGAAATTTCGATTAATTTCATAGACGCGATCGAGTCCGCCGACGATCAGCCGCTTCAAATAAAGCTCGGGCGCGATGCGTAGGAATAGGTCCATGTCGAGCGCGTTGTGATGCGTCACGAAAGGCCGAGCTACCGCGCCGCCGGCGATGGGTTGCATCATTGGTGTTTCGACTTCGATGAAGCCATGGGATTCCATGGTGCGCCGCAGCGACTGCACCAGTTTGCTACGCTTGAGGAAAACTTCGCGGACCTCGGGATTCACCACCAGATCAACATAGCGTTGCCGGTAGCGCAACTCCACGTCCGCCAGTTCGTTCCATTTCTTGGCGCTGGCAGCGGGATCGTCGGATTCGACCACCTTGCCCGCGGGGAGCGGCAGCAGATCCTTGCTCAAAAAGGTTAGTTCTTCCACATGAATGGTGAGTTCGCCGGTACGTGTGCGGAATAGATAGCCGCTGACGCCAATGTGGTCGCCAACGTCGAGCAACTTGTATAAGTTGAAAGCGACATCGCCCACGGCGTCTTTCTTTACGTAAATCTGTAATCGCTGGCCGCCTTGCTGCAGATGGCTGAATCCAGCCTTGCCCATCAGGCGGATGGCCATGATGCGTCCCGCCACGCGAACATTCACTCGGGAGTTTTCTAATTGCTCGGCAGTCTTCTCGGAATATTCCGCCAGGATTTGCGGAATGATGTACGTGAATTCGTATTTGCTGCGGTATGCAGGTTGGCCGAGTGCCTCGATTTGTTGCAGCTTCTGGCGGCGCAGTTGGTAAATGTCATCGTCAAGTGCCAAGAGAGTCCTTTATCAGCAGGAGATGATTTGTGCCTGCGTGTAATCGAGAAAAATGCTGAAAGGCGATTATAAACAATCGGCTGCGCCGTCTTCCGGAGGCGGTCCCTCTCTTCATTTGACATATCTATGTAATCTGGTACATTGGTACAAATGACCGAGGAATCCAAGTTGCTGGTGGAGCGCATTCAGACGGGTGTGCGCATGGAGAAGCGCCTGCTCAAGATTCTAAAAGCGTTTGCGGAATATCACGATATGACGCTGGGCGATCTATTGGAGGGGATTGTGCTCCATGCTTTCGATGGAAAAACGCCTTTCAGCCAAGCTTCTCTCGATCGCATCCAGGAGCTGAAACGCTTTTACGATTTCGATCTCGATTCCAGCGCCAGTCATCGCTTGAAGGAAATCAAGGCGCGCCCGGGGCGCAGGCGGGCTGGCGAAAAATAGGAGGAGATCAATGACAACCCAATCCACAAAGTCTGCTATCACGGGCCTGCAGTGGACTCTTGGCTTGGTAATTCTGGTCGAGGCGGTCTTATTCGTCTTGCCCAGCGCGGCTCATACTTTTGCGAGTACACACATGCCAAACGAGGTCCGGTTCGGGCTTGGTTTCGGCGAGATCGCGGGTTGTGTGCTGATGCTTTATCCGAAGACGGCGATTCGCGGCGCATGGTTTCTGATGGTTATCTTTGTTCTGGCTATCGTCATTCATTTCCTGCATGGCATGTACAACGTGGGAAATTTGGCAATTTACACGGCGGCAGCATTGGTCGTGGCGTCCGGGAAACAAAATTGATCATTACAGAGCAAGTAAGGAACGAGGCGTTGATTCACGACTTCGAGGCAGATACCGATCGCTCGGCGCCTTTTCATCACGCCGATCACGTTCGTCTGGCGTTCGCGTATGTGTGCCAGTATCCCGCCTTGGAGGCCATTGGTCGATTCTCTGCAGCTCTGAAGCGATACGCCATTGCGCGCGGCAAAACGCAGCTTTATCACGAAACCGTCACCTGGGCATTTTTATTCCTCATTCGCGAACGTATGGAACGTTCCCAAAGCACGACCTGGGATGAGTTCGCGCAGCACAATCCAGACCTGCTCAGGTGGAAAGGCGGAATTCTTGACGGGTATTATCGGAAGGAAACGCTCGATTCCGAACTTGCCCGCAAGGTATTTGTTTTACCGGATAAATCTCTCTGACCTAAGCGTCTCTTCTTGAAGTGGCACCTTGTCAGCGGTAAGATGGTGCGTTCCGCGATTGAGGCGAGGCTCACGATGCCGCAAAATTACGTACCGATCTTCATTTTCATCGCAGTGATTCTTGTCCTGCTTCCTCTTACGCTCCTGCTGGCAAAATTGGTACGCCCGGATAACCCGGGCAAGACGAAGCTGATGCCCTACGAATGCGGTATCGATCCAATCGATAACGCGCGCGGCCGTTACACGGTTCGCTATTACATCATTGCGATTCTGTTCGTGGTGTTCGACGTGGAGACGATTTTTCTGTTTCCCTGGGCGGTGAAGTTTAAGGCGCTTGGGCTTTTCGGCTTGGTCGAAATTCTGATCTTCCTTGCGATCCTTATCGTGGGCTACATCTGGATCTGGCAAAAAGGGGCGCTGGAATGGGTGTAACGCCACCCACTCCCGACGGGCAAACTGAAACCTTCACCGCGAGCCGCTGGACGACCGGCAACTTTCTCTTCCCAACGAAACTTGTGGTCAGTCCTCAGCGTGTGAGCCGAACTAAGTCGCGGTTGTTCGGCAGTAATGAAGAGACCATCCCAATGTCGAAAGTAGCGTCAGTGCATATTTCTACCGGTGTGCTTTGGTCCGAGATTGTCATCGAATCTACCGGCGGCACCGATCCGATCACGAGCCATGGTCATCGAAAGAAAGATGCGCAACGTATTCGCGATTTGATAGAGGGATATCAGGCCCAATCGCGTGTGTAGAATTGCGTCCCGTGTTACTCGAAAATGGGAGAGTGTCCGATTATTCTTTCGCAGTTTCGTTGACACACGCTGCCCAAGCTGATAAAAATTAACGTTCTTCCCGTAGTCCTGAACGCGGTGGGTCTGTGCGTTCGCGTTTATGCTGGACGAAACCAAATCGCCCTCATCGCCGCCGTCGGCCAGTGAGCCGAAGCCAACGGCGGATCAAACCGCAATTCCCGGCGGGATTACAGCGACGCCCTCTGGTTCCGTTCAAGCTAACCCAAAGTCCCCTTCGGAAAATCCCGGTTCTCCCCCAGCATCGCCAACTCCCCCGAAACCCGCTGCAGCAGCGCCTGCCACTCCTGCCGCAAAGCCCGGGCCTCCTAAAGCGCCTGTCCCGACGCCGACTCCGTGGGATTCGCCGATGATTGCGAAGCTCAAACGAACATACGGATCGGGCATCGAGTCCCTAACTTACTCGGGTCAGAACTATATGGTGGTGGATCGCTCTTTAATCCCCGACATTCTGCAAATCCTGCGCAATGAAGAGCAGTTTGATTACTGTGTGGATATCACCGCCGTGCATTATCCCAAACGCGAAAAGCAGTTCGACGTTGTGTGGGTGCTTTATTCGTTCCCACGCAACGAGCGCATTCGCGTGACGACGCAAATTGTAGATGGTGAAGCTCTGTCGAGTTCGGTTCCCATCTGGCCGGGCGCCAACTGGCTGGAGCGCGAGGTTTACGACATGTTCGGCATTAGGTTTGATGGACATCCTGATTTGAAGCGCATTCTGCTGCCCGATGGATGGAAAGGTTATCCCCTGCGCAAGGACTACAGCATTCTGCAACAGGACAACGAGTGGGTGCAGATTAACCTGGGCATTGAAAGCGGGCAGTAGAAACGATGGCCGACCAGAACACGCTCACGCATCTCGATCTCGAAACCCCCGAGAAGCCGTTTCTTGATGCGAACGAACTTGTTATCAATATGGGTCCGCAGCATCCGGCCACGCACGGTGTGCTGCGCGTGATTCTTCGACTGGACGGCGAAAAGGTCCTCGGCCTCGAGTGCGTGATTGGATATCTGCATCGCGGCGTCGAGAAGATTGGCGAGAACCGCACTTATACGATGTTCAATCCCTACGTCGATCGTATGGACTACGTGGCCGCCGTCTCCAATGGGCTTGGGTATTGCGAGACCGTAGAAAAGTTACTCAATGTCGAAGCTCCGCCGCGTGCGCAGTATGTGCGCGTGATTCTGACCGAACTGAATCGCATTGCCAGCCATCAGCTTTGGCTGGGAACGCATGCTCTCGATATCGGCGCGATCACCCCACTGTTCTACACCTTCCGCGATCGTGAAGAAATTCTCAAAATTTACGAGAAGTATTGCGGAGCGCGGCTAACTACGCATGCCTTCCGCATCGGTGGCCTGCAGTACGAAACCTACAACGGTTTCGAGGCGGACGTACAAAACTTCCTGAATTTCTTTCGACCGAAGATCGACGAATACGAGGAATTGCTGACGACGAACCGCATCTGGGTGGAGCGAACCAAAAACGTCGGAAAGATTTCCGCAGAAGATTGCATCGCGCTCGGGGTTACGGGGCCGGTGCTGCGCGCCAGCGGCGTTAAGTGGGACATACGGAAAGCCCTTCCCTATGCCAATTACAAGAATTTCGATTTCGAAATTCCAACCGGGCAGCACGGAGACACTTACGACCGGTATCTCGTGCGGATGGCGGAGATGCGGCAGTCGGTGAGGATCATCGAACAGGCGATTGATGCGATTCCGGAAGGGCCGATCATGGCTAAAGTTCCGAAGGTGATGAAGCCGCCGGCCGGCGAGGTCTATCATTCGATCGAGGCGCCCAAGGGCGAGTTGGGATACTTCATCGTCAGCGATGGATCGACGCAGCCATATCGCTTGCGCGTGCGTCCGCCATCGTTTGTGAATTTGCAGGCGCTCGATTTAATGTGCCGCGGCCAGCTTGTAGCCGACGTGATTGCCGTGATCGGCACGCTCGACATCGTTCTCGGCGAGGTAGACCGCTGATGGGGCGGATCATCCTGTACATCCAGTCTTACCTGAGCAGCGATCAGACGCCCGGCGCAGCGGGCAACATGTTCTGGGTGCTCGTCTACATCATGTTGGTGTTTGGCGGACTCTCGGTGGCCGTTATCGCGATGAACTGGCTGGAGCGGAAAATTCTGGCGCACATGCAAGTGCGGCTTGGTCCCATGCGCGTGGGACCGCACGGATTGCTGCAGCCAATCGCCGACGCTTTGAAGCTGTTGCTTAAAGAGGACATCATGCCAGCCGAGGCGGACGGGGTTATTTTCTGGGTTGCGCCTTTCGTTGTAGTGCTAGCTGCTTTCACTGTCTTCGTGGTCGTTCCATTTGGTCCCACGCACGCCATCACCGACATGAATATTGGAATCCTCTTCATGCTCGGTGTGTCTTCGCTGAGCGTGCTGGGCATCGTGATGGCGGGATGGGCTTCGAACTCGCACTATCCACTGATCGGCGCACTGCGCTCGAGCGCGCAAATGGTTTCCTATGAAGTTGCTATGGGTCTGGCGGTTGTGTCGGTAGTCCTGATGACGAGCCTCAATGCGACTGGGACGGGCACGCTGAGCATGATTGGAATTGTTCAGGCGCAGCAGTCGCAGGGCGTCTGGTTTATCTTCAAATTTTTTCCGCTTGGGTTGATTGGGTTTTTCATCTTCGCGGTCGCCATGGTTGCCGAGACGAATCGCGCACCCTTCGATTTAGCCGAAGCCGAATCGGAATTGACCGCGGGTTTCCACACTGAATACAGCGGTTTTCGCTGGTCTTTATTTTTCCTGGCGGAATATTCCGCCATGATCGCCGTCTCTTCCATCGCGGTCACGCTCTGGCTGGGGGGATGGTTACGGCCATTTCCAAACGCGTTGAGCGGGTCTACCTGGGATTTCATGTTTTCTTTTTTTCCCGCCGCGGCATTCCTTTTTCTTGCAGCGATAACCTTCTTTAATGTGGTGCGGATGCCGAAGCATCCTCTTTTTCGTATACAGACCATCGGCCTTGCCGGATTTGGCGTCGTCCTCGGATTAATCGGCTTGGTTCTCCTCGTTCCTGCTGTCAGAATGCGGGTGCAGGATATTTTCTGGTTTTCGGCAAAAGTTGCCGCGTTCATGTACCTCTATATCTGGTATCGTGGCACGTTCCCGCGATATCGCTTTGACCAACTCATGCGGATGGGATGGAAAGTTCTGTTGCCGATGGGATTGGGTGTGTTGATCCTTACGGCAGGCGTAGCGTTGCTGCAGCAAAATTTATGGCACCCGTAGCCACACCATTTTTCTTTTATCTGCTCTCCGGGATCATGCTGATCGGCGGCATTCTGGTGATCACGCGGAAGAATCCGGTGCATTCGGCGCTGGCGTTGATCGTTACGCTGTTGGCGCAGGCCTCGATTTATCTGATGCTCTATGCTCCGTTCGTGGCTGGCGTGCAGATCATTCTCTACGCTGGCGGAATTATGGTGCTGTTTCTGTTTGTCATCATGCTGGTGAGCATTGACCGATCGATGCGAGAGCGGCAGTTCAATAGCCAGTGGGTTGCAGGAATCATCGCAGCGACGGCGCTGGGTGGACTTTTTATTGCGGTCTATACGAAGGGAACCAGCATTTTCCCTGAGCATGCGTTGCCTGTCGTGGAGAACGACAACACGCAAAAGATAGCCACGATGTTGTATGGCCAATACATGTTTGCTTTCGAGATCGCCTCTTTGTTGTTGTTGGTTGCGATCATTGGCGCGGTGGTAATGGCGAAGAAGAAAATTTGAAATGGAATCGATGCTGCACATCACGACGTTGCACTACTTAGTTCTCGGTGCGGCGCTGTTTCTGCTTGGCGTGATCGGCGTGCTCACGCGGCGCAATGTTGTGATTGTCCTGATGTCGATTGAGTTGATTCTTAATGCCGTGAACCTGAACCTGGTCGCGTTCTCCCGCATGTGGGGAGGGTTGCACGGACAAGTATTCGCGATTTTCATCATTACCGATGCAGCTGCGGAAGCCGCGGTCGGACTCGGAATTCTGATCGCCTTCTTCCGTAATAAAGAGACGATCAATATTGATGAAGTGAATTTGTTGAAGTGGTAAGCACTAACGTTGTCATCCTGAGCGCAGCGAAGGACCTATGTACTTTGCCGGCGGCGAGAGGGTGCATAGGTTCTTCGCTACGCTCAGAATGACAGCGCTGTACCCAATGGCGTGAACGACATGCTATTCCTATCCCACATCTGGCTGATTCCGCTGCTGCCGGCCTTCGGCGCGGCCATCATGTTCTTCTTTGGCCGTAAGCTTGAGAAGCGGACAGTCAGCGCTGTTTGTGTTGGCATGATCGTATTGGCTTTCGCGATGGCTTGCGGAGCGGTCTGGCAGTACTCGGCCTGGTCGTCTACAAGCGAACACTACCACCAGCCCTATCAGACGATTCTTTACACCTGGCTCGGTACCGATACCGGGCACCTGACCTACACGACTCACGACGGCACGCAGGCGCCGTTCCAAGCCGATGCCGGTTTCCTGCTCGATCCTCTCTCCAGCATTTGGCTGCTCTTTGTCACCGGCGTAGGGATGCTGATCCATATTTATTCGACCGGATACATGGCGCATGAGGGCGGCTACTACCGTTTTTTCGGGTATCTCAACCTCTTCATGTTTTCCATGCTCACGCTGATCCTCGCCAACAATTACGTACTGCTGTTTGTTGGCTGGGAGGGTGTGGGCCTGTGCTCGTACTTGCTGATCGGATTCTACTTTCATCGCAAGTCGGCGAGCGACGCGGCGGCGAAGGCTTTTATCGTGAATCGGATCGGCGATGCCGGATTCATTCTTGGAATGTTTTTCATCGCCTGGTACATGGGATCGTTGCGATTTGTTGACGTTACCGCTGCTGCCCGCAGTGGACACTTCGCCGTGGGTGATCCGATCATCACGGCCGCGACTTTGCTGCTGTTTGTCGGAGCTTGCGGCAAGTCGGCGCAGCTTCCGCTTTACGTTTGGCTGCCGGACGCGATGGAAGGCCCGACGCCGGTTTCGGCGCTCATCCACGCTGCGACAATGGTCACGGCAGGCGTGTACATGGTCGCGCGCTCGAATGCTTTATTCGTTCTCGCGCCCACATCGATGAAGACGGTGGCGATTGTTGGTGCGCTTACGGCGATCTTCGCGGCTTCCATCGGCCTGGTGCAAAATGACATCAAGCGGGTGTTGGCGTATTCGACCGTTTCGCAACTGGGGTACATGTTCCTTGCGCTTGGGGTGGGAGCATTTGCGGCTGGTGTTTTCCACGTATTCACGCACGCATTTTTTAAGGCGCTGTTATTCCTCGGCGCTGGTTCTGTGATTCACGCGATGAGCGGCGAGCAGGACATGCGCAATATGGGCGATCTTGGCCATCGTATTCCTACTACGCATCGCACCATGTTTATCGCCACGCTGGCCATTGCAGGTATTTTCCCGTTTGCCGGATTCTTTTCGAAAGACGCAATTCTCTGGGAAACGTGGTCGCGCGAGGGCGGCGCTTACCGGATTCTTTGGTATATCGGGTACGCCACGGCATTGATGACGGCGTTCTACATGTTCCGGCTGATGTACCTGACATTCCACGGACGCCCGCGCATGAGCCACGAGGCCGAACATCACATTCACGAGTCTCCGATATCGATGACGGCTCCGCTGGTCGTGCTCGCGCTCTGCGCCATCGTTGCCGGATGGCTGGGATGGCCGCATAGTCTGGGTGGCTCCGATCGATTTACGGCTTTCCTTGAGCCGGTTTTCCAGCCCGAGGCCCGCGTGCTTCAAATCGAGGGACGAACTGGGCAGTTGCTAGCGGGGGTTCAGGAAGAGCACAACACCAGCTCGGAGTGGCTGCTGATGGCGCTTTCTCTTGGTGCGGCGGGTCTGGGATGGGCCGCGGCATGGAGAAGCTATCGGCATGCGGACAAAGGTTACAAGGAACCGATCGCGGCGATTCCTCCGGTTTACAACATGCTGCTGCACAAGTACTACGTGGATGAAGGTTACGACTACGTATTCACCGGTCGGCGGAAGATAGGCGGTGTTCGCCTCGGCGTGCTCGGACTGGGCGA
>Ga0208690_1000086_pt1 | contig 22076 bp, 17 predicted proteins | sample June2015DPH_16_1_2_FD_184712 | JGI IMG/M metagenome (GOLD analysis project Ga0208690, IMG submission 184712) | Peatland microbial communities from SPRUCE experiment site at the Marcell Experimental Forest, Minnesota, USA - June2015DPH_16_10... | ecosystem: Environmental > Terrestrial > Soil >...
GATAGCAGCCATGGTTTGAGCGGCAGCCCTGCCGGCTCGCGTGGGCCGCTGATCGTGTTTCCTTCTCAGCCACAAGGAAACGCCGGCGAGCACGATGCAGCCCGCGGTGTTCGGAGCCATCGGGGTCCCCAGTCCCCAGGTAAGGACGTCTGCAAAGCCGAGCGTCCATCCAGCGAGCACCGACAAGCCAATCGCGATGGGAAACACGCTAGCCGCGGAGGCAAAAACGCTTAGCCTTCTGACCAGGACGGGATCGGCGGGCGCTCTCATGCGATGAAGAATGGATCTGAGCGAGAGTCTGCGATGCCGCGTCGCAACGCAGCCTCACCCACTTAGGCTATCGGCGGGGATGGGGGAAGCTTTACGGGTGGGTGAGCAGCTCCAACCTGCAAAGGTGCACCTTTGACCATGACCCTTCGGGCACAAGAAGGCCCATGCGGAGTCCGACTTGTACTTGAGGTCAACCCGTAACCCGCTACGACTAAAGACCGACGATGGACCGCCGATACTGCCTAAAAAGAGGAGACATGAGGCGGGCCTTCTTGGCAGCGATAGCCGTTCTTAGCTCGATATCGGTCGCGGCAGGTGGCGATATCAACGGAAAGATCGTGGCATGGGCTGGTCCGGCCCCACATCGGCACTTGGCAGTCGTATGGCTGGCAGGTATGCAACCCCAAACCCCACCCCGGAGCCAGCCCGTTATGGCGCAGCATGGCGGCCAGTTCGTGCCGGATTTTCTGGTAGTGGTTGCCGGCCAGACCGTGAGTATGCCGAACGAAGATGAAGTGGCACACAACGTCTACTCTTCATCCGAGGCGAAGCAATTCAATCTGGGATTTTATGCGAAGGGAGATCCCAAGACCGTCACGTTCGATCGGCCGGGGCTGGTGGATGTACGTTGCCTTCTGCACCAGGCCATGCGCGCCGAAATCCTGGTGGTGCCGACTCCGTACTACGCAAGGGTTGCGCCGGACGGGAGCTTCCACATTCGCAACGTGCCGGGCGGAGCATTCAGTCTCTCGTTCTGGGGCGACGGAATGGCATCCTTCGAACAAGGAATTACCGTCCCAAGTGACGGGAAACCAATCAGCGTCAGCCTTGCCCTTCCCGGCTCGCCCTAGAATTTGATGACGGCCAACGCATTCACTCCGCTCGGGGCCGCGCTGGCGCTGGTGCTCACCGCTTCTTTAAGCGGGCAAACCGGGATTCCAGCGGCGGACCCTGCTATTGCGGCCCTCGACACCATGGCGAAGTTGCCGGGCGGACTTGGAGCTTTGCCCGCGCCGCCAATCCCGCCGGGGAATCCGCAAACCCCAGCCAAGATCGAACTAGGCCGGAAACTGTTTCTGGACCAGCGACTCTCTGGGCGCCGTTTGATGAGTTGCGCTACCTGCCACGACCCCAGTAAGGCCTACACCGACGGTCGAGCCCTCGCGGTCGGAGGAAGCGGCTTCACCCTTCGTCGACGAACGCCCAGTTTGTTGAACGCTGCCTATAATCGCACCCAGTTCTGGGATGGTCGCGCCAAAACGCTTGAAGAACAGGCCCTCATTCCATTGCTGGCCGATAACGAGATGGGCATGCCAGGCCGTAAAGCCCTGCTCACCAGGGTTCAAAAAATTCCGGAGTACCGCCGCGAATTCCGGGAGGCATTTGGCCGGGAAATCAATCTGCCGGATATGGCGAGAGCTTTGGCGGCCTTCGAGCGCACGCTGGTCACTCCAGACTCGGCCTTTGACCGCTACGAAACGGGAGACAAGCAGGCGCTAACCGACCAGCAGAAACGAGGTCTGATCCTGTTCATTGGGAAGGCGGCGTGCAGCCAGTGTCACAACGGCCCGAACTTCACCGATAGCAAATTTCATCGCCTCGGGTTTCTCCCCGGCCAGCACGCGAATTCGGACCTCGGGCGTTTCGCCATCACCCACGATCCCGCAGACCGCTACGCATTCAAGACTCCCAGCCTGCGCAACGCTTCGCGGCAATCGCATTTCATGCACGACGGTTCTCTCGCCAGCCTGGAGCAGGTCATTGAGTTTTACGATGACGGCGGCGGCAGGGGGCCAAAATCGAAGTTGCTCTTCAAACTCGATCTGGCGGATGCGGAAAAGGCTGACCTGCTGGTTTTTCTGCGAACTCTTGCCGGAACTGCGCCGCATTAGACAAGGTCTTCTCAGCCAGCTTTACGTTCGCCGTTCGCGCCTGCCTCTGAGATCTCGTCCTCGTCCCAGTCAAAGGAAAGCGCGCGGGCAGTGGTTTCGACCGGTTCCAGTTCGGGGATATCATCCGCAACGGACGCGCCAAGCTCGGCGAACTTGCGCGCCGAAACGAGAACCCGGCTCTCCAGCGATCCCACTGCCTTGTTGTAAGCCTCGACGGCACGGTCAAGTCCCGTGCCCACAGAAGTAATGTGTGCCGCGAGCAGGCGCAGGCGGTCGTGCAGTTCCTTGCCGAGAGCGCTGATTTGTTGCGCGTTGCGAGCGAGTTTCTCCTGATTCCATCCGTAGTTGATGGCCTTCAATAACGCAATCAGCGTGGTCGGCGAAGCTGGAATCACGCGCTGCAGGACTCCCTGCTCAATCAGGCCGGAATCCTGTTCGAGCGCAGCGCTGAAAAAAGTTTCTCCGGGCAGAAACATCACCACGAACTCGGGAGTGGAATCGAACTGCTCCCAGTAGTTTTTGCCGCTAAGAATCTTCATATGATCGCGGACCTGCCGGGCATGATTCGCAAGGCAGGCGCGGCGGGAGTCTTCATCCGTGGTTTCAAAGGCATCGAGGAAAGCTTGCAGCGGCGTTTTTGCATCGACGACCACATGTTTGCCGCCGGGCAGCTTTACCACAAGATCGGGCCGCAGCCTGCCATTTTCGGTGGTTACCGTTTCCTGCTCGGCAAAATCGCAATACGAAAGCATGCCGGCGATCTCGACCACGCGGCGTAATTGAATTTCTCCCCAGCGCCCGCGCACGTTGGGCGTGCGCAACGCGCGCACCAGATTTCCAGTTTGCGACTGCAACTCTTTTTGGCTCACCATCAACGACTGCACTTGCGTATACAGCGCCGAGTAGGCCTTGCCTCGTTCGATCTCCATCTGCTGAATCTGCGTGTCGACTTTGTTCAGCGATTCACGCACCGGCGAAACAAGTTCGGCAACGGCCTTCTGGCGGTTTTCCAGATCGCCCTTCGCCTCGCTTTGAAATCGCTTCAAAGTTTCCTGCGCGATCATCAAGAACGAAGAATTGTTGCTCTTCAAGGCATCCGCGGCCATCGCCTTGAAGGCGTTGCGCAGTTCCTCGCTGGCACGCGTGACTAACTCGACCTTTTCGTTGTTGGCCTTTCGTTCGGCGTCCAGAGCGGATTCCAGCCTGGCTTTGTGCGCGATGAATTCGCTCTGCGCCTGCTGAAGCCGCGCCAGATCAGCCTTTCCGGCTGCTAATTCCTTTTCCATCAAAGACAAATGCGCTCGCAGGCCCGCGGTTCGCGCGCGCAGCGCCAGCCAAGCAATCATGCTGCCAAACAACAGGCCAATGACCCCAGCCAAGCCAGGTCCCATAGCGAAAGTAACTTCTCCGGGTGGATTTCAGCTTCTAGCGTAGCACCAGCAGCAAGTTTGAGCGTCAGTTTGAGCCCTTCCCAAGATCGACGTGGTTGGCACAAACGAATGCTAACGGGCCCTAGAATAATTGGCAGGAGAATCATCGCAGCAGTCTTGTTGGGAATGAGCGCAGCCTCGGTTCAGCCCCCAGCCAGATTGATGGCTTCTTCTGGCGGAAGCGGCGATGCGGCGAAAACCGCTCCACAAGCGACCCTAAAACCAGCTTCGGCAACCTCCCCCGATATTCCTCTCCCTGACTATGATTCGGAAGCCGAACGCCAGCTCTTGGAACTGGCCAATCAGGCGCGCGCCCAAGCCGGATTGCCAGCTTTGGCCCTTGATGCCGGAATGAGCGAGGCAGCCCGCGCGCACGCGGAAGAAATGTTTGCGGCGCGGCAGCTTTCGCATCAGTTTGCCGGTGAGCCCTCCCTACCCCAACGCCTGGCAGCCGCAACCCGCACGCAACTCGAGCAGGAAGGCGAAAACGTCGCGTTCGACTTCGATGCGGCGGATGCTCAACGAAATCTCATGCTCTCGCCGCCGCATCGCGCCAACCTGCTTAGCTCTGCTTACAACGTCATCGGGTTAGGGGTTGTGCGCAGCGGCGATCGGTTGTACATCGTGCAGGACTTCGGCCATGCCCTCCCCGAGTATTCTGCGGCGGAAGTGAAGGATCGAATCGCCGCTGCTTTGGCTGAAGCTCGGCACCGCGCGAACCAGCCTGTTCTCGCGCGTCGAGACCTGCCCGATGCCGACGCGGCAGCCTGCTTCATGGCACAAGCCGACAAACTCGCCACGTCTCCAGTTCAGCAACTGGCGCAGCGCTACAGTGTGCTTAGCTATACCACCCTGCATCCCGAAGCCCTGCCGGAAGATGCCCGCGAGTTGCTTGGGAGCCGCAATCTGCGCAACTTCGCCGTCGGCGCTTGCTACGCCCACACCGAGACCTACTCTACTGGGGTGTATTGGATAGTTCTAGCGCTGGATTAGATCGGTTGATTGATTTGAACGTTCCGCAATATCCAAACGCGAAGTGCGGCCGCCTATCTCAGTGGCTGGTCGGCGAGGCCGTCCCGGTGTAAATTTTTATCCAGTGGTTTCGCACTCTTGGTTTTTCTCTTTTGCCGTTCTGGTCGAAGACAATCAGGTTCGTCTCCTGCAGCGGCATATGGCAATCGATACAGTTGCTGGTCGCTAGATGAGCCTGCTTCGGAAACATTGCCGTGCCGGCCTTGTGACAGCTCACGCAGCGCTGTGAAAACTCATCCAAATCGCGCTGTACAACGTGGACATCGTGACAGGTGAGGCAAGTCATCGTCGATTTCTGGAAGCAGCGGCTTTTCTCCAGCAGCTCTACTTGGCTACCGTGGACATCAACCGGCGCGTTGGGATCGGGAGCATCGATCCCGAGATATTTCTCGATCGCTTCTCCCGGAACATACGAAAAAGCAGGCTGCAAGGAAACGCCTGCTCCTGCATGACACCAGGCACAAAGATCCATTTGTCGATCGCGGGAGAATCGAGCGGGGTTGAGTATGGCGGTATCGATCGCAGATTTCGCCGCGAAATGTTGTACATGATCTCGTCCCGGTCCATGGCACTTCTCGCAAGTGATTCCTACGATGAAGCCGGTCTTGCGGTAACGATTGGGAGGCGGGGGAACCGACTCGAAATAGGTTGCGTGGCACTCCAGGCAACGTGGAATAACGGGGCGGTTGAAATTCGCCACGCCATCGCGATATCCGGGACTGTTCACCCATCCCAGTTGAGTCCAATAGGAAACGGGCAACTGGAACAGATCATCGCCTTTCCAGAATAGATAGGTTTGACCTTTACCGCCCGATCCGATCACAAATGCAAAGTGCTCGCTGCGCGTCGTAATAAGAGGATCCTCGCCCTGAATCGCTGTCTCGAAGAACTCATCTCCTTTTTGATCCATTCGGAACGACAAATCCGGGTTGGAGGTTTTCATTACGTTGGAAGGAGGAGCGAAAGTTCCGAGGATGGAGTCTTTCTCGGGCAACCGTGACGTCAGATAGTGGGCGGTTTGATGGAATGTCTGGACCGTTTCTTTATGACACGACTGGCAAGCGGGGTCGCCCACATAGCTTGAGCTCGACTCGGTCTTCCTGCCGCTCGGCGCAACCTGGAGAGCTGCGAGTGAATATTGGTGCCAGCCGGAAGTCTGCCCATGGGTTGCCAACCCGACCATGAGCGCAACCACAATTTCGAAAACCGCACCCATCTGCTATTGGCGCCTCTCTCAGCAGCAATAATAAACAGTAAGGCCGTTCTTTCCATGTTCACTCAGCTTTTTGTTTTGAGAGTGAAGTGAGACCTGAGGCGAATGACGAATCGGCGAAAACCTGTGCTAACCTTGCCTTGCCCTCCGTCCCCGGTTTCAATGGAACCTTCACTCCATATCCGCATCGGCACGGCTGGCTGGTCTTATAAGGACTGGGAGGGCATCTTCTACCCGTCAGGCATGCAGCGGCGAAAGTTGCATCCACTCGAGTATCTGGCCCGCTTTTTCGACACCACAGAAATCAACACGTCGTTTTACGGACCGATCAAGCCGGAACTCGCCAAGCTCTGGTGCCGCAAAGTTGCCGCCGTAAACAGGAATTTTCTCTTCACCGCCAAACTCTACAAAGCTTTTACGCATTCTCCGATCGCCGTGATGGAACCCACTTCCGCCGCAACCATCCGGCCGAGCGACGAAGATGAAAGGCTCACCCGCGAAGGCCTCGACGCCATCGCTACGCAGGGGCTGCTGGGCGCGCTGTTGATTCAATTTCCCGTCTCGTTCAAGAACACATCGCTCAACCGCGAATATCTCGACCGTCTGCTGCGACAGTTCATCGAATACCCGCGCGTGGTGGAGGTCCGCCATTCCAGTTGGAACGATGCAGCGACGCTGGCGGCCTTCGCTCAAAAAAATGTCGGCTTCTGCAACATCGACCAGCCGTTGCTCGGGCGCTCCCTTGCGCCCACGGAACATGTAACGTCAAACATCGGATATGTTCGCCTGCATGGCCGCAATTACGAGCAATGGTTTGCCGATCAAGGTTCCGCTTCCGACAACCGCAACGACCGCTACAACTATCTCTACAAAGAGACTGAACTCGCGGGATGGAAAGAAAAAATCGTGAGCGTGGCCGAACGCGCGCAAGCGACTTATGTGATTACGAATAATCACTTCGAGAGCAAAGCCGGCGTGAATGCGCTAGAGTTGAAAGCCATGATTAGTAATAAGCGCGTGATGGCTCCGCCCACGCTGATTCAGAAGTATCCGGAATTAAGACAGATAGCCGATGGTGCAGATGATCCGAGCGACGACTCTGCTCCGAGACTGCCGTTACATGCCTAGAAGCTTTATCTCTGGGGGTTTCCTCCCCCCCGGCGTTGGAGGGATGTTATCGCGGAGGCGCAGTTGAGTGCCTTGTTATAATTGTCGATATGGTCGTAGCGAAGCGCACTGGTCAGAAAGATAGCCCTAGGGTCAGGGCTGTTTCACGAAAAGAGCCTCAGCCGCGACTGAAGGGCCAAGAACTGCGCCGCGCCCTCGAAGAACTCCGGGACACCAAGAGCGAGAGTCGCGCCGAAGAGTTAAAGAAGGTTATCAGCTATTCGATCTGCGGGGCGTAAATGCCCCTTGGCAAGCTCAACCTCAAAACCTCCAAAAAGAAAATTGAAAAACTGCTTGATCGCGTGCGCACGCGAAAGATCAGCGTCGATGATCTCATCGCGTTTAACAAATGGGCGCAGGTACCAGGGAGTATCCCGACGGAGACTGGTGCAAAGATTTCGGGACATTCAAGGGTCACGGGAAAGAGCCTAGAAGTCGCCACGTTCCTGAGCCGAGACCAATCCTGTTGGGGACAGCAGTTGGAGTAAAGAGAAATTCGGCGTGACCTTGAAACCGGACCGCTACGCTCCGACCTTCGCGTGGTCGCTCATGCGCCGCTTGTTATACCGCAAAGCGACGTTCATAAACACGTTGCCAAGGGAAGTCTCAAAGCAGATCATCAACGCTTCCACATCTTCGCTGGTCTTGTCGCCTTCCGCCGCAGTCAATAACACCGGAGGATGCACACGGAAGTGAAAACCCTGATCGTTGAGCGCCGAGACTGCGTTTCCCACGACCTGGTTGGCCAATTCGTAGATGGTTTCTTTGATCAGCCCGTCGGACTCGGGTAGCTCCGCGCCCGCGTAGTGGCTGGCTACGCGAACGGCAGTTTGTGGTTCGAGATCGAGGATGATTCGCCCTTCGATGTCGCCGGTGAGCGCCACCATGCCGGCTACGCCTTTGCGGCGATAGCCTTCCTCTTCCATGGCGAGATTACCCACCTTCGTCGTTCCCGACAGTCCCTGCGACAACACGGCGTCGCCCGCATTGATGAAAGGCTGAATGAGCTCCATGCGCATACGATCTAGGCCCCCGCGCCGGCAACACTGGCCACAGCGCCATCTTCTCCCATCACATATTTGATGACTTCGTACAGAACTTCCGGCTTCACCGGCTTCTGCACGAAATGCCGCGCCCCGCGCTGCAAGGCGGCCACGATGTTTTCCTGATAGCCGACGGAAGAAACCATCACGATGCGAGCCTCGGGATGCGCCTGCACAATCTTCTCGGCGGCCTCGATACCCTCCATCTGCGGCATGGTAATGTCCATCAGCACGATATCCGGATGCGTGCGATCGAACTCGCTGATCGCGGTGAGTCCGTCTCCGGCTTCGCCTGCCACCTGCCCGCCGAAAGTTTCGATCATGCGGGCCAAGTTTTTGCGCGCGAACACGGAATCGTCCACGATCAAATAGCGGACGGATTGTCCGTCTTTACTGCGCTTTACTGGTGCGAACTGCTCCATAACAACCTCCCCTTCTCAATTTCATCATGTCGGTTACCCCTCAACCAGATGACTCAAGTCACCTGTCCTATATGCGCAAACTGTTTCATCGTCCCGCGCTCAATGCCTTGTTACCCTTACCTGCAGCGTTCTCACTACGGACACAAAGCGCTTGTAACGTCGAAGAAAGAACGTCTAAAGCCACAACCCGCGTCACGTAGCCACGGTCGATCGCAGCTTTCGGCATTCCATAAACCACGCACGATTCCTCGCTCTGAGCGATAGTCATGCCTCCGGTTTTCTTCACAGCTCCCAGACCCTCCGCCCCGTCGTCGCCCATTCCGGTCATTAGCACAGCGACGCCGTTACGGCCGAACTCCTGCGCCACGCTTTGAAACAAAACGTCGACACTTGGACGGTGGCCGTTGACCGGAGCCTCGTCATTAAGCACTGCAACGTCCCCCATCGGCAGCCGCTTCACCGTCATATGTCTGCTTCCCGGTGAAATCAACACGCGCCCAGCCTGCAACACATCGCCCGACTGAGCTTCTTTCACACGCAAAGCGCATAAATCGTCAAGGCGGCGGGCAAACATGTCGGTAAATCCTTCAGGCATGTGTTGCACGATGACAATCGTCCCGGGAAAATCCGCGGGAATGTGCCCCAACAGATATTCGAGGGCCTGCGGTCCGCCGGTGGAAATTCCAATGGCGACGGTCCGCGTAGGGGCAAGGGCAAACTTGCCGGGCGATATTTTTTCCGGCCGAGCCCGAGTTCCCAACAGCGAACCGGGACGGACCACTTTGCATTCGGCCGCAACCTTGATTTTTGCGATCAACTCCCTTGCCGCGTCGGCCATGTGCAAGGTAGCGTCGTGGGGCTTGGCGACAAAATCGAACGCCCCGAGAGCCAGGGCCTTCATCGTGATCGAAGCGCCCTCGGTGGAGTGCGAACTCACCAGGATCACCGGCAACGGACGACGCCGCATGATTTCTTTCAGCGTGTCGATGCCATTCATTCCCGGCATTTCCAGATCCAGCGTGACCACGTGGGGCTGAAGTTCCTCGATCTTCCTCAGGCAAAAGCTTCCATCCATCGCGGTGCCGACGACCTCAATGGAGTTGTCGGTTGCGAGCATCTGCGGGATGAGTTTCCTCATCAATGCCGAATCGTCCACCACCAGCACTCGCACTTTATTCAGGCTCATGCCCGGCCTCCCGCGGTTGCCAGTGCCAGGCGGGCGCGATCGGCGGCATTCAGCAGGAGTCCGAAGTTGCTGGTGCCTGCCTGTTCCGGACGCGACTTCGAGATGTGTTCAACCACCGCCGGTAGATTGAGGATCAAGACCACCCGCCCATCTCCGAGAATGGAGGCGCCGCTGACCAGATCGGTGGAGAAAGTCTGGTCATCCAACGCCTTGATCACCAATTCTTCTTCGCCTTCCAGCGCATCGACGATCAATCCATATTTTTTCTCCCCGACAGTGATGACCAGCACGAACAGCTTGGCCTTCCCGTCTCCGTTTACGGCCGCGCGACGGCCCATACGCAGAAGAGGCAACACCTGATTCCGCAACTGCAAAACTTCATAGTTGTCCACTTGATGCACTTCCGCCTCGGTCGTCCGCGCGATCTGACTCACGGCATTCAGCGGTATGGCGTAGAGGCGCTGCTCCACCCAGAACATCAGCGCCTTAATGATGGCGAGCGTCAGCGGCAGTTTGAGCCGGAAGGTGGTCCCTTGTCCCGCATGTGTCTCGATGTGGATGGTGGCTTTCAGCCGGTTCAGCACGCTTTGCACCACGTCCATGCCGACGCCCCGACCGGAAACTTCGGTGACTTGTTCGGCCGTGGTGAAACCGGGCCGGGAGATGAGTTCCACAGTTTCGGCCTCGCTGAGGCGCGCCGCTTCTTCGGCAGTCACAATTCCCAATTGGATGGCTTTGTCGCGAACCTTTTTGGAATCGATGCCGCGTCCGTCGTCTTTGACTTCCACTACCACTTGATTGCCCTGATGAAAGGCATGCAAGCGGATCGTTCCTCGCGGGGGCTTGCCCAGGCTGCGCCGCTCTTCCGCGGGCTCAATGCCGTGACTGATGGCGTTCCTGACCAGATGCGTCAGCGGTTCCCCAATAGCATCGAGAATACCCTTGTCGAGATCGGTTTCCTGGCCCGTAAGTTCCAGTTCCACTTCGCGCCCGCATTGCCGGGCTACGTCGCGCACCATGCGCGGAAAGCGCCGGAACAACTGCTCCACCGGGACCATGCGAATCTTCATCACCGATCGCTGCAGATCGTTTAGCACGCGCGCCTGAAACGCCAAGGCGTCGGCGAACTTGCCGCGCAACGGCTCCCGGGGGAAGCGTTTGCCGAATTCGGCCAGGGCTTGTTGCAACATGGACTTGCCGATGATTAGCTCTCCGACCAGGTTCAAGACGTTATCGATTCGTCCTGCTTCCACGCGCAGAATGTTCTCGGTCATCGCTTGCGCAGGAAGTTCCGGGGCGGACGCTTCGGGTTCGGAAACAGGCACCGAAAGCGCCTCTGGCGCCGCAGGCGGATTCGCCTCGGCCGCAATCGCCGGTGCTTGCGCGGAAGGAGCCGAGACAACATCACTTGTCTTGACCGTCTCTTTCGGCTTGCCCGGCGCAATCAAATTCACCGTGACTTCGCCCGTGATCGTCGGAATGCGGACTTTGGCGGCAATCCCGTCCCGTGAATGCGAGCTTGCGACCACGAACTCCACCTGCTTGGCCGCGGCCGCAGATTTTGCCTCCGGCCGTACTACCAGCACCTGGCCGATGACGGCGATGGCGTTGTGTATTAGTTGCCGCGCTGCAATCGGCATGGCACAGTGTGGATCGATTTTTACGATTACTTCATGCAATGCCAGACCGGCGGCCTGCGCCTGCGCCATGGCTCTCTTCTCGGAGTCGGTCCAGTGCTTGCCGGAATCCAGGCGGGCTTCAGCGCTCTTTTTCCGGGATCGCGATTTCTTGGCCGCAGGAGCGGCGGTCAGCTCGAGAATTCTTTTCCGCAAATCGTCTGTGGCAGGAAGCGAGCCGCCACCGTGGTAGGCGGCAAGCATCTCCGCGAAGACGTCCGCCGCGGTAAAGGCAATTTCCGCCAGTGCAGCGTGAGCTGCGGCGTTTTCCATCGAAAGCGCGTCCTCGAACTGATGCGCGAGTTCGCTGATTTCGCGCAGCCCGCAAGCCGCTGCGTCGCCCTTGAGCGTGTGCACAACGCGGCGGATGGTGCGCACGATCTCTTCGTCGCCGGGATTCTTTTCCAGCTTGAGAGTTTCGTCGTTCAGCGCCTGCAGCAACTCCTGCGAGGTTTCGAAGAACAACTCTCGCAGTTCGCTGCTGCGCTCATCGGGAGCGTCCGTCACTCGCGCACCTCAATCCGCTGGTAAGCGGTGCCGCTGTCGCGATGCACCATCTTGAATTTCTCGGTCAGGCCGAGCAGGCTCTCCGCGTGCCCGACAAACAGGTAGCCGCCGGGATTCAGGCAGCGGTAAAACTTCTCGACCAGCCGCTTCTGTTCCGGCTCGTCGAAATACATCATGACGTTGCGGCAGAAGATCACGTCATTGCGCTGCGGAAGATACTCGGTCTTCAAATTGTGAAAGTCGAAGTGGACGATCTCCTTCAGTGCCTTCTTGATGGCGTAGCGTTCGGTGACTTTGTCGAAGTAACGCAAACGGTAGGCGTAGTCGACCGTGCCCATCTGATGCTCGTTATAGGCGCCCTCCTGCCCGATGCGCAGCACCGCATAGCTGATGTCGCTGGCCAGGATTTCCACTCGCCACGGCGGAGGAATCAGTGGCTTGGGTAGCGCGACTTCCACTGGCAGCGGATTGCGCAGGTAATAGTAGGCAAGAGAGTCAGCCGAGAGCATGCCCAGCGTGTATGCTTCCTGCCCGGTAGAACAGCCGGCACTCCAAATCCGAATGGAATACTCCCGGCGGGCTTGCTTTTGCTTGAGCATTTCTTCGAGCACGAACTTCTGAAATAGGTCTAATTGCGCCTTATGTCGGAAGAAACTGGTTTCGTTCACCGTCAGATTTTCGACCAGCTTGGCCAGTTCCGCTTTACCTTCCGTGCTGATCAGCAGTCGGTAGTAGGCGTAGAAGGAGTCGGCGCGGCACTCTTTGAGCCGGCGCAGAAGCCGGTCTTGCAGGAAGTGCATGCGCCGCTCGTCGAAGTGCATGCCGCACTCCTGATACACCAGTGCCTGTAACAGCCGAAGTTCCGCTTCCGTCAAGATGGGAGCTGGCGCCGCTCCAAATGTACTCATGCGTTTACTCGTCCTCTGCCCGCACTTCGTGTTTCGTCCATCGGTTCGAGCGCTCCTTACTTGGCGGCAACCGCTTTTCTGGCTTCTCCGTTGGCGGGCCTGTTCCCGCTCGATTGCAGCAAGCTGGCTGGCGCTAACAGTTTGTTCATATCCAGCAAAACGATCAGGCGGCCTTTCACTTTTCCGAGACCGGTAACGCAATTCAGTCCGCCCTCCTGGAATGCCGCGGGCGGGGCTTCTACGTCTTCGCTCGGAATCTTCACCACTTCGGAAGCCGAGTCCACAATCAATCCCGCCAGTTTTCCAGAATGCTCGACGACCAGTATCCGGTTTACTCTTCTGACTTCCACCTGCTTGATGCCAAAGCGCTTGCGCAAATCCATGACCGACACAATCTTTCCCCGCAGGTTGATCACACCTTCCAGATAGTCGGGAGCATCGGGCACCGCCGTGATCTCGGGCACGCGCACGATTTCATGCAGTGACGTGATCGGGACGCCGTAGGTCTCGCGCCCAACCTGGAAGCCTACGATATGGAGTTCGCGATGCATTGCCAGTTTTCCTAGTGGCGCGACCCTGCGGTCGCCCGTCGCGCATGTTGGCTTCTTTCATGAGGTTCGTGTAACTCCGCTTCCGACTCGTCCAGCGTGAAGCGGTCCAGAAAGTCGAGCAGCCCGCGAGACATCTTCGACATTTGTTCGGCGGAAGCGGCCAGTTCGGTGGAACCGGAGGTCGACTGCTGCACCAGTTCGCGCATCCGCTCCATGGCTTTCACCACGGCCTGCGCGCCGGAAGCTTGTTCTTCCACCGCGGAGTTGATTTCGTGGGTGATTTCGTTCAGCCGCGTGGTAGCGCGCGCAATCTGAGACGAGCCGTGAGACTGCTCGTTGGTGGCCGCGCCGATTTCCTGTGCGAACTTGTAAACCTCGGTGACCACGTTAGAGATCTTGCGCAGCGCCGAGTTCAGTTCTCCACCCAGATCCAGCCCTTCGTTCACGATTCCCGTGGAACGCTCCATATTTTCCACAGCCTTGCGCGCTTCCTTCTGAATGCTCTGGATCAGTTCCGAAATTTCCTTCGTCGACTGCGCCGACTTTTCCGCTAGCTTGCGCACTTCGTCAGCCACGACCGCGAAGCCCAGCCCGTGTTCGCCGGCGCGCGCCGCCTCGATGGCCGCATTCAGCGCGAGCAGGTTCGTCTGTTCCGCCAGATCGTCGATGACTTCGATGATCTTTCCGATATCGTCGGCCCGCGCTCCCAGCGCACCAATAATCTCGCCCGAAGAGTTGATGGTCGCGTTGATGCGATTCAAGCCATCGGTAGCCTTTTCCATGGTGGTAATGCCGCTGTGAACCTCTTCCCGCGAGCGATTGGAAATGTCGAGCAGCACCTTCGCGGTATCGGCCACGCGCTGAATCGACGCCACCATCTGGTCGATGGAAGCAGAAGTTTCGCTAACGCTTGAAGCCTGCACTTGCGTGCTCTTCACCATGTTCTGCACGTTCACGCTCATCTCGTGCATGGTGCTGGTCACTTCGTCGATAGCGGAAGAAGCCTGCAGTCCTACCTTGGCCGAATCATCCGATGCATTGGCCACCTGTCCCGACGCGCTGGCCACCTGGGACGAAGCGTCACGCACGCTGCGCACTAAACGCGCCAGACCTTCGACCATTCGTGCAAAGGCGTTGCCCAGAGTGTCGTGAGGAGAGCGCGGCTTGACCTCAACCGTCAGATCTCCACCCGCGATCGATTCGGAGACTCCCGCCATTTCCTTGAGGTACGTCACCATCTTGGCGAAGGAGCGCGCCAATTCTCCAATTTCATCCTGCCGGCCAACGTCGATGTTGTGTTCCAGATCGCCGGTGTCGCCAATTTGCCGGGACACCGTCATCAACTTGTTGAGCGGCTCGGTAATGGATCTCGCCGTGGTGAATGCGACAAAGACCCCGAGCGCCAAAGCCACGAGAGTGCTGACGATAGCCGCCATAATCGTCCAGGTGCCTGCGGTTTCGTCGGACTTGCGGCGCGCGTCGACTAGTTTTTGGTTTTCACCGTCGGCAACATCGAGAGCGTCGGTTGAATTCTTCACCCACGAGGAAGCATCTTTCTGGAGGTAGTAAATCTGCAGTTCCGCGACCGTCGCGTTGCCCGAATCCACATCTTTACGCTTTTCGATTAACGGTTGCGCGAACTCCTTGCCCCAGGACTGCTCCAGTTGTTCCACCTTTTCGAGTGCGGTCCGCTCCTGGTCGGAGTTCGACAGGGTTTTGCCTTGTTGCAGCTTTTCGTTGAGAGTGCGCAGACCATCATTCATCCGGTCAACTTCCCTGCTGTCGCCGCTGAGCAGGTAATTGCTGAGGTAGAGCCGGTTCTGCATCATCTGGAAGCGAACCTGGTTCGTGGCATCCTTGAGTTCAAGCGATGCCCTGGCCGCGTCTTTGGCGGCGTGCTCCCGCTGCACCGCCAGCAAGTTCACCAGGAACAGCACCACCACCATGCTGAGGATGATTCCGAAATTTACGTAAAGCTTCTTGCCGATCGTCATGCCGTTCCTCCCGGCCGTTTCCCCGTCGCTACTGATGAGGTTCGAACTTGAAATCCACCACACCAGTGCTTTCCACCGCAGCTGGTTCAAAGCGCCACTTCTTAACCGCCTCCAGGGCAGCCGAGGCTAAAACCGGGTGCCCGCCGATAACCTTTGCATCCTTTACAGTCCCGTTCGGTGACACAGTCACCTGCACTTTGACTATGCCCGTGATGTTCATCTTTCGCGCCAACTCAGGGTATGCCGGCTGCACTTTGCTCTTGGCACGGCGCACAATTTCGTTTTCGGAATCCTGGGCTCGCATGACTACCGATCCCGCTCCAGACACTATTGCAACTGCCGCGAACAGCGCTCCAGTTCGGCGCACAGACACAGTTCCTCCTTGGGACTAACCCGGCAATGCATCGAGCAACGCCGTAGCCACCCGTCACGTTTCGAAGAAACCAAAGTCACACTACTGATTAGCTTGCAAAATAGGGACTTAAGAAGAATCGTCAAACCACCGTCAAACGTGATCGCCGCGTTAAACCTGTCTCATGTTCGGCGGAAGTTCGGGCGAATTCTCAAATTGAGAGAGCCCAACCCCGAATTCTCGGGATTTCACACCTTGGCACCCCTAACCACCATTTCTCTTGACTCAAATTGAGATGGCAAGATAGTTTTCCAATAGATTCAATCACTTGTGCGAATCGTGAAAATTCCGTGTCCGCCATCGGTGACGCTCTGAACCCCGCTGAAGGTAATTCGAAGCCGTCGCCGGAAATTCGGGTTTCAGCCAATTCGGACGAGGCGTTTCAAAAATTGCTCCTGGAGCTGGCCGCCAAGGCGGCGGAGCGCTCCGACCCGGCCGCGCTGATCAAACTTTTCTGCCAAGCCACGCGCGGTTTCTTCCAATGCTCAGGCGTGTATTTCTGGCGGCGCCAGGCGGGCGACGAACTGGTTGCAGAGCATGCGGATGGCAAACTCGCCGCGCGCTTCCCCGGAATTCGGCTGCTTCCGCAACAAAGCGCTGTCACTGTTGACGCCGTCCGGCAGCGGCGCACGATTATTGTCAACCACCTGGCACTCTCGGCACTTCTGCCCGCTTTGCAGCCGTTCGAGCCGCGCTCCATCATGGCCGCTCCGCTGGTTGTCTTCGATGAAGTCATCGGCGCGGTCACTTACTTACATGACTCCCAGGATGGATTTTTCGATGAGGACATGGCTGCAAAAGCCACGATTCTGGCAGGGCATCTCGGCAGCCTGCTGGAAGCCACACGATTGGGCGAGGTTTCACGCGAGGAGCACCGTCGCGCCGAGATTCTGAGCGAAATCGCTACTGCGTTGCACGGCACGCCCGACGTGGACGCCGTTACGGAGGCGCTCGCCGACCGTTTGCGTCTTTTGCTGCGCACACGTTTGGTCTCGGTGCTTTTGCGCCGGGATGGGCCTTTCGAGCTGAAGGCGGTTTCGGCAGAGACGTCGCAGCTTGCGACCTCTTTTCGATCCCGTCATGACCGCCAGACCATCCGTTTCGCCGCCGATCTGGCGCAACGTGCAGTTTCCGCTGGCGAGGCGATCACCGTGTCGGTCAGCAGCGATCAACATTCCCTTGGCAGCGTGATCTCTCCGGGGATGCTGATTGCGGCGCCGTTCCGCACTTCGCGAACCCAGGGCGCCGTTCTCATCTATCCGCGAAGCGAAGGTGCCTACACTGTTGAGGAGAAGTCGCTGGTAGCGGCAGTGGCGGGCTTCGGTGCGGTTGCCATGGCTCATGCGGAACTCTGTGCTACCGCCCAGGGGCAGGCGCGCGAGCTTCATCAACTGCTTGAGATTTCTTCCGAACTGAGTTCAAGCGGAGATCTGGAGCAGTTCCTACAAGCTATTGCCGCCCGCGCGGCCGACTTTCTCGGTTTCGCCCGCTGCTTCATTGCGCTGCTGGAAGATGGCGCATTTCACGTGCGCCACGCAGTGAACCGCGGCCAGTTGCAGCGAGTGGATAACATTTTTCCCGAAGGCATTACTACCCGGGCCCTGCGCGCCAAGGAAGCTTTCTGGTCCGACGACCTGGGCCGCGAACCGGGCGCGAATCAGCAGGCGATTGCACAATACGAAGCTCGGCAGTTGCTCGCGGTGCCGTTACTCGGCGCAACCGGAAGCGTCCTCGGAATGTTCGGCGTTCTCGAACGGCTGGACGGGAAAGGCATTTCCCCGGAAGATGTTCGCCGCGCCAAGGCTCTCGCGGCCCAAGTCTCCGTGGTTCTGGAAGTCGCACACAACCTTCACCAGTCGGAGCTAAACCGTCGACGCTCAGATGTATTGATTCAACTCGCACGCGAGATCGATGGTCTGCTGCGCCTTCCGGATTTTGCCCGTAAGTTCCTCGAGCGCGCCATCGAGCTATCGGGCGCAAGCGCGGGCGCGTTGGCTCTGTTTCAGGATGGAAGATTCCAAACCGTGGGAATTCACTCCATTCCTCGTCCGTCGCCAGCCTCGCCGGGAGAAGATCAAAGAATATCCGGCCCTACCGAACCCGCAATCTCCCCCTCGGAAGCGAACGTTGTCGAAGTTCGTCCGCAGGCCGTCGATCACGTCCAACAGCAGCGGCTGGCACATGCTCTCTCGGGGTTGGTTGCGAAGCGCGCGGAAACCATCGTTTCCGGCCCGGCTTCTGATCTTCTGGGAGCGCACTTGGCCGCGTCTTTGGGATGGAACGATTGCTTGCTGGTTCGCCTGCCAGGCGCGAATGGCGAGCTCGCCGGAGTGCTTTGCCTGTCTGGGCGTGCGCGTCCCCTCGGCCAGGAGGACCGTGAGCTTCTCGAAGCCATCGCCGGCCATGCCGCGATGGCGTTGGAAAATGCCCGCTTGTTCACCCGCATCGAGCAGGCCAACCGGCACTGGCTGGAAATTTTCGATGCCATTACCGATCTGATCGTCGTGCACGACGAGGTCGACAAGGTTCTGCGCGTCAACCGGTCACTGGCGGCGATGATCGGGGTCTCTCCCAGTGAACTGATCGGCGTAAACATGCGCGCGCTACTCGCGCTCACCAACGAGCCCGCGCTCTACTCCTGCCCTTTCTGCCGCTCGATGGGCGAAGATACTGACGAATTCGTTCACCCTGCCCTCGACCGCACTTATCTGGTTTCCACCTCGCGCGTGCACGGAGCCTCCGGCGAAAACCTGCAAACCATCCACGTCTTAAAAGACATCACGGACCGCCGCGAGGCCGAGCGCCGTTACCGCGAATTGTTCGACAACATTCAGGAAGGGCTCTTTTTCAGCACCCCCGAAGGCCGCTTCGTGGAAGTGAATGATGCTCTGGTCGCCATGCTCGGCTACTCCAGCCGGGAAGAACTCCTGCAGGTGGATATTCCCAGCCAGATTTATTTCACTCCCGAGCAGCGGACCTTCCACGCGGAGGCGATGGAAAAAGACGGCCACATGCGGAACTTTGAAGCCACGCTTCGCCGCAAAAACGGCTCTCCAATTTACGTTCTCATCAATGCCTTCGGAATGTACGACAGTCTTGGGCGTTTACAGCAGATTCGCGGCCTGATGCTCGATGTCACCGGTCTCCATACTTATCAATCAGAACTCCAGCGCGAACGAGACTTCTCCGGCAAGATTCTCAGCAATACCCAGAGCCTCATCCTCGTTTCCGACACGGCTGGCCTGATCAGCTATGCCAACCGCCGCTGGTACGAAGCGGGCTTTGAACAACGCGACCTGCTGGGGCGTCCGCTGCTCGAATTGGCCGCTCCCGGCTATGTGCGTCCGCTCTCGGACGCGTTGCAGGCGACGCTGCGTGGCGGCCAGGTCGATAACCTTGAAATGCACGTCATGCGCGGCAATGGCCACGCCGGTCAGTTCTCCGTCAATCTCAGTCCCATGCGCGACGAGCAGGGCAACATCAACAGCATTGTCGTGGTCATGACCGATATCACCGACTCTGCCGATCTCCGCGACAAGTTAGTTCACGCGGAGAAAATGGCAGCGGTCGGACAACTGGTCTCCGGAGTCGCCCACGAAGTCAACAATCCGTTAACCGCAATTCTCGGTTTCGCCGACCTGCTCCTCGAAAATCCCGACATCCCGGAAAACGCCCGCAAAGATCTGCGCGTGATCCTGCAGGAAGCGCAGCGCACGAAGATGATCGTGCAGAATCTGCTCAGCTTCGCGCGCCAGATGCCGCCACAGCGGAATGCCGTGCAGTTGAACCTCATTCTTCGGCGCACGATTCAGCTTCGTTCCTACGACTTCGCCAGCCACGGCGTTGACGTCGTCGAACATCTGGACGAAGGTCTCCCAGAGGTCATCGGCGACGCCCACCAGTTGCAACAGGTGTTTCTCAACATCCTGAACAACGCCTACGATGCTGTTCATGAAGTTGGCCGCCCCGCGCGCATCGAGATCATGACCACGAAGGCGGGCGGCGCAGTCGAAGCCTCTTTTCGCGACAACGGCCCCGGTATCGCCGATCCCGATCGCATCTTCGATCCATTCTTCACCACGAAAGAGGTTGGTAAAGGAACCGGCCTCGGCCTCAGCATCTGTTACGGCATCGTGAAGGAGCACGGCGGAGAAATCCTGTGCCACAACAATACCGATGGCCAGGGAGCTACTTTCATCGTCCGCTTTCCCGCAGCGCCCCACACTGCTTCTTTGGGTGTGGCCGCAGGAGTGTTACAAAAATGACCACCCCCAGTTTCCAACCCACTCCGTTGCCAGTTTTGCTCATCGAGGATGAACCCTCCATCATGGCGCTGGTCAGCGCCACGCTGGAGCGCAATGGCTATGAAGTCGTGTGCATCGAGAGCGGCGCGGAAGCCCTGCGCATGCTCGAAAAAGGCCGGTACCTCGGCGTTGTGTCCGATATGCGAACGCCCGGCGGCGTTGACGGGGCGCAGGTCCATTCCTGGATCTCGGCGAATCGTCCCGATTTGGTCGACAAGATTGTCATTATTACCGGCGATTACGCCAACGAAGAAACCGTTACCACCCTGCGCAAAATCGGCGCACTCTATTTGGAAAAACCCTTTCGCGTGCAGGATTTAATTGCCGCAGTTGAAAAAACTATGGGGAAAGCCCGGTGAGCACAGCCTTAACTAAAGACGAACTCCGTGTGCGCTTGCTGATTGTCGACGACGAACAAACCATTCGCAAACTGTGCATGACCGTGGGTGAAGCGCTCGGCTTCATCTGCCTGGAAGCCGAAAGCGGCGAGGCTGCAGTAGCTCTGCTCGAAGAGCAGCCTGTCCACATGATTCTCAGCGACATGGTTATGCCCAACATGTCGGGCCTGGAATTCCTGGAGAAAGCAAAAAAACTCTTGCCTCGCACGGAAGTTGCGCTGATGACCGGGCACGGGTCCATCGAAACCGCGGTGCAGGCCATGCGTCTCGGCGCTTACGACTACATCACCAAGCCATTTTCTCCGCTCGATGAACTCCGTTTGTTTCTGCGCCGCATGGCGGAAAAAGTCCGCCTTGTCGAAGAAAACGAATTCCTCCGCCAGCGCATGGACTCGGAAACCGCGGTGCACGGCATCATCGGATCATCGGCGAAAATTCAGGAGGTGCTGCGGGTTTCGTCGCGCCTCAAAGATACACGCACCGCCGTTCTTATTTCGGGCGAAAGCGGCACGGGTAAAGAGTTGATCGCCCGCGCCATTCACTTCCGCGGTGCATTCGCGGGCCGCCCCTTCGTAGCCGTCGATTGCGGCTCGCTTGTGCCGACGCTGATCGAGAGCGAACTCTTCGGCTACGAAAAAGGCGCATTCACCGGCGCGCTGCGATCGAAGCAGGGACTTTTTCAGGCCGCGGATACCGGCACGGTTTTCCTGGACGAGATCGGCGAACTGCCGCTCGAACTGCAGGCCAAGCTGCTGCGCGTGCTGCAGGAAAAAGAAGTGCGCCCGGTCGGCAGCAATCAGCGCGTCAAGGTGGATGTGCGCGTGATCGCCGCCACCAACCGCGATCTTGAATCCGCGTACAAAAACGGGACCTTCCGCAAGGACCTTTATTTTCGACTGAACGTAGTAACCCTGCATGTGCCTTCCCTGCGCGAGCGGCGAAGCGATATTCCCATGCTGGTGAACTGGTTCTGCGAGCGCTACGCTCCCGGCGCTGATCTGCGCGTCTCAAACGCGGCCATGAAATCGCTGATGAACTACGACTGGCCGGGCAATGTGCGCGAGCTGGAAAATTGCGTCGAGCGAGCAGTGGCCCTGGGAAACGGAACCCTCATCGACTTGGGCGATCTCCCCACATCAATCGCCGGAGTGCACCCAAGTGCAACACGTTCTTCCATGAGTTCCCCGCCGGAACTCGTCTCCGATCTGGCAGCGGCGGCTGAATTGAGTTCGGGGGATGGTTCGGCCCCAAGTCCGCTTTCGACGACGGACCTTGAAGACATCGAACGCGCCACGATTCAGCGCGTCTTCGAACAAGTAAAAGGCGACAAGGCCCTCGCCGGACGCATGCTCGGCATCAGCCGCGCCACTCTTTACCGCAAACTCAAACGCTATAACATCGGTGCCAATCCGGCGGCAGGTCAGTCGAGCCACACTCTGCAGTAAGCACTCACTTTGCTGCTGTTGCGGCTTGGAAGGGCTGGGCCACTCGTCGGGTCCCAATCCTAATCAAAAAAATTCCCGGATCCTAGCCACTAAAATCCTTGCGCTCAATGACGAAGAGGATTCAGTCGATCAGGAGAAACCGGCGGCTGCGTCGTCGCAAGCTTCCGGGTTGGCAAGTTGGCACTGGGAGCGGCAGGAAGAACGGTGTACTCGATTTAATGGCAAT
>Ga0208690_1000087_pt1 | contig 22026 bp, 19 predicted proteins | sample June2015DPH_16_1_2_FD_184712 | JGI IMG/M metagenome (GOLD analysis project Ga0208690, IMG submission 184712) | Peatland microbial communities from SPRUCE experiment site at the Marcell Experimental Forest, Minnesota, USA - June2015DPH_16_10... | ecosystem: Environmental > Terrestrial > Soil >...
AATGCGCCAACCTGCCCCCAGAGCGATGACCAGCGCACTCGCCCCGGCGATCGCCGCCACGGCGCGGCCCCGCCCCCGTATCGAGGGCCGCGCGGTATGGCCGAGTCCCGCCTCCGTCGTCGGGGCCGCTTGCGTCTGCGCGGCGAGAGCCGACGGCGGCTCCGAAACCGCCCTGGGCGAAAGCCCTGCCGACTGGACGATCGCCGCGGTCTTCTCGACCGCGCCTCTCGACGACGGCGGAGCGTAGGGGAGCAAGGCGACCGCGAGCTCGCCGACGTTGCGGTAGCGGCGCTCACGATCCTTCGCGGTGCACCGGCGAAACGCGGTTTCGAGCCCTTCAGCGATGTGGGGCCGGAAGGTGCGCAGGGGCTCGGGGGCCTCGGTGGCGATCTTGACGATGATTTCAGCCACGGTCTCGCCCACGAACGGGACCCGGCCCGTCAAAAGCTCGTAGAGCACGATGCCGAGAGCCCAGATGTCGGCGCGGGCATCCGCGTCCTTGGCGGACTTCATTTGCTCGGGCGACATGTACAGCGGCGAGCCCATGATGGCGCTCGTCCGAGTGGCGATGCTCGGTCCCAACGCGTTGAAGCTCGTCATCTTCGAGATACCGAAGTCGAGCACCTTGATGACCAATCGCCCGTCCGCACCTCGAACGCAAAAGAGATTTGACGGCTTGATGTCGCGATGCACGATGCCCAAGCCGTGCGCCTCGGCGATGGCCACGCACGCCTGAATGAGGAACTCGACGGCCTGATCGATCGGCAGCGGCCCCCGCTGTTTGATCCAGGTCCCAAGGTCTTGGCCGTCGAGGTACTCCATGACCATGTACGGAGCGCCCGTGTCGAGCGTGCCGACGTCCAAGACGCGGGCCACGTGCTCGCTCTTGATCTTCACCGCGGCTCGCGCTTCCCGCGCGAAGCGGCCTACAGACTCGGCGTGGTCCAACATCTCAGGCAGCAGGAACTTGATGGCGACCCGCTCGTCGAGATGGAGGTGGTGCGCGGCCACAACGACACCCATACCGCCCACGCCGAGCACGCGTTCGACGCGGTACTTGCCCGCGAGAATGTCCCCCTCACGAAGACCGGCAGGATGCTGGGAACCGCTCTGCGCCACGCACTCGCCCCTTCCGAACGTTGAGGACACGGCTCGGGGTTCGACCCGCAGACCGCTTTGCGCGCATGTCATCCCTCCCGCCTAGGTCTGTCAATGGTAGAAAAGAGGCGAAGGGCTGCGTGGCGCCGGGCGCTAAAGGGGGTCATGTCCCCCGACGCCGCTGACGAAAATAGCATAGACAGGCGTAGCGCGACTGCGTTCGGTCCGTCCGCTGATGTTCGTTTCCCCCGTGACAGCGCCCGCGGTCCCTTCCTCCCCGACCGCGCGACCCAACGAGCCGGGGACGCCCACCAAAAGAATCGTTTTCCGTTTTTGTCGCTGATTTTCGCAGCCTCGCTTTCGAAAATGACGTCGGGCGCCGAGCCTCGGGGGCTAAGGTCTGACAGGTGCGCACGCGACGCGGACATCCATCACGGCGTTCGGGCGCATCGGATCCCGCCGGCAAAAAACGGGGGTTCAAAATTGCGAGAGTCCGGACTGGCGAGCAACGCGCCGTTCGCGGACGGCTGCGCATAACGAGCACCACGGATCACGCGTGAGTTGTCGGGGTTCATCATGCCGGGCACGATGTCCGGATAGGGGCCAGTCAGATACGCGCAATCCACGCACGGATCGACATAGGGGGCATACCAATCCAGATTCCACTCTGCGGTTTCGCCAGCCATGTCGAGTTGACCCCAGTACCCCGCTCCGAGCACCGCGGTGCCCACCGGCGCCAGATTGTAAGGGACGTTCAATACGGAGTTGGCCTGGTACGCCGTGTAATACGTGCCAAAAATCGCATACTCGTTCGACACCCCGGGCGCGGCCGCGCCCCACGGATACTCTCGCTCTTGGCTGCCCGCCGCCGCTACGTATTCCCACTCCGTCTCGCTCGGCAAGAAGCCCCCGTCCCAAATGCAGAACGCGTAAGCCTCGTACCAGTCCACACCGGTCATCGGAAGGTTGTCCGAGCTGAATTCGATGGGTGGGAAGCCGTAGCCGAGCGTCGTGGGCCCGGGCACCGCCACGACCAACGTGGCAGAATCCGCCGACGTGAGATACGCGTTCCAATCCGCCGCGTCCCAGCCTGTCTCGTAGGTTCCCGGACTCCCGCTATTGGCCAGTCCCAGGCCCCCGTTCAGATGCGTATGGAGGCCGCTGCCGTTCACTGGCGGCGCGCCCGCGTCGCTCGTCAGGTAGTTGACGTACTGCCGAAAGCGACCCGCTGTCACCAGGTACTTGTCCAGCCGGAACCCGCTCACCGTCGCCGGATCGGCCTCCCCCCCGGGGCCGCCGTCGGCCGCAAGGATCACGCCCCCGTCCTCGCCGAGGGGATCGTACGTCCGGTAGTACGTTCCGCCCGGCACTTCCAGGCTCGTGCAGCAGCTCTCGAATCCACTGCCTCCGGGTCCGCAGTTGGTCATTCCCGGTCCGCCCGGCAAACAGCTCGGAGGGGTTTCGGCCCCTCCGTCCTGGGAAGGGGCCAAGCAGGCCCCGTGAGCACACAGGGGCGCGTCCGAAGTGCAAGCGACCGCGCTAGCCCACTGGCCGCTCGATCCGCACGTCTCGACGCCGCCGCCTGAGCACCGCGTCGCCATCGGAGTGCACACGGCCGGGCCATCGCTGCCCGCATCCGCCGTGCCGGCGTGCTCACTGCCCGTGTCCTGGCTGCCCGTGTCGTCACTATCCGCGTCCGCCCCAACGGCTGCATCCGCGGCGGCGGCCGCGTCCGCCCCAACGGCTGCCTCCGCGCCGACGGTCGCGTCCGCAGTGCCGGAGGTCGAGCCCGATGCGCTCGAGCCGGAAGTGCCGGGCGCGCCATCCTCTCCCGCATCGAGCTTACTCGCATCGGGCCCCGGAGCGCCGCCGCCGCCACTCGTGTCGTCGCTGCCGCAACCCGTGACGCTCGGAAATGCCGCCAAACCAAGGAACACCGTGACTTCAAGAAGCCGCCGCGCCGTACGCATTGTTCGCATTCGCTGTCTCTCCGAATCCAAGTGTGGATTGAATCGCCGCGATCGTGGGGAACGCCCATCCGTCGCAGGAAACGCCAGACTCCCGCGAAGTTCTGGTCGAACGCCTTCCGAAGGCGGACCTGACCGCAATCGGAACGCTGCTCGGGCGCTACGAATGGGATGCTCAAGGCTCCGTCGAATCGCATCACCACGAACAGTCTTATGCGGCGGAAGCTGAAATCGATCACGCCTCGAACCCAAGAGACGGCGGCCCCGATCGCCAGCCACCTCCGCGAACCGGCCGCAGGTGAGGCATGTGCACCTACAGTGCGGGCAGCTCAATTGGGACGGCCGTGCTGACTACTTCGCGAATCGGCGCCAAATCGCATCATTCATGCAGCTCTGATCCGAGCTTGAGCAATTCTCCGCGAATCCGCGGCAGCGAGAGCCACCAGCACGATCCGATCAAGCCGCGTCACGTGCGGCCGGGCGACCGACGGCTCCAGCGCGGTGAGTTGGTGTCGGAGCAAGGCGATTTCGGTGAGCAACGACCGTCGCGAGCGAAACAGGTCCACTGTAGGGATGCCTCCCGGGGGGATTGAACCCTGCAATCGACGGCAATGGCCACGACGAAGCGAGCTCCGGCCCTCCAGATGCTCGGCGACCCGGCGCGGTCCCTCGTACAGATGAGCGTGCTCGATGCTCGTGCGCGGGCATGCAAGCGTCTGCAATGGCAGCCCAGGGGGGCCTGTGGGAGTACCCGTGCATGATTAGCCGTATCGCGGGCCCCGGGCAGACGAGTGCGGCGCTCATGCTTTTTGCCCTCGCGACGGGCGCTTGCAAGGAGTCGTCGCCCCAGGTTGTGTCGAGCGAATCGGCCCCCTCTTTTGTCGAATTCGGCGACAGCGGGGTCTTCGCGCTCGTGGCCCCATTTGGCTCGACGGTGACGGCGGCCGTTGCACCCCCCCCGATCTCGGGGGGCACGCTGCTCGTGCTGAACGACGGCGTCACCGCCGTCGCCTCCGATCCGGACCGCGACGCCGTCTACGTGATCAATACGACGACCGCCCGCGTGACGTTCACGATCGCGCTCCAGGCGGGCGACGAGCCGGGTCGCGTCGTGGAAGATGGCGCGGGCCGCGTTCATGTGGCCCTTCGCGGCGGAGGCGCGCTCGAAACGATCGACCCGACAGCTGGCACGATCCTGCAACGCCGATCCGTATGCCCGGCTCCGCGTGGCGCGGCTTGGGACCCCACGAGCGACGCGGTATGGGTTGCCTGCGCAACCGGCGAGCTCGTGGAGCTTCCGTCCGCCGGCGGCGCAGCGCTATCGTCGTTCACGGTCGAGCGCGATCTGCGCGACGTATTGGTCGAAAGTGACGGGTCGCTCGTGCTGACGCTCTTCCGTTCGGCCGAAGTCCTCCGGGTCGCGCGCGACGGCAACGTCACGCGCCGCGACAGCCTCGTGTCGCCGGAACCGGGTTTCGCCACTCACGTCGTCTGGCGCTGCATTCAGGGGCCGAATCAGGCCATCGTGGCCGTCCATCAGCTCGAGTCGGAACAATCCATCGCGACGATGGTCCCGAATGCCTACGGAGCACACGCGACCGTAGGGAGCGTGCTGAGCGTCATGGGGCCCGACGGCGCCACGACCGCGAGTTTTCTCCTCAACGGCATTTTGCCCGTCGACGTCGCACTCTCGCCGGACGGCAACCACGTTGCCGTCGCGGCGCCGGGCAGCGCCTTCCTCGGCGATCTACGGAGCCCGATCATCATCCTAGGCCTCGATGGGGAAGGTACCGGGGGGTCGCCGCTGTTCGATTTGGCCTTTGCGACGGACGCCACATTCATCGAATCGAACCCCGTGACGGAGGGTGGAGACGGCGCGTCGGCCGAGCCTGCTGGCTTGCGCACTCGGGTCGCGGGGGGTCTGTCGGGCGTCACCGACCGTCAGGCGATCGCCGTCGCATTCGACGCCACCGGCGACCTTCTCGTCCAGACGCGCGAGCCCGCGCAGCTGTTCGTCGTACCCATGCTGAGCGGGCGTCCTGCCGTGCCCATTGCACTCTCGGCCGCGTCTCGCGACGACACCGGACATGACCTCTTTCACACGGGAGCCGGTGCCGGCATCGCCTGCGCATCGTGTCACCCGGAGGGTGGCGATGACGGCTTCGTGTGGACCCTCAACGGCAATGCACGGCGCACTCCCTCGCTCCGGGGCACCATCCAGGGCACCGCCCCCTATCACTGGCCCGGCGACGAAGCGACCTTCCCCATCCTCACGAATGACGTGTACACGAGCCGAATGGCTGGTGCTCCACTCGACGATGGCCAGATGAGCGCCCTTCAAAACTGGGTCGAGGGCATCCCTGCGCCCGCCGCTCCTTCGTGGATTGACCCCTCCGCCGCGCAGCGCGGGCAAGCGATTTTCGAGCGAAGCGATACGGGATGCACGAACTGCCACTCGGGCGCGAAGTTCACGAACAACCTAACGGTCGACATCGGAACCGGGGGCGCGTTTCAGGTCCCGCCGCTTCTGGGGGTCAGCTGGCGGTTTCCGTTCCTCCACAACGGGTGCGCAGCGACCTTGGCCGATCGCTTCACGTTCGATGCAGGGTGCGATACGGCGGCGCACGGCACCACGTCCCAGCTGTCGCCCCAAAATCTGTCGGATCTCATCGCGTATCTCGAGTCGATCTAGCAGCAGGGCCTTCCGGCGAAAGCCGATCCAACTCGTCTCCGTTGGCCTCGCGGCTCCTCCCAATCAGAGACGACACGGGAATCATCGCGCGCGATCCGAGCAGTCACGCAATCGTCTTCAACGTTCCTACGCCCGATCGGCGCCGCCCCACACGTCGAGTGGCTGCGACATGGAGCCGTGCGTCGGGCCCTGCCTGGCCGGAAAGATGACTTGGCCGACGGTGCCGTCGCCGTCCTTTCGCCATCAGGGTCGATCGCGCACGCTGAACTGCCGGCACAAAACCGGGGCGCGCGAGAATCACTTCGGCAGGCCGCAAAGGCCATCGACCGGGCTCGAAGCAAGGCCCGCTCGAACGAAGACGAGGCCCTCGACACTAGGGCCGCCGACATCGCTACGCATCTGCGTCGAGGCGTCATGATCGGTCGTGCTGGCTGGTGCCGCACGCCGCAGCCTTGGGCGTAGTCGCTTACCCGCTCGGCTTGTCGGGCGTCGAGCGCCGCCTCGCTCAGGTCGACGCCGGAATCGAGGGCTGCGACGAGCTTGGCGAGCTTGCGTTTCGCGACCGCCGTATCCGTCGTACCGAGCGAGTACAGCGGGCGCATCGCCCGGCCGCCCGCCGAACTCGTTGGATTCGTGCACGAGCGCGCCAAATGCCATCCGCGCCCGGCGGAACAAGCGTTCCCGTTCTAGCGCGCGCCATGGTCGGTTCCCTTCATGGGCGACTCCGTCGTGTGAGGACCGTGCTCGGATGGATCCACAGAGAGGGAGCCTGCCTCGAACGCTCGAGCGTCCGTGGGTCGAACCTTGGTTGCGAGTGCGTGGGAGACAACCGCGTGCCTCGGTCTACGCCGCGGCGAAGACGACCACGAAGCCCGCGGACAATGCGTCACGGCACACGCGTTTGGGGCGTTCGTTGTCAGTCGGCCGTACCCGCTCCGGTTACGGCGAATGCGAGGCCGGCGACTGTCTTCTTCTCGCTTATGGGCGCCGAGGAACACCGACCGACGGTCCGCGGCGCGGGCCCGATGACAGACGCAGAAGCCTCCTCGTTGCGACGAGCACGGCCGCGGCCGTGAAGAGCAGACCGATGCCTCGTGGACCATGTGTTCGCCGTCCCCGTCCTGCAGCGACGTCGCATCCCGAGCTGCCGCCTGAGCCACGAGAGGAAATGGACGCGTCCACGCTACTCGCGTCCGCAGCAGGAGCTGGCGCAGCACCGTCGGCTGCATGGGACGTTGCCCCGATGCTCGCGTCTACGTCGAGAGCGCCCCCGTCCGGCACGCTTAGCGGGACGACGCACTGAGGCGTCGAGTAGAAGAGATCCGAGGGCGGGGCCGCCCCCGCTGGGCCCAGAGCGCGAACAGTTCCCGTCATGCAGGTTCCGCCGTCGGCGCACGGCGCGCCTAAGTTGGCCGAGCTGCACCCCGGGATCGGAACGACGCACACGCCGCACGTCTGCGACGTGGGGTTTCCAGCGTCATCGGTGCCGCGACACGTGGCCTGAGTGCAAGTGCCGGCGTCGCATGGTTGCCCGACTTCTGGCACGGAACAGGCGACCGGTTCGCAGAATCCACACGGCTGCTGGCTGACCGCACCGTCGTCCTGATTCTCGCTGCTGCACGTCGACGCAATGCAGACGCCCACCCATTGCGGAAGCCCCGGGAAAGGAGAACCGAACGGGCCACAAGAATTGCCGAACTCGGACGGAGGACATGATTGTGCCGACGCCGCCGGTCCGAAGAGCACCATCGCAAGGGCAAGCGCGTTCGGAATCCACTTCATGTTGCGCCTCACGAGGCACGCGGCGTGCCTGCGTCCCGGTTCTGGCGGAGGCGCGCGTCCTTTTGCATGCTGACCCTGCAATTGCTGTCGTTCATGCTGCCCAGCTCGCGGTCGTAGACGGTCCAAGGTGTGTCAGAGGATGATCGCAGAGTCAGCAACCTTGGCCGTAGTCGCTCACCCGATCGACCTTTCGGGCGCGGGCAAGCGAGGGCCGAACTCGGATGGATGCACCGAGACGGAGCCTGGCTCGAAACCTCTTCAGCGTGCATGGGTCGAACCATGGTGGCAACTGCGTTGGGAAAAGGCCGCGCTTACGGGCTCCGCTACGCTCCGCCCAAAGATGCGTTCAGGATGTCGGAGCTCACTTCGAGGGCCGGACCGGAGAACCGTTGCAACCTGTTGCGCGTGCGGCCCGGATGACGAACTGCTTGAGCGTCGACACGCCGCCCACCTCGGTTGACAGGAATCCTTCATTGGACCGATACTAATCGGGAATCATTGAGGAAACGGACATGTCCAAGCACCTCACCGCCGGCGACCTGCCCGAGGACCTCGCGCGTTTCGCCGAGGCGCAGGTCGCTGCCGGCCATTTCGCGACCGTCGAGGACGTCCTTCGTGCGGGCAAGGAAGCGCTCGATGCCAGACAGCGTCGCCACGCGAGGAAAATGGACGAGCTGCGCACCGCCATCGCCGCCGGGGATGCAAGCCCCGACTTCGAGGGCAACCCGTTTGCCAGCGTGCGGGCCGAGCTTGGCCTTCCGCAACGTTAGTGCCGTCCTTGCGCGCATCGGCGCTTGCGCGGGCGGACATCCGCGAGAGGGCAATAAGGCGCGGATTGCTGCTCGATCACGTCATTGTGCTTGGGGAGCGATGCGCAGCGCGGCAACTCAGGACGCGTCCTTCAGCTAGCGTGCGGCGCCGAAGCGCCTCACGGAGCCCGCGAGCGCTTCGACGGGCCGTACGATGGCCCGTGACAATGGCATGGACGCGAGGAGCGTCACTCCGATGCAAATCGCGAGGGAAAAGAGCACGAGCGGCATCGGCGGCCCCGGGTAGGGCTCGAGTGGCGGCGGGAGTCTCCGGACCACGACCCCTCGAAAACTCGCCGTCGAGGAAGACACGGAGAGCAGCGGCTCATCGTTGACTTGTGCCGCGACGGACAACGTGCTCACCAAGGCGGCCGGTCACCTCGTGGCCTCGACGGACGTGTTCATGGACTCCGGCGTCGAGAACATCAACGGCGACGTGGACTCGCTCTTCGAGGGGAACGCTCTGCATCGCGTATTCGCGCAGATCGACGTGAGCTTCTCGAACTCGCTCATCGATGCCTGGTAGCGCTCCCTCAAGCATCGCTGGCTGTTCCTGCACCAGGGCGACAACCTCGCGACCGTCCGGAGGCTCGTCGAGTTCTACGTGATTGAGCACAACGAGCGGATCCCCCACGGCGCGTTCGAAGGCCAGACACCCGACGAGATGTACTTCGGTCGCGGGGCTCAGGTCCCCGATGACCTCGCTGTCCGGCAACGCCAGGCGCACCAGCTGACGGAAGAGCGACCCGTCTCTGATCTGACGGCTTCTATCGACGTACGCGGTAGCGGATGTGTGTTGCCTCCGGGGTGTCGATCACCCGAACGACCTCGAGTTCGATGCGCGAGGGCAACACATCAAACTGCCGAAGGCCACGACCGAACAGCACCGGGATATGATGGATCTGCAACTCGTCCAACAGACCAGCCTCAAGCGCCCGTTGCGCCGTGTACGCGCCATGCACCAGCACGTTCCTGCTCCCCGCGGCGGCCTTCGCCTGTGCCATCGCGCTGGCGATCCCGTCGGCCACATACGTCACCAACGGATACTTCGCGACGGAAGGGCCGGGCGGCCGGTGACTGGGCACGAAGATCCGGACGCCAGCGTGATGGTCACCGCCCCAGTGATCGACCTGCTCCACGGTACGCCGACCCGCGAGGACCGCGCCGGTCGCCTTGATTTCGTTTAAGAAATGCTGACCTTGATCTCTCGGCGGCCCCCCCTTCGGACCGTTCGGACCGAACCCGTACCAATCGTGCAGCCGCATGAAGTCGTCGCCCCCGGGATTGTCCGGGCTGTCGTTCGGACCTGCGATGTACCCGTCGAGAGACATAGACATGTAGAGCACCGATGCAGTCATTTTGACCTCCTACCCTCGCTACGGACGAATCTCGGGCAGATCGCGCGCGAACCCGTATCGCTCGACGAGGATCCGCGCGTACCCCGAAACATGCGCCCGCCCCATCACCACGACGGCCGCCGGGACCGTCGGATGGTCGTCGAGCATGCGGACGGTCCCCTCGGCCATGAGCTCGTCGCGAAGGGTGAGGATGCCGAGGAAGGGATGAATCACCCAGCTCCACGAATGCGTGCGCCGTCTGGAAGACCGTTCATTCGCGCGTAGCGTAGCCGAGGCCCATGGACGAAAGCGTCCCGTGCCGCTTCGCGAATCGGCGCGACATCACGAGGCCGGACCCATTGCCACTCCGGGCCCACCGCGGCATTCGGCTTCGTGCACTCGGATGCACCGCGCGTGGGCTATGTTCCCGGCTGGCCGGGCGCGCATTCTCAGGGAGCTACGGTCGACGAGTTGCGCCAAAACTTGGAAGAGGTCGTCGCCATGCTCCTCGAAGACGGTGAACCCAAACTCGAAGGAGAGTTCGTCGGAACGCAGACCGTCAAGGTTGCGTAGGCTAGATCCTGCGTCGGCTGCGACGCCGGCCGTCGTGAGGTTCGAGTGAGTTGCGCCCGTGCTTCGAACGATCCCGGGGCGACTTCGGTGGACCGTGGCCGGGCTTCTCGTCGGGCCCCTGGCCGGTCCGTCGCCAGCAAGAGCCGAGCCGCCCGCGCTAGCGGCGACCGCCGAGACGCGCCTCGATCGCGCAGTGGCTTTCGCCGCACAAGGCCGGCCGCCGAATCGCTGCCGGCCGCCGCGGCCGCCGTCGCTTCCGCGGGTCCGGCGTCGAGGGGAGGAACCGCGGGCCTGTCGCTGGACGCGTCTCCTCCCCCCCCGGCCTCATCGCCGCTGCTTCCGCGGCGCTTCATCGGCTGACTTGCGACTTCAAGGCTTGATTATTCAGTCTCGGCGTCGAGCGCACCGATCGGCGAAGTAGCCATGACGCCCATCGGCAAGAGAGATGCCGCACGGCTCGAATCCACGGGGACCTCGTGACGTCGTTCCGGGACCGACCGAGTCGACCTTTAGCGGGACGGCATCGCCGTGAGTTGCGTGGCGGCCTTTTGCAGCCCTGTCGTCACAGACGCGAAGAGCCCTGTTGGGAATCCCTTGGGCAACCGCCTCTCCACCTTCGCTATCGCATCGGGCGTCGCGGTCAGCACCTCGCCGATGATCGCCTCCATGTCCGACCCGAGGCCGCACTGCCGTGCGGTCAGATTGAAGAGCCGTCGGTTCATTTCCCCGATGCGGTAGTGCTTGCTCTTCGTGCCGCGTAGGGACATCGCGAGCTTGAGCTTCTTTGGATGCAATTGATTCTGCCGCGGCCCGGCGATCGGCCACGCGGAGAGCACGTCGTACAAGGGAGTGAGGCGATAGCGTCCCTGGGCCAGGAGTCGGATGCTGAAGTTCTTGGCGTGGCCATCGGTGGCGGCCAACATCCAGAAGAGCAGCTGAGCCCGAAGGAGGGTTGCCAGATCCGTCTCGCGCTCCTCCGATCCTTGCAGGATGCGAGCGATGTCGACCAGGCTCGGCCCGCCTTCCGACTCGTACTTCGAAGACCCCGGCGTCCCCGTGGCCTGGCAGAAATCCTCCTGGGGGAGGCGGAGCCAGTAGCGTTTTGAGGGATGCAGGTCGCGATCGAAACGGGCCACAACCAGTGCCTTCGTGGCTCCAAACTGCTTGACCTCGCAGGATGCGATGGGGATCCCGTACTCGGTCAAGAGCTGGGTGCAGAGCCATTCGTTCTCCAGCGAGGTGCTCATGTCGATCTGTCGCCCTCCCACTAGACCCAGCGGGAGCTTGAAGATGTGAGTGGTGGGAGTCGCTCCGTGGGGTTTGCACCAGCGTCCTTGGTGCCACGTGAGAGCGGTCTTCTCTTGGGCCCCCGCGATGGAGATCCGGAAGTCGTCGTCTTCAGTTGCGACGCGAATGGGCTCGGAGACCGTGCCGAGCAAGAGCCTTTCCACCTCTCGATCGGTGAGGGGGGTGACCTGAGTCGTAGTCACCCCTTCGGGAGCCTTCCCCTCGGGCAGGAGTTGCAAGGCCCCGACGCAGTCGCGGCCGATGGCTTCGAGGAGATCGAACGCGCTGGCGCTCCGGGTGCCGTAACGCGATCGGATGCGTTGCCGGATTCCATCGGTGTCGGGCAGAAGGTTGTCGAAGAAAAAGTCGACCTTCTCCCCTTTGAGCGGTTGGCCGTCGAGATTCGTCGGGAGCGAGAGGGAGAGAGGCCGCGCCTCCTTCGACTCCAGCCATCGTGCGTCGTACGAGAGCTCCATGGGCCCACTCGCCGGAAGAAGCCATCGTCCCACACGCATGCCGTTGGCCCAAACCCCGAGCGCTCGGCTGTGGGATGGACGAGCCATTCCTCACCACTGCGCCTTGGACTTCGGTTCGTCCGCTTTGTCCTGGATGACGAGCTCCAGACCGAGGAGCTTGGCGAGGAGGAGCAGACGGTCGAGCGGAAGGGTCGACGCATCGCCTTCGAGGACCGACAGGCGGGCCTGGCTAAGGCCGAGCTTGGTCGCCAGCTCGTGCTGCGAAAGGTGACGGGCCTTGCGTCTTCCTCGAATGATTGCCGCTACTTGGGCTGGATTTGTGATGGGCTGGCGCATGGGGATCCCGCGGAGGGCGGCGAAATCAACATATGCGTGAAGCGAATAAAGTCAATGTATAACTAGGACGAATAAACGTGCGACATCACTCATGCGCATGTGTCCGTCTTATTCGTCGTGCGCATGGGCGGAACCGGGCCCGACGTTCTTGCGGCCTCAAGGGTCGGTCGTCGGTAGCCATGTTGCTCTGACCTTCGCGAATGGCACGACATTTTCGACCGATGTCGAGTTCACCGGGATGTGGCAAGGCTCCGGGTCCAGCACTTGGCAGCCGCCGCTCCTGTACTTCGTGCCTCCGGCGGGCGACACTACGAGCAGTGGCTGCCGGGGGATGGACAACCGCGTTTCTCGTAGCACTCTTGATCGACGCAAGTTCGCCACGCTTCGCGCTCGCGCAATCCTCGGCCCCGCCCTTGCCGGTCCCGGGTAGGGTGCTCGTGCACATCCAATCCCCAGAGCCAGTCGACCTGGAGCGCGGGACAGGCGACTTCAGTGATCCCTTCTACGTGATCTGCACATCGCCTTGCGACGCGTGGGTGCCAGCGACGGACAGCTATCGCATCGTGGGCAGCGGTACCCGAGCGTCGCGTCGCTTCGAACTCCTCGGGAGCGCCGAGCGCGAAACCCTGGTAGTGTCGCCGTCCTCGGCCAGCGCGTTCGGCATCGGCATCGCCGCGATTGTGCTTGGGGCGGTGACGGCCAGCATCGGAACCTTGGCGTGGCTCTCGGATAGTTTTGGTGACGGTCCGAAGCTCGGCCTATTCGCGGGGGGCTTGCTTGCAGAAGCGGGCGGCATCGCACTCGTCGTCTTGAACCCCAGTTCTCGCGTCGCTCAAACGACTGCCTTCGGCCCGAGCCCCAAATCCTCCTCCGCTCTTTTCTCGTGGGACGTGACGCACCGGGATGCGCCGATTCCGGTTAACCCACGTGTCGCGACATGGCCGATCCTGCGGCTGACGTTCTGAGTCAACGGCCGATATAGCGCGTGCTCCGCTACGACCTGACGTTGCCGCTTCTGCTGACTGTGCGTTGGGACGGTGCGCCGCAGAGGCTCACCGCCGCCGGGAAGGTCTACCGGCGCGAAATCGAGAGCGCGACGCGCCTCGAGGCCTTCCATCAGCTCGAGCTGTTCGTCATCGATGAGCGCCCGAAGGTCGATGCGTTCTGGCTCGCGGGCCGCATCCTCAGCGCCGTCGACCGCGCGCTGCCCCGCTCCGAGGTGCGGATGACGCCGACCGACTATCCGATGTGCGCGCGCGCCTGAAGCCTCGACGTGCGCCGCGACGACGATTGGCTCGAGCTCATGGCCTGGGGCGAGTACGCCGACTGGGTCGTGCGTGCCCTGGGCGCGGACCCGCGCCGGCACATCGCGCTCGGCGCGGGCTTCGGCCTCGAGCGCCTGGCCCTCCTGCGCCACGGCATCGACGACATCCGCAAGGTGGCGACGGCCCGCGTGGCGTGAGGGCCGACGCCTGGCCAGTGGGGGCGCGCGGCCAAGCGCCGATCGACCTCGAAGCGTGCCGGCCCTCGCTGGTCCCACGTGTTTGGCTCGGCGTCGGATTTTAGCAATACGCAAGTTATTGGATTTGCAAATTGCGAATTCTCGAGGCAATACGCCAATACGATACGGGGGCGCCGAAACGATCGTTAGACGAAAATAGCCTTCTTCTAGACAACATGTTCGCAGAGCTACGCTCTGTTGCAGCGGGCGCCGCTCGGTGATATGCCATGTTCATACGTTCGAACAGCCTGCCTCCAAGAGGAAAAACGTGGCCCATCTGCTAACGCTGGAAGCGGATTCCGCGCCGAAAGAGGTCGTCGAAGTCTACCGCGACTTCCAGCGACGAATGGGGTTCCCCGCTCCGCCGAACTTCATCAAGACGCAAGGTCACTCGGTCGCTGCCGCTCGCGGAACCTGGGGGCTAATACAGAATGTACTCGTCGGCGGTCTCCTCCCTCGAACGCTGAAGGAGATGATGTTCGTGGCCATCTCGCATCGCCGCAATTGCCGCTACTGCGAAGCGGCGCACATCGCCTGCTGCCGAATGCTGGGAATCGACCAGGATGCGCTCAACGACCTGGTCTCCGACGTCACCGACATCTCGCCGCCGAAGGTGCGCGAGATCATTCTCTTCGGGCTCAAGTGCGCCGCCGATCCTCAGGGCCTCACGGACGACGACTTCGAAGGGCTTCGCCGTCAAGGGTTGGGGCCCTCGGAAATCATAGAGATCATCTCGATGGCGGCGCTGGCGGTTTATGCCAATACAATTGCCGACGCGACCGGCATGCCCGCCGACGACATGTTCACGCAATTCTAAATGTCTTCCCTTGCCGAGATCGCGCGGCTCAACGTCCTCATTGAGCTGCTCTCCGAGTGCGCCAACAGCGCCGATCTCGAGGCGCTGCTCCGGGTCGCGGCCGGCCGGCTTCGTTGGGTCATCGACTTCGACCGATGCACGTTCGCACTGGCGCGCCCCGAGGGGTGCGTGTGCTGGATCGGGACGCGCGCGGAAGAGAGCCTGCGTCGCGTCATGCTCGCCGACTTGCGCGAGGAGGACGCGACCCTCATCGAGCGCGTGATCGAAACTGGCGCGCTGGCGGGTGAGCCATCGGGAAGAATAGGCGTTCCGCTCCAAGTGGGGGAGCGAACGCTCGGTGCCATCTGCTTTTCGACCGCAGCGGGCGCCTATACGTACCGAGACATGCGGCTTGGGCATCACGCGGGACAATACCTCGGATCTCTCGTCTCCCGGATGGATCTGGAAGAAGAGACGCGGCGATTGAGCGCGCGCAAAGACGATATTCTCGCCTTGCTCAGTCATGAACTTCGCAATCCGCTCGCGCCGATCCTGATGGCGGTGACCCAGCTCAAGATGCGCGCCGACGGGCAACCCACGAATGAGCTCGACGTCATAGAGCGGCAAACCCAGCATCTCGTTCGGCTGGTGGACGACTTGCTCGACGTCGCTCGCCTGACGCGCGGCAAGTTGACGCTTCAGCGAGCGCCGGTCGAAATTGCGGAGGTCGTCGCGCTCTCTGTTGAGATGGTAAGCCCGCTGTTCGAGGAGCGCCGGCACTCGCTCACGATCGACGTCCCTTCCGCTAATTTAATGGTGGACGCAGACAAGAATCGGCTGGCGCAGGTCATTTCCAATCTTCTCAGCAACGCTGCTCACTACACTGAGGCCGAGGGCCAGGTCATCCTGACGGCACGTCGGGACGGCGAGACCCTCGTGATCGAAGTGTCGGACAATGGCATTGGGATCGCGACCGACTCACTCTCGAGCATCTTCGAACTCTTCGTTCAGGTCCCGGGTCGCTCGAACGGACAACGGGGTCTCGGCTTAGGCCTCGGGATCGTGAAGCAACTGACCGAGCTGCACGGCGGGTCAGTCTCGGTCGCGAGCGAGGGGTATGGACGCGGGGCGAAGTTCGCGGTGCGGATTCCGGTTCTATCGGTGGGATCGGTTGCTTCTGCGGCTTCCACCGCGTCGCTCCCTGTCCTTCGTACGGAGGACCCCCAGCGGGTGCTACTCGTTGACGACAACAAGGACGTGCTCGACCTTCTCGCGATCTTGTTGGAGCGCGCAGGCCACGAAGTCGCCACAGCGCATGACGGCCCCGAGGCGCTCACGATGCTCGAGCGATTCCACCCGTCCGTGGCGGTCATCGACATAGGTATGCCTGTCATGAACGGTTACGATCTGGCCACAAACATTCGAGCGCAGCAGCAGGTTGAACGCCCATTTCTTGTGGCGCTGACAGGCTACGGTCAAGCGAACGACCGAGAACGAGTGCGTGCGGCCGGCTTCAACGAGCACCTCGTCAAGCCCGTCGACGTTCAGCGTCTTCTGCGTGTCATTGCGCGTGCGCCTGTGCACCTCGCTACAGCCGACGGCCCCGCCGAATAAGCGCCGGCTCGGCTCGTTGTTGCGCAAGGCTCGATTCTGCTTTTAGACCTCGCGCGGAGACCCCGCGTGTGCCGCGAGATGCAGACGATCTAGTTTCTAGTTCCGCTCGGCGGAAGGCCCACCGGATTCGCCCCACGACTTGGGGCGGTACCCGTCCGAGCATTCCGACGACGTGAGCTTGCACTCCGGCTTGAAAGGGCCCAAACGGAGTGCCCATCGTGAGCCCCATGGGCGGGGAGCTTCTCGGCGGTGGCGTTCGAGAAAGCCGGATGGATATAGTGACGGGCGATGGACGACCCCGAGGACTTGGACATTCCTATATGGGCCGGTGTCGTCCCGCTCGCGCTCACCCGCGGCACTCCGGAACCGCACGGCCTCCTCCGGCGCTCTCTGACGCCGGGTCGAGAGCCATGGCCGCTCTCAGTAAGACACGGCCGTCGTGTATGTGCCGAAAAGGCTGTGCCACTGCCAGGCCAATGAAAAGGAAAATCCCCGCAGATCGGGCGCACGGAGGGCGTCTACGCTTTGGCACATAGGTTGCGGGAGCCAAAGAACCGCGCGAGAGGCCACGATGCCCATCCAAACACGTCGTTCACGACCGACCCGAGCTCGGGGGAATTGCCGACTGCCAGAAACGGCCGCCGTGATGGCGTCGACCGCCTTGTTCGCGGCGCTCGCGGGCGTCGGGTGCTCCGGCGGGGCGTCCGCGTCCAGGGCGAGCACGTCCGTCGAGAAATCCGCCCTCGCGCGAAACACCGCGCCCAACGTGCCGAGCGCCGAGCAGTCCGCCCTCGAAGCGGCCAATGAATCGTTCGCGTTCCAGGTTTACGGCGCGCTCGGTGCCTCGCCCTCTGCAAACCTCGTTCTCTCGCCGTATTCGCTTTCGAGCGCCCTCGGCATGACCTACGCGGGGGCGCGCACGGCGACCGCCGATCAGATGGCGCAAACTCTGGACTTCATCCAGCTTGATCCGAGCACGGCGACCTCGCAAGCGGAGGTCCCACCCGCGTTCGATTGGCTCGACCTGCAGCTCGCGTCGCGTGCCGGCGGCGATGCCGCCATGCCCTTCGCGCTGCACGTCGCCAACTCCGTCTGGGGGCAGACGGGCGACTCGTTCCAGGAACCCTTTCTGGACACGCTGGCGACCGATTACGGCGCGGGGATCGAGCTCGCGAACTTCTCGGGAGACCCTGACGGGAGCCGACAGACGATCAATGCCTGGGCGAGCGACGAGACCGACGGCAAGATCGCCGAACTCATTCCCGCTGGCGGCATCGACATGTCCACCCGGATGGTGCTGGTCAACGCGGTCTACTTTGACGCCCAGTGGAATTCGACCTTTTCCCCGGGCGAGACTTCGCCCGGGACGTTCACGCGACTCGACGGCACGACCGTGCAGCCCTCGATGATGCAGCAGGCGTCCGCCTTCGCCTACGCGTCGAGCGCCGGGTTTCAGCTCGTCGAGATGTCTTATCAAGGCCAAGAGGTCGCGATGGACATCGTGCTCCCCGCGGCCGGCACGAGCCCCGCCACCGTCACGGCGGCCGTTTTTAACTCCCTTGTCGGCGCGCTGCAGACGCAAGTAGTGGCTGTCACGATGCCTAAGTTTCAGACGGACGGTGGAAGCATCGACGTGGCTGGCACGCTCTCACAGCTCGGAATGTCCGACGCGTTCAACTCGTCGACGGCCGACTTCAGCGGCATCTCGCCGAGCGACATGCTCTACATCGGTCACGTGTTCCATCAGGCATTCGTCGACGTCGACGAGGAGGGCACCGTTGCCGCGGCGGCGACCGCCGTGGGCTTCGAGGACGCCGCGGCGATCCTGCCGAACGCGACCGTCACCGTCGACCATCCCTTCTTTTTCGTCATTCGCGACGTGCCGACCAACACGATTCTTTTCCTGGGAGAGATCGTCGACCCGACCGCGTGACGGCCGATCCGGGCCCGATAGGGCGACGACGCCGGAGGCGAGTCGGTCGGCTCGCTCGCTGCGATTGCGCTCTCCTGCAAGCCCACCACCAGACTTAGCGCGACCGTTCGACCCTTCGAACGGCGTGCCCCAGTGCGGTCCTTGACGCCTTGGGCTTCGCGCTTGCGCAGCCAACCTTGGGCGTAGTCGCTCACCCGATCGACCTTTCGGGCGCGGGCGAGCGGCGAATGGGCCAGCTCCACGCCGGAATCGATGGCGGCGCGAGCTTGGCGAGCTTGCGTTTCGCGACCGCCTTATCGGTCGTACCGAGCGCGCGGTGCTCCGGGACCCGCGACAGTGTCGGACCTGCCGCGCGAGCCCGATCATGTGCCTCGAGACACGGGACCGGCAGTCGGCGCAAGGCCCCGCGTTCGGCTACATAGCTTCAGGCGACCGTGTCGACTCTTGCTAAGGGAACCCACCTCAACGTCCAGTATTTTAGGGCGTCTGGTTACGTGCGGATTGCACGCACGTCTGCGAAATTCAGCTCGATTGAACAGGCCGCCACGTGCTTGAAAGCGTGCGACGTCGCCTTTTCCGAGCTCAACATATCGAAGTTATCACTGTTGCTCGACTGGAGGTTGGCCCCCCTGTCCACCGACCCGCACCTCCACCGATTTCTCGTTCGGAGCACCGATGTGTTCGCGGCGCGCTTTGCGCGCTCGGTCGCGACACCCTTGGGCAAATTGCAATCAGTCCGCGTGGGCCGGGCTCATTCGACCGCCGCGCCAGTCGTTTTCGACGATGAGGCGCGCGCATTGGAGTACCTCGTCGGTCGCTGAGCTGCGGGCACGAATCGGCGCAAGACGGTCGCGCGCAAAACGGTCTGCCAATGGGTCGCCTATCCGCGGTCGAATCACGCCCCTGTGTGGCGGAGCGGCTTGTGGACGTACCCTCCCGGAAGGCCGTTGCAAATGACGTTCTCTTGGGTCCCGTCGCACGCGCATCCGAGGCCGTAGGCATCGCAGACGATCATCGCTGCCGCAAAACAGCTCCCCACCGCACTGCATCCGCTGCTCTCGAGGAGCCCGCGTCCAGCGTGCAGCTCGCGCATCTGCACGGTGGCATCGACGGCGCCAAGGTCTACGAGTACAACCAGAATCCGGAGACGTGCCAGGTGCTTCCTGAAGAGAAGCGAGGAAGTCATTTGCGACTCGATTCTCCTGAAGGCGATGAGCCCTGCATCGAGATCGTGAGGCGGGTTTCCATCGGGGGCCGTCCTGACGCCTGGACCGCCGAGAGGCGCGAGCGGTACTTGCTTCGCCTCGGCGTGCCGCAGCCGTTATCTGTCGACGTGCGTGTTTGGGCCGCAGCGGCGCAGTCCGAGGGGGACACGGTTGCCGTTTCGGTTTTGCTACGGGGTGTTGCCAAGGATGGCCAGGGCATCTGGTTGCCGAGGGCCCTGCACGTCGACGATGAAGTCGAGCTACTCGGTTACGACGTCGCCGACGACGTGATGACGAGCTCCGACGTGGACCGCTGTGGTCCTCGGAACGGCGTTGTTATTCTTCGTCGTTGGCGCGGGCTCAAGCCTGACCGCCCGCTCTTCGTGAGCGCGCGTGGGGGGCACCTGACACACTCCGGCGCTCATCGCGTTTGGAAAGCCGCCGTGGAGCGCGCCGAGCTGCCGACACGCTGGGTGTCCGTGCGACTCGGCACTCGTATGCCGTCGAAGTGTACCGGCGCACGCGCGATCTCCGTCTCACGCAGAGGTTGCTCGGAAATGCCAACGTCGCGACGACGGCCGTGTACGCCAGCTTGCTCGACGAGGACGTGCGACGCGGGGTCGAGCAGGTAATGGGCATCCTAAGTCCTAAGATGACGGCGCCGATGCCTGCTGCCTTCCTCGGACATGGCAGCCCGATGAACGCGCTCGAGTCCAACCGCTTCACCGAGGCGTGGCGCGCTTTTGGCACGCACGTCCCGAAGCCACGGGCAATCCTGGTCGTCTCCGCGCACTGGTTTATCAACGTCGCCGCTGTCACCGCCATGGCCCGACCGCGGACCATCCACGACTTCTACGGCTTTCCCCGCAAGCTCTTCGAGGTCGAGTACCCCGCGCCGGGTGACGAAACCGTCGCAGGGGAAATCGCCGAGATCGCGAAGCCCACGTCGGTCGGCCTAGACCGCGACAGCTGGGGCCTCGATCACGGGACGTGGTCGGTCCTCGTTCACGCATTTCCGAAGGCGGACGTCCCGGTCGTACAGCTCGCGATCAATGCAAGGCAAGCAGCCGCGTTCCACTTCGAGCTCGGCGCGAGACTCGCGCCCTTGCGCGACCGCGGTGTTCTCATCCTCGGCAGTGGCAACGTCGTCCACAACCTTCACGCGATTGACTGGAGCCAGCCTGACGAAGGGTTCGATTGGGCTCACCGCTTCGACGACGCGGCACGCGCCATTCTCACCGAGCGCCCCGCGAACGCCGTGAGCCTCGCGAGCCATCGCGACTTCGCGCAGTCGGCGCCAACGCCCGAGCACTTCTTGCCGCTATTGTACGTCGCAGGTCTCGCCGCGGCCGTGAAGCGACCGACCAAGGTTCTCGTGGACGGTTACACGTATGGCTCGCTCTCGATGACCTCCTACACCCTCGACGTCGACTGTCGCCGCGATATGGAGGACGCGCGTCCGGCCGCTGGCCTGCCGGACCCGGGGGCGACCCCACCGGAAGACACGAACGTCTGAAGATGGCCTCTCAAGCAAGCGCACTGCACGTCTTCGGCCTGGCCCTTCGACGTGGGCACGATGCGCGTATGGCGCCGCCGAAGCTCAACATCGATGTGTTTCGCATTCGAAAGCAGTGCGGTTTGCGGAATGGTGCGGGCCTCGATCGCTCGGTTTCGCGTTTCGACGAACCCGTCGAACAATGCTGCAATCGAGTAGGCGAGCTTGGCGCTGGGAATTTCGCAGGATCGCTTGCCCCGAGCTTACCCGCGCCCCAGGTGCACGACGACCGCCCCGAGCGCCGCGATCGATACGAGCTCGATGAGGGAGCGACAGGGGCTGAAGCGCGTCCATCTTTGGGCGGCGGCCCCCCTAAAAACCGCCCAAGTCGAGACTAGGGCAGCCGGAGATCGCGCGTCTCCCCGACGTCGAGCACCCAGAGGCGGTCTTCGGGGTGGCCGTGGTCCGCGAACCAGCGGCGCATCCGGATCGGAGGCTCGCCCACGGGCTCGTCGGTCAGCTTGAAGGTGCCCCAGTGCATCGCAACGAGGTTGCGCGCCCCGAGGATTGCCCATGCCCGCCCGGCGTCTTCGGGGCCCATGTGCTGCGCCGCCATGAACCACGTCGGGTCGTAGGCGCCGATGGGCAGCATGGCCCAGTCGATGCGCGGGAAGCGGTCCGCGATGGCGCGGAAGACCTGCTCGCTGAACGCGGTATCGCCGGCGTGGTACGCGACGCCGTCGGCGCTCTCGTAGACGAACCCACCCCACAGGCGCGCGTTGCGATCCCACGGTACGCGCATCGACCAGTGCTGCGCGGGGACGCAGGTGACGCGCACGGCCCCGATCTCGATCGACTCCCACCACCCGAGCTCGACGACCTCGTCGATGCCGGACGCGCGCAGGATCTCGCCGCAGTCGGTGGGTACGACGAAGCGGGGACTGCCGCGCGATGCCAGGTGACGCAGGCTCGGGAGATCCAGGTGGTCGTAGTGGGAGTGCGAGACAGTGACGATGTCGACCGCCGGGATCCGCGAGGGCGGTACCCCCGGTGGAGTGAGCCGGCGGCGCGGGCCCATGCGACTTGCAAACACGGGGTCCGTCGCGATCAGGCTCCCGCCGAGGC
>Ga0208690_1000090_pt1 | contig 21824 bp, 23 predicted proteins | sample June2015DPH_16_1_2_FD_184712 | JGI IMG/M metagenome (GOLD analysis project Ga0208690, IMG submission 184712) | Peatland microbial communities from SPRUCE experiment site at the Marcell Experimental Forest, Minnesota, USA - June2015DPH_16_10... | ecosystem: Environmental > Terrestrial > Soil >...
CGGGATAATGCTCACTGTCCAGATCATGATCGGAACCGTCGAGGCTGACCGCACGAATGGCAGCAGCCAGAGCAAGTACCACGGATACACGACCGGTGCACACAGAAGCGATGCCGCCATAGGCCATGCAAATGCATCCGGAGATAAGGCCGGAGCCTTGACCCTCAGCCAGATCGCGGTGAGCAAGCCGACGAGCACCGCCAGAACCGCCGCAAGCTCCGCACTCACAACCTGCTCGATCACGGCAAACACCGGATCGTTAAAACGAAAACTGTGCACGTAAGTGCCCAGCGAGCCGAGCGGAATCCGCCCGTGATTCAAAAATGGTAAGTACATCAGTCCGACCAGAACTGCCGCCACCGCGCCGTCGCGTACTCGAACACGCTTCCAGTACAGCGGCAAAAGTACAATGGGCAGCAATTTCACAGCAACAGCCAGCCCAAATGCCACCGCCGCAACCGCACGCCAGCGCCGGCCCAGCGCGGCAACGGACACCAACAAAAGCAGCGCACCGACGATATCGATGTGACCGCTGCCCGCCACTTCCAAGGCCAGCAGCGGGTTCCAGGCGTAAGCCAGAACCCAGTGCGCTCCTTGCCCGCTTCTACGCAAAATATCGCGCAGCACAAAAACGATTGCGAAGTCGCAAATTACAAACGCGACTTTCAGCGTAAAAACAGATTCGTGAATCGCGGTTACGGTGCGGAAAAAAAGCTCAGCGCCCGCTGGGTAGGGGCTTGGTAAATACGCGTTATTTATCGTGCGCGTTTCTGGTGTGTGCAAACCAGCCAGGGCGGGGTCGTCGGGAATTACAAGGTAAGGGTTATAGCCGAGCCGCTGCACGCGGCCATCCCAAAGGTAGCGATGAATATCATCATCGGCACCGGATGGCGTCAGTAGAAATGGAAGATGCCACAGAGCGGCCAAAGCAAGCGCAATGAACACGACGCGGGGTGGAAATCTCGGAGTCGAGAAGAGCTCACCCATGGCAAGGAAGTACGCGATGCCCGCAATTCCCAGCAGAATAAGGAAGGACGGTTCACCTCGGCTGCTTAACTTGGTTGAGCAGATCGTCAGCGCCACAAACATGACGACGCCCAACCCATACAGCCTGCGGGTTGGCGTGAGCGTCACAAATCTCCCGTGCCCGTTCGCAATCGTGCCGGTGCCTGGCCCCACTGTTCGAGCCAGACCGCCGTTCGAGGCGCCCTGTCTGGAGCTAACCGCAGTTCCGCGGCCAGCCGAGTCAAGTCGTCCTCCACGTCGATGTCGTAGAAGGGCTCCGTGTAGCCGACGGAAAGCTGGAGTGCGCGAGCACGCGCCAGCAGAGCTTCGAGAGCGCTCTGAGTACCCATGCCGTCGCCATCGAAAAGCGTTGGATGGGCGGCCTTGGCCCCTACGAGATAATAGCCGCCATCGTGCGTCGGCCCAATCACCAAGTCGTGCCCGGCGAGGGCTTCGAACGCGCTCTCCAGAACCGAAGCCGGCAAATGTGGGCTGTCGCTGTTGAAGGCAACCACGCATTGCCCATGAGTGGCGAATCGTGCGAACACCGAGGTCAGGCCTGCCGCAAGGCCTTCCCCTTCTTGAGCAACTACCCTGGTTTCCTCGCCTGCCAAATGCACCAACTCGTTTGCGTCCGACTCTGGGCACACGATGGCAGTTTCCACATTGCTCAATGACCGCGCCAGCGCCAGCGTGTCGTGCAGAAGACAGCAATAGAAGGCAGTGACGGCCTCAGGAGAAAGGCTGGTCGCCAGGCGGGTCTTGACCGCGCCCGGCCGCGGTGCTTTCGCCATGATGACCAGCACACGCTCACTGCCTGACGAACGCACGGCGGTCTCGCTTGCGGATTCCGGGTAGTGGCGCAGTTTGAATCCTCTCCCCCTGCTATCGCAATGGAGGCATGGCAGCCTGCTTCGCTGAAAGCCATGCCGCTGCAGTCAAACATAATGTAATCACGATTGAGAAAACGATGGGCAAGATAAAAAGATATCTCCAGCTCACAACCGTGATGGCGGCAAAGCAAAGTGCGAACGCCCAGGCTGTGCCGCGCATGAGCGCCAAAGTCGCTGACGGAAGGCCGCCCAGCTGCCATGCCAATATCGCCGCGAATAGATAGAACACGCCGATAGAGAATCCGGCCGCCACAAAGAGATCCCAATACGTGCGATTGAACCCTTGCACGTCAAAGTGGACGGAACGCATTGAGCCAAGAAGGGCATCAACTCCCCACGCGGGATCAGACTGGCGAAAGCCGACTGTATGTCCTACCGCAAAAAACACCAGAAGGACAGCAGCAATTCGATAAAACATGGATGCTTTCATGCTTACCTCCAGAGATCACCGCAGCGGGCACCACTCTCCAACCGCGTAGGTTCGACCTGCGCTACGCCGGCTTGCATAAATGCTGACGCGACCTACGCTGGCCGTGGTGCCCCGGCGCTTCGCCGACGAAAATAATAACGCACTATCAAGGAGAGGATGAACCACGCCGCTCCGACGGTCCCCTTCACCGTACCGCTGATCTTCGATTTTCCGATGCGCGGATAATAGCTCACCGGCACCTCAACGATGGGGAACCCTCCGAGCGCGCCTTTCAGAATGATTTCAACCGCCCAGCCATACGTCGTCTGTTCGAGTGCAAGCTGGCGAAGAACATCGGCTCTCCCGGCGCGGAACGGCCCAAGGTCACTAATCTCCACACTGTACAAAAGTCGGATCAGCCTAGCCGCCAACTGGTTACCAAACGCAGCGTGCCAAGGCATCGCTCCACGAATGCTCTGCTTGCCCAGGCGCGAGCCGAGCGCAATATCGGCTCGGCCTTCGATGATGGGAGCCAGGAGAAGCGGCAACTCAGCCGGCCGATCGCTGTAGTCGCCGTCGAGGAACACGACGATATCAGGCGCGCTCGCATTCGCGAGTCCGGTCAAACATGCTCGACCGTATCCGCGGCGAGGCTCGTGCAGAACGCGCGCTCCCATCTTTTCCGCGATCTCACCAGTTCCGTCGCTGGAATTGCTATCGACAACCAGGACTTCAGTAACAATATCGTCCGGGAGGTCGGCCAAGACGCGGCCGATGGATTGCGCTTCATTGTGGGTAGGAATGACGACCGACACGCGCAGTGGGCTCAAGTTACCACCACGGAGAGGAAGGCCAGCGCCGCGCCAGCAATGCATCGACGCCCCACGCTCGTCCGGCCCGTCCCAATGCAAGGCCAAACGATGCCATCACTGGAACCAGCAGCTCCCAAATCCAGGACGTTCCCCACTCCGAAATCCAAAGGCTTCCCAGATACAGAAACGCCACAAACGCGGCCGGGCGGGTCAACAAACCGATAACCAGCAGGATCCCGAGACCAATCTCCGCAACGGCCTGCAGAGGAGCTGCCATCGCGGCATGGCTCGCCGCCAGGCCCATGACCGCCTTCCACACAGCCGGCGCATGATCGTGCTGGATGTAGTAGTTGATCAGCCCTGCATAGCCGCCCGGAGTGTAGAGACCCTTCCCCAGATTTTCGAAGAAGACCCAGACCAACATTGCGCCAATCGTGATCCGCACGATTGCCAGCCCACCTGCCGCAGGCAAAGGTTTGGTTACATTTTGCGTCAGGTTTCCGTTCGTCATCGTCGTGAACCTCGTTCCCAATCCAGCCGCTGCCCAGCCGGCAACGGAAGGAAATAAACTGGACATCTTAAGCGGTTTTTCTTCCCGTTGCTAGTGGATGCGCGAGCTTTCTGCAAGGTTACAGGAAGAGACAGGTCGCCGAGGCACGCAACGCCGAGCGGCCTTTCATTAACGCCTACAGAAAGTTCAACAGCGCCTCCGTCGTTTCTTTCGGATTCTCTTCCAGCACCCAGTGGCCAGTATTCTTCAGCACGATCATGGTCGCGTTCGTGGCAACCAGTTTCATCTGCTCCCCTAACACCTGTCCGTTCGCCTTCTCACCACCAATGGCAAGTACAGGCATAGTCAGCTTTGTTTTGGAGAGTTCTTCAAAATCCCTAGCCGCTTGAGTAAAAGAAACGAAATACGCCCATCCCGCCCTCATTCGCCCAGGACGAGAATAAGCCGCTGCATAGGCGGCCCGATCAGCTTCCGGAATGGAACGGTTCTTATCCGCTGCAAAGTCGTTCCAGAAGAACTCGAAGTACATGCGCTCCCGCCCTCGCACCAACGCCTCGGGCGTGGGTCCGTTGAAGCGAAAGTGCCAGATGGATGGATCGTTGTACACAGCCTCCCATCCGGCTACGCCAGGAAGAAAAGCATCCATCACTGCCAGTTTTTCCGTCTCTGCCGGAAACTGCGCAGCGTACGCGTAAGCAACCATCAGCCCTATGTCGTGCCCGACGACTCGCGCCTTATCTACCCCCAGCGATTTTGCAAGGCCATGAATACGGATGGCGGCCGTCTTCATGTCCAGCCCATCCTTGGGGATCACCGAATCGCCGATTCCGGGCAGGTCCGGCGCGATGACGGTGAACCTCCCCGCGAGAAGCGGAATGAGCGGCCTCCACATGCGGGAGGTTTGCGTGTAGCCGTGAAGCAGGATCACGGCCGGTCCCTTCCCCGCCGTGAGGTAATGCAGCTTGACGCCGTTAATTTCCGCAAACCGCGATTCGATGGAAGAAGGCGCGGCGGCGCCTGTACATGCTGCAACCAGGCAAAAGAGAACCATGGCAAAAGTGGCGAGCGGCCAAAGAAACCGCTTTATCTTTATTGTGATTTCAACCGAAATCAAACTCTTGTCGTCCCGCACTGTCTCCATGTTGAAAGATCCTCTATCGCCTGAGACGAACGAAATTTTCTGCACGGCATTGACTACGCGTTAGTGCCGCCGTCAACTGTCAGGTTCGCTCCGGTGATGTATCCCGCCTCTGGACTAGCCACAAACGCCACCAGTGCAGCGACCTCATCCACAGTTCCGTAACGGTTAAGCGCGGTGTTGGCCTTCTGCGGCGCGGCCCAATCGCCCGCCGCTGGATTTAAATCCGTGTCGATCGGCCCCGGCTGGATGTTATTGACCGTGATGCCCCGGCTCCCCACCTCTCGCGACAAGCTCTGCGCGAACATCTTCACCGCTCCCTTGGTGGCCGAGTAGGCCGCGAGCCCCGGCGTCATATTGCGCTCGCCTACGCAGGAACCGATCATGATAATACGGCCGCCGTTCTTCATTTGTTTTAGCGCCGCCTGTGTCGCAATGAAAGTGCCGCGAATGTTGAGGTCGATCAGCCTATCCAACTCCTCCAGCGTAGCCTCCTCGAATTTCTTCGGAATCGCTGTGCCGGCATTGTTCACCAGCACATCGAGTCCGCCGAAGGCCTCTACCGTCTTTTCGACTGCAGCTCCCACCGCGCTGGCATCGGTGGCGTCCGCTTGTATCGCGATCGCCTTTCGACCGGCGCGCTCCATCTCTTTGACAACCGACGCAGCCGCTTCGGCGCCTTTCGTGTAGGTGATCGCCACGTTCGCTCCGTCCGAAGCCAAGCGTTTAGCGATTGCAGCGCCAATTCCGCGCGAGCCGCCGGTTATGAGTGCAACCTTTCCTTCCAGTTTAGTAGACATCACTTTTCTCCTGTTCCTTGGAATTGGTTCTTTGGCGATCCCGCTGCGTATGTAGGATGAAATAAATAAATACTCAGATTTCGGAAGACGCGGGGTGAGGTTAAGTAGCGGGAACGGCGCCGACCCAGCCCCTCGCGAAACTCTGCGAGAGGCCGGTCTTCGAGATTCTCTATGCGGCCGCTTGCTTGCGCTGCTCGACAAACGCGAGCAGGTCGGCGTTGATTTGGTCGGCGTTGGTGGTGGGCATTCCGTGCGGGAAGCCGGGATAGACCTTCAGCGTCGCACCCTTTACCAGCTTCGCCGACTGCAGGGCCGCGGCTGCGATGGGTACGATCTGGTCGTCGTCGCCATGCAGAATGAGAGTGGGCACGGCGAACTTCTTCAGATCTTCGGTGAAGTCCGTTTCCGAAAAGGCCTTGATGCAGTCGTACCCCGCCTTCATCCCTCCCATCATCCCCTGGAGCCACCACTTCTCCCGGATGCCTTCGGAAATCTTCGCGCCCGGCCGATTGTAACCGTAAAACGGAAGCGTGATGTCCTTGTAAAACTGCGGTCGATTCTCTACATACGCAGCACGAAGGCCGTCGAACACCGCGATCGGCGTGCCCACCGGATTCTTCTCCGTCTTCACCATCAGCGGCGGTACGGAGCTGATGAGTACGGCCATGGCCACACGCTTCGAACCATGACGTCCGATATAGCGCGCGACTTCGCCACCGCCAGTCGAGTGACCGATGTGAATTGCGTTCTTCAGGTCGAGCTTTTCGGTGAGCGCGGCGAGGTCGTCCGAGTAAGTGTCCATTTCGTTTCCATCCCACGTCTGGGTGGAACGCCCGTGGCCGCGGCGGTCGTGCGCGATCACGCGAAACCCGCGCTGGCCGAAGAACAACATCTGCGAGTCCCAGTCGTCCGCGGTGAGCGGCCAGCCATGGCTGAAAACGATGGGCTGCCCTGAGCCCCAATCTTTGTAGTAAATCTGTGCTCCGTCTTTTACCGTGATCGTTGGCATAAAATCTCCTTTAATAATTTTGCGTTCGAATGTCTGTTATAGAGAGTGTCGACCATCAGGCGGGACGAACCCGTTCGGGATGGAAGCGCACGGTCGCGAGCACCGTAATAACACCGAAGACGACGAGAACGGCGAGTTGGGCAACTACAAATGGAGGTTCGTTTTGCGTCGGGGCGAGCGCATGGAGAGCCGGCACTTTCTCGAAACACTGCACCACCAGCACAAAAACGTTGAAGTACAGAGCCACGGACGAGCCGATGACATAAATCCACCGCCACGCCCCGGCGAGGTGAAACACATAGAGCGCCGGAATAGCGAAAGCTAGTACCGCGAGCGACATGATCCCAAGAATGTGCGAGGGAAGCAGGCGCTCAAAAGGAAAACCGAAGCCCGAAATACTTGTAACCGCTGTGGTCGCCAGAAAAATTGCGGTCCAGCGATCCAATTGTTTTGCGGTCAGAAGGCCAAAGACGACCACCAGCCCTGAGACGATTCCCACGATACTCACCAGCACGTGCAGGAAGGTGTACGTCGCCGTGCTCATGCCTAGAATCATGACGCGCTCCTGTCAGGTTGTGATTGTTACCGTACGATTGCAAACCGTGGCCCGTTCTCAGTGCGCACATACTTCGCGATTGCAATCGCCTCCACCGGCCTGGTTAAGAACTCTCCAACCAGCGGCACTCGGGAAGCCCTCGGGCGAGCAAGTTCGTCCCCGACGAGGGACTCGACAAACATCCGTACGCAAGGACTGAGGTGGGAAATTGCTAGAACCGGGTCATTCATATTTGTCATGTCCCCAGAAAAGCGATTGGCTACTCGTGGTGTCTCTTAGTCTCGCAAATCTCCTCCGAAGGCACATCACGATATGCAGTGCTTTTTCCCTACCACTGAACGGAGGGCGGCGTATACCTCCTTCGAGGTATCCAAAATCTCCCAGAGTAGGGGATTCACGGCGTAGCCTTCGAAGCTACTCTTACCAGGGAATTGTTGTAACCGGGCGACGGGGATGGGGAGTCAGATCAGCCAGCGTCTGCGACGAGCTTCGCACGTGAGGCAGCCTTCAGATGAAACCGAAACTAACTCGCGCCGTCGCGGGGCGACTCCTGTGGCTGATCTTTTGTTTGGCGCTCACCAGTTGCCAGTCCCGTGACACTCCCGAGCGGCCCACAATCGAATTCAGCAAGATTCCCCCCGCCGCCCAGGGCGGCAAAGAAAAGATGGATACCATCGCCGGACGAGTCACGGGCGCTCGCCCGGACCAGAAGATCGTAGTCTACGTGCGCAGCGGAGCATGGTGGGTGCAACCCAGTGTTGAGAATCCATTCATTTCGATTGGACAGGACTCCACCTGGAGTACCCCAACTCATCTCGGTTACGAGTACGCCGCTTTGCTGGTGAACCCGGATTTTCACCCCAGTCCCACGGTCGATATCGTGCCTACCGAAAGCGGTCCCATCGCCCGCGTCGCCGTGGTCAAAGGTACCGGTGCTCCTATCCTCGCCCCCACAAAGCCCCTGAAATTCAGCGGCTACGACTGGGACGTTCGCACCATCGCCAGCGACCGTGGCGGCACAAGCAACCTCTACAGCGGCGACAACGCTTGGACCGACTCCAATGGCGCTCTGCATCTCCGCATCTACAAAAAAGGAGATCAGTGGTCGTGCGCGGAAGTCGTTCTGAATCGCAGCCTCGGATACGGCACCTATTCAATCGTTGTGCGGGATACTGCTCACCTGGAACCAGCTGCGGTTCTGAGCATGACCACGTTTGATGAATGGGCGGGCGAGCAACATTATCGTGAGATGGATGTGGAGATAGGCCGGTGGGGCGATGCTGACAATAAAAACAATGCTCAATATATTGTTGAGCCTTATTATCACCCCGGCAATGTAGCCGCATTCGCGGCTCCGTCGGGTACTCTTACTCACTCGATGGGTTGGGAATCAGGACGAGTTAGGTTCAAAACATTCCGCGGAGGGCCCGCGGGAGCTGGACAGCCGGTGGTGTATGAACACGAATTCACGTCGGGGGTGCCCACTGCTGGACAGGAAAGGATACATCTGTTCTTTTTTGTCGTCGGTAGCAGCAAGAATCCCATGCAGCACGACAGCGAGGTCGTGATTGATAAATTCGAGTACCTCCCGTAGCGGCCTCCTGGCACGGCGATGGTTACTCAGGGCGGCCATCGCCGCTGCCATGTTTGCGCGCGCCACAGGTTCGGCCTTTGGCCTCGATCCGAACCGGACAATTTCGGAATACGTACACGACTCGTGGGGATCCGAAAAAGGTTTTCCCAGCAGTTCCGTCAGCACAATCGCCCAAACCGCCGATGGCTATCTCTGGATCGGCACCGATAAAGGTCTTCTTCGCTTCGACGGAATGAATTTCCGGAAATTCGATCAAGCCATCCCCAGTTCGGTTCCCATTGGACCCGTGCAGAAACTGGAGGCTGATGCTCACGGAAATCTCTGGATTCTGTTGCCGAGCACGAAGCTTCTGCGCTACCACGATGGAAGCTTCGATTTTATTCAGGGCGATGCCGAGAACGGAATCACCGCCATGACTCGCAGCCCTGACGGAGATCTTCTGATTTCATCCCTCGCAATCGGCACTCTTCGCTACGACGGAGAGCGCTTTGTACGGTGGACGTCAGCCCAAGCACTAGGGACTGCAGGGAGCAACGCCGATCTCAACACGGGGGCTGCGTGGTCAACCGGTCTCAGGCCGCATCGACTCGCAACCCCGAACGCCTCGGTCATTTCCATGACGGCCACTAGCGATGGCAAAGTGTGGCTCGGCGCGGAGGACGGCGGCCTCTTCGATCAAAGCAACGAACAAACTCCGCATGCAGTCGGCGAACTTGTTAATACGAAGGTCTCCTCCCTTCTTCCCCTCGAGAATTCGGTACTGTGGATCGGAACCAGCCGAGGTGTCTTGCGCTGGAGTGGAATCAAACTCACTTCCGAGGGCATTCCCCCTTCTGTTCTACATGCCGAAGTCTTTTCCATGATTCGCGACCGTGACTCAAATATCTGGTTAGGGACGGCTCACGGGATCGTGCGCCTCACCGCTGCCGGCGTTTCTTCTATTCCAGAGAGTCCATTCAACGACCATCGAGTAACGGCGCTCTTCGAAGACCGCGAGGGGAACATGTGGATTGGAGGAGAGCAACGAATTGAGCGCCTCCGCGACAGTGTGTCCGTCACTTACTCACTTCCCGGCGCTCCTCCGGAAACACCCGGAGCTCTGCAGATCGATGGCGAAGGTTATACGTGGATCGCTCCGATTGCCGGCGGGCTGCGCTGGTTGAAGCAGCGGTCGAACGAGGAGTTTGACGAAAAAACGACCGGTTCGATCAATGCGGCCGGGTTAGCGCACGATGTCGTGTATTCGATTGCCGCAGATGGCGAGGACGATCTGTGGATCGGACGTCAACGCGGAGGTCTCACGCATCTTAGCCACATCCACAATTCAGTCATCGCCCGAACTTATACGCAAGCCGACGGCCTCGCCCAGAATAGCGTCTACGCTGTCCACAAAAGTCGCGACGGCGCAATTTGGGCCGGCACGCTGAGCGGCGGCCTCAGTGAATTTCGCGATGGCCGCTTCACGAATTTCACCGTTGTGGATGGACTGGCGTCGAACACAATATCTTCCATCGCCGAGCAGCCAGATGGGCGCGTATGGTTCGGAACTCCGGATGGCCTCAGCGAGCTCTCTCCAAGCGGCTGGCACACCTTTACAACCCGCGACGGTCTGCCCTCCCAGGATGTGCTTAGCGTTTCGGCGGGATCCAGCGGCGTGCTGTGGATCGGCACTTCTGATGGTCTGGCCTGGCTGTCGGACGGAAAGATATCTGTTCCGGGCGATCGTCCTGATTCCCTGAAAGAACCGATATTCGGCCTGGCAGAAGACAGGAAAGGCGATCTCTGGGTCACTACCGCAAATCATGTGCTTCTGATCAAGCGCAGCGGCTTTATGAGCAGAATGCTAAACGAGGCCAACGTTCGCGAATTTGGAGTGACGGACGGTCTGCTGGGAACCGAGGGCGTAAAAAGATTTTCGTCAGTTATCGCTGGCCCCGCGGGCCAAATCTGGCTTTCGACCAACCGCGGCGTCTCCGTAGCCAATTCTGCGCGTGGCACTTTCGACTCGCTGCCGGCGCTTCTTCACGTTGAAGGAGTCTCCGCCGACGGCATCGCCTTCGACACGCGCAAGCCGATTCGCATCCCTTCCTCGAAAGAGCGCACCACTTTTCGATTCGTTGGATTAAGTCTGACCAATCCTGATCGCGTCCGCTATCGTTACCGGCTCGACGGCTTTGATCACGCCTGGAGCGATGCCGTAACAAACGGCGAAGCGACCTACGGGAATTTGCCCCCAGGCTCCTATCGATTTCGCGTGATCGCGTGCAACAGCGACGGATTGTGGAACAGCGCAGAGGCCACAATCGGGTTTGAGATTGAGCCGGCGCTCTGGCAAACGTGGTGGTTCCGGCTAGCCTGCGTACTTTTTGCCGGATTGGCAATACTCATCGCGTATCGCCTGCGGTTGCGCCGGCTGACTCAACTGCTGAACGTTCGCTTCGAGGAGAGGCTCGCCGAACGAACCCGCATCGCCCAGGAATTGCACGATACCCTCCTGCAGAGTCTTCTCAGCGTGTCAATGCAAGTCCATGTTGCAGTCGACCAATTGCCAGAAGACTCGCCGGCGCAAAAAACCATGAGTCGAGTTCTGGAGCTCATGGGACCTGTCATCGAGGAAGGCCGCAATACGATTCGCGGATTGCGCTCCTCGATCGAAGACGCGGAAGATCTCACAAAGTCGCTCACACAAATTCCCCTGGAAGTCGGTCAGCAAGCTGCTGAATTTCGAGTCGTTGTCCTGGGCACTCCTTTGCCCTTGCGTCCAGCCGTTCGCGATGATGTCTACCGCATTGGCCGCGAGGCCCTGGTAAACGCGTTTCGCCACTCCGGTGCAGACGACATCGTTCTTGAGATTGAATACGCTCCTGACTATTTGTACCTCTCGGTTCAAGATAACGGTCGCGGAATCGACGCCAAAATCCTCGGTTCCGGCTATGACAGCCACGGCCTGGCGGTGATGCGAGAGCGAGCCAAACGGATCGCAGGCAGGCTGAGGGTACTAAGCCGCAATGGAGACGGAACCATAGTCGAGTTTCGCCTCACTGCAGACATTGCCTGGGGACCCAGACGCAAGCCTCCCGCCGTCTTCGGACTCGCAAGGTGGCCTTGGCGGAGCGAAGACCCGATCGAATCGGGATCACAAGAGCGAGTTGAAAAATGAGCACTCCAACGGAGATCCGCGTTCTGAGTGTTGACGATCATGCCGTGCTGCGGGAAGGCCTCGCGATGGTAATTCGAAGCCAGCCCGACATGTTATTAGCGGCACAGGCGTCCAACGGCCGCGAAGCCATCCTGTGGGTTCGCGAACATAAACCCGATGTGACTCTCATGGATCTGCGCCTTCCCGACATGAGCGGCATCGACGCCACCATCAGCATCCGTGCGGAATTTCCCGAGGCTCGCATTATTATTCTCACGACCTTCTCCGACGAGGCTGAAATTCAGCGAGCCTTCAAAGCGGGAGCTCGCGCTTATGTGCTGAAAAGTATGCCGCCGAAGTATCTGTTGGAGGTGATTCGCCAGGTGCATGCCGGCATCAAGGATATTTCGCCGGATACCGTTCCGCGCCCCGGAACTTCTGAGAAGCGATGAAGCTCGCCCGGGGTCAAACGATCTCGAAGCTCATCCCTGAAGCTGGAGAATTTTCTCGGGACGGTTCTCGCCTCGAACCTGCTAGCCTATTCCGCAAGTCCGACCGGTGTCAACACTTGGTCAGGTGACAGTATGCGACGTGACGCTATGCCGCCACACCAACCTCACTCGCATTCCAATTTCGTTGAAAAGCAAATCTGCCCCGCGACTTACAATACTCTCCGCTCCAATCGTGACAGCCCGCATTTGGCATCATCCGTGCTCTTGATGGAGCCGGAGGCTAACATGAATGGCAATTACGTTTTCCTGTGTGGAGTGATGTGGTGCAGGTACGGACAAAAAGACGCCGGCAGCGAACTCATGCGAGCCGCTCAGTCGGACGATCCAGACCTGAGCGCGCTTGCCCTGGCTATGCTGCGCAAGGGTTGCAGATCACTCCCACAGTCGAAGCGAGTGAACTAGGCGACTAAACGCCGGTTGGTGCCGAAGCGGAAATTCCCAAGTTGGAGAAATAGAAAAGCCCTATCCCGCCAAATATTATTGTTGGCGAAGACAGGACTTTTTCAGGAGATGAACTATGGACCACTGGGCGGAAAATGATCGAGCAGCTCGTCAACCGCCTTATCGAGTTTTTTCTCGTTCTTCTCCAAAGCAACAGATTTCGTGCGCAAGGCCGCGGCAGGTTCGCACTCGGCGGATTGCGCCTCAATGAGATGTCGCGCACGCCCCCAGGGATTACAACTACGGCAGAGTTCTCCTCCGCCTACCGTGAGCACTTCAGATCACGACCCGCAGCAGATTTTGCACGCGAACTAAGCCGCTGCCCGCAAGAATTAATCGGACATTCACGATTCGCCAAGTCCATGCTTTTCTGGTAATTACGATTCATCTTTCACATTCTTCTTTGACCTCTTGACTTCGGTAACTCGCTTACCCGCTAGCCAGCAACTAATCTTCCCATGACGGGTTTATGACCGTTACGTCATAGTCAAGAAGAAGTGATGTTATCTCTCGTCCAACTACGGCGTGGCATTTGCGCATGTTTCGCGCTGGCGACGTTCTCCGCCGTCCTGGCCAACGCCTCCGCCGTGTTGCTGCTGGAAGAACCTTACGGCAAGCTGGGGTTCTTCACCGCCACCGGACATGCTGCCATCTATTTATCTGGCGTATGCGCTGAGACGCCACTGAAGCTGCGCCGGTGCCAAGCCGGCGAATTGGGAGCCGTGATCAGCCGTTACGACGGTGTCGGCGGCTACGACTGGGTCGCAGTCCCGCTGATTCCATATCTCTATGCGGTCGAAAATCCCGCCGACGTTCCGCTGTTCGTGGATGGAAAAGTGGTCAGCTTTCTCCGTAATCAATACCGCCGTCAGCATCTGGAAATGGTCGCCCCCGATGCGGCCAACGGCGAAGTCCCGGGGGGCAACTGGTACGAACTCGTGGGCTCGGCCTACGACCGTACAGCCTACGCCTTCGAGATCGAAACTTCCGCGGAGCAAGATGCGGCTTTCATTGCGGCTTACAATGTCCGTCCCAATGTCTCGCACTTTCACACGGTGTCGCGCAATTGCGCGGACTTTGCCAAGGACGTGATCAATTTCTACTATCCGAAAGCGCTGCATCGCAGCGTGGTCGCAGACGTGGGCATCACTACGCCAAAACAGATGGCGAAAACTCTGGTGAAGTTCACTTCGCGCCATCCCGAACTCGAGTTCACCCGCTACGTAATTCCACAAATTCCGGGCAGCGGAGCGCGCAGCACCCCGGTGCATGGAGTGGTGGAATCGTTCCTGAAATCAAAGAAATACATCGTGCCCAGCGCGATCGTCAGTCCCGTGTTTGCGGGCTGCGTGTTAGCGGTGTACGAAGGCACGGGCACGGGCCGCTTCGATCCCTCGCGGCTGGAACTTGTCTACAATCCGCAACGTGGCCTTGAGCCGCGTCTGGACCAGGAAGATCGCCGCGCCTATCAGATCGAGTTGACTCATTTGGTCGCCGCGGATCTCGCACGGGTCACTCCCACCCGCGTCGAAAAAACTCTTTCTCGTACGCTGAATGCCGCGGCGCCCGGCGTTGATGCCGATGGAAGGCCGCTGCTTCGACTTACTGCGGAAAATGCAACCGCAAATTTCGGTATCGCTGAGGAAAATCTCCTTCGCGACGATTCACCTCCACAATTTATTCAGGAACTGCTAGAAGCTAGGCTGTATGAAGAACTACGTAAAGGAAATCCGGCGAAGATTTCTAAAAGCGACATTGAACGCGACTGGAACCTGCTGCAGAAATCTTTGAGGATGCCCGACGAGCAAGTGGCCACGGGCAACAGCAAGCCGCTTCCCTCAGGGACGAGGTCCAATTGGACCGGCGAGAATCGCCCGTAAAAAAGCCGAGGCTCATTTTGCAATGAGCCCCGGCAACTCAAACTACAAATAATCTTCGAGTCCTGACGACGCCTTTCCGCAGCCCTACTGATTCTGCGGAGGTTGCGGCTGATGCGGAATCGGCATGCCCGGTGCCGGCGGATATCCCGGCTGCACTCCCGGCTGTGCCCCACCCTGCTGTTGCTGTTGCATGAGCAGTTGTCGCTGCTGCATCTCCTGCAAGAGCTGCTGCGGCGTCTTCACGCCCGGCTGGTCGGCGGCCGGTTGCTCAGCTTCCGCCGAGTTCTGCTCGGCACTGTCATCCGGAGTGTCTTCCGCGGCCTCTGCTTCCGGAGCATCTGGCGCCGGCGGCTGCAGAGCCGGTGCCGCCGGGTTGCCAGGAGTATTTTCCGCCGCCTGCGCTGGCTGAGGGCTGGGATTATCCGGCCCGGTCTTGGCCACGAGCACAACTCGAGTGAGCGCATTCGCGTCTTCCGGCGAGCCCAGCAGAATGTAATTAAATCGCGAGCCGTTGAGCAACTCCGCCATCACTTCCCGCGCTGGAGCCGGTCCCAGCCGCGTGACCACGCGCTCGCTAGCCGTAGCAGGCACCTCTATATCCGCCGAAGTATGCTTGCGCACGCTACGCAAAATGTCGCCCAATGTAGAGTTAGGCGCAACAATGGTTAATAATCCGTCTTCATAAGTCACCTGCGGCGCCACGGCGGGAAGCGAATCCAGCGGAACCTGCGGCACCGGTCCTTGCGTTCCGGAAGGCAGCGGCGGAGGTGGAGGCGTTTCTTTCTTCTTGCTGTGCGTGCGATGCGTGGTCTGCGTATCCGCCAGCGCAATCATCGGCAAACACAACATGCCCGCTAACAACAATCCCCTAATTTTTAGTCGCCTGCTCATTACAACTCCTTCACTGCACGTTCGATTTTAGGGAGACGGTGTAGCTCTTTACTTGCAATTTTAGCACCGCTTCGCTTCTGGCCACTACCTTCAGTCCCAGTCGCAACTACTCTCTACCCTATAGAACGTATTGACTTTAGCTTCTTGCGACCCGAAGTTGAAGGTAGTCGCCACGTCCCGTGTGCAATTCCTTGCACTTCGGGTCATTCCCGTGGGCGTACAATTTCTCTGCTTGGAAGGTGCCTCATGAGAATTTCTTATTCGCGGTCTAATTTCCTCAGATCTTGTTTGTTAGCGCTGGCTGCCTTCCTATGGCTCGGGACGAGTGTCGCCGCCGAGAATTGCGTAACCTCCAATGACATGGATCCGGCCACTAACGACGCAATCCGCTCGTCCGGCCAACACTTCTTCGATTTGCTCGGCAAGGGCGACGCCAACTCGCTGCGCCAGTCCTCCATCCCCAGTCTCGCCGCGGATTTTTCGGCAATCGAAACCACAGTAAAAGATAATCAGCCAGCGCTAGCCGGCGCAAAAGCCACTCCACGCCCGGCGTTTCTCCTCGAAGCCACCGGCACTGCGCCTCTAGCCCGCGCTGAATTCTTCTGCGGCGTTTTCGGCAGCAGTGGACAAACCAAAGACAGCGCCATCTTCACCCTGGGCAGTCTTCCGCCGGGCAAATACGCAGTTGTCATTCTCGACGCAACCGGCGGCGCGAAAGGCGCCTTCACCGTCTCGCTGATCCTCCAGCAGATCGGCAGCGATTGGAAGCTCGGTGGTCTCTACATCAAATCCGCGCAAACCGCCGGACATGATCTCGACTGGTTTCTAGATCGCGCCCGCGACTACAAAGCCAAAGGCCAGGCGCACAACGCTTGGCTGTATTACCTGCAAGCGCGTTCGCTCGTCTCGCCGCTCCCGTTCATGAGCACAGCCATCACCGACAAGCTTTACGACGAATCTCAAAAAGCCCAACCCGCCGATCTGCCTGCTGACGGCAAGCCCATCGACCTTGTAGCAGGAACCACAACCTACAAACTCACCGACCTCTTCCCCGAAGTAGTCGGCGACGATCTCGATCTGATCGCGAAATATCAGGTCTCGAGCGTTGCGGATACCAATCAGACTTATGCAAGCAACGTAGCCGTAATGAAAGCTCTGGTGGCAAAGTATCCCGAACTGCGCTCAGCCTTTGCCGGAATTGTCGCACGGGCCGTCGATCCCAGCGGCCGCGACTACGGCACGCTGCTAGCCATGAAAGACATCAAGTAGGTCTTGCCATCGAGCGACCTTGCCACTGGGCAATTCGAAACTATTTATCGACATCACGGCGTCATCTCGAAGCCCGTTTTCACCATCGGGGCAAGAGATCTTCCTCGGCTGGGCCCCGTCCTCGGGTAGACTGACCGACCGGCTACCGCTTAATCCATCAATCACTCAATTTGCTTCTTCCAGCAGGCATTCCTTCGGATCTTTATCATCCCGCAAACCCAGAAACACCGGAGCCCGCAACTTGGGCCCACTCCCACCGCTGGCGCCCTCCGTCCATTCTGCATATTCGATCTCGGCCACAAGTTCAGGCTTAATCCAATAGACTTTGCGCAACGCCTCCACCTCGCCATAGAACGGCTTCTGTTTCGTCTCGCGCTCCTTCAGCATGCTCCAAATTTCAGCAAGCGATTTCTGATTGAATCCGCTTCCCGCTTGCCCAACATGAATCAATCTGCCCTGCTTGTCATAAAGTCCAAGCACGATCGAACCGAAGTGCGCGCGGCTGCCTTCCGGCTCCGTGTATCCGCCAATAACGCATTCCACGCGATGCCGGATTTTGATCTTCAACCAATCGCTGCTCCGCCGCTCCTGATAAGGACACTCCCGCCTCTTGGCCAGAATGCCCTCCAGCCCCTTTTGCTTGGCCACTTCGAACAGAGCCTTCCCCTCGCGCGCATAATGATCGGAAAAACGCAGAACATCGCCGCCGACAATCACGGACTCTAGCTTCTCCTTGCGCTTCTCGAGCGGAACCTTGCGCCAATCGTACCCGTCGAGATAAAGCAAATCGAACGCATAGTAAAGCACCGGCACATCGGCATTCACAGTCCCGCGTTTTCCGCCAGGACGAAAGCCGGTCCGCTGCTGCATGAGGCTGAAGGATGGCCGGCCCTGGTCATCCAGCGCAACCACCTCGCCATCCAGAATTGCGGTCTTCGCTTTGACGAACTGCGGCAGGTCCTTCAGTTCTGGATAACGATGCGTAAGCTCGTTCTGATTGCGCGAGACTAGCCGCACTTTTCCATTTTCAATGAAAGCGACGGCTCGATAACCATCCCACTTGATCTCGAAAAGCCAGTCATCCCCGTCAAAAGGTTTTTCAATCGCTGTGGCCAGCATCGGGTAAATCGCAGTAGGGATGGGGCGTTTGACGGGAGTCAATGAAACGGCCGGTGGATTCTTAACTGCAGCGGCCAGAGGGGACACCGAAGATTTCCTGGCTCGAGAAGCGCCTTCTGCAAGGCGACCAACTTCAGTTTCCGGCCTGACCCTGTGTTCCTTTGTGCCATCCGTGTTTAATTCTTTTGTTTTTTTTTAGCTGGCGGCCTCTTGCCGTTTTTCTTCTCGCCCAACTTCTTCTCTTCCGCCTTCTTCTGATCCAGTTTGGCCACTGCATCCGCAAGCCAAGCCGCTTTCAGTTTCCCGCGACCGCCAGCAGGCCGGCTTCGCCACTCCGCCGAACCTGCGTCTCCCGCAATCTCCGCCAGGCTACGCTTACTCAAAACCGACTCGTCATACTCATCAATGTCGTAGCCTTCCACGGCGTACTGATCATGCTTCTTAATCAGCAGCCACTCCGTTCCCTTGCTTCCCGGACGCCGCCCTTTCATTTTAACGAGCGCAAAATCGCCGTCCAGCTTCTTGCCCTTCAGGCGGAATTTCAAATCCCCCTTGGCCAGCATAGCCACAGCTTCCGCGTCCGTCCCCGGAACATACTTCCCTTCCACCGCCACTGGCGAAAGCGGCTGCCAGGTGCCCACATCCCAAACCATCACGGTTCCAGCGCCATAATTATTTTCCGGAATAATCCCCTCAAAATCGAAATATGAAACCGGATGATCCTCCACCTGCATGGCCAGGCGCTTGTCCGCGGGATCGAGCGACGGCCCCTTCGGCACCGCCCACGATTTCAGCACACCCTCCATCTCCAACCGAAAATCGTAGTGCAGCCGGGTAGCATCATGTTTCTGCACCACAAACCGGTGAGCAGACTTCTTCTCAACCTGCCCAGCAGGCTCCGGAGTCTCTTCAAACCGCCGCTTCCGTTTGTATTCTTCAAGAGCCATAGCGATCATCATTTAACCACAACTCATGGAGCGACCGACGCCTTCGTCCGTCAGCCAAGCGAAGCGGCCCAAGCGCTGTCGTCCTGAGCGGAGCAGCCGTCCGCGACAGCGGACCGCTGCGTAGTCGAAGGACCCCTATCGCCATCACAACCGCATCCTCCGGCGCGAATCCCCCCTGTGCGATAGAATCCTCCCGCGATGCAACGCGAATTCCCCGAAGTCCCCCTAATCGGCGTAGGCGCCGTCATCGTCGAAAACTCCCGCGTAGTCTTGGTCAAGCGCGCCCACCCGCCGCTGCAAGCCCAATGGTCCATCCCCGGGGGCGTGCTCGAAGTCGGCGAACTGGTGCGCGAAGCCGCCGCCCGCGAAGCCCGCGAAGAAACCGGACTCGTGGTCGAACCGTTAGAGCTGCTCGGCGTCTACGACCGCGTTCTGCGCAACCCCGAACAGCGCGTGCAATATCACTACGTTTTGATTGATTTTCTCTGCCGCAAGGTTGCGGGAGATCTAGCCGCCGCCAGCGATGCAGCGGAGGTACGCTGGTTCACACGAGAAGAATTGCCGGCGCTCAAGCTGGCAGAAGACACGATCGACGTAATCCAAAAAGCATTCGCAGCACTGGAGGACAGCCGGTAGAACCGCTCCGTGTCGCAGGGACTATCTTACTTAGCCGCCTGGGTGGCCGGCGCGGCTCCGGCCCGTGTGTAGCCTTCCGGCATCTCCAACAGAGCCGGATCCGGCTCTCCACGCGTGATATGCGTAACGGTTAGCGTTGTGATTCCAACGCGCGGATCGCTGTGTTTCATCGCTACATTAATCCGCAATTCATCGGAATACCAATACTCATCCGTGATCGTGATCTCCTTGCCGGTCCCATTGCCCTCGGCAGGAATGGTCTGGGTCTCGCGCACGCCGCGCGCGAGTACTCCCTCGATCTCTTTGCTGCCGAGATCTTCTTCTTTTGCGAATTCATTCTGGGGCAGACCGGCCGAAGGCGAGCCAAAACGCACAGTTGGCGGCACTGTTGAAGGCGGATGGTTCATGGTTTCGGTGTAGAAAGTTCGCGTGCGCGCATTCAGCTCCGTAGAAATGCGAGTTCGCGGGTCGTACAGATGGATGTGCAAGATTTCCGGCGTATCGCTACTGGTCGCGGGAATAAACACCCGCGATTCGTTGTGAATGCGCCCAATGCCGTCGCGCGCCATATTCCGGATGCTTTTCATGTTGAACACGGAACCGTCGGGACGGATTCCCGTGCGTTCGACGTCAACGACGGCTGTGAACGGCGCGTTGGGAACCGGCGTCAGAAAAATATGCGTCTGGGCTGAAGTACGTGGAACCGTGGAGAGGGTGAGAACAAGGAACCCGGAGAAAGCAGCCAAACAGAATCGCATATACGCGCTCCATCGACCGGATTAGCCGGTAGCATACCTCGACGCGAGGCCACTTCGCAAGCATTCAGTTGACTTCCACAGGCCCAACTTGCGCGACGGCCCAGCCGATTGGCCGGGAACACAACCCGGTCAATCGTTCCTGCGCCGTCGCATTGCGGGTTCCTTTCAAGGCTTGTTCCGTTTAAGAAGATCGCCGCAATCTACCTCCCGCCTCCCTGATTGCGGAACGGTTTGGCGAGGAACTCAACTGCGCCTGCCTTCATGGCCTGAACGCTCATCTCAATATCCCCGTAGCCGGTAATGAAGACAACGGGGATCAAAATATTGGCTTTAACCAGGTCACCCTGAAAGTCGAGCCCGCTCTTCCCCGGCAACCTGACGTCGAGGACCAGGCAACTCGGAACACTAGGCCGCTCGGCCTCCAGAAATTCTTGTGTTGAGCCGAATAGTTCAGCTTGCAAGTTTACTGATTCCAGGAGTTGCTTAATGGCGCGGCGGACCACGGCATCGTCATCCACAACGAAAACTAACTCCGCCGGTTCATCCTTGAGGATACTATCCGGGCGGCTAGGCTGTGGCGCACCGGGCGAAGTTCTAAGGCTTGAGGAATGGCGGCGAACCTGGGAATCGAATCGCGATTTTCTCGCCCGAGCGACCTTCCTGCATCTTCTGTCGATCGGCTTCCGGGACGGCAGTGTCAGACGCTGCGTCCCAGCTTCGGCTTTCATTGCTCGTCCTCTCCATAGGCATCGAGAGACCGCTCGACCTTCCCGACAAGGAAGACCCGCCTAAAAGAAGTGTATCTTCGGCTGTCGCGTCAGGCAGGATAAAAGTAAGAACAACCAGCCGCTCCGGTTCCATGCCCGACGAATCGCCAGTTTTCGCAAGGAACCGTCGCCCAAGAGAGCGCGGCGGAGAGATGTGAAAAGTAACAATACCAGTATACGCTCTTTCGAAGCAGCGCCGAACCTCTGAACTCCTACGCCTGCTGTTCTCGAGCCCGAGCCTGCGCATTAAAACCCGCGTTATGAAGGCCGAGGGCCCGGCTCTTCCACCTCCGCCCGCAGTTCAGCAATGCGTCGACTTCTCTCCCTGTAGCGCTCCAACTCGGTTCCCGGCAAATCGGCTAATCTGCCCAGTTGCAGGGCATCGAATTGTTCTTGATACAGAGCGCAGAGCTCGTTCGCGATCTGGGAAATGCTTCGCGGCATAGCGTTTACTACAGATTCATTCATTGGCTCCTGATTCCTGAAATGCGCCGGGGAATATCGCGCGCGGATTCATCGCCGTCCGATCTCGAACCCACATCGGACATGGAATACAAGTTATCGTCCTGGGCCATTCTCGCCTCCAGATCGGCGAGTAACTCATCGATTTCCATGAGTATCCGAATAAGCCTTCCAGGATCTCCTTCGGTTTGTGCTCGTCGCTTTAAGATCTGCCATCGGTTTGATATCAGTTCCACGTTCGCTCCCGTTTTCTAACCACAGGGTTAGGATTTGTCC
>Ga0208690_1000095_pt1 | contig 21575 bp, 11 predicted proteins | sample June2015DPH_16_1_2_FD_184712 | JGI IMG/M metagenome (GOLD analysis project Ga0208690, IMG submission 184712) | Peatland microbial communities from SPRUCE experiment site at the Marcell Experimental Forest, Minnesota, USA - June2015DPH_16_10... | ecosystem: Environmental > Terrestrial > Soil >...
AAAACCACGCAACTGACCCCTGCCTTGGCCAGGTAAGCGGCCATGGATGAACCGGCGGGGCCGCCGCCAATGATTGCGACATCGAAATCGGGCTTTGTAATAACCAACGCTTCCTCCTGAAAATTTTTTCGCGAAGAATAGGCGACCAGCACGGGACATTCGCGCCTGACTCGCCTTCTCTAACTACATGCTTGCTGCTTCCTTGAAAGCATCGACTGTCATATCGCCGAGCAACTTATGCCAGGGATGCTTCGCGTTCTGCTCGACCTCGGAAACCATCTTCTTCATCTTTTCCAGCACTGGCGGCGCAGCATCGTCGTAGACGTCACCCTGCAGGAGCTTCAAAACATCCAGACGGTAACGCGGATCGCCCACGAAATAGGTGAACAGCACGTTCAGCCGGTAATACACCGAAATGAACTCGTACCAGTTCTTGGTGCCGAGACGTAACTTCGTTTCGTAGTCTGAGAAACTCTCGCGAGAAAAATCGTTTTTCTCGAGCGAACGCAGCACATTGGTATGAGCGAATCGGGCGCTGTTCAGCGCGATGCTCACACCGGTCGAGAAAATGGGATCGACAAAACGTCCTGCATCTCCCACCAGCATGAAGCGATCGCCGCAGAGTTGCTTCATGGCGTAGCTGTAGTCGCCTTCGTCTTTGAAGGCGTGCATCTGGTCGGACTGTTTCAGTTTTTCACGCAGTAGCGGCCGCGTGCCGACGGCATTCCAGAAAAAATCTTCGCGTCCCTGCCGCGACTTGGCGAAATTTTTCTTTTGTGTAACCACGCCGATGCTGGTGACCGAGTCGCTGATAGGAATCTGCCAAATCCAGGTATTAGAAATGGGCAGGAAGTGAATGAAAATGAAGTCGAGCTGCGCGTCTTTCTTGGCGAAAGCCCGGCGATCATAGCCATCGAACCAGGTGTGAATAGCATACTGATCGAAAACCGGATCTTTAATTTTCAGCTTCATCTGGTTGCCGAGGAAAGTGTTGCGTCCGCTGCAGTCGATCACCATCCTGCAGCTCACGCCCATTTCCTTCGATCCCATGTTGAAGCGGACAATCGGCTCTTTCGGGCCGAAATCCACATCTTTAACCTTCACGCCTTCGTAAACAGCTGCGCCTAATTTGTTGGCATGCTGCAACAGCATGAGGTCGAACTTGCTGCGATCAACGTGGTAGGTGTATTCGCGGTCCACGCCTTCCTGCTGGCGCTCGTTGAAGCGAATCTCTACGTGGGATTCGGGGTTGATCTGATCCTCTTTGTCGCTCTGGCCACCCTTGAAGTTCATTTCATAAGCGCCCTGATCTTCAGCAGTCCAGGCTGCGCCGAACTTGTGCGGGAACTTGGCTTCTTCCATCTGCCCGATGAAATCCAGGTCGCGGAACACGCGCATGGCGGAAGGAACGAGCGACTCGCCCACGTGGGGGCGCGGAAACAACTCGCGCTCGAACACCACGCAGTTCACTCCGGCCTTGGCCAGATAGGCGCCCATGGAACCGCCCGCGGGGCCTCCACCAATAATGGCAACGTCAAAATCCGGCTTCGTAAGAACCAATGTAGCTGCTCCTTTGCATGAGAACTGAGTAGATTATGGGGTATTGCGAAAATTGGTCTTTAGGGGATGGACCACTGTACGCTGTGTTTGCTCACTATGACGGTTATTCGACCGCCCTGTCAAGAGACCTTTTACCCCATGGCTTACGATAGGTTTTGGTAACCAGAAGAGGTTACGAGAGTAATAGCCAGCGAAGCCGAGCTCGTTTAGAAAGGGTGACGCAACAGCTCGTGGAGGGGCAGACGCCTTCGTCCGCCCTGGCTAACGCGTTGTGAAAACAGGTCCAGAAAGATTTTCGGCGGCTAAACCGCGCAACTTCTGTGTCGAAGTTGGGTTAGGCAATGTAATCAATCGCTTGGGCGAGGTGCTCCCCCGATGTGGAACGTTAAGTTTGCTCGTTTGATGGGCTCGATAGTTACGGTTGCGACGGCTTGGGCTCTAACGGCTTGTGGTGGGGGCACTAGCTCCCAGACAAACAGTGTGAGTCCGCCGCCACCATCGGGGTCGCGGCATGTGCAGACTCTCATCTACTCCACAGGCTCACCGAACGGCGTTAGTATCGCGATTCCCGGGTCCTTTATCGCTAATGTATTGCCTAACATTTCGGGCGTAAGCGTCTCTTTGTCCTGGAGCGAAGTGGAGTCCAGCAATTCCGCGGGCACTGCCTCGGGCGGTTACGACTTCACGGCATTCGATAACGCCCTTGCGCCTTATGTTGCCTCGGGGAGGGCAGTCAATCTGATCGTGTGGCCGGCAACGGAAGGCGGAGACAACGAGCCTGGCAGTGGAGGATCGACTCCCGCTTATGTACTCAGCACGGCTTATGCGCAGAGTTTAAACACGACGCCACAGGATATGGCTGTATGCCCAAATTACCTCGGCGATTCCGGCAATCCTTATTATTCGCAGACATCGAACGGTAGTGGTGGGGGATACTGGAACATCTCGACATCGAGTGATCTCAGCGGCCTTCCTGTTTCCTACGAAGCACCTTTCATGACCGCGTACAAGGCCTTCATCACGCAAGTCATCCAGCACTACAATGGGAACACGACGACGCCTATCGGTTACATTCGCTTCGGCTTTTCTCAGGGCGGGGAAAACAGCCCGGAGTGCAACCAATATTGGCCGAACTATTCTGACCAAATGTATCTGCAGTACATCAAGACGATGACGGATTTCGTAAAATCCCAAAGCCCGACGATGACCATTCTGGAAGATCTCCACGCTATAGGTCAAAACACTAGCTCGAGCTATACGCAGTACCCCGATACAGAAGCCGCGGACGCGGTGGCTGACGATTTTGGTTTCGGGACAAACGGATTACAGCAGAGCGATACCACAGCGACCGCAGTGCCTTGTGACGCCGATTGGTGTGCCCTGTTCTCGCAGTATGCAAGTACCGAGTACAACGGCAAACCCATCACTCTATCGCTGCAGACGCTGCAGTGGAGCGACCCCACGGGAGCGCAGCAGACCGGATCGCTGACCGTGCTTCTTCCATTCGCCGCGACCCATGGCTGCAACAATCTGGAACTCTACCAGGCTGACGTGGCCCTTGCTTTTGATGCTGCCAATTACTGCTCGTACCCGCACAGCAACTGTACATCCGGCACGTCTGCCTACTCCAGCTCCGACAGCAGTGCCTACGAGACGGCCATTCAGAATTTCTTAGCGCCTTGATTGCGAGAATCGGGTATCTGCTTGATGTTGGCGGGTTTTGCACAGCCTCCTGTTTACACTCCTGATACCTTTATGGCACGGTTGGGCTATTTACCGTGCGCGTCTTTGGGTCTAAAGTCCATCTAACGATGTGCTCAGAGTGGGTGATTCCAGGGTTTGCCCGCCGCGCAGCACCGAGCAATCCTCCACTTCGTCATTCCGACCTTCTGCGCCGCTGACACCGGTGCCGGAGCGCTATTTAATCAAATAAGCAGACCAGGGAGAACACATAGATGGCTCAGACTGCCATTCCAATGCCGGAGAAATTGGAGAGGGTGAAAGTGCTTGCCGCGGAAAGTACGCGCATGAATAGTCAATTGCTCGCCGAGGCTTTGGCGCAGGATTCGCGACTGGAAGTTGCGGGGGTTGAACCGAATCAGGCACTCATCCTTGCAGCGGTGGCTCAACAGAAGCCGCATGTGGTGCTCATCAGTTCGACATTGGAGGATTCCGGGACGCAAGGTTTTGATTTGGCGCGGCAGATTTCCGCGAGTCATCCCGGCACGCGGCTCATTATCCTGATGGACAGTTTCAATCCGGCGAACGTGGTGCAGGCGTTTCGCTCCGGAGCGCACGGAGTTTTCTCGCGGACGGAGTCTTCGAAGAGTTTAGCCAAGTGCGTTCACAGCGTTCACCAGGGCCAAGTTTGGGCGAACAGCGCGGAGCTGCGTTGCGTGATCGACGCTTTGCGCGAATCGGAGCCGATGCGATTGGTGGATTCTGTCGGCGAAGCGATTCTTTCCAAGCGCGAACAGGATGTGGTGCGTTGCGTGGCCGAAGGCTTGTCCAATCGAGAAATTGCCAGCAGCCTTGGGCTTACAGAGCACACCGTCAAGAATTATCTATTCCGGATTTTCGACAAGCTAGGCGTCTCCAGCCGGGTGGAGGTCGTGCTTTACGTTTACCGTTTCCGCAAGGATTGGGTGGGAGCTTCCGCAAGCCATCACAACTCAGCCCCTGCGCTCGGGCCAAAACTTCTGACGCGAAATGCTAGTCGCATGCGTCCCGTTGTTCCGCCGGCGGTGGTCGCCGGAAGCTGAGATCTCTCGTCGCCCGTTCAGTTCCATCACAACCCGCTGCAATTACTGGAGTCCGAAATCGGTCGCGGCCATCTCAACGATGGCGCGGCCGATGACCAGCGACGCTGTGGCCGCCGGCGAGGGTACGTTGAGAACGTGCAGCATCCTGCGGGAAGGTACAAACGAGAAATCATCCACCAGCGCGCCTGCGCGGGTTAGCGCCTGAGCGCGAACGCCGGAGCCACCCGGAACCAGGTCAGCTGCCGTGACCTCAGGTACCAGTCGTTGCAGGGAGTGCACAAAAGTGGATTTCGAAAACGAGCGGTGAAATTCGTCAAGGCCGCTTCGCCAATTTCTTGCCGCCATTCGCCAGAAACCCGGAAAGGTCAGCGACGAAGATACATCGCGCAAGTTGAAGTCCATGCGATGGTACCCCTCGCGACGAAATGCGAGAACGGCGTTCGGACCGGCATCGACGCTTCCTCCAACCCGGCGCGTGAAATGAACGCCTAGGAATGGGAAACGCGGGTCGGGCACCGGATAGATCAGGGTTCGCACCAGAGATGCGCGCTCCGGAATCAGATTGTAGTATTCACCGCGGAAGGGAACGATGATCACCGTCGGGTCGTCTTCGGCCATGCGGCTGACGCGGTCGCTGAATAGCCCGGCGCAGTTGATCAACGATTTCGCGAAGAATGTCCCCCGATTGGTTTCGATCACAATTTCATTCGAAAGTCGTTGAAGGCCAATGACTGCGTGAGATGTGAGAATGGTTCCGCCTCGCGCGGCGATCAGTTCCGCGTACTTGCCGCATACGATCGAGTAATCGGTAATGCCGGTGGAAGGAACGACCAAGGCGCGAAGACCGCTGGCATGCGGCTCGATCTCCCGTAGTTCATCCGGCCCGATCGAGCGCAGGCCGACCAGACCGTTGGCCTCGCCTCGCCGACGCAGCTCTTCGAGACCGGAGCGCTCTTTCTCACGCGTGGCAACGATGACCTTTCCGCAAACCTGATGCGGAAGGCCTTGCTCGCGGCAAAACTCCACCATTGCCCTGGCCCCTGCCACGCACAACTTCGCCTTCAGAGATCCCGGTTTGTAATAGATGCCGGAGTGAATGACTCCGCTGTTATGCCCGCTCTGATGCTGCCCGACGCGATCTTCTTTCTCCAGAACAAACAATCGCAGACGCGGGAAACGCCGCGTGATTTCGAGCGCAACGGCTAGACCGACAATACCTCCGCCAACGACAGTAACATCGCAGCGAGAATCGCTCATCGCCACGATGATACGCGGGGGATGTCCGCTTGTGTGACGCGGCGGTCGCTAATTCACGATCAGCGACACGGTTGCGCCGCCGGGTTGAGCGATGCTTGCCGGCGAACCAGTCACTGTGATTGTGTAAGTGACAGGAGCGCCGGTTGAAGTAATAGAATTACTGCCGTTACTTCCGCCGCCACAGGACGACAGCCAGAACAAGAGCGTGAACATCACAACCAAAAGCGCTGGACGACCATGGTAGTGCGGAAATGATCGAAGACCCGGTTTTGCTGCGCTGATTGCCAACGCAGCAAACCAACCACACCACAGCGCATAAAGCCACGGGGTGGGTGCGCGCGGCCGTAGTTGACTGCTGGCTGCCTGTGTGCTGACTGTCATCACCGCCGACGCCGCACCGCTTGAAAGCGTCACTGGATTCGGCGCGATACTGCATGTCCCTGGCAGTTGAGGCGCCGAGCAATTCAAAGTGATCGGGTTGGTGTAGGACGCGCCGACCGGCTGGGCGCTCAAGTTGTAAGTAATCGACTGCCCAGCAGTGATGGTCTGGCTGGTTTGGGCAATGCTGATCGTGTAGTCTTGCGCGACGGCAAAAGGCAGGGAAATCGACTGGCTCGGCGTTCCGCTCATGTCCTGGACCTTGACGTTTACGCTGTAGTTCCCGACGGCGGCGCTGTTCGGAATGTTAACCACCAGGGTAAAGGCGATGGGTGTGCCGCTAATTGCGATTTGGCTCGGTGATCCACCCCCGGGCAGAATGAAGGCGCATTGTGCTCCGGCGAGGGATGGGGCACTACACGTTAAGGCCACGGTGCCGATGTAGTTCGGCGTGAGCAAAAGGGATGCCGTCAATTGCACTCCCGGATCCGCGGGGCCGCTGGGAAAAGCCTGCTTTACGGCCAGTTGCAGCGTGTTCGCAACTGTAAGGGAAGCCGTCGCCGAATGCGCCAGCGAACCCGAAGTCGCGTTCACAGAGATCGTGTTGTTGCCTTGCGGTGTTGAAGCCGTGGTGGCGACTGAGACCATGACGGTGGCCGCGCTGCTTCCGGGAGTAACCACGCTTGGGGTGACCGTACATGTCGACCCCGACGGCGCACCACTGCACGCGAGGCTTATTGGGTTTGAGAATGCTGCCGCCGGCGATACGTTGAAACTGTAGCTGACGGTTCCTCCCGCTCCCACGTTCTGGCTGGATGGAGCAATTGCACCCAGAACAAAGTCCTGCACTGCGAGCGAAATCGGAAATGAGTGTGTCGGCGCGCCGGTCTTGTCCTGGCTGTTGATGGTAATGGTGTAGACGCCTGCGGTTGCGTTTGAAGGAACAGTGATGTTTGCTGAAACCTGAATGCTCTGGACTCCGAGCGTGATTGGCCCCACCGGATTCAGCGCGCACTGCGCGCCCGGCAATGGCGAAGCGTTGCAACTGAGATCGATCTGTCCGGTGTAGCCATCTACTTCAGTGAACAGATAGTTTCCGCTAACTGAGCCGCCGGGAATTGTCGTGAGCGTGAATGGACCGGCGATGGCGTAGTCGACGAGGACGAAAGGAACTATCAAAGAGTTGGTGATCGATCCGGAGACGCCTTGTACGGTCACCTGGTATGTGCCCGCAGTCAGGCCACTCGAGTTGATGATCAGCGTAGCAGTCGACGGAAACGTTGTGATCGAGGTTGGCGAGATGCTGCAACGGATGTTCAAAGTCGCTTCGCAACTCAAACTCACTGTACTTGAAAAACCATCTTGTGATGAAACCGTAATCGGACCACTGGTTCCCGTGCTCCCGGCATTCACATTCGGAAACGAGGGGCAAGGTTGTGACGGTGGGCAAAAAACAAAAGTCGGATTCGTGGTTACGTTCATCGTGAACGATTGCGTTACGGGCGCTTGTTGTCCGCTGGCCGTGGCTTGAAGCGCCACGTTGTAAGGGCCGGTCGTCGTTGTGGCAGGAACGGTGACCGTAACCGACATGCTTACCGGCAAGACCGAAGTTGGAAAAATTGTGGCGCTGGGACTGAAAGTGCAGCTTGCGCCGGGAATGTTCGGCGTAAAACTGCACGCCAGAGTCACCATTTCATTGAACGTGCCTTCTGCAGTGACTTGAAAACTGACCGGAGGAGAAACTGCTCCGCGAGGCTCGGTGATCGAACTGGGAGACGGCGTCGAGAGAATGAGATTGACCACCTGCAAAGTGACCGGCGCGGTGTGCGTGGTTCCGTTCGGATCGGTGCCCAGGCCTTGGATGTTGAAGTTGTAGGTTCCAACTGCATTCTCGCTAACGGGCAGAGTAAACTGCGCTCCGTTCTGCGTCGGCGTGACCGTGGATGGGCTGGGCGTGCACGGAACCGGCGGACTCGATGTTCCAGCCGTGCAGCTCAGTTCGACTGGATCGCTGTATCCGTTGATCGAGGTCAGCGTCCCATTGAAGGTGCCATTCGCTCCCGGAAACACGGTCAAAGGTGTGTTCGATACTGCGATGGAGAAGTCGGGCATGGCCAGGAGATTGAACTGCCATACGCCGCGCCCGTATGTGGAGGCGCGCAACAATTTCTGTCCGCCGGAACTGAACAGAGCGAGGGCCGTAATGGCTACATCAGGCAGAAATCCGGTCGTACCTCCCTGCTGGTTCGGAATCTGTCCCACTTCTGTCCACGACGGCGATAACGTAGAACTTCCAAAAACGCCCACATCAGTTCCGACATAAACTTCGTGGGCGACGGGATCGACCAGAACCGCGTTGGTTGGAGAATCGGGAAGAGCGTTGACTCCAGTGCCTGTGAAGTCGGTCCAACTTGCACCGGCATTGGTAGTCTGCCAGACATGCCCCGGCCCACCGGTAAAGCCCATTACAGTCACGTAAGCGGTATTGCCAGTCGCGTCCGAAGTATCGATCGCGACGTCCGAAATTGGAAACTGGTTGGGATTGATATTGGTGCCTCCGGGACCGTTGAGCGTGACGTTTGAGAAGGTCGAGGTTGTTTCCGAAACCGCAGCAGCGTTCGTTGTCACCCAAACATTGCCGCCGACTGGCGTAGAGAGATTATTGGGACCTGGCCCGTCAGTAGTGGCATAAACAACTTCCGAGCCGGCGGAATTTGCCGGTCCTCCTGCAGCAAGGGAGCGAACCGTATTCACTTCTGTTCCCGAGCAGGTACCTATGCCCAGAGTGTCGAAATTCAAGCTAAGCGCAGTGAAGTTGCCGCCAAGCCGCGGACCGCTCCACACGCGGCAGGTGCCGACGAGCATGGACGTTGTCGATTGCGGATCGAGAATGTAGGGGAAATAAAACGCGCCGTCGTCACCACCGAGACTGCTGCTGCTGACCACCACGCTGAACAGGCTGTTGTTGCAATTTACTCCGGACGAACATTCTTGAATACCCAGAGTTCCCGAACCCGTATCCGGTTGCGAGGCGAACCAGTTTCCTGAGTTGGGATCGATGGCGTTGTACCCGCCGTCGCCGCCTAGCACGTTTCCCCAACTCGTGCTGGTCGTGGCGGTGGCCGTCGCGGGCGAACCATTGTCCTGCGTGCCGCCTAGCAGAGTATTTGCGTTGGTGGGATGTTCCGAGAAGCTGACGAATTGCGTCATCGAACCCAAGTTCTGATTGAGATCGTCGAATTGGTTTGTTCCCGTACAAGAACCCGTCAAGAGACCCGTGAACCCATTCAGAGCGCGGTAAATTCCACCGTCGTTGGCGAAATACATCAGATTGGCGCCGGTGGAAGGGATCGTGAATGCCAGCGCGTGCTCGTCGGGATGTACATGCGCCGGCGCGCCGAACGGGTCGCATCCATAAACGTGGGTGAGATTTATAAACGCCGTTGTGGCGCATGTGGGGTTACTGGAGGTAATCGAACACTTATAGAGGTTGATCGCACCGGCATAGAGGTCAGTAGGATTTCCCGCGCACGTCTCAGCGCCATTCGGGCAATTCGGGACAGCCAACAAATCCAAGTTATAGAACCCTTGGTCCACGCCGCAGCCATTGAAATCGCCGCAATTGCTGATACCGCTGTCGTTGATCTGGGTCCATGAAACTCCACCGTTCAAGCTCTGCCAGATGCCTTCGTCTACCGTGTCCCCGCTGGAATTCAAAGCAACAAACCACACGTACATTTCATTGCGGCCCGGCACGACGGTGATCTCGCCGCGATAAATCGGGCAGTTCGTGCTGTAGCTCGTGGGGCACGCGGTTGTGCTTAACTGTCCAGGTTGACCCGGCTGGTTGGCGAGACGTGTCCAAGTCAAACCGTCGGGGGATGAGAAGAATCCCTGATAACGCACCGCTGCGAAAAACAACCCCGCAGCCGCGTTGTAGACCACCGATGTAGCCGATGTTGTGGCGCTCGCCCCGCCGGGCACGAGAGCATCGTAAGTCCACGACTGCCCCGAATCCGTTGAGGTGTACAGACCGCGATAGGTATTGCTAGTTAACGCTCCATCGACTATGCCCTCAGCGGCCGCTGCCATGGCCACAACCACGGCGCTGGTGTTGGCGGTGCTGAACGCCATGCGCGTAGCGCCTAAGCCACTGAATGATATGCTGCCGCTGTTCGCAGTAGAGATCAGCGTCCACGTGTTACCAGCATCGGCGGAAAGCAGAATGCCTAAGCCGAAATACGAGTCCGCGGAATTGTCGGCCTCTCCTGTACCCACGAGAATTACACTTTGGCTGGGATTGGAATTCCCCGGCTGGATTGCGATGGAACCGATCGACAGCGTGGCTTGATCATCAGTGACCGGTGTCCAGGTCACGCTGTTGGCGACGCTGGTGGCGGCATTGGTCGACTTCCACACTCCGCCTTGTGCCCCGCCAATGTAAACCGTGTTTCCGGTTGAATCCGCGGGGTCGATCGCGACCGCAGTTGCCCGGCCCGAAACCTGGTTGTAGTTCTGTAGCCCGGAACCGCTCGCGTCCGAAGCGAGTGGAACCGGACCCAGCGGTGTCCAACCCCCCGTAGAGGATAAGGGTCGTTGGTTTGACGGCAGGTTCCCTGCTCGAGCCGTCCGCGCTCTTCGTGCTTGCATCTTGACTTCGTAGGCGCGCCGCCTCAACTCGGCGGCGGATTTTCCCGGAACTGTGCGCCCACGCAGGAACCATTCGCTTCTCTGCTTCACATGATCGGCGTCAGCATCGCTGTCGGCGATGGGTGCCGTGGGCGCGGTTTTCTTGGCGCCCTGAGCCAATGCGGGAGCGAGACAAGAAAACAGCACAACAGCAAGCAGGGAAGCGCGAAGTAAATAGTGACGCCTGGGAAGCAACATAAATGCTCGACAACGAGGCCAGTATCAGAGCGCGAACAGAGCGGGTCAACGCGAAAACCAAATAAAATCTCGTGAAAGCCGTTTCGGGAAGCTATTCTGGGAATACAAAGAAGAGTTGTCGTGAATACCTGTACAATTGCCACGAATTCTGCTAACGCCTGCACACTTCAGCGGAGCTTTGCATGACGAAACGTCTTTCGGCAATTGGTCTGGTTTTCGTTCTGTTGTGTTCGTTGCAGGTTTCAATTCCACTTTGCCAAGCTGCGGATCGCGAGATCAATGTCGCGGCGGCGGCAGATTTGAGCGCAGCTTTGCAAGAGGTCGCCGCGAACTATGAAAAGCAGAGCGCGGTCAAGGTAAAACTTTCCTTCGGCGCATCTGGAGCGCTGACCCAGCAGATTCAGAACGGCGCTCCGTTCGACGTCTTTTTCTCGGCCGATATGGACTATCCGAGGCAACTCATCGCTGCGGGTCAGGCCGAGAGCCAATCGTTATGTCGTTATGCCGTGGGGCGACTGGTGTTGTGGGTTCCGAAGGATTCGACGCTCGATGTTGAACATAAGGGGATCGAAGTATTGTTGGATCCGTCGGTAAAGAAAATTGCGATCGGGAATCCTCAGCATGCTCCTTACGGGCGGGCCGCGGCTGCTGCTCTTAAGCACTATGGGTTGAGCGAGAAGGTCAGCGATAAGTTAGTGCTGGGGGAGAATATCGCGCAGGCGGCGCAGTTTGTAGAGTCTGGAAATGCGCAAGTTGGCTTCGTCGCGTTAGCTCATGCGACTGCGCCTTCCATGCAGGGTAAAGGGAAGTATTGGGTCGTTCCCGCAGACGCATATCCGCCGCTGGATCAGGGCGTGGTCATTATTTCGGCTGCGCCCCATAAGCAAGATGCGGCGGCATTCTTAGAGTACGTAAAGACTGGGGATTTCGCCGCTGTGCTAAAGCGCTACGGTTTCAGCTTGCCTGAGCAGAAGTAGGCAGTGGCAGTCTGCCGAGGGGAAGATTCACAGAAGAATGTTCATCGATTGGCAAGCATTCCGGCTCACCATAGAACTTGCTCTGATCGTTTCCGCAATTCTGCTAGTCACCGGTGTGCCGCTTGCGTACTGGATCGCCTTCTCACGCTGGCGGTGGAAGTTTCTCGTCGAAGCGCTAGTCGCATTGCCGATTGTTCTACCGCCGACGGTGCTTGGATTTTACGTACTCGTAGCCCTCGGCTCCCGCAGTCCTCTGGGGCGCTGGTGGCAATCTTTAACTGGGCACATGCTGGCTTTTACGTTTAGCGGACTGGTCCTCGGTTCCATCCTTTATAGTTTGCCATTTGCGGTGCAACCGTTCGCGGCTTCATTTTCATCTGTCGACCGCAAATTGCTTTCGGCATCTGCGACCTTGGGTGCTTCCCCGGCGCGCACATTTTTTCGAGTCACCGTTCCGCTTTCGATGCCGGGGCTGATCACAGGTGTCGTTCTAACCTTCGCACATACCATGGGCGAGTTCGGCGTAGTGCTGATGGTGGGTGGAAATATTCCGGGCGTCACGCGTACCGTATCCATCTCGATTTACGATCAAGTACAGGTTTCAGACTACGCTTCCGCCAACGGCATGGCGTTGCTTCTGCTTGCTTTCTGCTTCGCTACGTTGGCTATTGTTTATGGCCTGAACCGCAGAACGCACGGTCAGAAACTTTGGAGCGTAGGGCCGCTCAAGTAAGCTAGCTCGATGCCTTCGGCTGAAAGTTCAAAGTCGGCGAATGCGATTCTAAGCGCAGAAATCCGCAAAAGCTTTCCCGCCGCCGAGCGCAAGTTTTCTCTTGATGTCAAATTCGAAGCTCCGCCGGGGTTTACCATCCTGTTCGGTCCCTCGGGTGCGGGAAAGAGTACCTTGCTCGATTGCATTCCCGGACTCACCACTCCGGATGCGGGCCGCATAGTAACAGCCGAGCGGGTGCTCTTCGATTCGAACGCCTCGGTCGATATCCCTGTCGCCAAGCGCGGGGTCGGCTACGTCTTGCAGGATCTCGCATTGTTTCCCCATCTGACAGTGGAACAGAATGTCGAATTCGGACTCGCCTCTCTGCCGCGGACAGAACGTCAACAGCGAGCTGATGCTATGCTGCGCGATTTTCGTGTCGACCATCTGAAAAGGCAGCGTCCTTCGGAGATTTCCGGCGGTGAGCGTCAGCGAGTCGCGCTGGCGCGCGCGTTGGTGACCGATCCCCGTACCCTGCTTCTTGACGAGCCTCTTGCTGCGCTCGATGCCGCGACGAAATCAAAGATAGTCGCCGACCTTCGCCGATGGAACGAGAAGCACGGTGTTCCCATTCTGTACGTAACCCACAACCGCGAAGAAGTGATGGCGCTGGGCGAACGCGTGCTCGTAATGGATCAGGGACGCATCATCGCCCAGGGCACGCCACATGACGTGTTGCACGCTCCACTGCGAGAAACAGTGGCGCAGTTAGCCGGCTTTGAAAACATTTTCGACGCGAAAGTCGAGTCGGTCCACGAAGATCGCGGCACCATGGTTTGCCGCCTGCTGAATGGCGAGGACAGTTCGGACGTTGTTCTGGAGACGCCGGTTGTTCGTGCCGAAGCCGGCTCACGCCTGCGCATCGGAATTCGTGCCGGCGACATTCTTCTGGCAATTTCCAGGCCTGCCGGCCTTAGCGCGCGCAACGTGATTACTGGAAGTATTTTTTCCTTGCAAAGGCGCGACATGATCGTTTCCGCTCGCGTGAATTGCGGTGTGGAGATGGAAGTGTTTCTGACTCTCGCCGCTCGTGACTCTCTGGAACTCGCAGATGGGCGTGAGGTTTGGCTCGTGATCAAGACCCACTCGTGTCATTTGATGCAGAAGTGAGCGTCCGAACGAATGGGTTGAATTCTTACAGTTGCGTTTCACTTCTCATTGCACTTCACTTCAGCCTTCTCAATTCTGCATTCTCAATCTCGCTGTGCCCGATTTCAATCACCGCAATCCATTGTCCGCGTCGTTGTTCGGAAAATACGGTGTGGCCGCCAAGAATCTGGGCAGCGGCGGCAGGCGGGACGTCGCGGTGAAAACCAAAGAATCGGCTTTTCAATTGCGTCCAGCTTCGCCAATGGTCCCATACCCCTGGGCGAGATTCATACTTGGTCGAGAAAACGAGAGCCACGTCATAACTCGAACGAACATCGGCGGCAGAAAGCACCTCGTCCACAGAAAAATTTTCGATGCGAACTACGCGCATGGGCCGCGTGAGATAGCCGAGCCAGGGACGCGTCAGTTCGTCCGAGGCCGGCCAGGCGGTCAGAACTCGCGCCATCGGGTAGCGGGCTTCGAGCAGTTGTTCGGCGTTCTGGTGCATCACGATGTAGTCACGATAAGCGAGATTATCTTCGGGCGAGAAACCGTAGGGAGGATTCCAAAACCAGCCCGCCACAAACGTCAGCGCCACGAATGCGATGACAATCTGCCACAGACGAACTCTGCGCCACAACGTCGACACGGAAAGAATGATGACGAGGGGAACGGCCGGCAGCATATAGCGGGCCAGCACGGCGCCGCCGATCAATGCCATTGCGACTACATAAGCGAGGACGACGACGTAGAAATCCATTTGCACGGGAAAGCTGATCCGCGGCCGGTCTCTGGCGGGATCGTGCTGCGGCGGGAGCATCCAAATCGCTAAAGCCATTGCGAGCGTCAACACCCACAGGTGAAGATATCCCGCCATTTGCCACAGCCGCATAACCAGCGCAAGTAGGAAGCGAGTTGGGTTCAGAGTTGCCGCTACGTTGTAGCGAAAGAATTCGGGATTGCCGAAGATGTAGCCGGTTCGCGCGTAGTGATAGCTGTACCAGAAAACAAGCGGCAAGGCGGGTAGAAGTAATGGCCATAGGCGTGTCGAGATGGTTCCCGTTCTTTGCTTTTCCGACCACAGCTGTGCTCCGAGATCTCCGTAGGCAAAGAGCCCGATAGGCTCCCATCCCGCCAACGCGAGGGGCGCAAGGATTGCGGTTTCCTTCGCCAGCGCCGCCAGCGTGAACCATAAGAAGGTAGTGACAGGCTTTCCTTCCAAGTGGGCAGACAAACCCCAGAAAATAAAGCCGGCTGCTGCGAGGTCCACTTGGGCCAGGGAACTTTGCGCGAAGAATACGGGATACAGCGCCGTGCATAACGTAGCTGCAATCGCGACGCTCGTATTTGCGACCGTTTCCGCCAGCCGAAAAACGCCGAGAAGCGAGAACGAGGCGAGGACGAGCATGGCTGTGCGCGTCACCGCGGGTGCGAATCCAATGATCTTCCACCACAGCGCGAGCCAAGCCATCACCAGCGGGGGGTGCGCATTCGATACCGTCGAATGCGGGATGAGACTTCCCGTCAGCAGAATATCGCGCGCCGCTGGCACGTAGTAGCCGGCTTCGTCCCAGAAGTAGGGCAGGTGCAGCAGGGGCGCGTGCAGCAGAAAGACGGCGAGAAAGATCAGGACGAAGAGAACGGGGGTGGAGCGCGGAATTGATGGCGGAGGAGTGGCGTGCATTAGAGGGCAATTCTAACGCCGCCCGCCCTGTCGAAGGAGTAGCCAGGAGTAAAGATCGCCCCAAATCCAGATCCAGAAAAAATCAGATCAAAATAGTAAAATTCCTTCTGCAACGCCTTACTTTGATTCCTCACCGTAGCGTGGGGTTTATGGCGATAACAATACAGCGCACCCGTAGCAGGGCAGGGAAGTTCAGAACGTTCGTCGACTTATGGACGAGAGCGCCTTTGCCAAGGTGAGGACCGTGTGCTACCTTATTTGCGCTCCATTAGCAAACGTCAGGAGTTGACCTATGTTTCTCAAACTCTTGAGCCTGATTCGCGAACATCCCAGCGACACTCTCGCGATTTTGGTCGGACTTGGCATTCTCACACTTGCCTTCGTAGACCCTCATTGGTGGGGTGACTTTAGTCTCGGAATCCTTTTCGGTGTCGGGAGTACGGCATTGGTGGCCTACGCCGTTCTCTATTTCATCGATAAGGTAACCTCCTGGGATGTGGGGGACGCTGTCGCATGGGTGCTGGTATCAGTCCCGGTCCTCGCCGCCTTGCTCGTCCGCAAATACTGGAGCATACGTAGCATTCCTTCCCGCCCTTGGGTTGTCAACCTTCCCCCCCTCCCTTCGCCCCAATCTCTCCTGCTGATCATCGCTGGCCTCGGTTTGTTCATCTTGATGGCCGCCCTGATCGCATCGCTACATAGGGGTGAAAGCGTATCCGTCGACAGCCACTGGGGTGGTCTTGGTGGTGGCATTGCGGGTTGGAGGTTATCCGCACCCTTGGTGTATCTGTTGGGCATCGCTTTTGTTCTCGCCGTTTCTTCGGCCGTAGCCTGGCGTGTATTCCCTGCGCCAGCGGTCGCATCTCCACCAAGCCAGCAGCAGACTTCGCCTCCTGTGAACTCATCGCCAGTATCCGGCGTGCAACACTGATGAAGAACCCGTGACGCCATACATATGCCGCTTCGTGTCGTACCTCAAGTAGAACCGTTTACCGAAGCTTCGAAAGACAAGCCTCCCGTTCTCGCTAAATCCGCCGAATATCGTCGCTTGTACCGCGACCTGGAGCGGTATACAACGGGCCAAATCTCCGGGAGATCGTATCTAATCGCCGGACATCGTGGATCGGGCAAGACAATGCTGGTTCACAAGGCCATCGAAGACGTTCTGCGCGATTCCCAAGGCCGGGATCACCGTCCGGTTTTCGTGCGTTTGCATGGCCCCGATCTGCTGCCCCGTGAACGCGAAAAGGCGGATTCGACAGAGAATGGCGGAAAGAAATCGCCTACCGCCGCTTCGCCCCATAACCAGATCGCGATAGCCTTCTCTGGTGATTCTCCTGCCTCGATCAATACTTCCCTGTCATCGCCAGATGCGCAGAAGGCGGATGAAGATCTAATCAACGTTCTCACTCAGATGGTTAAGTGTTTGTTCCGCGATGTTACCAACGAATTCCGGAAACGTATCCGCGACAAAATTGCTGCCCTGCCTCCCGGTTACAGGCGGCAGGAGTTGTTCGAGGTGGCCGCTCAATTTGAGTTGGAGATGGCGGACTGTCCCACGGCAGCGCGACTGCGCAGCTTCTGGTACCAGCTAGGGGCTCTCGAATGGGGAGTGCTGTTCGACCGCCACATCACCCCAATCAAGTTTGGTCCCTTTTTTTCCGGGCCGGCGCAATATGAGCAATATCTTGCCGAGCGGAACGCGCCTGCCACTGACGAAGGTATGCAGGAGATACTGGTCCTTTCTTTCCTAAGTCAGGCGTTCCAAGTCATTGCCGGCAAAATCGAGGAAAAGCAAAGGCAGACGGAAGCAGGTAAGAGCGCGGAGTCCTCCTCGCTGAGTACCGCCTACGCGCTCAAGAATCTCCTCGCCCCCGTGGCGGGCTTGCTGACTGGCGGAGCTGTCGGAGCGGAGGTAGCACGGAGGGACGGCCCAGCCGTGGCAGTGTTGCTGGGCTTGCTTACGGGTGCCGTAGTTTCCTTTAGCTTTTCTTACTCCAGTTCGCGCTCTCGCAGCAAAGAAATAAGCCAGGAAAGCATATTTATCAGAGATCGCTCGGTGCCGTCCTTGTCCAGCGTTTTGCCCATGCTGATTTCGCGCCTCCGGGAGATTGGTCTCGCCCCCATCTTCGTCATTGACGAACTGGACAAAGTTCAAGACCTCCAGACGAAGATGCAGAAACTTGTCCAGCATCTGAAGTTTCTAGTTACCGAAAACTCGTTCTCCTGCTTCCTGACCGACCGCCGGTACCTGAGCCGTTTGAATCAGCAGGAGAATGAGGTGGCATACGCCCCTGAATACACTTACTTCTCCGATCGTCTGCTGATCCTCTACGAGCCCAGGGAACTTCGACAATTTGTGATGGACAGTTTCGAGACCCTACAGCCGCCGCAAAGTCAGAAACCGGAGCAGGCAAAACCCCAGCAAGACAAAGACAGGGAGGATTCGGAGAAGATCGCATACGTGATACTTCATCGCGCGCAATTGCATCCCGTGGACATTCGACGGCAGATCGACCGCCTTACTGCGAAAGAATCCTTTTCCATCGCGGACTTTCCCTCGCCTAGCTACCGTTTTGAAATTCTGACCCAGGTGGCCATCGAATGGCTTTTGAACGGGGAAGATGTTCAAACTCAGATCGCCGGCAGCCCGGACAGCCGCCAAATTGTTTATGATGCTCTATATTACGTTTCCCGCTTGTGGGAAGACGCCAGCAGCGCTGAAATTCGCAGAGTTCCCGGATTCCACGATTTCGCCGAGAACCCGAACGAGAAAAAACCCGGCCTTGTCCTCGAGGAAGCCGTATTTTCCAAATACATCCAGTCACGAGTGGCTGCGGAGGAGGAGGAATCCGGAAATCTTCAGGGGCCGGCGGCTCTGCCTCTGTCACCCCCCCCTACCCTCCAGCCACGAGTGGCAGCGGGGAAGGAAGGATTCGGAAAAATTCACGAATCTCCGGCCTCGCCTCCGCCAAACCCGTCGCCACCACTCAAGACACTCAGCGGTACCGATTTTGACCTTCTGTTCCTGAAGGTTCGTGAACTCCTCAGTCTGCTCTGCAACCCCTCGGACTTCTACAAGACTATTAACGAGTCGAAACGCACCGACAAGCCGCCAATTTATATTCTTAACGAAATTCCCAAGGACAGCCTTCTAGAGCGGCTCGGAGGCACCTCCAATTATGTCTGGCTTTACGACGTGAGTGGGCGTTATCTGCAAACGCGAGAAGTCAACACCGTCATAGCGGACGTGAAGGCTGCGATATCTCGTATCAAGGATCTCGCCAGCCAGGTCGATCAACTCCTCCAAGATTTTGGGGGTTTGCAGCGCATTGCCGATCACAAGATAATCCCCCGCACACCAGAATGGGTGGTAGTGAAACCCGCCATCGAGAGACTCAACTCTCTCATCTCTAACCCCGACCCGCAGCCGTATGGCAAAATGGTCACAGATCGCGACTGTGTGGTCGAATTTGCCAGCACTCTACCCAAGTTTGAAGCCAACGTAAAAGCGGCCCTTATCTGCGCTGGCATCTTCGCTCCCGAAATCGGGCCCGCCGGCGATTCGGAGGCCGCCCAAGTCACCAGGTTCTGCGAAGCTCTCACCAGGATCTCCGAATTGCTGCAGCTCTCCACCTCGCGCGAGGATGACTTGCGGAAGCTGAATTCAGTCATCAGCTCACGCCACATAAATTGTCCTGTGAAATCTGGGTCCGACTGGTCATCCATCGTTAGTTTTGTTCGCGACTCGATGAAGAAGACCGAACGCATCGACCCCGATCCCATCGTCCAATCCGCATGGAATATCTGCAAGTCACGCTTCACTCAACGTTTTCACGAGGGCGCGGCTCAGTTCGATCCTCAGTTCGAGGACATTTTTACCTCTATCCGCGCCGTTGGTCCCGGTCGCGCACTGCCCTTTGATCTTTCCACCGTAGCCGCGAAAAATTGGACAACTTTGCTTCTGCGTTCATTCTTGCCCGATGCTCTTATCAACGTACCCGAATGGCTTCGCGTTGCCGCCGCCCTGGAACTCGAATTCATCGACCTGGCGGAGAAACTCGCCCATACGCTCCCCAACGACGGACAACTGCAGCAATGGGTGAACGATTCCCGGTTGCGCGTTCCCGCGCAACTTGCCGCGCGACGCAACATACTCATCTTGGCCGCTGAAAAGACCTCGATGGCCGAAAACTGGTTGCCCTCGACGCGCTGTGGCGCACTGGTATCGACTGTTGCCGATTTCGGTCGCTTGCTCGATTGTTTGAAGAAGCACGATATATTGAAAGCCACGGACTTCCCGATTGGTGCGGTTCGCATCGAACTCACCGGTGATCGCGGTTCCTTGGGAATGCTTGCGACCATGAAGCCTGCGGCCGCGCTGGCTGCAATGTCTGCCGGCAGAACGGCAACCAAAGCCGCGCAAACGATCACCAAAGACGTCGAAGCATTCTTGAACCTCGAAGACATCGGGTATTTCAGCGGGGAAACGCCGCTCATAACCTCGCCTACTCCACCATCAACTCTAGTCGCGACAGTTGTCGCACCGAAGGGCGTGGACGATCTGGCCGACCGCTCACCTTCACCAAGAACGCCTCCCCAATAGCCGCTGTTAACCGGCGAATGCACCGTACCGGCAGGAACCGGAGTAGCCCAATAGCGGAGGTCTCCGCGCAAACACATCGAGCCGCCCGCAGGCGGCCCAATTGGTGTAGGCGGCTAAAAGCTGAATAGCTGAACGTCAGTCTCCCGCTACCGGCTCTGCAACTTCCGGCTTTGAAGCTGGAGCGATACCGCCATTCGGTTTCGCCAGCGCCCCTAGCGGAATGAATCCATCCTGCGATTGCACCGGCTTTTCCTGCAACACAACCTCGCGATACAGCGAAGCCATGCGCGCGTTGTAAGCCTCGTCATTCTTCTGCGGCCCGCGATGTCCCGTCACAGGCGTCGCCGAATGGTCGACCGACAAAGCAGCTTTCGCATCCCGCGCCCGCTTCTTCTCCTCGCGTGCGTTCTTCGCGATGCCCAGCTTGTCGAGATCGTGCTGCAGTTCGTTCGTAACAATCTCCTCGCGCAGCCTCAGATAGTCGACGTGCTCCTCTTCCATCTTCACCTTCTTGCCGCCCGCGAAGATCTCATGCCGCCCATGCTCCTCATACCACTTAGTAAGCGTAGCCGTCATGTGCATCTTCTCGATAATGTTTCGCCACCCCACGCCCGTGTTGTACGCGCAGAACGAAATCTCGCCCTCCTGCGTAGCGTAAGGAATGATGCACTGCTCCGTACGCCGGAAATCGTAGTTGAACAAGTCCTGGAACCACATGCCCGCGATAAACAGGAAATTCCACCGGTCGTTGGTCCGCCGCTTCATCACGTCGTCGACAGTGCGGTCTGGGCCAACCTTGCCGTAGTTCGTTCCCGTCACGTTGTAGTTTTTGTCGAACTTCCTCAACAGGTCGATCAGCTTGAAATGCGTAGGCGACTGGAACGGATCGTAGTTCTTCATCAAGCACAGAGCCATTCCAAAAGCAGTCCAGAACTTCGACCGCGCCGCATCATTCACCTTGGCAATGTCCTTTGCCAGTTGATCCCCATGCAGGAATGCAGTAACCGGCACCGCTTCCTTAGTTTCTTTATCAATCATCACAGCCATCCCAGTCCCGCAATTGGGATGACAACCGCAACTTAGTTGGCCCCAGTCGTTTTTTACGTCGTTGGCGTGCATTAAGTCTGCCCAATCGGAAAATGTTCCCATGAAAGAAATTGGGAACCAGTCGCGGCTTGGCTCGCCTAATCCAGTTTGATTTTTTACATCGTGGGCTAGGTGAGAGAGTGTGTAGCGCTGGGCTTGGCGTCGGTCGTCGGTTACGGCTTCGTCGCGGCCGGTGAAGCTTACTGGTTGGAAGCTCAGGAAGCTGATCGTCTTCGGATTGTCGAGCGCGAACTTGATGATTCTTCCTACTTGTTCGTTGTTGATGCCGTTGACGATGGTTACTACGGGGACGATCTCCACTCCGGCTTTGTGCAGGTTCTCGATCGCTTTCAGCTTTACGTCGAACAAGTTTCCTACCAGGCGATGCGCGTTGGCGGCGTTGCCGATTCCGTCGAATTGCAAATATGCGTAGCGCATTCCGGCTTCGACTGCCTGCTGGCAGAATTCGAAACTCTTTGCGAACTCAATTCCATTCGTCGCGGCCTGCACGGAGTTG
>Ga0208690_1000096_pt1 | contig 21327 bp, 20 predicted proteins | sample June2015DPH_16_1_2_FD_184712 | JGI IMG/M metagenome (GOLD analysis project Ga0208690, IMG submission 184712) | Peatland microbial communities from SPRUCE experiment site at the Marcell Experimental Forest, Minnesota, USA - June2015DPH_16_10... | ecosystem: Environmental > Terrestrial > Soil >...
GAAAGTGTTGGTATCCACGTCGAACCCGGAATCTGGATTCATGTGCCCGCGACTACGATCCCGCAACTGGGGGAGACGGTTACCCGGATGGCCTCCATCCCCCACGGCACGACGATCGAGGCTCAAGGGCTCGTAGCGCCCGCGGCACCTGGGCCACCAACGATCGCCGCAGTAGACATCACACCGTTCGTAACGGGTAGTAATCCTCCCAAGAAGGTTCCCCCGTTCGCCAGCCAGACCGCCAGCAACCCGAACACGCCCAGAATCCCTCAAGACCTGGGCCCGTTCATCACACGCGGCACCATCACGCAGGCGATGCTGGACGACCCCAACAGTCTGCTGCGGGCTCACATTAGCAAGCAGAACATTATCAACACCACCACCATCTTCGTTTCCACCGCTCCGCCGCCTCCGGTGGGGCTCTTCGGCGGCGGAACCGACAACATTGCCTTCCTGCTGGGCCAGGCCGCGGCCACCGCGCCCAACGCTCAGGCCACGCAGATGACTGCCGTTTTCTGGATTGAAACCGTCCAAGAGGTTATTAAGGTGGGCCCCTATCGGGTGGGTGACCCGCCGCTTTTGATTAAAGCCAAACGGAGCGTTCCTGGTCAGCACGTGCCGAGGTTCTCCGTCACACCGCCGTTTGATTTGGACAAGGAGCGCGAGATCACGGTTACGTTCACGCAAATTCAATACTCCCAGACAGTCCTGCTGAATTTTGCGACGCTGACTTGGCCGCATGTCTCGGTGAATACGCTTGTGCCCGCCGACGACATTATTGTTCCTCCCTCCGTGTGGAAGTGAGCTGATCTGCTGTTACGCGCGGCGGCTATCGTCAGACGGTGGCCGCCGCCACATTGAAGCTGCGAAGGTCGGTCGACGGGAGGCTTCGTGGCGGGTTCCGTGCGAACGAACTGCAACGGTCCGACAGGTCCAAGTCGTTGGTCGCACAGACTGAAGGGTGTTTCCGCTCAATCGTTTGTGCGATTCGGCGTTGTGACTTCCTGATGGGAGGATTTATGAAACTCTGTCAATTATGCCTGCTCATTTGTACTTTCCTTTTCGCAGTTATTGAGAACGGCGCGTCCCAATCGCCGATGGTGCCGTGGCTGACCCGCTCTGCGGATAACTCAAGAAGCGGTTGGAATCAGCACGAGACGACACTCACGCAAGCTTCGGTCGAATCCAAGGGGATTATCCGAGCGACTATTATTCCAGTTGTCGGGGATGCGCGGGGTATGGAAGCGCAACCTCTCATCTTGCCGAATGTAAAGACCGCGCGCGGAACCCGCGATGTCATGGTGCTTCCGTCGATGGCGGATGTGGTGCGTGGAGTTGACGCACATGATGGCTCTGCCATCTGGCAGGTCACGCTGGGAACGCCAATCACGGGATCACAAAATATCGACAGCCATCAGATCAATCAATTCTGGGGCTGCATCTCCACCGGCGTGATCGACTCCGACACGCAGCGCCTCTACCAAGTTTGCTGGGTTTCGCCTGACAAAACCGGCAACCCGCAAACGGGACGTTACTTCATGTTCGTGCTGAACGTGGCGGATGGAAAACAAGTGGTTCCACCGGTACTGATCCAAGGACCGAACGGAAAACCAGACTTTAACGCGACGATGCGCAAACAGCGATCCTCTCTGGTGGAGACGAATGTCGCGGGTGTGAAAACGGTATTTGGGTGCTCGGGGACGATCTTCGAAACTCAAGCCGGGGTTGCTTCTGGCTACTGCTTTGCCTTCGATGTGGCAAGCAACACGGTAAGCGCGATGCTGGCAATGACAGCGGGCGAGGGTGCCGGCGTCTGGATGGCTGGCCAAGGCGCCGCTGCGGACACGCAGGGCTTTCTCTACGTGCTCACGGGTAATGGGGATTTCGACGGCGCGAGTCAGTGGGGTGAATCGTTCCTCAAACTGAAATACACGCCTGCTTCGGGAGGAGTTGCTGCCAAGCTGGAGGTGGTAGACCACTGGACGCCGTGGACTGACCTCGTCAGAAGCGGGCAGGCGGCGGCGCCAGCCGAAAAGCTGGCCGGAGTGAGTGCTCCCTCAGAAGCTCTCAGGCCAGTTGGGGGCGGGATGAACATGGCGCTGAACAATGCAAAACGGTTGGAGATGATCGGCGACCGAGGTACCCCAATTGTCCTCGTGTTTCCGGAGATGGCCTCCGGGAATTGGTCAGATGAGGATTGGGGATCGGCGGGTCCGGCCTGCATCTTCTCGATTGGCGTTTGCATTGCTACGGGAAAGGATGGAATCGCCTATCCGATAAAAACGGCGGGCCTTGGCGGGACGACTCCTGCCGATCTCGCAAACCCTAAAACGAACTGTGCAAAACTGGTAGCGCCGCCTGTTTGGCTGACTATGAGTCCGGGGCCGGTTGATCCCTGTCCAACCGATCCCCGCGCATTGAACTTCTTTCCATGGGGCGACACGGCACATCTCCACATGACGCCGGTGCAGTTCTTTGACCCGGTACTGCAGTCGTGGACGATTTTCGCCTGGGGCGAAAATTCCCAATTGCATAAATGGGCCGTCAGCTCAACGGGAAATCTAACCTATATTGCGCAAAGCAACGAATTCGCGAGCGCGGACGTGCGGGCGAATCCTCCGGGAGGAATGCCAGGTGGGTTTTGTTCCGGATCAAGCAATGGAGCAGATCCCAATTCAGCGATCCTTGTCTGCACAATCCCGTACGGTGATGCCAACGCTCACGTGGTGAACGGACGTTTGCTCATCTACGATGCTGTCCACCTGGCTGCCGATGGATCGCTGAAGGTTCTATGGGACTCCGAACGCTTTGCCATCACGTTTCTGTTTAATAAGTTTGACCCTCCGGTGATTGACGGAGGCCAAATCTATCTGCCCAATTACAACGGAGGTGTGGATCTTTACCGTCTGGTGCAATAGGTGCGCTCAATCGAGCCGCAATTTGGAGGTCGATTACAGCCCGAATCGGTCACATTTTTCGCCGCTATCGCGCTACGGCTCGCGGATCAAATCGCACCCAAGTTCCTACTCGGAACGCTGGAATCCTTCCGGCTGCCAGTGTTGGCAAGTAACCGTGTTCGCCTTTCGTAACAGGCGCAAGAAACAGCTTGCGTTGTTACCGGTCTACTGCTACTTTCCAGCCATCCACGGGCTAGCACGAATCAGAGACTACAGCGGGCTGGACTGCTTTCCTTGGTGGAGTTTCGCGAAAGATCTGCTGTGGTGACGCTGTCCTGCTCTCTTCGACACTCGACTCGGCCCGACGGAAAGGAGATCTATGTCTACTCCGAAGAAGCAACTGCCACTTGCCGGTAGTGAGCGTGTTCCGCTAGAAGGAGCACGAGAGATAGGCCCAGCCAAGCCCAACGAAACGGTTGACGTGACCATCCGTTTGCGTTCTCGGGCCGGGAAGAAGCCGATTGTCAACGCTGCTGAATTCACGGAACCGATCGGAAAACGTACCATCTTGAGCCGCAAAGAATTCGAACAACGCCATGGTGCGGACGCTAACAGCATTGCTCGCGTCGAATCATTTGCCCGTCAACACAAACTCACGGTAAAGGAAAGAAGCCCGGCGCGTCGGACCGTCATTCTCTCCGGGTCTGTTGCTGCCATGAACGAAGCGTTTGGCGTCGAATTGAAGGAATACGAAAGCCCAAGCGGCCGATACCGCGGACGCACAGGCCCCGTCCACCTTCCGGCAGAACTGCAGGACGTGGTCGAGGGTGTCTTTGGTCTGGATAATCGACCCCAAGCCAAGCCGCATTTTCGTAAGCGGCAGGGGCGCGGTGGCGCCCGTGCCGCTGCCGTGACCTTGTCCTACACGCCGATTCAAGTCGCCACTCTATACAACTTCCCCACAAATGCAGATGGGTCTGGTGAATGTATCGCGCTGATCGAGTTGGGGGGAGGTTATAACGCGACCGATCTAAGCAATTACTGGAGCCAGCTCAAGCTGACCGAGAAGCCCACCGTGTCAGCGGTTTCGGTCGGCAACGGCAGCAACAATCCTACCGGAGACCCGAACGGCCCGGATGGCGAAGTCATGTTGGATATTGAAGTATCAGGGTCGATCGCTCCTGCGGCAAAGATCGTCGTCTATTTTGCTGAGAATACGGACGCTGGCTTTCTGAATGCGATTACCACTGCGGTGCACGACAGCACGAATAACCCGTCTGTGGTCTCTATCAGTTGGGGTGGTCCCGAATCCTCATGGACACCGCAGGCCATGACATCCATGGATGAGGCATTCCAGTCCGCGGCCGCAATGGGTGTCACGGTTTGCGTAGCCGCCGGAGATGACGGCTCGACTGACGGGGTAAAAGATGGCCTGAACCATGTGGATTTCCCGGCATCGAGTCCTAATGTGCTGGCATGTGGAGGCACTGAGTTGGTCGCCTCAGGTAATACCATTAGCAGCGAAACGGTGTGGAACGAACTCGCGAAGAATGAAGGCGCAACTGGAGGCGGCATCAGCGACTTTTTCCCGCTTCCCAGTTGGCAGAATGAGGCCGGCGTACCCGCTTCTGCCAATCCCAATCACAATCTAGGTCGAGGTGTTCCGGACGTGGCCGGCGATGCCGACCCGACCACCGGCTACGTAACGCTTGTCGATGGGAGTCCCGATGTGATTGGGGGGACGAGCGCTGTCGCTCCCCTATGGGCTGGATTGATCGCGCTCATCAACGAGAGCATCGGAAAGCCGGTTGGCTTCGTGAACCCATTGCTTTACCCGAGCGCGAGCACGGCGGCGGATTTCAATGACATCACCTCTGGCAACAACGGCGCCTATTCAGCCGGTCCAGGCTGGGATCCGTGCACTGGGCTCGGGTCCCCGATCGGGACTCAAGTTGCGGCGGTATTGGGCGTTCCTCCACGCGCCCAAGCGAAGAGGACGGGATCTTAGGAGCTAAGCCGAGCAGCTCGACCGCGACGTAGTGGCGACGGACCAGATTTGTACCATCATTCCGACGTTCCGCGACCGCCTGTTTACAGCGATCTTCCCCGGGCGCGCCCCGGGCGCGCCCGGGTTCCGAATACATTGATCTTCGCCAGGTAGGACAGCCATGCCGACGATATCGCTCAGATTGTGAGAGAAGAGTTCAGTGCTTCGCTTATGAAGAGCTGCTTCAAGCACGACAAACTGAGGCTGGACATCCTTTGGCTGAGAGACGAAATCCTGGAGACTCAGCCAATCTGCCCGAACCTGACGTGATCGCCGCCGAGATCGCGGAGGATTTGCAGGCGGCGCTGGATCAGTTCACGCTAATCGCCACCGACTTAAAACAATGATTGCCGGCTGATGCTCGCTTTGGCGGCGGGGCCGTCTGTCATTATCCAGCCCTCGCCTGCCTCGCCCAATCAATTAGGAATCGCTTTTTGGTTGGTCGAACAGATTTTCTTGGTATCGGATATTCTGCGCCAGTAAATACGCGACGAATACATCAGGAATGGGTGCAGGGCGGCCATCATCGTTTTATCAAGCAGGTGGATCTATCTCCCTATCTTTCTCAGACGATACGGCGCCGCTCACCGGAAAGATGGTCAATAGTGAACAGTTCACAAGTCCATTTTCGTTGAATACTGACGACAGGCTCATTGCAATCATTCTCAGTGCTGCTTGCGGACTCCCGGAAGACTTCGTTGCGGCAATTGTTGTCGCCAGGAGCAGGAAAAATGGCGCTACCCAATACCGTGGTTCCCAACCGCACCCTCGAGATTGTCAACCCTCACCCACTGGTGAGGGAGCAACTTTCGACGCTCCCCGCGCGAGCTCATGTGAAACCATCGCTGCCCAGCCGAATCGCAGTGATCGGGAATTACCTTCCCCGGCAATGTGGACTTGCCACCTTCACCACAGACCTTTGCACCGCCATATCCGGGGAATACGGGAGCGCTCGATTGATGGCGCTGCCGGTTAACGACACGCAGGAAGGCTACGACTATCCCGCGCGCGTGCGCTGGTCACTGGACCAGGAAAGCGTAACTTCGTATGAGCAGGCCGCAGAATTCCTGAACTTCAACAATATCGACATGGTGTGCCTGCAGCACGAGTATGGGATTTTTGGGGGCCCCGCGGGAAGCCATATTCTGCATCTGCTGCGCGCCTTAAAAATGCCCCTCGTCACAACCTTGCACACGGTCTTGCGCGAACCGGACGCTGACCAACTGGCAGTGATGGAAGAGATTGGGGAATTGTCCGATCGGCTCATCGTAATGAGCCAACTCTCATCCCAGTTCTTGCAGGAAATTTTCAAGGTTCCAGGCCGCAAAATCGACATGATTCCGCATGGCGTTCCGGATCTCCCGTTCCTCGATCCTAATTTTCACAAAGACCGCTTCGGAGTGGAAGGAAAGGCGGTATTGCTCACTTTTGGCCTGCTTTCGCCGAACAAGGGGATTGAGAATGTGATTCAGGCTCTGCCGCAGATTTTGTCCAGGCATAAGAACGTCGTTTACCTCGTCGCAGGCGCCACCCATCCTCACGTCCTGCGCCGCGAGGGCGAAGCCTACCGAGCCAGCTTGCAAGCTCTGGCCAAGGAAGTGGGGGTGGAAGCGCAGGTGATGTTCCACAACCGCTTTGCCAGTCCTGAGGAGATGGCCGAGCTCATCGGCGTCGCCGACATTTACATCACCCCTTACCGGCATGAAGCGCAAGTGGTTTCCGGCACGCTCGCCTACGCCTTGGGAGCGGGCAAAGCGGTCATCTCAACTCCCTATTGGCACGCAATCGAGTTGTTGGACGATCAAAGAGGTGCGCTGGTTCCCTTCGAAAACCCCGGCGCGATCGCGCAAAAAACGATCGAACTGCTGGATACTCCCGCCACCCGCCACGCCATGCGGAAGCGCGCCTATCTGTTCGCGCGGGATACGATCTGGAAAAGAGTCGCGCAAGACTATATGGAGAGTTTTTCGCGGGTGCGCAGCGACCGCATGGAAAATCCTCGGGTTCAGTTTTCGGCGCGCGCCATACCCAAAGAGCTCAATCGGATGCCGGACTTGAAGCTGGATCATCTCAACGCTCTGACCGACGACACGGGAGTGCTGCAGCATGCAATCTTCACCGTCCCCAATCGAGGCGAGGGTCATACCACCGACGACAACGCTCGCGCCCTCATTTTCACGGTGATGCTGGAACGCGTAGGCAAGGAACAACCGGAGAAAAAGGATCAACCGGAGAAAGCTGGGCCGGAGAAAGCTGGGCCCGAGGAAGATGGGCGAGGGCAAGCAAACTTACTGATGGCAAACTTCTCCGCCCGTTACCTGTCATTCCTCGAGCATGCCTTCAATCCGGCGAAGGGGCGGTTCAGAAACTTTCTCGATTATGATCGCCGATGGAACCAAGCCGCGGGTTCCGAAGATTGTCACGGACGCGCCGTATGGGCGCTGGGCACGGTTCTGGGGCGATCCAGCGATCGGGGATTGCGCTGTGCCGCCGGCCGGCTCTTCGAGTTATCCCTGCCTGCGGTCGTGGAGTTTTGCAGTCCTCGCGCCTGCGCCTACACTCTTCTCGGAATTCAGGAGTATCTCGATTCCTACCCCGGCGATCGCGATGCGCAGAAGATTCGATCCGCGCTGGCCGGGCGTTTGCTTGCCATGTATGAGTCGATCCGCCGCCCCGACTGGAAATGGTTTGAGAATGTTCTGGCTTACGGCAACGCGAGACTGCCGCAGGCCCTGCTGATCGCCGGGTCGGCCAGTTCCGATGATCACATGGTCTCCGCGGGCCTCGAAGCGTTGGACTGGCTCAACGAAACCCAACGCTCGGAAGCCGACGGCCACTTTATGCCCATCGGGTCGCAGGGTTTTTATCGCCAGGACGGCGAAAAGGCCCGCTTTGATCAACAGCCGCTGGAGGCTGCCGGCGCAATATCGGCATGCCTGCAGGCCTATCGAATCACCGGCAAGAGCCGATGGCGAGACCAAGCCTGGTCCGCCTTCAACTGGTTTCTGGGCGGCAACGACCTCCAGCTTTCTCTTTATGATTCCGTCACCGGCGGCTGCCGCGACGGCCTTCATCCCGAGCGCGCCAATGAGAACCAGGGTGCGGAATCGACGCTGTCGTTTCTGATCTCACTTCTCGAAATGCGCTCCCTGCAGAACCCTGAACCAACGAAAAGTCCCTTATGAATATCGCTACACGAGAGCCTGAGAGTTCCGCGAAAACACGCTACGAGCCCTTGCTGCTGAGGCATCCCTCCAACCCGATCCTGACCAGCAAGGATTGGCCGTACTCCATCAATAGCGTGTTCAACGCGGGGGCGACCCGGCTGGCGGATGGCACTACCTTGCTCCTTTGCCGGGTCGAAGATCGCCGGGGCTTATCGCATCTCTGTGCCGCGCGCTCGGCCAACGGCGTCGATGGTTGGCAGATTGACAGCGAGCCGACACTCATGCCCAGCCCGAAGGGATTTCCCGAGGAAATCTGGGGCATCGAAGATCCTCGCATCACATTCGTGCCCGAACTGCAGCAATACGTCGTCACGTATACCTCCTATTCGCGCGGTGGTCCCGGGGTGTCTCTGGCCCTGACCAAGGATTTTCGAAGCTTCGAGCGCTACGGCGTGATTATGCCGCCCGATGACAAAGACTCGGCGCTTTTGCCGCGAAGGATCAATGGATACTGGGCGTTGATCCACCGTCCGGCAACCAATCTCGGGGCCCACATCTGGATCTCATATTCTCCCGATCTCCATTATTGGGGCAGACACCGGCTCATGCTGGAGGCGCGGCGGGGAGCCTGGTGGGATGCCAACAAGATCGGGCTGTCGCCGCCGCCGATTGAGACTTCGAGAGGATGGCTGGTGATTTATCACGGCGTTCGGCACACGCCATCGGGCTGCCTCTATCGTCTAGGCCTGGCTTTGTTCGATCTTGAAAATCCGGCGAAATGCCTGCTGCGCGGCGATTCCTGGATCTTTGGGCCCGAGGCGGATTACGAGTGCCACGGCGACGTCGACGATGTTGTCTTCCCCTGCGGATACACGATGGATGCCGACGGCGACACGCTCAACATTTATTACGGGGCCGCGGACTGCGCCATTGCCCTGGCTCGGGCCAGCGTGCGTTCTCTGCTCGCCTGGCTGGATGCCAATGCCAGCAGCGATCGCCGGCAGCGCGCCGACGATCTTTAGCGCCGCTGGCATGAGTTTTCGCCGAATTCCTAAAGTGAGCCGTATTGCACAGACTGGGCGGAGCATCCGTGGAATTCTGGGACCTTAGTTCATCGCCCTCACTCCACGCAGCCCGCAGCCGCAACGTTGCACCGGGCAAGCGAAGGATGATCCGGCAAGGTGATTCAAAATGCGCACCTCCCGCTTTTTGTTGTTAGCAGTTCTCATGCTGGCCCTGCCGGCCAGTTTATTGGCGCAGTTCGGCGTCTCGATCACGATCGCTCCACCCGCGCTGCCTGTGTACACCCAACCCATGGTCCCGGCCGACGGTTATTTGTGGACGCCCGGCTACTGGGCGAATGGCGATGAAGGTTACTTCTGGGTTCCGGGCACCTGGGTCATGCCTCCCGAAGCTGGCTTGCTCTGGACCCCCGGCTACTGGGGTTGGGGCGGTAATGCCTTTGCCTGGAATGGGGGATACTGGGGCGCGCAGGTCGGCTTCTACGGCGGCGTCAACTACGGCTTCGGTTATGGCGGCGTCGGCTATGGTGGCGGATATTGGGATAAGGGATCCTTCAACTACAACACCACGGTGAATAACGTGAACGTCACCGACATTCACAATGTGTACAGCAAGACCGTAATCAACGAAACCACGGTCAACCACGTCAGCTACAACGGCGGCACCGGCGGAATTGCCGCGCGGCCGACTGCGGCGGAAGAGACCGCGACAAACCAGCCCCACACCCCTCCAACCCCGATGCAGAACCAGCACGTGCAAGCCGCGAGCACCAATCACGCACTCCTGGCATCCGTGAATCAGGGGCGTCCGGCGGTCGCCGCAACGGCGAAGCCCGGCGAGTTTAGCGGCCAGGGAGTGGTAGCGGCCAAGGCCGCGGGTGCGCCTTACAAAGCTCCAGCCGCCCAGACTAAGGCTGCTGCCAGCAAGGCCGCCCAAAGTAAGGCAACCGAGAACAACCCAGCCGAGAACAAGGCTGCCGAAAACAAAGCAGCTGAAAGCCGCACGACGGAGAACAAGGCCGCTGCGAGCAAGGCTGAGGAGAACAAAGCCACCGAGAACAAAGCATCTAAAGATAAGGCGGATTCAGCCCGCACCACCGAGAGTAAGCCACCGGCGAGCAAAGCAGCCGCACCCCGCGCGGCAGAGAACACGGCCGCCGCTAACAAAGCGCCCGCAACTCGACCGAACGAGAATAAAGTAGCGAAGCCCAAGGTGGCCAGCCCACCCGCCGAGTCCAGCAAGCCGACTGCTGACCGTGCCCAGCCCCCTTCCCATCCTGTCACTACGGCTCATGCGCAGCCCGCTCCTCGTCCAAAAGCTGCGCCACGGCCGGAAGCCGCGCCTCGCGAGCAGACTCCGCCCCATGCGGCCACAACGGCTCGCGCCCAGCCCGCTCCGCGTCCCGCGAAAGAGGCCCCCAAGCCGGAAGAAAAGCCTCGTCAGTAGAATCTGACGACGTTCAGTTGCACACGCAGGAAGTCCTAGCAGTGATGAGAAGTCGATGAAGACATTGGCGCGAGTCCGCGGTTTGGACTCGCGCCCACTTTTATCTTGCCGCAATGCCTATGTGAAGACGACCGCCTACGGCTGTCCGGTCGAGCGCAGCTTAACTTCTTTTCTTATCCTCTGTCGGCAAACTGGGGCGCCCAATTCATTCCTCCTTGGGCGCATTTCTTTGGTCACTGTGCTGTTTTGACCAGTAAGAAAACGCGGCAACGCCTATAAACAAAGCTGAATCGCACGAGAAAAGGAGCAACACAATGCTCGGAACCATTTTGATCGTGATCCTGGTGTTAGCGCTAGTGGGCGCTCTGCCACGCTGGTCGCACAGCCGGGAGTGGGGTTACGCCCCGACCGGCGGCTTGGGACTTGTACTTTTTATCGTGGTCATCCTCCTGATTATCGGTCGGATCTAATCGGATCTAAATCGACCCGCTAACGCCTTGGATAGGGACTTCGACAATAGGGCGCCGGCCAAATCAAATTCTGTAACAGGAAGTGAGTCAGAACATGAAACCAAGTACGCAAGATCGAACCGCGGGCAAGCTTCATGAGGTAAAAGGCAAGGTCCAAGAGGAGATCGGAAAAGCCACAAACGATCCGGAGCTGGAAGTCGAAGGCAACGCAGAAAAGAATGCCGGAACGGTTCAAAAGTGGATCGGTCGAGCCGAGAAAGTCGTCGGCCAATAGGGAACACGCTCAGCATCGGCCTGCAGAAAGGCTCGGGAGGGACAATGTCGCAAAGCGTAGTGGAAACAACGGTCGACCAGATTGCCGAAGCAGCGCAGCAGGCTTCGCGCGCAAGCGATGCGATTGCCGATGCGATCGATGACGGCGTGAGAGTGGCGAAGCGTGCCGCCAAACAGGGTGGCGATGCCGCTGAAGAACTCTTGAACGACACCGCCGAGCGCCTGCAGCGACATCCGCTGTTGACCATGGTTTCCGTATTCGCAGTCGGCGTCGGCGCCGGCGCCTTGCTCGGTTGGATGATACGACGAAGATGAGGAATCCGCAGCGGAGGAAGGATTCGAGCAGTCGAGCAGCGAGAAGGCCATCCGCTAAAAAGACATTGGAAAACGAGAGCCTGAAAAAAGGAGAACCATCATGACCACGAATTTGCCTATTAAGTGCGCGCACGTACCGTGCCTTTGCCTGGTACAAGGCGGAGAACAATACTGCGGACAAGCCTGCAAAGAAGCGGGCTCCAGCGAAGTCGAGATCGCCTGCCAGTGCGACCACGGAACCTGCCCGCTTACGGTGTGAAGAATGCAAACCGTTCCTCGGAAATGCCGCATACCAGGCCACCTCCATTGACCTGAGGAGACCGGCTTGACCAAGGAGAATCGAATATGAAGCTGCTTCGCAGTACGCTCCTGGCCGTCGCAGTTTCGGCCATCCTGTCGGCGTTTGCGAGCGCGCGATCCCTGGTCGACGCGCCCGATGCCTCACCGGGCACGATTGCGGCGACAGGCCCCGCGCAACCAGACCTGACCTACGTTCGTCCGACGCAGAAAATCAAGCTGCGCAACTACGTCTTCGATGCGTTCGGTCCCTATCCGCTCGCCGGGGCCGCCTTTGCGGCCGGTATCGGCCAGGCGTATAACACTCCTCCCGAATGGAAGCAGGGGGCCAGGGGGTATGGCCTGCGAATCGGTTCCGCCTTCGGCATTGCGGCCGCCAGTACCAGCGCGCGCTACGGACTGGCCCAGGCTTTTCGAGAAGACACGCTGTTCTACCGCTGCGAGTGCAAAGGAGTATTTCCGCGTCTCCGCCATGCCTTCATTTCAACTTTGACCGCGCGCCGAGGCGCAGACGGCCACCGCGTCTTTTCTTTCCCGTCGCTCATCGCTCCGTACGCCGGTACCATGACCGCCGTTTACGCCTGGTATCCCGGGCGCTACAACGGCAAAGACGCGCTTCGCATGGGCAACTACACCATGCTCGGCTATGTGGGCGGCAACGTCGCCCTGGAATTCCTCTACGGCGGGCCGCACTCCTTGCTTACGCGCATGCACTTGAACAATACGCATGCCGCGCCCACTTCGAGTTCAAAACCATGATCGGCCCCGGAAGCATTGCGACGGCAGGCATGGGCGCTCCGCTTTCGGAGCCTTCAACGCTGCCCGCATCTTCCGCGGTTTCCACCGGAGGCCCGATCCGCCACTTTCTCGAATGGTTCGGCGACCTCGGAATATTTTTCTGGCAAGTGCTGCGGGCCGCAGTCACGCCGCCCTTTGAGTTCCGCGAACTGTTTCATCAACTGGACGAGATCGGCTCAAAGTCTTTGCCGCTGGTCGCCCTGGCCGGCGCCGCCACCGGCATCGTTCTTTCCCTGGAGGCCCGTTTCAGCTTGACGCGATTTGGCGCCAAGTCACTGCTTCCCGCCGCCATCGTGTTCTCCATCCTCCACGAAACCGGCCCGATCATCACCGGCCTGGTTGTGAGTGGCCGGGTGGGCGCGGGGATCGGCGCCGAGTTGGCGTCGATGAAAGTGACCGAGCAGATCGATGCCATCGAGGCCTCCGCGGTAAATCCTTACCGGCTGCTGGCCGCGACTCGCATTCTAGCTTGCATCCTGATGCTGCCCCTGCTTACGCTTGCTGCCGACTTTTCTGGCTTGATCATGGGGTGGGTTACCCAAGCCGTGGCCGAGCCGTTGTCGTTCCATCAGTTCATCGATAGCGGCTTCAAGGGAGCGGATTTCAGCGACTTTCTGCCTCCCACCTTTAAGACCATGGTGTTCGGACTGATCATCGGTTTGATCGCCTGTTTTCAAGGAATGCGAACTCAGGGAGGCGCAGCGGGAGTCGGGCGCGCCGCCACCAGTTCTGTGGTTTTGTCGTCGCTGTTCGTGATCCTCGCCGACGTGGTACTGGTAAAACTGATCATTATCTTTTTTCCCTGAGGATTTTTCTCGCAGCATCGATTTGCTATGAACACCCTCGATCAGATTTCGCCGACGCAAGCCGAAGCCCAGGTAGATGGCGCGGCAGTTATCGCTGTCGATGGCGTGCGCAAGTCTTTCGGAAATCAGAGAGTCTTGAACGGGATAAGCCTGAGCGTGAAGCGTGGTGAAACTTTGGCCGTATTGGGGCGCAGCGGAACCGGTAAAAGCGTCCTGCTAAGACTCATCATCGGCCTGCAGAAACCGGACTCGGGTTCGATTCGCATTCAAGGTCAAGACATCGCCGGCCTCGCTCTCGACCAGATGGGCGAAATCAGAAAGAAGATGGGCTTTCTGTTTCAGCACGCCGCGCTCTACGATTCCCTTACCGTAGAACAAAATGTGGCATTTCCGCTCCAGCACCATGATAAGGGGATGTCGAAGTCGGAGCGGGCCGACCGGGTCAGAGCGCTGCTCGCAGAAGTAGGCATGGAGGGAGCTCTGGCCAAGATGCCTTCCGATATCTCCGGCGGCATGCAAAAACGAGTGGGGCTGGCGCGCGCGCTGGCATTGGATCCGGAGATCTTGCTGCTCGACGAGCCCACCGCGGGTCTCGACCCCATCAGCTCCGGCGAGATCGACGACCTGGTTCTCAAGCTGCAACAGGAACATCACATGGCGTCAATCGTCGTGACCCACGATCTGCATAGCGCGAAAACCATTGCCGGCCGTCTGGCTCTGCTCGATAAGGGAGACGTCGTCATTCAAGGCAGCTTCGAAGAATTGCAGAGCAGCGACATCGCATTCGTTCAGGAATTTCTAAAGCATTCGTAGGAGGTCATCATGTCGACGGCGGCGCGGTTGGGATTTTTCATCATTGCGACCCTGGCCATCCTGGCGGGCGGAATCTTTATCATCGGCGGCAAGCAGTATCTTTTCAGTTCGACCTACCAATTGAAAGCGCAGTTCGACAACGTTGAGGGCCTCGACGCCGGCGCCGACATTCGACTGGGCGGCGTCCACAGCGGAACCGTGCGCCACATTGTGCTCCCCCACAAGCCCGGCGACAAAGTGATCGTGGTCATGGATCTCGCCAAGTCCTCCCACGAGATCGTCAAACAAGACTCCGTAGTCACGATCGAAACCGAAGGTCTATTGGGCAATCAATATCTCGCGATCTCGTTTGGATCCGCCAAATCGGCAAACGTGCGCGACGGCGATACGCTCCTCACCCAGGCGCCTTTGGAAATGGCGGACCTGCTGGCCAAGACCAGCGACATTTTGGATAGCACCCAAGATGCAATTCAGAACGCCACCCGCGCGACCGCGAATCTGGACTCAATCAGCGCCAAGATCAACAACGGCCAGGGGACGGTAGGAGCGCTGGTCAACGATAAAAAGCTCTACGCCAACCTCGAAGAAACCACGGCCGCCATGCATGACACCATGATCCAGGCGCAAGCCGGAGCCACCGACTTCCAGGAAAACATGGAAGCCCTGAAGCACAGCTTCTTCGTGCGCGGATATTTCAAAAACCGCGGCTACGAAGATTCCGCCGAACTCGCCAAGTATGAGATTGAAAAACTGCCAGCGGGCCCTTCGTCAAAGCAGTTCACCTATTCGGCAAAGCAACTCTTCGACAAGCAGGATTCGGCCAAGCTGAAGAATCAGAAAAGTCTCAACGGCGGAGGGGAATTTCTGGCCAATAACCAGTTCGGATTTGCCGTGATCGTAGTGTCCGCCGGCATGGAAGGCGATACCCAGAAGGACTTGGTGTTAACCGAAGCCCGCGCCATGGTGGTGCGCGAGTACCTGGTGGAGAACTTCGGATTCGACGACAGTCAGCTCAAGACCTTGGGAATGGGCAAGCAAGCGGACGCCAACTCCGACACCGGCTGGGGTACGGTACAAATTCTCATTTACTCGCCCGGGAGCGAACTCCCGCCGAGCAAGGAAGCGCACCCAGAAGCTTCTTTAAAATCCGCCGCCGAGCAACCGGCTCAAGCCCCGATCCAGGGTAGCCCGAAATCGCAATGAGTACCGGTGTTTTTCATCGTCACGGGTAACACACTATTGAGCAGCCGGCTCCACTTCCCAGCATGTGAAAATCCTGCCTGAAGACTCATGGCCGCGCCGCGATTTTCGCGGCATCAAAGTGCACGGCTTTGATGCCATGCCGACGCGGGAAGTCTGCGAGGCGGCGAGAAGGTTTGGCTTGCCCATACTCGTCGATGTGGTCAGCCGGCCCGAGGTGGTGGACATGCTGGCGCCGCAGTATCCCGATGTGAACTTCATCATTCCCCATTTGGGCAGCTTTACCGACGATTGGCGCGGCCCACCAGCAGGTGATCTATCAGATTGCACGCTACCCCAACGTCTATGTCGACCCCTCGGCTGTGCGGCAGTTTGATTACCTGGTGCAGGCGGTGCGCCGGGCTGGACCTCGAACGTTATTGTTCGGCTCCGACGGACCGTGGATCCATCCCGGCTTGGAACTTCACAAGATAAGACTGTTAGGCTTACCTCCAGAGAAGGAAGGGCTGGTGCTCGGGGGAAACATGCTGCGCTTTCTGCGCCGGGCCCGCTCGGGGAAAGCTGCGGCCCCGGTCGTACGCTTTGTAGAAATCAAGGCAAACGAATCCGTCGGCGAATCCGACCGAGCCAGCCAACTGACGGCGGCCGATCTGAGCCAGTACCGTTTGTAAGCAAATGCGAAGCGGCTCAGCTTTCAATCCACAGCCCTGCAGAGAAGCGCATCGTTCGCGATTCCGGCCGCCGATGGCAGAAAGAAAACCACACGCCATCGCGGAGTCAGCAATTTCCATCCCCGCATTCCAGCGATGTCCTCGCCGTGCGCAGCACGCTCCTTCTTGTACCCGGGAACAGAATCAGGGCTATGGAATTTTCCTCTTTCGGATGTGTTGACGCCTGAAGTCGAACTCAGATGAAACCCCACTTTGGGGGCATGCTCAATCGTGCTCAAGCGAACCCGAGGATTGGACCAACAACTGCAAAACGAAAACGGAAAAGGACGGCAGCGTTTCCGGATGTTTTCAGACGGGTACGGGATGAACAGAACGAGAGGAACAGAACTATGATCGATAAGAAAATGATGCGGTCGCTGGTAGAAAAAATGGAAGCCGAAGCCCGAGAAATCTTGCGCTGCGACGCCGACTTCTCCAATGCTCTTCTGGCGCTCAAGTCAGAGATCGACAGCGACCCTCTGGTTCAATCCTGGGTGAGCAAGCTGAGCGCTGACGGTCGCAGTGTTTCTCGCTCTTTCGTGCCGCACATCAGAATCCGAGTCAGAACTGAACAAGGCACTTTTGCCTTGCCCAGGCCGGCCTGCATCCCCCATTCCCCGGCAGTTGCGGAAGTCGCCCGTTTGACTCACGCGCTGGGAAATGCGGCTAGCGCCGTAATCAAGAGGAGTCGCTGTTACCGTGAACTGGAAGCCATCGTAAGTCAGGCGGTAGGGTCAAGCGATCGTTTTGAAGGAATTGCTTCCGAGGTCGAGAGTGCAGGATATGCAGTTCTGATTTGCCTGGATCTTTCCGCTTATACCCGCGTCCAGGGCTTGGCTCCGCCGCACTCTCGGCTTAGACAGGCGAACGCAGACATCCCTGGCCGCGACTCCGCCCTCATGCGGCTATCGGTGAGCGACCGTAAGTTTCTCAAAGCGATGAGCATCAGAACTGACGAAGTTTAAAAACCACGCTTCGACTCGATATGGACTCCGCTCCGGCAGTCAGCGTTCTCATTTCTGCTATGCAGTTCCTTTCTTTCCGCTCTTCCGCTGTTTCCATGCGGGAACTCAATCGAGTCATCCATCTTAGCCCGCGGTAGCTGTGGGAGCGGAAGCCGACGCGGGCGGGAAGAGTTCATTGGACCTCGGTTCCGCCCGGAGTCTGGCTCCTCCATACCTTCCACCTTGCGCCGATTCTGCCCGCGCGCTCGCGCATGCCCGGGAGTCCCAATGGCCGGCGCACCCGGAGCGCAAGACCTGTTCGTCGACACCTCAGCCGTTGTCACGCACGCGCACGCACCGCAACTGAATGTCGGCGTATTCCACTTCGACTTCGATGAGGCTGGCGCGCATGGCGTACGGCATTGGCCAGGGCCTCCTGAGCTATGCGATAAACTTCGTCGCGAATCACGGGATGAAGCTGCCGCGGCTGGCCTTCCACAACCACGCGAAAGTCCGGCCGATGTTGAACCGCCAGATCTTGCGGAATCCGGGACAAGGCCTGCTCAAGAAAGTTCGAGTCCATGCCGGAGCAGCGCAGGCCGGGAACGGCGTTCCGGTTTTCGTTGATCACTTGCCCCATCAGGGCCAGTACCCGGCCGACGGCGGCTTGGCGGGCGACTCCTCGTACAAATTATCGTCGGCGAGATAGAGTTGCTTGGAGCCGCTGAGAATTCCCTGCAAAAGAGTGTCGTAACAATCCTGAGCGATGCGGGTTCGTTGGCCTAGTCTTTCTTCAGAGCGAACGTGGAGCAGCCGGGTTAACTCGCTACCAGTGTCTTCACAATCTGCTCCGCTCTTTCTGAGTGCCATTCGTTTCAGGCAGTATTTCCTGAAGTCGTCGCCGTTTCCGAGATGCCTCGGCGAAACACCGTGCATTCCGGGTTCTACCCGGAGTCGCGCGGTACGAAAAGGACGAAGCTCGCGCTGGGAGGGATGTTTGGGAACTTCCCGGGGCGACCCTCTCCGCGGAAGAATCCACGCGACTCCGCCAAAGGTCTGGCACATGACGGGAGACACACCTCTGGTCGAAGCCAGCGATCCAGTTCTCAGAGAAGAAGAGGTTTGCGTAGCCGCTGCGCTTCCGGCGGGAAAAAATTAATTTGCAAAACCCTGCTCCATTTCCCCTCGCCATTGCACGCTACCCGAGTCCAGTGCCGCGATTCGAAATGTTCGATCGTAAACAAGTGTCATCGCGGCCTTCCTCAATAGTGGTATCTCCCTGTCACTTCATGATGTAAGCGAAAAACCCCCCATTGTAAGGTTGTGCGCGAAGGCGCCCGGGTCCATGATCGAAGCGTCGAAGCGAGGAGTCCGTCATGAGCGCAACCCAGATCAGCCTGATATCGGAGACACCTTTTGCGCGCAAACTTGCACCGCTTTCGTTCGAACCGCCTCTGGCCGAGTCGGAAGCCTTGGCCGCGCGCTACGAACGGGTGTCCCGTCTTTCCCGGTCGATCGCGTGCATGACGCCCAAAGCTCTCTCGCGCAACCTTGTTTCGCTCTTCATGCCATCGTTCCCGTGCGATCAGGTGAACATCATTATTTTCGAGGGCAGCGATGAAGTTCATTGGACTTCGTTGGGCGCGGGTCAGATGGCGATGCCGGAGGCTCCGATTGAGGAGACCACGCTGTGGTCGGTCTATCAGGAGCAAAAGCCACTCTGGGTTCCAGACTGGCCGCGCGACGAACGATCAAGGGTCCGGAAAGAGGCTGCGAGTGCGATCGGATGCCGATCTCTTTGCCGGCTACCACTGCGCGCCGGCCATGGGTGTTTCGGTGTGCTCAGCATCGCCAACTCGCGTCCGCAAATCTACTCTGAGCAGGAGATTCGTTTGTTGTTGTTGGCCGCCGACCAAGTGGCTCTGGGATTAGCGAACAGCCTTAGCACTGAGGCGCGGCGACGACTGCAGTCGGAATTGGATGGCGCGGCGGCCCGCTTGAAATTGCTGGCTGATCTCAGCGGAAAGTTCGTGGACGACGCCAGGCTAGAATCGTTTCTGGGCCAGGTGGCCTTTCAGATTCGGGGGTTGATGGCGTCAGATTTTATCGTGCTGGGATTGACGGGACTCAATCATGAGGCCCTCCAGGTAAGGGCTTTCGACAGCGCGGAGGAAATTCCTTTCAGTCGGGAGTTGGTCGGAACTTTGGGGAAGGCGTTGTGGGAACGCGTACTCTCGACACCAGCGAACTGGACGGGCAAGCTCGAAGACCTCACCAAAGACTACGCGCCTGCTGAAGGGATCGATTATGACGCGATGCACAGTTGCGTAGCGCCGCTCATGGCGCGAGATCGCGCTCTGGGCCTGTTGGCCCTTGGCAGGCGAAGCGGCTCCGGTTACTCCCGCGACGAGATCGAGTTTTTGGGCCAGGTCGCGAGCCAGGTGACGATCGTGGTGGAGAACTCCCTGCTTCACGCGGAGTTGCGCAAAATGAAGGTCGAGTGCGACGAAGAGAAAGCACACCGCGAAGACGAGTCAGCCGGCCAACCTGTTTTCAAGGATATCGTGGGGCGGAGCGCGCCCTTGCAACGGGTGTTGCGCGACGTGGAAGTGGTAGCCCCAACGGACTCCGGCGTGTTGATTCAAGGCGAAACTGGCACCGGGAAGGAACTGATCGCGCAGGCGATTCACGATCGAAGCCCCCGGCGCGATCGTCCCTTCGTGAAAGTGAACTGCGCGGCGATTCCTTCCGGGCTGCTCGAGAGCGAATTGTTCGGGCACGAGAAGGGCGCGTTCACCGGGGCCATTATGCGCAAGCCCGGCCGCTTCGAAGTCGCGGATAAGGGGACGTTGTTCCTCGACGAAGTGGGCGACATTCCTCTCGAGTTGCAGTCGAAGCTCTTGCGAGTTTTGCAGGAGCGCGAATTCGAACGGCTGGGCAGTTCGCGCACTCAGCGAGTCGATGTCCGCGTGATTGCCGCGACTCACCGCGACTTGAAGCAGATGGTCGAGGAGGGAACGTTTAGGAGCGATTTGTACTACCGCTTGCACGTCTTTCCCTTGACCGTTCCGCCGCTGCGCGAGCGCCGCGAAGACATTCCTCTCGTGGTGCGCCACTTTGTGGAGAAGTACGCGCGCCGATTGAACCGGCGCATCGAAACCATTCCGGCCCGTGCCCTGGAAGTTCTGACCGATTATCCTTGGCCGGGTAACGTCAGGGAGTTGCAACACTTCTTGGAGCGAGCGGTGATCCTTTCCTCTGGACCATCGCTGCGCGCGCCACTGGATGAACTGAAACACGAGACGGCATCGGCCTGCGCGACGAGCTTAAGCACTCTCGACGAGGTGGAGCGCGAGCACGTGCTGCGGGCTCTGAAGGAATCGAACTGGGTGACGGGAGGGCCGAAGGGCGCTGCAGTCCGGCTGGGCATGAAGCGTACGACGCTGGCTTATCGCATTCGCAAGTTGGGGATTCCGGTTCGGCCGCTGTGATGCTGGAGTCTCCATCCCGCGGGAGCGAAAATCACCGTTGAATCCGGCCGCGACGCAGAGCGAGCCGGCAAACGAAGATGGGGCGCTCGCGGCTTAAACCTGCGAAGGCGCCGGCTAGTTCAGACCCGCGTACTGCAGTTTAGAAGCTTGGCTGATGGCCCCGGAACCAAGGCGTTTCGAGGATTCCGTTAGCTCCTGCAACCAGCGAAGAAGCTGGGGCGTCAGCATGGCTTCCGAGTAGCGCCAACGCCAATTTCCGCCGGCGCGGCCGGGTATGTTCATGCGAGCCTCTGTACCGAGGTTGAGCAAGTCCTGCAGCGGGGCGATCGCAAGTGCGGCCATCGATGACCAAGCCAAACGCATCAGGTCCGGAGCCGCTTCGCCGAGATCGCCGGGCGCGCGCTTGAGATAGCTCCAAAAATTATGGCGCTGGTCGTCCGGTAATTCTTCGTACCACTCTCGCGTAGGAGCGTTATCGTGAGTACCGGTATAAACCACTGTGTTGTGCACAAAATTGTTGGGCAGATACGGGTTGTCGGAGTGGCCATCGAACGCAAACTGCAAAACCCGCGTGCCCGCCAATTGAAATTGGTCGCGCAGCGCCGATACGTCGGGCGTAATGATGCCGAG
>Ga0208690_1000099_pt1 | contig 21155 bp, 13 predicted proteins | sample June2015DPH_16_1_2_FD_184712 | JGI IMG/M metagenome (GOLD analysis project Ga0208690, IMG submission 184712) | Peatland microbial communities from SPRUCE experiment site at the Marcell Experimental Forest, Minnesota, USA - June2015DPH_16_10... | ecosystem: Environmental > Terrestrial > Soil >...
CGCGCTACCGATTCAGCCGGCTCTCCGAGTTTTCTCCGGAGGCGTTCGGCGGTCGCCCCCAACTCATGGACCACCTGATTACGGGCGCTAATTTCTGTCTTTTCCGCGGCCAACGTTGCCCCTGATCCGCAATCGAGTGCCCTGAGCTCCAGCTGATATCGGTTACCGGCGTCGGCAATTGAATCAGAAATCACCATTTTGCTGTGGGTCTTCGTGCAAATCCGGCGTGCGATCGGAGCGGTGATCTTGGTGGCCGGGGCAAGCTTCCATTGCCCCAGGATGGCGTAGGTTTTATCCAATCCCAGCAGGTTTAGGTACGGCGTCTGCTCCATTTCATAACGCATTGCATTGTTCAAAGCGTCGTCGAAAACAGGTTCGCTCGTTCGGTTGTCGAGGTCAGCGAGAACGATCGTGTCGGTGGGAGTGAGAGTGATGCGATGGCCGTAAATCTCATAGCGCCACACACTGAACGCACCAACCACAAGTAGCGCGCCACTCGCCAACGCCCGCCACGTCGGCCTTTTTGTTGGATGTGCTTCTGCGGTGACTTCTGCGGGTACGGCTCCTGGCGCCGACTCCACGTATTCGATAGCCGGCATCAATCGATATCCACGCCGCGCCAAGGTCTCGATGTATCGAGGGCTGCCCGCTGAGTCGCCTAGCGCGCGCCGAAGGGCCTTGATCGTCGCATTGATGCTTTGGTCGAAATCCACAACTGTATCGTTCGGCCATAGCCAGCTCTTGATTTCCTCGCGGGTGACAATCTTGCCTTCACGTTCAACTAGCATCCGCAAAACCTGGAACACTTGTTCTCTGAGAAGAGCCTTATTATTCGGATTCGGCGTCTCAGTCGATCGTAGTTCGCCAGTGCTGAGGTCTAGCTCAAAGGCTCCGAATCGAACGCGAGTTGAGGGAAGGGTGTACATGGGAAACCGTACACGGGATAAGGAATAAGAAACTGTACCAATCCGACCCGGAATTGTCGAAGCAAAGCTGAAGGTGCCGCAGTCATCGCGCGTTTCCTAGTTATGTTTTTGGAGCTGGGCGTACTCGGCTTTGGCTTGTCGATAGATGGGAATCTCGGGGTCGGCATCTTTCCAAATGCTTAGGAATTCTTCGTAAGATTTGCGGGCGGATGCGTTGTCGCCCATCATTTTCTGCGTGCGGCCGAGTTGGAGCCGGGCCAGGGGTCCGATGACATCTCTCACGCTAATACCGGGATTGTCGATGACCTTTTGGAACTGAGCCGCGGCCGATTGGCCATCGCCAAGGTCCACGTATGCGAGTCCGCGAATGTAGGCGGGGTACACATAGTCGAACAATCCCGTAAACGCGAGATCGTACTTGACGGTGCCGCGGAGCAGTTCGATGGCTGCCGAGGGAGCGTGTTGCTGCAGCTTGATCGCGGCTCGGATGGTGGGAATGAAGTAATGCTGCACGAGCGTGTCCTCGGGCCTTTCGGCGCTGACCTGATCTGCGAGTCTACCGGCTTCCGCTGTTTGTCCTGATCGCGCGAGCGCGAACGCCAGGGCGATCTTGCCATTGCGATCCAATGGGCTTCCAGTTGCATTGCTTTCATAGCGTCGAGCTTGCACGTCCATTCCGACTTCGGCATCCTCCAGGGCCGAGAGGATCACCCACCAGTCAGCATTGCCGGCCTTCAAGGTTCGCCCCGAAGCTTGCAGTCGCAGACGTTCTGCGGACTGAAAGCGACCCTGCTGAATCTCGATCAAGGAATGTTCGTGCAGGAAGTCCTCTCGATAGCTGCCTTGCTCCTCTTCCTTGAGGATCTTCTCGACGGTGTCCCGGTCGCCTGTGGCGAATGCCACGATCAATCTCTCCCGCCGGATTAGTGAATTGTCGAGTTTCAGAGCGTCCGCTTTGGCGAGCCATGACTTTGCCTCACTGAATCTGCTTGCGAACCTGATGGACTGTATCGCGCTACCGAAATAATATGGGCTTGGCCGCAACCGTGCAGTCTCAGCCGCTTCGTCAGCGGCGCGGTCGGGTTGGCCGAGATGCACGAATGCAGCCCGGAGGTTGGCATGACCGAGCACGTCCCGAGGAAACATTTCTAAGAAACGAAGCACGGAAGAGTATTCGTTCTCCCAGTCGCCGGTCACCCAGGCGTAATAGTCGATTTCGGTATTCAACCTGTCTCTCTCGGTCAACCGGTCGCGAAGTTGGTACGCACGCGTGTACGAAGCCTCCGACAGCTCAGTGTTACCCAGGAAAAGGTAGGCCGCGCCCATGCGCGAATACCCCAGAGCAAAGTTTGGATCCAGTTCGACGGCTTGCTGAAAAAGTTTGAGCGCTCCCGCGGCGCCGCCGGCGAGGTAGAGTTTGCCTCCCTGAGCGGCGGCCTGCAGAGCCTCGATCGAAGGGCTGAGCGCCTTTTCGAGCGGCTGATTGAAGCGCGCCAGCGAATCTGAGGGCTCTCCGAGCTTCGAGCGCAGGCATAGTGCTGTAGCGCCCAACTGGTCCACGACTTCATTCCTGCTATTGATTTCGTTCTGCTCCTCGGCCAAGGTTGCTCCCGAGGCGCAGTCGAGCGCCCGCATCTCGAGATAATAGTGATTGCCGGCGTCGGCGATTGTGTCCGAGATGACCATCCTGCTATTGGTCTTACTACAAATCTGGAGTGCGATCTCCGGGGTGATCTTCGTGGTCGGCGCAAGTTTCAATTGCCCCAGGGTGGCGCTGGCTTTATCCGATCCAAGCACATTCAAGTATGGCGTCTGCTGTAGTTCATAGCGCAATGCGGTGTTCAACGCGTCGTCGAAAACAGGGTCGTTCGTTTGATTATCGACGTCGGCCAGCACAATCGTGTCGGTGGGAGCGAGAGTGATGCGATGGCGGTACACTTGGTAGCGCCACACACTGAGCGCGCCAAGCGCAAGCAGAGCGCCCGCCGCAAACACCCGCCGCGTCCAACGCCTTGCTGGGTGGATTTCTCGCGTAATCCGCTTGAGATCGTTCTTCAGCGCGCTCGCTGATTTGTAACGTTGATCGCGGTCCTTCTCGAGCGCCTTTGCCAGCACGAGATCGAGGCTGCGTGGCAGCGCGGGATTGTCGGCTCTGGCCGGAGGGGCAGGCTGATGCAGAATGGCCTCGTGAACATTCACCAGCGTTTTCCCTGTAAATGCCCTCTGTCCGCAGGCCATTTCATAAAGCACTAATCCGAACGAGAACAAGTCGCTTCGTGTATCGAGTTCCTCCTGCCGTACCTGCTCGGGCGACATGTAGCCTGCCGTCCCCGCGGTAGTTCCTGTGCGGCTGAGCCCATTCTTCAGACTTTCGTTCAGAGAAGCTTTGGGACCCGTTGTGCTCGCTGCCGCCGCGCTCTCCAAGGCAACATCACTGCCGGCCAACTTCGCCAATCCAAAGTCCAGTATTTTTACCGTGCCAGACTCGCACAGGAAGATATTGGCCGGCTTGATGTCCCGGTGAATGATTCCTCTATCATGCGCGGCCTGCAAGCCATCGCAAATCTGTGCCGAGATCCCCAAGAGTTCGGACAGTGGTAGAAGCTTTTGCTTGGAGGCAGACAGGTGATCACGCAGGTTGTCTCCTTGAAGAAGCTCCATGGCAATGAAAGGCTGTCCCTCATGCTCTTCAATTTCGTAGATGGTGCAGATATTGGGATGGTTCAGTGCCGAGGCGGTTTGGGCCTCGCGCTCAAAACGCTTGAGGGCAACCGCATCCCCGGCGAACTCTTCTGGTAAAAACTTCAACGCTACCAGCCGACCCAGTTTGAGATCGACCGCTCTGAAAACCATTCCCATGCCACCGCCACCGATGACTTCAAGTACGCGGTAATGCGAAACCTTCTTGCCAATAAGCGAGTTTGATTGAAGGGGCGTCCCCCCGGGGAGTTCTGCGGGTACGGTTCCCGGCGCTGACTCCAGGTATTCGATGGTGGGCATCAATCGATAGCCACGTCGCGCCAAGGTCTCGATATACCGAGGGACATCGGCGGAATCCCCTAGGGCGCGACGGAGGGTCTTGATCGTCGCGTTGATACTCTGGTCGAAATCCACAACTGTGTCGTTCGGCCACAGCCTATTTCTGATTTCTCCGCGAGTGACAATCTTGCCCTCACGTTCAACGAGCATCCGCAAAACCTGAAACACTTGTTCTCTAAGAAGAATCTTCTTATTAGGATCGGGCACCTCGATCGATCGAAGTTCGCCCGTCCTGAGGTCAAGCTCAAAGGCTCCAAATCGGACCCGTCTTGAAGGAGGGGCCGGTATCAGGACCGAGCTTCTTGAAAAAGTCACTCCCATCGACTCTGCCACCCCCACGGATCCTACGGCATATCGGCGGCTGGGACATCACTAGATTGGAGGCGTTTCCCGTACCACTAATGAGGTAGGTCGAGCCTTACGCTTTCTTGCTTTCGCCTGCCGCACCTTCGCCCACCGGCGTGTTGTGCCTTGTATGAACGGAACTCCTGACGAAGAAGATGCGAGCGGAATTGCTCAGTTGGGGCCGGGTGCCTTTCCAGCAGGCAGAAAAACTTCGCAACAGCCATTTAGAATCAACAACTTCCTGATTTCACTTCGATTTCATCGCAAAGTCACCGCTGTTCCATTTACACCGGTTCGCCCTTGCGATAAACAGGCGAGCATAGGGTTGGTTGATCAGTCGAATCTTAGATTCGCGACATGCCGGGGGCCAGACGTCCAAGATGATTGCCATCGTCGATGACAATGAGTCGATGCAGGACTCACTGTGTGACCTAATTGAGTCGGGCGGATTCGAGGCACGATGCTTCGGATCAGCCAAAGCGTTCCTCGAATCCGATCTGCACGGCAGGGCTACGTGCCTGATCGTCGACATCCGCATGCCAAAGATGTCGGGGCTTGAGTTGCAGGCCAGGCTGAAACAGGAGGAGTGCAACGTCCCTATCATCTTTATTACGGCGTTTGACGATGCCGAGATACGGGATCAAGCCATGAAAGAGGGTGCCGTCGAGCTCCTGGCGAAACCATTCGATCATCGTCTATTCCTCGAAATACTGCGGCGCACTCTAGACAATGAGACATATAGCGACAGCCAACTGCCCTTGGCGATTGCGTCCTGAAGCGCTCGCGGTTCTTCATATAGTCCTCAAGGCCGTTCCCCACGCTTGAACACCGATTCCTCTGCGATGACTCGGCTAGGGCGCGCTGCCCATCGCATTCAAGAGGTCGTCGTGGGCCTGCAAGTAATCCATCTGCGACTGGAGCAGGAGCGCCTTGGCGTCGTATTCCTGAGCCGTTGCGGCATCTGCCTGCGAGTTCAGCGCCGCTCCCCGTATTAGTTCCTGCTGGCGCACACGGCTCGACTCGGTGCGCAGAGCCAGCACTTCTTCCGACACCTTCAACATCTGCTGCGTTCTTTCCAGCTTGTTGTACGCCGTCTCGACCGACAACTCGACCGCGTCCGTCAGCTTCGCCAAATTCTCCCTCGCTTGAGACAACCGCGCCTGTTGTTCACGCAGTACTCCGTGCTTACGCCCGCTGTCGAACAGATCGTAGCCGAAGTGAACACCAAACGTTCCGAAGTTGCGCGCCAGGAAGGGCACATTTTCCTGATAGCTGTAACGGCCGAAGGCCTCAACGTCGGGAACCCAGATATCGGTCTTTGCCAAACGGACACCGGCCGTCGCCGCTTCCACCTGGGCGCGGGCAGCGAGGATCTCCGGGTGTGACTCAATGGCAGCGGAAACACAATCCTTGCTCGGGCAAGTCTCCTGAAATTCGGGAACACCCGGATCAAGATCAAGAGGGGTCGTGAGTGGCAGGCCAATCAAGTCGTTGAGTTTCAGTTTCAGATCCGTCAACTGGAAGTCGGTCGTCAGCAACTCCTGCTTGGCTTGCAACTGCTGGGCACGGCTGTCGATCAGATTTTCTTCCAGTGTGCTGCCGAATTTTACTTGCTCGACCCGCTCGCTTTGAAGGGCTTCGGAAGCCTTTATTCGCGCCTCTGTGGCGATACGGTGCGCCTGAGCAACCAGGACCTGGTAGTAGACCTGATGGACGGCGAGAGCTACGTCGTTTCCCGTGAGCTGCGCCTTGTCGCGCGATGCTTTTAACTCGGCCTGGGCCAGATCGTTTGCCCGCCTGATCTTGAGCAGACTCGTCAACGGCTGGGTGATCTGAGTTCCGCTGGTGATTAAGTTCGTGCCGCCCTGATTGATGATCGCGTTTCCATCTGGAATCGGCGCTCCCGCGGCGACGCCGAGACTGCCGGACCTGATCTGAATCAACTCAGTATCGGTCAAATGCATAAAGTTGCTGTCATTCCGTATCGTTGGAAAATACGAACTTTTTGCGACCTGCTTCGCGTGCTCTTTTTCTTCGACCGTGTAGCCGGCGATGCGAATATCGTGGTTGTGCTTGAGCGCCAATTGCACGGCTTCTTGTAGTGTGATGTGGCGCGGAGGGGCCGTATTGGTTGTTTCCTGGGCCGCTGCGCAGCAAACGAAAACGACCGTCGCTGCCAAGGCTAATATTGCCGCACTTTTTTTCATTGATTCGAGCCTTTCTTAGCGCCGGGAATCTGCTGCATGGCGCTGAGATCGCCGTAGTTCAAAGGCGACTTGCGCAGCAGAGCGACGAGGATCAAGGCGCAAAAGCAACTCCACGCGATGAGCAGAAATCCGTCGACGAGGCTCAAGCTGTAGGCCTGGAGCCGCAGACGGGATCCAATCAGATCCACGGCGCGCGCACTTGCGGCAGCAATACCGGACGATTTTGCATAGAGGCCCGCCGTCATGGCGCGAATGTTCTGGTCCGTAATCCAGTTGCCACCGCTGACGTGAAGTCCCAACAGGTTCGAGTGCAGCTTCTCCCTCACCGCCAGGAAGTGGCCCATATAAAGGGCGCCTGCCGTGCCGCCGAATATGCGAACGACGTGAAAGAAGGCGGAAAAGGTCAGGACCCACTCAGGTTTTGCCAAGGCCCCTGCGAAGATTGCCTGCAGCACGATACAACCGACCAGGCCGATGAAGGCAAAGGCTTGTCCCACGCCAACGAGCAATTCCGTGCGGTAGAAGTTCTCCGCCGCCCACGCTGTGCTGTACTGCGAGCACAACCAGGCAGCGAACGCGGTGCAGGCGAGGCCCGCGGCCAACAGCAAACGTGGATCAACTTTGCGCAAGAGCATGAGCCCGGCAATGAAGGCAATCGGAATGACGGGAAGCGCGCTCCAGATAATCGCGGGACCAATCTGATCGGCCTCGAAACCGCGAATGGCCAGCGACTGTGGAATGAGGATGATAGTTGTGCAGAGCGTGAAGCGAAACCAGAAGAGCAGGCAGCCAAGCAAGATGGTATTCCACTTCAGCAGATAAGGTAACGCCACGAGAGGATTAGGACCGAGCAGCCTCCGAACCAGCGAACACAGTAGAAAAAAAGATCCAGACCAGAACAAGGCGTTGAACACGCCGGAGCGCCACCAATCCAGCCGCTGGCCTTGCTGAAGAGCAGCGAAAGTCAGAGCCAATCCGAAGCTAAGGTGAAGGAACCCAACGAAGCTGGGGGCGGGACCGCTTTTTTTGCGCGGCGGCGCGGCTGGAATGCCGAAGTAGATGCATATCATCATCACCGGCGCAATCACCGCGGAACCCCAGAACATCCACTGCCACGATAGGTGGTCCCTGTACCAGCCGTAGAGAGAAGGCGCAACGTTCACCGCGCCATCTACGAAGGTCGCGTACAGGGCAATAGTGAAAGGAAGGTACCGCAACGGAATATTGCGGAGCGCGAACGTCAATGTGAGCGGATAGAAAGTGCCTGAGGTCAGTCCGGCGACGATCAGCGCAGCAACCAGAAGACTATAGCTGTGGATGAGCGGGAGGTAAAGAGAAGTTACGGTGAAAAGCCCTGCCGCAAACAGTAGCACGCGACGTGGCCCCAGCAGCCCTCCGATGTAGACAGTAAACGGGCCGATAAACATGAGCGATGCGTTGAAGGCGCTGTCGAACCAAGCGCCGTCGTCGAAGCTTACGCCGACGTGGCCCCTCAGATCGGCAACGCCGAGACTGAGCATGCGGCCGGCCAGGGTGACGAGTCCGGCGCCGATGACGACTCCCAGGATACCGAGAAGAGGACGCGTCGATACTTCAGATGGCATAGCCTTGGCGGCAGCATGCGCGATATCTACCGCCGACGGGCGAATTGTGATGGTCGAAGCTGCCATTGATTTCCGGTTATTGCCTGGTGCGGACGGTTGCTACAACAGAAAGTCCGGGACGCAGCGTCGCCGCGACCGCCGGATCATCGAGCGCGATCTTGACGGGAATACGCTGTACGACTTTCGTGAAATTGCCGGTAGCGTTGTCGGGCGGCAACAGAGCGAATTGCGATCCGCTGGCGGGCGCGATCTCGATCACTTTGCCGCGAATCAGCCGCCCGGGATATTCGTCAATCCGCAGTTCGGCCGCATCCCCAATTTTCACGTTGGTCAACTGGGTTTCGCGATAGTTCGCTTGCACCCACTTGGTGAGCGCGACAAAAGAGATCACTTGCGTGCCGGGCGAGACGAGTTGCCCAGGTCGAACTTGCCGTTCGCCGACGGTGCCGTCGTCGGGAGCGTAGATTTTGGTGTAGCCGAGGTTCACCTGAACTGCAGCAAGACCCGCCTGCTTGGCGTGAAGGTCGGCTTGAAGTTGTCCATCCTGCGATTCCAGGACGACTTTGGTGCGCCGCTCGGCCTCGGCAGCGAGCTCACTGCTCCGCAGCATGGTTTGCGCCTGATTGAGATCGGCGTCGCGGCTAGCCAACTGGGCGGAGAGGTTTCCTTCGTTTGCGACCGCGGCCTCGAGGTTCTGCTCGGTCGTCGAATGAGTCTGATACAACCCTTCCTGCCGTTTGCGCTCCGAGCGAGCCCGAACCAACTGAGCCTGTACAGCGTCTTTACCAGCCTCGGCCGCAGCAATCTGTGCCTTTGCCTGATCGATGCCGGCCAGCGCTTTCGCGATGCGGGTATCCTGCAACTGGCGCTGGCTAAGATTCTCCGCGATGCCTGCACGCGCCGCTTCAACTGCGGCTTTGGCCTGGTCCACTTGGGCTCGATAATCATCGTCCTGCAACTCGACCAGGAGATCGCCCTTACGTACTTGCTGGTAGTCCAACACACCAACTGCACGCACGATGCCTGCCACCTTAGTGCTCAGCGGGGTGAGGTCGCCGCGAACATATGCATCATCCGTCACTTGATCGAGCTTGCCGCCCTCCCACGCATTCCAGTTGCGCGTGATGGTGACCAACACGGCCAAGCCGAAAAGCAGCACGAGAACTGGCGTTATATAGCTCCGCCACCTCGCCTCCTGGTGAGGACCCGTATCGGTCGTAGGCGGCACCGGTTTCGCTGCAGTCAGCGGGGGTCCCGTGGGCACTGGCGAAGTGGACATCAGATTTGCTCCTTGAGCGTTACGAGATCTCGAAGCGATGGAATTCTCACGATTTGGTTGAAGCAACTGCAGTTCCACTCACGACGGCGGAGATAAATGAACGCAATCGCAGGCTTGTGCCCCTATCGGAACAAATTCTTATGGTCGAAAGAGACTAACGGCCCCTCGAGTTCGAGCCAGCCGTTTGTCACATGACACGTGACACTTGACACCGTTTTGCCGCGGATGACAAAGGACAGGTACTCTTCTTGAATTGCGTTTGAGAAGAGTAAAGGCCTTGGGACAAGTCCAGTCTTGAACCTCATGCGAGGTCGGCGTCGCCCCTTGAATGGAAACCTGCTTGCTGAAGAAGCCTGTCATTGAAACCGTGTGCGGCATTCGCGCCCAGATCAAAATTTCCTCATACCTGAAAGGATGCGCAATGAACCAGAAGAAACTTCTTGTAATAACTCTGACGTTGATCGTCTTCGCGCCGGCGAGTTCGATCCTGGCTCAGAATTCGACAACGGCCAAAAAAGATGCGGTCAAGACTTCGGCCCCAATCGACGCCTCACAAGCGAGCCCCGACGACTTCGTTACACTCTTGCGCAAAGATATAAAGTCCCAAAAGAAACAGATCATTGCTGAGAATATGCAGTTGAGCGATGCCGAGGCCGAAAAGTTTTGGCCGGTCTACGATCAATACGCCGCCGAACTGTCCAATATCTACGACGTGAAAATCGCGTTGCTGGAGACCTATGCCGACAACTACAGCGCGATGACCGGTGAGCAAGCCGAAAGCTACATCCGCAAACGCGCTGAGGTAGAACAATCAATCATGCAGCTGCGGTTGAAATACATGCCGGCGTTCCGCAAAGTGCTTTCAGGCAGGGAAACCGCGTTGTTCTATCAGCTCGATTGGCGGCTGGGCCTCGCGATCGACGTGCAACTGGTACAAGTGCCGTTGATTAATCCGTAGTCGCCATTATTCCGACGGCTAACTGCCGAGAATTTGTGGAATTTCTCAGTCAAGCTCTTGCGGCCACCATCCTCAGTACCCTGACACTGGTCACAGAGTCAGCAGGAATGGCTGTTCTCATCCATTGGGTGCGAGCTTATTTTTCGCGCGGAATCAAGACACAAAGCCTCTGGCATACGGGCGTGCTCATGATTCGGTTCACCAGCATGACGATTCTCCTGCACTTCCTGCAGATTCTGCTGTGGGCAGCTTTTTATCGCTTCCAATGCTTAAGATCGTGGGAATCCTGCTTCTATTTCTCGGCGACCAGCTACTCCACCGTTGGATACGGCGATGTCGTGCTTCCTCCAGTCTGGCGCCTGCTGGGGCCGGTAGAGGCGATCATGGGCGTCTTGATGTGTGGAATCTCCGTAAGTACGCTGTTCGCCATTGCGACGCGGCTGATCGGCAACGAGGGCCAGTTGCCGGCCGACGCCCGGTTTTAGCGGAATCCGAACACCGTGCGGAATGACCGGCCGGAGGCGTTTCAGGCCGGCAAGAGTCTCGCACTGATCACTCCCGAAAGATTGCAGAGAAGAAATGGATCACTGATTCGATAAGGCCGGTTCTACCCGCCATGTATGCGCCAATATTCCTTCTCGTTTTTGCCTTTGCCGCGCTTGCGTGTGAGCAACCTGGAGAAAAATGTTCGTGCACCGATGCGTATACCGAGGGCGAATACAACCAGGACCGCTAACGCGAGCCAGTCAACCAACTGAGAACCGAAGGCATAACTTGTAAACCAGCGCATAAGACCCACTTCGGTCGATTCGCGACAACGACGACGATGGAGACACCCTGCTCGGTATCGCCCCACGCGCCGTGAGCGGTCCATTCCTGTTCAGCAAACGAACAACGACATCCAAATGAAGTGCATGCGCACTACCAAATCCCCAGCTCCGTTGTGTCATCATATTTTCGCGAGAACTCGATACCGACCCAAGCATTCACCTCTAGCTACTTATGGAGTGCGTCATTCTATTGACTTCGCCATTGCTGTCACGGCGATGACACTGGTAATTCCCGTCGAGTTCGGCCTTCCTGGATATGTTGCGCAGGTCTTCCCCCGTAGATGCAACCCCGCTCGCACTTTGTTGTCCTGCGGAATTCCTCACCAAGCCGGTGCGTGATGGCAGTGAGTTTGCTACTAAGGACTTGCTGGAACTCTTTTCGCAAGCTTCCAGACCTGCTCGAGCAATTTGACTTATAGGGTGAAATCACGATGCAAGTCGCGCTCATGGTCCCCTGTTACATTGACATGTTCTATCCCCACGTCGGCATCGCCACGCTCGAGTTGCTCGAACGATTAGGAGTCGACGTCGTGTATCCGAAGGAGCAGACGCGCTGTGGGCAGCCCATGGCCAACAGCGCCGGCATGACGGGTGCAAACTTCGTGGTTGCGGAGACAGGGGCGATTGTGGTCGCAACCAACGAGGGCAACGCCGATCTCTCTGCGAACACGCCGCCGCTACACATTTGCTCGGTCGGCATCGAAAAGATAATTCCTACCACGGAAAGCCTGGCGGTCTTCATTCGCTTGCTCGCCCGAAGCGCCATTGGCGACACGATCACCCAGTACACTTCGACGTTCCGCGGACCGCGCAAAGGCGCGGCCATGCACGTCATCCTGGTCGATAACGGAAGATCGGCGCGCCTCGGAATGAAGCGCTTCTGGCATTCCCTGAAATGCATTCGCTGCGCCGCATGCATGAACACTTGCCCGGTGTATCGCAGGAGTGGCGGGCTAAGTTACGGCTCCACTTATATGGGGCCAATCGGCATCATCATGATGCCTACCTTTGAGATTCGCAAGTACAGCGAGCTTTTCTTCTCCTCGACTCTGAATGGCAGTTGCACAAATGTTTGTCCGGTCAAGATCGACATTCATGAGCAGATCTACGGGTGGCGCGAAGTCATGGAGGAGAACGACCAGATCCAGGTCGTGAAAAAGGAGGCCATGCGGGTTGCCGATGAAGTGCTCAGCCATCCGGCGCTCTACCAGGTCGCGACCACTACATTGTCGACCGCTCTGGAAGTCATTCCCCACTTCGCCGTCTACAACCGCCTGAATGCGTGGGGTAAGTACCGGGACGTTCCGGAGGCTGCTAGGGAAACATTTCACGAATGGTATAGAAATCATCGCCCCAAGACGGACGAGGTACCTGCAGCATGAACTCCGCAGAAACGCTTTCGAGGAACACGATTCTGGACGCAGTTCGAGCAAATCAGCCGGCTGCCCCGCCTATGCCCACGGTCCCTCATTTCCACACGAATCAGCCCGCCGACCTTGTAACCACCTTTTGCGAATCCGTCGCTCGCATGGCAGGAGTCGTCGTCACTGACGATGTGCCTGACCTGGATTCTTTCCTGCGCGCCAAGTTTCCGGATGCCAAGATCATCTGTTCGGCAATCCCGGAATATGCCGGAACGATGAAGCCGGCAAACCTCAACCATTGGTCAGAGGCGAGCACAATCGACGTTTGCGTATTGCGTTCGCCGATGGGCGTGGCCGAAACCGGGTCCATACTTCTCTCCGACGTCGAATTGCAAGTGAACACAATCGCGCTTCTTGCGCATGACCTCGTGGTTTTGCTCGACCCGAAGCAGATCGTCGCGAATATCCACGATGCATACGAACACCCTCACTTCAAACTAAGGCCATACAGCCTACTAATGACCGGCCCCTCTGGCTCTGGAGATATCGGTGGGATTGTTGTCCATCCAGCTCAGGGCGCGAAAACTCTAACAATCCTCCTCTCGCCCACTCCGAATGCCAGCGAGCGCACGGGGTAAATGTAAGTTCACCGATGTGCAGGACATCTGTCTGCAAAACATCGATGTGCAAGATTTGACCGAGTTTCCGTCAACAAAACGCTAATGGAGATCTGAAATGCTTAAAGGCTTCAATTATCCGCTCACTCCGAAAGGCAAATCGACGCTAAATCCGCCTCCGCCCTGGTACTACTCTGCCGACTTCCTCAATGTTGAATTTTGGTCGGAGCCCTCTGCTGTGGCGGCCGTTTTGCCGCCGGGGCTCGATCCCGATCGCTCCGCCAATGGTCACGCCAACGCTCTCTTCTACGATTGGCAGTTCAGTGGGAACGACGATGAATATCTTGACCCCGCACGCTATCAGTACCGCGAGTTCTTCATCCTTGTAGATGCGTTGTTCCAAGGCAAGCCGGTCGCTTATTGTCCTTATATTTTCGTGGACAACGACGCGGCGCTGGCTCGCGGTTGGACGCAGGGCTATCCCAAGCGGCTCGGCGAAGTTTTTCAGACCAGGTATTACGCTGCGACAGGAAAGGCGGGTCCCGCCCTCGCAGCGGGATCAAAGTACGCCGGATCCCTTACATCCGCGGGTCAAAGACTTGCTGAGGCGGTTGTTACGCTGAAAGAACCAGTAACCGACGCGTCGCTACTGAAGCAGAAGCCAGTCATTAACCTCCTCCACACTCCGCGTCTTGCCGTGGACAGGCAGGACCAGCCGGCAGTTCACGAACTGGTCGAGAATATCCCGCGCGATGTGAAGGTTGAGCAAGCATGGGTAGGCGAAGGTTCTCTGACACTTCCAGTCTGTAGAAACGAAGAACTGTCGGACCTTGCGCCTGTCCGTTGTGGCAAGGGCTTACGGGCTTCCATGGCATACGTCGTGGATGATCTAAAGACACTGAAGGATTTGAGAAGGTAGTGCGGCGGGGAGCGTAATCTTCTGCTTTTTCTTCAGCGGTGCGAGGTGTGAGATTTTCATGCGTCCCGCCCACAGACTGCAGCCAGAATGCGAGTTCAGGAATCCAACCAGGTTCAGGGAGGAAAACCATGGCAAAGAGAGTGGCCGACCTGCTCGTGGACGTCTTGTTGGAAGCGGACGTTCAGCGAATTTACGGAGTGCCGGGCGATTCGCTCAATGGCATCACGGATTCGATTCGCACCCGCGAGAACATCCAATGGATTGGCACGCGCCATGAAGAGGCAGCCGCGTTCGCGGCCGGAGCGGAGGCGCATCTCACCGGTAAATTGGCGGTATGCGCGGGAAGCTGCGGACCTGGAAATTTGCACTTGATCAATGGCCTTTACGATTGCCAGCGCAGCCGCGTCGCGGTTCTGGCCATCGCGGCGCAAGTTCCGAGCGCTGAAATCGGAAGTGGATATTTTCAAGAGACTAATCCCGTACAGATCTTCGCCGGATGCAGCCATTATTGTGAGCTGATCTCGCAGCCGGAGCAGATGCCGCGTGTGCTCGAGATTGCGATCCAGACTGCAATTTCGCGGCGCGGCGTTGCCGTCGTTGTAATTCCGGGGGATATAGCCCTGCGAGACGCGGTCGAGCAAACACCGCGTTTGCTTTTTGCGGAGCCGAAGCCGACGGTGTGCCCGTCCGATGACGAACTGGGAGTACTTGCGGAAGTTCTGAATCGCTCCAAGAAGATAACCATTCTCGGGGGTGCCGGGTGCGCCGGAGCCCACGGCGAACTGGTTGAGCTCGCGGGTAAGCTGCAGGCTCCCATCGTGCACGCTTTCCGCGGCAAGGAGTTCATCGAGTATGACAACCCGTTCGATGTAGGCATGACTGGCCTACTCGGATTCTCATCCGGCTATCACGCCATGATGAGCTGCGATACGCTGCTGATGATCGGGACCGACTTCCCCTATCGGCAGTTCTTTCCGAAGAACGCGACCATCGTGCAGATCGACGTTCGAGGCGAGCAACTGGGGCGTCGCAGCAAAGTTGATTTCGGCTTTGTGGGGGATACAAAGGCCACGCTGCGAGCGCTGTTGCCAAGACTGGAACAGAATCAACATGAAGAGCATTTGAAAGAATCGCTCGAGCACTATCGTAAGGCACGCCTGGGTTTGGACGAACTCGCGAGCGGCGATTCTGGCAAGAAGCCCATCCATCCACAATATGTCACAAGCGTGATCGATCGACTCGCATCCGAGGATGCGATCTTCACCTTCGACGTTGGAACGCCAGTCATCTGGGCGGCGCGCTATCTCCGGATGAATGGCAAGCGCCGGCTCATTGGTTCTCTCACCCACGGCTCGATGGCCAACGCATTACCGCAGGCCATCGGCGCACAAGTCAGCCACCCCAAGCGGCAGGTAATCTCAATGTCCGGCGATGGCGGCCTGGCGATGCTCATGGGAGAACTCCTAACGTTGCGGCAGCACGACTTGCCGGTGAAGCTGGTCGTTTTCAAAAATGACGCGCTCTCCTTTGTGGAGCTGGAAATGAAGGCAGACGGCTTCCTCGACTTTGCAACCCAGCTTAAGAATCCCGATTTTACGAAGATTGCGGAGGGAGCAGGCATCCTGGGTCTCAGCGCCGAAACTCCCGACCAGGTAGAACCGGCGATCGCACAGGCTCTCAAACACGATGGCCCGGCGTTAGTCGAGGTTCAGGTGTCACGCCAAGAGCTCTCGGTGCCTCCCACGATCACCTATGAGCAAGCCAAGGGCTTTGGCATTTTCATGCTGAAGGCTGTTCTCAGTGGACGCGGCGATGAAATCATCGATCTCGCGAAGGTGAACTTGCTCCGCTAATGTCAGCCACAGCGATTTTCGCGCTATGGGGAGAGTAATGAAGGTGAGCTGTGAAAATTGTGATGGTCTCAACTACCCGCGATCAGTGCGGTAACACATTCCACAGCACGGGTTTGGGTTGAAAAAGTTGCCGCGGTTATCCTTTCCCGCGACGGCGTGCTCCCAAACCCACCGCAGAAAAACCAAACAGAGCTCACAATCCTCAGTCTGCATCACGCCCGGGCACTTCCATCGTCAGTGAGTCTGGAAAATTCATACTGAGCTCTGATCGTGGAAACACTCGACCGAGCCGGCTGGATTCTTCGGTGGACCGTGCGGCGCAGCGGCGAAACCGGGACTGAAACGAACCACACTGCTTGCCAAGATGAAAGGCTAAGTATCTCGCGGCCGATCCCAGAGGAAGGAACCAGCGTTTTCGGAGTCGCGCAAGGCGACGGCCAGATTTGACGGTAGAACTGGCAGCCGCACATGGAATAGAGTTAAGAGTCAGCAAGCTCGAATGACTCGAGCGGCAAACCTAAATCGACCCGATTCTGGCGTTCGTTCGTCTGTGCGTTGCGGACGGGCCCCTTTAATTTGGCGGCGGCTCATGGCTGACATCACGAAAATCGACACGTTCATTCAGAGATCTCCACATCCCGCATGGTTGTCGACCCCTCAGGGTTATTGCGTCTACGCCAACCCAGCTCTGGAACGCGTCACCGGGCTCAATTCAGATCAGATCAACCAAGCGGACTGGCGCAGTTTCGTTCTGGAAGAGGACCGAGCCGTTGCCTCAGCTTCTTGGCAAGAGTCGCTCGCAACTGGAACTCCGTATCGCGTGCAGGTTCGTATGCGAGGGAGCGATGGCGTCCCCAGATGCGTCGAACTCGTCGCGTTCGGCCACGGAGCGGGCGATGATGCGGAACTATGGTTGTTTAGCGGGCTAGACGTAAAGAGCATTGCTGCTCAGAAGCGCCCAGAACTCGAAGCACAATTACAAGCCACTCTCAATGTGATTCCGGCATACACCTGGTACGCTGGTCCGTCTGGCGCGCTCACTTTTGTAAATAAACGACATGCGGATTATTTCGGTCTGCCGAAAGACCATCCTCTCCGGTTCGGCATTGCCACGGGCGTAGCGTGGGATTCGCATATCCCGCTCCTCCATCCAGACGACCATGAAGAGGCGCGTAGAGTTTGGTCAACCTGTCTAAGTACAGGTTCGGCCGGAGAAATGCCTTTTCGAGCTCGGAACGCGGCAGGAGAGTATCGCTGGTTCCTCACTCGCGCCGAACCTCTCCGCGCGAACGATGGAACTCTTCTGTATTGGATAGGAGTTAATCTCGACATCGACGATGCGAAGCGGGCAGAGGATGCCCTTCGTAAGAGCGAAAAAGAACTGCGCGACGTGATTGATACGATTCCGGCAATGGTGTGGAGTACGCTGCCCGACGGCTCCAATACTTACGTTAACAAGCGATTTGTGGAGTACACGGGGTCATCGGCGGAACAGGTGGCCGGATCAGGGTGGCAAGCGCTGGTTCACCCTGATGATCTTGAGCGACATGCAGGTAAGTGGATGGAGGCGGTTGCTACCGGCAAGCCTCACGAAAATGAGGTGCGCTCCCGCCGCTCGGATGGGCAATATCGCTGGCAGTTGGACCGCGGATTGCCGCTCCGAGATGAAGATGGAAACATCGTCAAGTGGTATGGGGTCACGACCGACATCGAAGATCGCAAGCGCGCCGAGGAGGCGTTTCGGCAAAACCAATTTTATCTCTCTGAGGGGCAGCGCCTTGCCCACATGGGTTCCTGGGCGTTCAACGCTACTGGATTTACTTACTGGTCACCCGAGTTATTCCAGGCTTATGGCCTTGATTCGCGTGACAATCCGCCAACACTAGAAGAATATTTGACTCTTGTACACCCGGAAGATCGCGGGTTCATGGAACAAGGCATCGCGAAAATGTTGGATGACCATCTTGCATTCGACTTCACAAAACGAATCGTGCGGCCTGACGGGGAGATTCGCCACATACGCTGTGTGGGAGTCCCGGTCACGCCAGGAGGGTCGTTCCAGGGCTTCGTTGGGACAGGGATGGATGTTACCGATCAAGAGCGATTAACGGAGGAACTGCGCCTGAGTGAGCATTATCTCAGCGAAGGACAGCGACTCGCCCATATGGGAAGTTGGGCATTTAATCCTTCTGGTTTCTTCAGCCACTGGTCGCGTGAACTTCTGCGCATATACGGTCTTGATCCGGCCCAAGAAGCCCCCAATCTTGAGGAATACCTCGCCCTGATCCATCCGCGGGACCGCGAGTTCATGAGATCCCTTATCAAGAAGATGGTGGCGGAAGCTTTGGGATGTGATGTCACCAAGCGGATTGTGCGACCCGACGGCGAAATTAGGTATATCCGTTGCGTTGGGGTTCCTGTTATCGAGGACGGCACGCTGCAAAGAATCATCGGCACTGCAATGGACGTCACGGAGCACGAGCTTCTCACTCAGGAGCTCCGGCGCCGGGAAGCATACCTGGCGGAAGCTCAACGGCTCAGTCACACCGGCAGCTTCGGTTGGACGCCCGACAGCGGAGAGATTGTCTGGTCAGACGAAACCTATCGCATCTTCGACTACGACCACGCGGTGAGGCCAACAATCGATTTAGTGGTGCAGCGTGTCCATCCTGACGACCGGCCAGGGTTTCTGAAGGTCGCCGAGACGTCGTCTGCAGGGGCGACACAGTTCGAGCATACCTATCGTTTGCTGCTGCCTGACGGGAGTGTCAAGCACGTCCACGTCCTGGCCCACGCATTACAAGATCCATCCGGTAACCGCCAGTTTGTCGGCGCGGTGACCGACATTACGTCAATCAAGCGAGCAGAAGAGGACCTCCGCACCAGCGAAGGGTACTTGGTGGAAGCGCAGAGGCTGAGCCACACCGGCAGTTGGGCCTGGAGTCCAGGCGGTTTTATGCGCGGGGGAAAATTCCACGACATCAGGTATTGGTCGGAGGAATGCTACCGTGTTCTGAGTTTCGATCCACAGGATGGTTTGCCCCGATTCGAAGATTTCTTTCGACGGCTTCATCCCGATGACCAACCCGGCTTTAGGGAAATAATCGAGACGGCTATCCGCGAAAAGGCAGAGTGGGAGGCAGACTACCGCATTGTGCCTCCGGGTGGCCCTGTCAAGGACATTCACGTCGTAGGTCATCCTGTCCTGAGTACGTCCGGCCACCTCGTGGAATTTGTGGGTACTGTGATCGACGTCACTGAGCGTAAACGAGCCGAGCAAGAGCGTAAAAGGCTGCAAGCGCACTTAACCGAGGCGCAAAAGCTGACCCACACGGGCAGCTGGGGCTGGCGCGTAACTGATCGGAACGCGATGGAGGTCTCCGAGGAGTTTTACCGGATTTACGGCTTCGATCCAGCCGAGGGAGCGCCGACTTTAGAAGAATATCTCGAGCGCGTCCACCCGGAGGATCGCCTTAAGTGGACGGGCATTACCGAACGGGCCATCGTGGAAAAGGCCGATTACGATCACGAGTTCCGTATCCTTTTGCCGAATGGAAAGGCAAAGTGGATCCGCACTGTTGGCCATCCCGTCCTTTCCGACATCGGAGATTTGGAGGGGTTCATCGGCAGCTCGACCGACATCACGGAACGCAAAGCTGCCGAGCAGGAGCGTGAGAAACTGCAACAACTCGAGGCCGATCTGGCACATACCGATCGTGTTAGCACGTTGGGGGAAATGGCCGCGTCGCTGGCACACGAAATCAAGCAGCCCATCGCCGCCGCCATCACCAGCGCTAACAGCTGCCTTGAATGGCTGGCGCACGAACCGCCCAATCTGGACCGGGCCCGTGCGGCAGCTGCCAGAATCGATAAGTATGGGAATCGTGCGGCTGAGATCATCGACCGCATACGTTCGTTCTACAAGAAATCTCCTCCACAACGTGAGTTGGTCGACGTGAACGGCATTATCCACGAAATGCTCACGCTGCTGGAAGGTGAGGCTAGACGATCCTCCATTGCCATGCGCACGGAACTCGACGCCGAACTGCCCAAAATTATGGTAGACCGTGTGCAGTTGCAGCAGGTGTTCATGAACCTTATGCTCAACGCCATTGAAGCCATGGCGGACTCAGGCGGCGGAGAGCTTACGCTGAAGTCGCAACTGCAGGAGGGGCAACTCCGGTTCTCGGTCAGTGACACCGGCGTGGGGTTGCCAACGGAGAAGATGGATCAGATCTTTTCTGCGTTCTTTACCACCAAGCCGCGGGGCAGCGGCATGGGATTGGCCATCAGCCGTTCTATTGTGGAGTCGCATGGCGGGCATCTGTGGGCAAGCCCCAACAGTGGAGGCGGCGCAACTTTTCATTTCACCCTGCCGATCCAGGTCACGGAGTCAGCGCCCTTGGTTGCCTGAGGCACTTCTTCGTTTCGAAGACATGCGGATCCTCAATGCCAGAAGGAACAGAAATACACGAGATTGCGGTGATGCACGAACTCCTCGATCTCGGTAGGTTTCGTTCGCTTCATCAAGCCTGCGGCTAGATCGATGGAGTTGCCCTTGGGCGAACGGGTAAGTCTGCGAACCTCGCACCCGACCCTGTTCAAGATGGCTGGTGCCGACGTCAAGGACGCGCAGGCGCAGATGCGGGCACTCATGATCGAGCACGAAGTTGGGCATCCACCCAGCAGTCCATGCCCGGGAACCAGCAGCGGGAGTCGACAGACTGAGCCGTTTAGTGAATTGAATTGTGACCGAGTGTGACCAAGTGACCAACAGCGAGGCTTCTAAGTGATTGAAAATGTGGTGGCCAGGGACGGAGTTGAACCGCCGACGCCAGCCTTTTCAGGGCTGCGCTCTACCACCTGAGCTACCTGGCCACGGTCGAAAACCGCCGTTGCGGCGGGACGAGATTGCTCCGTTCACGCTGCTTGTGGCGGGATTCTTAAAACAAATCGATGTGCCGATGCGTGCGGAACTTGTTGATTATAGCAATCGGCGCGCGTTCCCTCAACGGCGCCCGCTCGGTAGTGACAAAGTTTGAAAGCAAACCTTGTCACTACCCGCATGGCGACGGTTTTCCGAAAACCGCTATTGGCCGCCTGAGGCAGTGTTGTGCTCTCCCAACCATGAAGCTAATTGCGGCTCCTGTTGAGTTCTAAGGTCGATACAATTGTCGATGAACTCGATCGATTGCCGATAAGTCCGCTCCGCCG
>Ga0208690_1000100_pt1 | contig 21141 bp, 17 predicted proteins | sample June2015DPH_16_1_2_FD_184712 | JGI IMG/M metagenome (GOLD analysis project Ga0208690, IMG submission 184712) | Peatland microbial communities from SPRUCE experiment site at the Marcell Experimental Forest, Minnesota, USA - June2015DPH_16_10... | ecosystem: Environmental > Terrestrial > Soil >...
GGAAAATCTCGCGCGATTCTCTCTGGAGCCAGCCTTGCAGGTTGGACCGGGCCCGTTTCACACTGCGCCAGATACGCCCATGTTCGGCGCCATTGGCGATTCCGCGCCCGACCGTTGGGGGCGGGCGCTCATGCGCCGCATGGAACGCAGGCGTGCGGAGCGCGAGGGCGGGGCGCCGCGCACGCTCCAGGAAATCGACTTCCTGCTACTGGTGGATGACGAGGCCCGTCAGGGCGCGCTGCGCTTTGCGGCAAAAGAAGGCGGACCCTTTCTGCGGGATGAGGGCCTAAAGCGCATCCCCCCGCTGATCGAGCTACCGAAACTGCTCTCCGCGGCCGAACATGTGATGGAAGAGAAAGACACCGAGGAGGAACTGCGCATGCTGTTCGCGCCCGGCTCCTCTCTTGGCGGCGCGAGGCCCAAGGCTTCCGTCAGGGAAAAAGACGGTCATCTCGCCATTGCGAAATTCCCACGCAAGGATGATGAAATCAACACGGTGGTCTGGGAGGCGGTCGCACTGTCCCTCGCGCAGAAATCTGGCATCCCCGTTCCCAAATCCCGCGTCGAACACATCGCCGGCAAGTCTGTACTCCTCCTGCGACGCTTCGACCGCGACGGCGAACGGCGTATCCCGTTCCTCTCCGCGATGAGCATGCTCGGATCGAAAGACAGAGAAACGCGAAGCTATCTGGAAATTGTTGACGCGCTGCGCCAGCACGGCGCTGCGCCGAAAGCCGACATGGAAGCGTTGTGGCGGCGGCTGGTTTTCAACATACTGATCTCCAACACCGACGACCACCTGCGCAATCATGGCTTTCTGTACGAAGGACAGGCTGGCTGGCGCCTGTCGCCCGCTTACGACCTCAACCCGGTCCCAACCGACATCAAGCCGCGCATCCTCAGCACGGCAATCAATGAGGATGACAACACGGCTTCACTCGCACTGGCGATGGAGGTGGCGGGATATTTCGAACTGGACGTCGGCAAAGCGCGTGACATCGCAAAACAGGTCGGCAAGGCTGTCTCGAAGTGGCGCGATGAAGCAGTGCGGCACGGTCTCGCTAAAGGCGAAATCGACCGTATGTCGTCGGCATTCGACCATGATGATCTGAAAGCGGCTCTCGCAGCGCGGTAAGTAGAAAGAGCAGCACGATGGACGGCATGTTGTTTGCCTTCATTAGGTAATTTTCTTTTCCTGCTCGGGGCTAAACGCCTACGTCGACTGGCAGACCCGCGCCATCAAAATCCTTGCATTCAAAACCGCCAAAGTTGCCGGGATATCCGCGTTGATTTGAAATGATCCGGGTCTGGTCGATCGTCTGATCGTCGCATTCATGCGTATGGCCGTACACCCAAAGGGCCGGCTGGCGGGTCTCAATGATCTCCACCATGTCCAGGGAATTGAACGCCGGAGTGAGAGGGCCGCCCTTGAATTTGGAGTTGGGATTGATGACCGGCGCATTATGGCTGATAACCACGCGCGGACCACTTAGATTCTTGCCAAGCCACTTCAGCAATTTCGACGCGAAGTTTCTATGTAGCGCAATCGAATCTGCTGGCGTGAAAGGCGTTTCGTCGGGGTTGTAGATGAGGCGGTAATCATTCATTTGAGAGCTGGCGGTCTCCATGGCGCGCAAATCAGCACCGTTGAAATCCGTCCACATCGTGCCACCGAAGAAATTGACGCCGCCGATGCTGACCTCTTCATCAAGCAGCAGTTTCACCTGCGGATGTCTGTCTTCGAGCCACTCCTTGAATCTGTTGTCCTCTTCGTTCATTGGCCGCCGCGTGTAATATTCGTGGTTTCCCGTCACGTAGAGGACTGGTTTCTTCCACTTCCGCAGAATCTGGTCGAGCGGCTCATAATCCCTTAGCGTGACGATATCGCCTGCCAGAATCATGACATCTCCGTTCACTGCCGGCGGCAACATCCAGCCCGAGCCAAATTCAAGATGCAGGTCGCTGTAAGTAATGATTCTCATTGCTCGTAGGTGAATGCTTGTTTGAACACGTCTTTCTCAAGTCCCAGATTTCCTCCGACTGCCATTCGACTCGGCGCGGAGTCCCGGTTCGTGGAAGTAAAAATCTGACATCCCCCGGATAGCTGAATAATAAGCCGAGGCGCAAAGGCCAGTGTCAAGGCTCTTCGACCGCGAACGCGGCGCGCGAAGCGCGGCCTTGACACTGGCCGGGCCGCGGCTATGCTCTGGCTATCCGGGGCATGTCATTCGGGCATGCATCACAGACTTAGACCGTAACCCTGACTGATCTGATTCGTGTGGGTGGTTTGTGGTTCTATCTTGATCGCTCCTGGCTCTTGCTGAATCGCGGGCGAATGGGACACGTCGCGGCTGAGTTCCTGTCCGAGCGTCGCTGCATTGTTCGTATAAATCTGCGCGTCATAGCGTCCGCGCGAGACAGAGACGTAGGCCATACGGCTGTTGAGCAGATCCTTGGCACCCAGTTCAGTGTCCACGTGAATCAAGACACGGCCGGCAGTCTGTCCCTGGCTGGAGTGGCTGGTCATGGCATACCCATGATCGAGATGCGGATGCTTGTGCGGATCGAGTTCAACCATACGCCCACCGTCGATCTTCAAGCGCAGCCGCCCGTCTCCGTCGATCCCCGGAATCGATCCGGCGCTCGAACTCCTGCCGGACTTGGGCATAGGTGGTTTCTCCCATGCCGCGCACCAGCGCTGTTTCGAGGATCGCGCGGCGGTCCTGTACGGCCGATCTCTCAAAGACATGATCGCGCGCCCATGTCACGGCCCGCTTCGCCTGAGCCTCTGGCTCCGGTATCTGGTATTGCCCATGTTGGCGTGCTTGCGCGACGACGCGGTCCGCCTGATGCCCGTACTGTGCCGCCAACTCGCGATGCCGCTGTAAGACTTCGCCAGGCGACAGCAGTTCCTTGCGGTCGCGCGTATGGTGGGCCGCGATCTGTGCCGCCGCGGCTCCGTCGATTCCTTGTTCGCGGAAATGGTCTTTGATCTGTTCACGCCTCGGACTCGAAGCCTCCAAATACTCCTTCGTGTAGCCTTTTACGTCCGGTTGTCCATGCTTGCCGCCCTCCAGTTCGTAGCCCAGCTTTTCCAGACGCAGAGCCAACTCGGACCGGTAGACCGCCGTGGCGTAGCGTTGAGAGACGAACATCTCGTGTGGCTGCAAAGCTCGCATCTGTTTCCCATTTTCGAGAGCGCTCTCGCGCTCGGTCATGTTGAAGATCACTGCATGAGTATGAAGCTGGGTTGCAGCATAGCCATCGACGGGCCGTGCGGTGTCGTGCTCGAAGGTGGCGGCGATAAATTTTCCGGTCGTCTCCGGGGCATGGACATTGCCGATCCGCGCTTGCGTGTATCGTTCAAGCTCCTGAAGTGCCGCGCGTACACTCTCCCGATGGGCTTCCCGCACCCGATCATCGCCGCCCACGAGAGCGGTAAGCGATACCGACTTCGGCGCAGAGAATGTGGCGTCCCACCCGGCGCGATGCTCGGTGCTGGTCACCTCTCTGCCAAATTTTCCTTCATAGGTTCTCGAAACCTGATGCCGTACGAGCTGCTCTTCGGTGTGCGGATGTTGGCCTTCACTCAGTCGTGCAAAGTGCTCGGAACCAACGCCACCTTGCAACCCCCACTGCTCGGCGAGTCTGCCCTGCCACTCACTGTGACCCTGCTGATCGCGGCTCCAGTAGTTCTGCTCCTGCGCGGCAAACTCCCGCGCATGGTAGGTCTGCGCCTGGCTGGCTGACAGCGGTTTCGAGATCGTGAGCATAATGAGCGTTCCTCAAGCGTGAAGTCGTGTTCTTGACAATTTGTCTGTCATTCGATCCCCTTCGTTTTCTCCCAAGCAAACGCCTCTTTGGGTTTGGTCTCGGGCGCACCGATGGTCGAGCCAAAGAGCGCGAGCATCGGCTGGGTAGGCGTCTTCAGCGGATCGGCGGGAGCAGTGGCGGGCAGTGATCGCGCTGGTTTCGGCGCGATCTCTGGCATCTGCCGCTGCGGAAATCTTGGCAGTCTGAATCGGATTCTGCCCATGTTTGTCCTCCATCTCTGGATCAACCTTGGCCGAGGTCGGCCCCATTCGATCGTCTCCCGATCCCGCCCTTTACGTGAGGACCGGTTCTGCAACATACTCCGCACAGCCAGTAGCAAAAGTAACAGCGCGGCTACCCAAAGCAACGGTGTCAAGAGCGAAATGATTCCGGGAAAAGGCATGGCACTCATGGCATACGAGCTCTTTCGTTGCCCTCGCGGGCAAAGAATTTTTCGAGAAGTTTGCGAGCCTGATGGAGCTTTCGCGCATCGGCTTGGTCGCGGATTTTGAGGACGGAATCGGGCAACAATTGTCTACCTTCCGCTGCGGCCTCGGCGGCTGCATGGAAGAGATTCAGCAGCGCATAACGCACCGCCCAGAGTTCGGCCAGCACCAGTTCGCTGGGATCGGCGGGCCGCTGTCGCGCAGCGCACAGAGCGGTCTGACGCAATCACTCGGAGAGGGCTTGTCCCGCAGCTTCGGCGGCAGCTTCTATTTCTGCCAGTTCCTCGGGAGTCAGTCTCGTGGCAGCGGTCTTGGTGCGGAAGCCGGGCTTCGCCTCTTCTCCGAACGGCAAACTGGACTGTGGATCAGCTTGAACCCGGGGACCACTCATTGGACAAACCGCCTTGTTGCACTCCTGCGCTTGATTCCGCTGCGATTAAACTGTTAATTGTTAGTTCACAGGAAGCCCTTGCGCTTCAACGCGTTTACGCGAGTCGATACTCTGGAGCCACCTTTCGCAAACAAACACCATTGTTCGATATCTCAGTCACTCAGCAGTTGACGAATTTTGTTGACGTAGCGAAAGTTAACCTGCGTAAACGCCGAAGTTTCATTTGGCGTTCCGCAGTTCCCAATTTGGGGGTGACGTGTCCACCATTCTTCCGGTGCGAAGCACCGCGTTCTTACAACTCGCCATACTCAAGAGCCAGCGCGTCCCACAGGCGGCGTACTTGCGGAGCCTGCCACGCGCGTCGAAACAGCTTCTTGATGGACTGCCAGTCTTCGCCACGAAAGTTAAACGTAATTCCGTTGTCACCAGCGCGAAAATTCACGCCGATTTCGTCCTTCTCGTCAGCCACCGTGTACGCGAGAAAATAGCGGCCATTCCAGGAGATCAGCACCCGCCTTACATCCAGCCGTTCTAGGATCGTCCTGAATTCCGAAATCTTTGGGTAGCCCTCCACGGATAGAGCGGCGCAAGTCTTCCGGGGAAGGACAACCAAACGGAAAAGCCTTCGCTCGGCTGGCGCACGAATTCGAGACGGTAGTCGCCTTCTTCAAATTTCGGTAATGGCGGATTCAACGGAGCGTCCATTCCCCCTGCCGAAGAGTTCGGATCTTGCAAGGGCTTACCATAGTGAAAATAGTGGCCGCGGGCGCACACGCGCCACAGGGTCGGCCAGAACGGCCGAAGCGCCTCGTTTAGCCTCTCGATATTGGGGAAGTCTAGCTCGTCGAGGAGAAAGTAGAGGTTCCGGGCGACAAAGATGGGTCTCTGCCGCTCTTCTGTCGGGCTTTTTAGCATCCGAATGGTGCGGGTGACGGCGCGCCGAACATCGTCGCTTCCGATCTCTTCCGGTTTCTTCGCTTCGGCTTGCCGATCGGGCGGGAGATGTGCGACGAAGAAAGAGTCCAAATGGGTCTTGTTTGGTTTGCGAAGCAAACCGTAAACCGCCTGGAATGCCTCAAGGATTCCGGCAAGAGATTCATATGAAATCTCCGTCTGTGCGGTGTTGGCAAATCTCTCCAGTCCGTGCAGACAGAAATAGGCAACGGCGGTCCATTCTGCTTGCGAAAGCGGGAGCTTTGAGTCTGCCTTTCGGCGAATCATTAGCAGAGAATCGGTCGGCTCGGTAAGCAGACTTACCAGCTCAAGTCGTTCTTCTTTTGAGGACTCAAGAAGCTGCTTTGCCGCCTCCGATGTGGAAACGGGTTCGCCGCTCTTCATGGACATGAGCACCTTTAAGCCCTCAAGCTTTAAACGCAGAGCCTCGGAAATACGAATGGAGATCACTGGCTGCTGCGCTATCGCTGCCTTCTCCGTCGTGAGCTCTCTTTCGGTCAATTTCACCTCCTATGTGTAACGATACAGCTTGGCTATATGTGTACACCTGCGCTACCGTCAAGGGCAATGTCGTCCACGAGGGGCGGATGAGTCTCCCCTCAGGAGTAGATGAACCATGCCCCAGCCAATCGTGATGAAAAAACCAGCCATGCCTCAGCTCGTCAACACGCGCAAGGCCGCTGAGATTCTCGGACGCTCAGCAGCAACATTGAAACGATGGCGCGCCGAGGGAGTCGGGCCGAATTGGATAGAACTGCAAGGTCGGGTTAGTTATGATGTGAATGTTCTTTTGGAATACATCCAGAAGAACACACGAGTTGCTTCCGTGCGGGCTGCAATGGAGGAAGCTCGTGAAGCTGTTTAAGAAAGCGAAGTCCAAGTTTTACTGGTATGACTTCACGGTGCGCGGACAACGCTACCGTGGGTCAACCAACGAAACAAAAGCGGCCAGGGCGGCAAAGGTTGCTGGTCTGAAACTCGCCCATGTGGTCGAGAATACTGATCCGCTTCCCCACAAGGCTCCTGTGTTGCTGGAGTTTTCCCTGCGCTTCCTGGAATGGCTGGACAAGGTCAGACTGGAAGACAAAACCAAAACCTACTACCGCGATGGCTGGCGACTCCTCAAGAGGACGACCGTCGTGAATATGCGATTGGATCAGATCACCAGGGACGTTATCGAAACTTTGCGGTTTTCGGGCGCGTCCTCAAATGCCAATTGCGCGCTGAGAACGTTAAGAAGGATGCTGCACAAGGCGGAGGAGTGGACACTGATTCGCCACGCTCCGAAACTCAAACTGATGAAGGAATACGGACGTTCACTCAGGCTTGACGATGAAGCGGAAAAGAAATTGTTGGTGGGCGCCGCCGCCTGCAATTGGCGGAAACGCAGCCTTCAACTTTTCCAGGACATCATCATCTTGATGCGCGATACGGGCATGCGTAACGAAAGAGAGCTTTACCGGATGCGCATCGAGAACCTGGATTGGAAAACCCGCGTGATCTTCGTGCCGGACAGCAAGACCGAAGAAGGAAGGAGACGCGTGCCGATGAGCAATCGCGTCTTTGACGTTCTTAAACAGCGGTGCGGAGAAAAACGCGAAGGATGGGTTTTCCCGTCGAAACGCGCCGAGTCTGCTCATCTCACCACAATGGCGAAGAGATTTCGCGAAGCTAGGGTCAAAGCTGGGCTTCCCGAAGATCTTGTCCTCTATTGTGGACGGCATGATTACGGCACCCGGATTCTGAAGAGAACCGGAAACCTGGCTGCCGTCATGAGAACCATGGGACACAGGGATGTGAAGACTGCGATGCAGTATCAACATCCCGAACTAGAGATCGTGCGCGCTGCGCTCGATCAAGACACAACAGTGGAGAAACGGGCGTAGCCGGATTGAGTTACGGCACACTTTACGGCACACCCAAAACATCAACTCCGGTAAGTGCTTGAAAAGATGGTGAGCGCGGAAGGAATCGAACCTTCAACCTACTGATTAAGAGTCAGTTGCTCTGCCAATTGAGCTACGCGCCCTAACGGGGAATATTTCCGGTGGGACAATCGGTTATTTTAGCACGTTCAGTATACCCGGTCCTCGTGCACTCGGCGACTCTGCGGAGATTTCGCGGCACTCAAGATCGTTGTTTCAACTCCGCGATTCGAATCGCGTGCACGGTGCCCAAGGTTCATTACTTTTCGGACTTCCTTGCCGTACTTCAACTGCGAAAATGGCGCGTTCGCAAAGGGACTTTTGGAACCGCGCCTTAAGGAGCAAACTCTCGAATTCCGCGCTACACTTTCTTTCAGGTTTTGACCGCGCTTGAATCGAATCCAGGGAGATTCAATATGAAGAAATTTCCACACCTTGCCATGCTGATACTTGTTTTTTCCACCACTGCTCTCTCTGCCCAGAGCAGTGGCTCACCTTCCGGCTCACCTGCGCGGCAGGAACCATGCTGGAAACAGGCCGGAATTACTCGACCAGTAATGGAACAGCGCCGGGCGATTGAGCGCGATGCTCATTTACAGATTGCAGCAGTGTGCGAAAACTCGTCTCTGACGCCGCAGCAGAAGCAAGAGCAGGCGCACGAAATTCGGCAACAGGAACAGCAGAAAGTTGACGCAATCGTTACTCCGGAACAGCAGAGCGCTATACGTTCCTGCCAGCAGCAGCGGGGGCGAAACGGGGGGGCCAACGAAGGGCATCATCCAGGCGGGTCGCCGTGCGGAAATTTTGGGGCATCGCAAGGACGGCAAGGACCTGCGAACGGCAACACAGGCGGGACTCCTCAGACGCCTGAGAACTGATGTGCAAATGAGTGCAGTGTCCCGAAGCAAAAAAGTTCTACGAGCGCTGCCGAATCTCGGCCGCCAGAGCGCTTGAGGCTTCGCTGGCCACCGGCCGGCGCGGCGGGAACTGCTTCGCGTCCAGCGGATGGCGCTTTTCCACCGTGCCAATCACGGGGGCATCTTCCATCCCATCCGCGTAAGCCATCGAAACGAAACGCTGTTCCGAGCACAAACGGTCGATCAACCGCTGCTGCCAGGAGTTGAGCACGGCATGAGGAAGAATGGGAAAATGGCGAAACATCCACAGAAAATAAGCGCGCTGCAGAAATGATGGCATTAAGTAGCGCGGCCCGATCGGCGTCTGCACCTGAACCACACCGTCCGCAAGTTTATCAATCCACATGAAGAGCCCCACCTCTAAAACGCTAATTTTGGTTGTAGCAATTCTAGGGCCGCAATTATTGCACTAAGGTATACAGAAAGGAAAGGGTTTTCTCATATTTTTGTGGAAATCAGGCCGAAATTTCTGGTAGGAAGTTCATCCGCTGGATCTCGGCCGCCACCCCGAATCTCTCGCCCGGAGCCCGTTCCACCCGCAAAATGCGCGCATGGCAGCATACCCAGCATTTTTCGCCTCCGGTCAGCTCGGGCGGCAAGATTAAGACCAATTCCATCTCCGAGCCCTCTGCCAGGCGGTTATTGGTGTATAGGAAGACGCCATTGGTGCTGATGTCGCGGGTCTGCGCGTCTAATTCTGGCTCCCCTCCGGGCTTTCTGACGCGAACTGGGACGGTGGCGACAGTTCTAGGGGCGGAACGACGATCATTCTTAGAATTCATATTAAGCAATTAATAATTTTCGAGAAGAAAACACTAACGCCAGCGGAGATTGTTTCCGCTGGCGTTGGCAGTATAGACGAACTTTTGCGGCGACTCGATGAGTATCGCTTTAGATTTCCGGCCGGCGCAGACGCGCGGCGGGCACCACCAGCGCCTGCTCGATGGTCGGAATATTAGTGCCGCGCAGCTTGGCCTCGGCTTGCGCAAGTTTGTCGGACTGGCCGGTCTCGTAATAGGCCTGGACCAGAAGCTCCATGGTGAAGGGATTGTCGCGATCTTCTTCGAGATACACAATCGCTTCCTCATATTTTTTCTGATCCATCAGCAGCGAACCGGCAGCGCCGTTGTATGAAATTTGAATCACGCGATTGCGGTTGACGGCAGCCATGGCCTCAAGTTGCTTCAGAGACTTGTCGGCTAGAGCCGCGTCACCGGCATGCGCGGCGCGCACGGTGCGAACGCGGAGGATGCGCGCGAGTTCGTCATCTTTGTCGGATTTCGAAATCGTGCGGTGGCCAAGCGAATCTTCTGCGCTCTGCAGATATTTCAGCGATGCGTGGTCGTCGGTCTGGTATTCGGCCAGATGCTGGAATGCCTGCGCTTCCTGCAGGTCCTGTTCTTTGGCGTGACCCGTTTCCGCAACCTCAAGATACAGTTTGTCGGCTTCGGCGAATTTTCCATCGCGCACCCACGTCATGGCCTTCTGCATGGTGTAGCTCAGACGGTCGGCTTCGTTGTGCGCATAGCGGATCGCCTTGTCGTACTCAACCCGAGCCTGATCTTGATTTCCCATCAGCGCGTAAGTATCGCCGAGCCCGACCTGTGAGGTTACGAAATCGGGATCGATCTTCAGCGCCGTGCGATAGTGCTGCAGCGATCCTTCGAAATCTCCGGCCATGCGCTTGAGTTCGCCGTAAGAATCCTGAGGATTCGGTTCCTTCGGCAGCAGCGCAACGTAGCGATCCATGGCGGCGAAGGCTTTGACGAATTCGCGATTGCGCGCTTGGGCGTAGGCCAGATCGTTGAGCGCCGGCGGAAAATTCTTGTCGATGGCCAGAGCTTTCAGCATCATGTGTTCGGACTGCTCGGTTCCCTCCTCGCCCATCAGCCAGTTGCCGGCGAGATAGAGCAGGTGCTTGTCTTTGGGATACATCTCAAGCATGTCGTTCATCGCGGAGATGCCGCCGATGAAGTCGCCCTCCTGAACTTTGGCGATCCAGGCCACCATCAACTGCTCACCGGGAGTGGCCTTGGGCGCGGCGACTTTGGCTTTTTCGCGGGCCCCGCTCACTTCTTTGGGATCGCTGCTGTTGAAAGCGATCCATGCCCAAGCCACGGCGAGATTGGGATCTTCTTTTACTGCCGCACGCCAATCGTCGTTGCAGCGCTCAAGGTAGAGGTTTTCGTAATCCTGCATGCCCTTTTCGTAGAGCTCGCGAGCCGGCGCGGAAGACGTGGTGATCGGCAGTGAAGTCGTACTAGCCTGCTTAATATGATGAGCAAACGCAGGCGCGGCAAAGCACGCGGAAAGAATTAGCACAGCGCAGATGGAGCGGCGCATTGAGTTCTCCAGGAAAGATGCTTTTGGGGAGGATTACAACGGCAGAGTAACAGCGGGGTAATCAGCGGAGTAGGTGACGGAAGGCGTACGACGGGCGTACGGTTGTGAGTTCGGAACGATAAACAAAACCCCCGCCGCAAGCGGCAGGGGTGATTAAGACACAACTCTCCTAGAAACTAAACTTGGCTCCCAGCTGAATACCACGCGGACCGCCTCCACCGAGGAACGGGTTGCCGATGCCCACGTCGCCGGTGGCGGTAATGGGATAACCGCCTGTGCCCGTTTCGAGAGTGTTTGCTCCGTTGAGCGCAAAGCCATTCACTCCAGGATCGGCGATAAAAGCCGGCAAGAATGGATTGGCGAAGTTCGGGTGGTTCAAGACGTTAAAGAAGTCGGCGCGGAGCTGGATCCGCACGCGCTCGGTGATTGCAGTGTCCTTATAAATTGCCAAGTCCCATTGCTTGAAGGTGGGACCATGCAGCATATCGCGGCCCTCGGTTCCGAAGTGACGCGTGCCAGGTACGCAGTCGGTATTTACGCCGTTTGCTGTTCCCCCATCCGTGGCTGCGCTCACACTGCATGGAATCGCGAATGAAGTGAGATCGACGAAATCAGCGGGATTACGCTCATGATAGACAATCGGCCCAACCACATCGGGGCGGTCGTCGCCCTCACCGCTTCCACTGTAGTCATCCTCGAAGTTGTAATTCATCTGGAAAGGCTGGCCGCTCTGTAACGTTGCCGTGCTATCGAAACCCCATCCATTCTTTAGACGCTGCATACTCCCGCCCATGTTCGGCACTTTGTAGCTGAATACCCAGGTAAAGCGCTGTGGCACGTTGAAGTTCGAAGGTCCATATTCGAGGTAGGGGCGCGTGCTGTCATTCGGCTGGGCTGCGTTGGGTTCGAAATCCTCACCGTCGCTGGAATTATCTAAGGACTTCGACCACACATAGTTGGTGATGTTGGTAATTCCGTGCCAGTTGGTGAGGCGAAGGCTCGCTTGCAGAGAGTTGTAATTCGACTTGCCAGTCGAGTTCTCCTGCATAATGTAGAACGAGCCGTAAGGATTGCTCGAGTAGTTGCGCGGAACACTGTAGCTCCCGGTAATCGCTCCTCCGGGACACGGAATGGTCGCCACGCCATTAGGACAATCGGAGGCGGTGATCTGCGCCTGGCTGGGCTGGCTGATGTCGAAGAATCTCCACAATCTGTGCCCCTCAGAGCCTACGTAACCGAGTTGAAAAACCGCATGACTGCTGAGCTGATTCTGGATATTAAGGTTGTAGTTTTCCATGTACGGCATTTTGATGTTGCGATCGAACCCGAAGGAATCGCACTCAAAGTTACAAGCACTCTCATCGCCGAACAAAGGCTGGCCAGCAGCAATCGTACCGGTGACGCCGGCTGAGTAAATCGGATTCGGTCCAATCGGGTTGTAAGCCGGACCGGGATCGAAGAATGGCGGATAAGGCAAATGTCCGAGGGCCATATCCTGAGAGAAGGCGTCAAAGAACATCCCCCATCCAGCGCGAACCACAGTTTTACCCTTGCCTGCGACATCCCATGCCACGCTGGCGCGCGGCGCGAAATCCTTGCGATCGGGATTGTAGAGGCTGCTAAGGCCAGGCTGCCCGACCTGCGTCAGAGTGAACGTATTTTCCACCGGATCGAGACTGGTAATGTTACTTAGCTGATGGTTCTTTTCGCTGATAACGCCAAAGTAGTCATAGCGCAAACCATAGTTCAAAGTCAGGTGCGAGGTAGCGCGAAAGCTATCCTGTACAAAGAAGCCATAGCTATTTTCAAACGTATGGCGGAGTGTGTTTCCCGCATACTGGAATCCGCCATCGACTGTCCCGTCGAGAAGATCAGTAAGATCGTTGAATTCTAACTTTCCGCGGAAATACTTGTCGAAATATTGCTGAATGCTGGTTCGATAAAAGTCGCCGCCGAATTTGACGTCGTGCTTGTTGAGCTTCCAGGAGAAGTTATCGATGGCTTGGTTATTGGTGTCGAAACGATGCCGGGGGTCGCTGGAGCTGGCGCCGAGCTGGGCGAAATGCCCAACTGTAATGATCGGCAACCCCTGACCTGCTAGCCCAACGGTTGTACCCAACCCGATCGAACTGGGTGCCACGTTGGAATCCTCCGGGAAGAAGCCCTCAGAGAAGCGGTTCCAGCCGTAGCGCAGTTCGTTGACCTTGTTCGTCCCAATCGTGTGAACATATGATAAAGCCACTAGCTGCACTCGCGTGGGAGTAAAAGTGTTGAAGCCGGGAAGCTGGCCGCCGCTGGCTGTCAGAGCTAGGGGAAACGATTGCACGCTGTCGCCGAAGAAATAGCGACCGGTGAGGATGTTTTCTGTGTTGAAGTTCTCGTCCACCTTGGCAATGAAGCTCGTGAGCTTATTGAGTGAGGGCGAAATCACCGAACTGTTGGGGGCCGTAGGGCAGCCAGTGTCTGTGGACGCAACGTTGAGATTGGGAGCGGGCCACGGGTCACGGGCAAGGAGAGCAGCAATTACAGGGTTGGTTGCCCCTCCGTCGAGGGCGATTTGAGCTGGAGAGGGAACGCAGGCCAAAGTCACTACTCCCACCCCCTCCTGCTGCCCTTCGTAGTCCGCAAAGAAGAACGTTTTGTCCTTGACAATCGGTCCTCCCAGGGAGACGCCGTACTGATTGTTGTGGAACAACGCCTTGGGCTGACCGGAAAAGTTGAAGTAGTTCCTGGCATCGAGCGCGTCATTGCGGAAATATTCGGCGGCCGTACCATGCCACTGATTCGTGCCGCTCTTGGTGACGATATTCACCACTCCGCCCGCATTTCGGCCATATTCTGGCAAGAAGTTGGAAATCACATTCAAATCGGCGACCGCATCAATAGGCAGGATCGCGGATGGCGTTCCGAACACGCCAGCCTCATTGATGGCCGGATCGTTGCGGTAGCCGTCGTTCATATCCGTGCCGTCAAGCAGATAGTTGTTCGAGCGGCCGCGGGCGCCGTTCATCGTAAATTCACCGTAGGAACCGGGCGAGTCGGAAATCTGGTCGGGCGAACCTGCGACGCCCGGGTTCAAGAAAATCAGCTTGGTATAGTCCCGCCCGTTGACCGGGAGATCTTTCACGGTCTCTGCGGTGAGCACACCTCCGAGGTCGTTGGTAGTAGTTTCGACCATGGGAAGCATGTCGCCTGAGACCTCCACCTTAGTCGAGACCTGACCAGTCTTCATGGCCGCATCCACACGCCGCTCGGTAGCTACATCGACAACGACGCCATTCGCCTGGAATGTCTGAAAACCGGTCAGCGTCACGGTCACCGTATAAGTCCCAATCGGCAGCTCCGGCAGCGCATAGCTGCCATCGGCGCTGGTTTGGGTGGTGCGCTCCAGGCCGTTGCCGGCGTTTTTCACGGTGACGGTGGCTCCGGCTACTACTGCGCCCGAGGGGTCGGTTACGGTGCCCAGGATCGTGCCACGGAAGGTTTGCGCCGAAAGGCTGATGGCGGTCAGCAGCACAAACGCCAGAACGATGCGCGCTCTCATAGAGTCTCCTTGAAGCTTGTCATTTTCGGGGAGTAGATGTCGTTGCGGGAGGCCGGATTTTTAGGCCGCTTACCGAGAGGCGTGCAATTCCTTACGTACAAACAAGATGTAACCGCCCCAACCGCACACCAAACATTATCGAAAGCCCATCCCAACAGTCAACCATTCAGTTGTGATCCAACCCATAGATTTTCCAAATGAGGCACTCGAAAGTAACTTCGGAAGAAAAAAGCGATCATTCTGCTCGATGTAGGGGCAACTGAGGAGAGATCTCTACTCGCCGACGAAACGCAGGGCTCCGAGATAACGAATCTAGAAACTGATCGTTACGCCGCCCCGCACCGATCGGGCTGATTGTACGAAGTAGACGGTCTGCCCGTCCTGACCGATCACCGGGACATAGCCTTGGGCGAGCAGATTGCGCACATCGAGAAGGGCTTCCATGTGAGCGGGGAGAAAACCCAAGGTCGGAATAGGCTGGCGGATAAATAGATTCAAATAAGGATCGGATTGCCCTGGCGACGCGTTAAACATATCGACCGGCGTGAGCGCAGGGCCGTTGGTCCACCTGTAGGATGCGATCCAGCGCGTTTGCGTGCGATTGAGCTTGCCGCTCAGCCTCGCGGACACGGCCTGGCGCCGTTCGGTGGCGATCGCCTGCTCGGCATCCTGAATGTCTACCCCAGGCTTGGTGAGGTCGAGAACGTTCCCGTAGGCGAAATCCAGCGTGGCTGTGAGATCGGAACGCATCTTGCGCTCCAGCACCACGCGCAGGCCGTCGGAGTTTACGGTTCCGCCGGTATAGGTGAACGTGCCGGAGTAAACATCGGGCAGAAGCGATCCGCTGGCCGCGGTTACCGCGCCGGCGCCGAGCAGCGCGGTGTTGTTTACGTGGTCATCGAATGCCGCAATCTGCACATTGGTCTTCCCCAGTCGCCGCGAAACATTCAATTCCTGATGGCGACCTCTTTCCAGCTTGGTAGCGAAATTGGTCACGCTAACGCGGGGATCGGTTTCGCTCAACTCTGAAGGAACGGAATTTAATTCCTGCGCCTCCCAGGAACTGGGCAGAGACGTGGCGTAACTATAGCCGACAACGGTGTGCGGCGAGAGGTGCAGATCGACCGAACCGTAAGGACGAAATGCGGACACGTGCCCAAGGAACTGTATAGTCTGCAACTCGCTGCCGAATTTCAGCTCAAGCACGTTGCCCACGGTCACATCGTCCGCCGCGGAAAATCCAACGGCCTGCAATGACGCGTAGTGAAGATTTGGGTCGGAAGGAGCGAAACGGTGAACCACGACGCCCATCGAGGGTCCGGAACCGTCGGGCAGCCGATGCGAATAATCACCCCGCAGCACCGCCGCCGGAAGACTATCGCCGTAGCCCACATTTCCGCTCACACTGACCACGTCCGTGGAGAAAACCGAACGCTCCAGCGAAAAACCGGTGCTCATATCCGAGCCGCTGCCATAGCCCTCGGCCACTGATCCCGCGAAGAAAGAAAGGCTGCCTTTCAGATCGTGGTCTTGACTGTCGCCTGAGGAGGGATCGTCGAGCATTCTCAATACCGGCCGATTTGCCACCGAACGCAGCGTCCACTTCCAGTCATCGTCATCGTCAGCGCCGCGCAGCGGGCCGACGCGCAACGCATTGAGCAACGTGCTCAGAGTGATGTTGAGATGCGTATTAGCGCCGGCGTGCAGACCGATCTTGTCGCGCCAGGCCGGTAGAAACGAAGGAGCCGAAACTTTGACCGTATAGAAACCGGGCACCAGATCACTGGCGTAGTAGAATCCCGCGCCATCGGTGAAAACAGTCAACGTGCGGGCCGCGGTGCCAATGATCTCGACGATTGCGCCCATCTGGGGAATGCCGGAGCCATCGCGTACATAGCCGGAGATTGCCCCCGGCTTGTCGGCGCCCCACACGGGAAGCGACAACGCAGCGATCACAGCCCAAGTTCCGAGCTGGCGAATCTTCAATCCCACCCCCAGGGAATCAAACAGGCCGCTACTCTACCGCAAAGGTCGCGGAGGGATCGACAGTCTGTTTGGAGATGTTGTCGTTCACTTTAATTTCAATCCGATAAACGCCCGGCTGCAGATTCGCCAAGGCAATTGACTTTTGCAGTGTCACTTGTTCCCCAACGTTTCCCATCGTGTCGGTGGATTCAGTCTTCTGCACCACAGATTTGTTGGTCGCAATATTGACGATGTCGAACTCAAACGTCGCGGAAGGCTTGTGGGTCTTATCGTCGACCCCCAGATTGTAGACCTGCATCCAGAAATTCGCTTTTTGATCTCGTGTACGCTTGAACAAAGCGGGCTTTCCGTCGGCAGGCGCTACCCGCGGACGAACCTTGGTTACGCCAATCACGAAGCTTCCAGTGCTCACATCTTTTGTGGGTACCGGCTCCATCTGGTCGGCCACGATCAGCGATGAAGTGGACAGCTTGTCGTCGGAGTATTCTGGGACGACAATGCCGCGGCTCCACAGGCCTTTGCGATCGCCGTTCACATCTTTCACTGCGATCTCAACCTTGTAACGGCCAGGACGCAACGGCAGCGCCTTCCAGTAGACAGAAGAGTTCTCCGCCGTGCGTGGCAGCAATTCGGCCGGAACATCGACCTGCGCGGTATCTTCAAAGGTCTGAACCACACGCCCGGTCAGAGTACTTACGCGGCCAAAAATATTTACCGTACCGCGCTGTACGCCATCCTTATTGTTAAATGTGATGTCGCGGTACTTCACTTGAATCGTGATCGGCACCAGCACCGTATCGCCCGTCACCTTCACATAGTCTGAGCGCACATCGAAGGGCATCAGATTGGTGATCAGCTTGGTGTTGACAACTTCTTCCAAATCCTTAAACTTGACCGGCGGTGGCGCTTGCAGCTTGGCATACTGTTCCAAGCGGTCGAACTCTTTCGTCTGCAAATCCGAACTCATCGGACCCGCCCCCAGTTGTTCCATGCCGCCGCTAAACCGAGCCGCTTTGTTCGACATGCCCATCTGCTCATAAAGCGTTAGTCCGGCATTGGGCGTGTACTTGAGAGCATCCTTCTCGGAGCGGTCGATCGTCATGTGGTAGTCGCCGCACATGCAGGTGTCGACGAACTCGATGATGACTTCCTGCCCGACGCCTTCCAGATAACGATAACGCCAGTCTTCGAATGGGAAAGTCGAGGTCTCGCCGCCGCCCTCTTCCATGGGGCGCTCGTAAGTTCCGCCGGAGGGGTGCGAATCGACCTCATCGGCCGGGCCATACATGATGTAAATGCGGCCGCGGTCCGTCTTCCATCCGGGGATGCCGGCGGCAAAGTGCTCGTTAGAATAGGCGATGCGGCGATAGTGCTCTTCTTTGTATTCGTTTTCTTCGGTGTCGGGAGTGGGATCGCGGCGCTGCCAGAAAGCTTCAATAAAGTTGTCCCGTTCTTCGTCGTTCGAGAGCTGTTTGAAGGCGGCGCGCTCTTCGTCGGTGATAATCCAGACCACGTCTTCGTTCAGCCACTTCTTGTAAGTCTTGCTGAGCTCGATTTTCAGGGCGGCTTTCTGCTGTTTCTTCTGCTTCTCGTTGGGCTTGCGCTTAAGAGGATCAGTGGCATCGGCCGGCTGCGCTTGAGGATCGGCTGCCTTTGCACTGGCTGGCGGCGCAGCGGCCGGTTGCGTTGCCGCCGCGGGATCGGTGGCGGCAGCCTTGTCGCTCTGCGCGAGGGCGGGGACCGCTAATCCCGCGGCCAAAGCCAAAATTATGAAAGACGAAAAATAGCGCGAACCAACCCGGACCATGAGAGGGACTCCTACGACGCTGCAGCTGCGACGTATCATTCTAGGCCACCGTGGCAGTGAAAGCAAGGTTAAGTCGCATTAAGAGAACGGCATGAGCGCTGTAGCCACAATGTGGTTGGAAGCGTGAGGGGTCCGGTTGAGTTGCCCGGCAAAATCGCAATCGAAAAGGATTTTTTTGCCCTCCATGCGCTGATGATTCATCACGTCGTGGAACCCCGGACGCCCTCGTCCGGGGAAAGCTCCGAGGAGTCCGAAAAATGGCTGGTGCTGTGCCCGGGCGGACGGAGGCGTCCGCCATTGCTTGGTCGCTGTATAATTGTGCGTTCCGGGTCCGAACCTCGGCTCAAGGTCCCCAGGTTGTTCTCGATTGGCATCTCTTGATGGAACTTTCCTCCCTGCGGATCGTAGTAATTAGAAGTGTCCGCCGGAACGAGACGTTCGTAATACGACCCCGGACTCGTGTGACGGAGACCATGAAACCCTGGAAAAAAATCGCGATTGGTGCGGGCGTGGTAGTGGTGTTGGCCATCATCGTTGGCGTCACCGTGCACCAGAGCGGCAAGAATGTGGTTACGGTACAGACTGGGAAGGTTGAACGCCAGGACTTGTCGTCGGTGGTGAGCGGTTCGGGTGAAATCAAGCCCAAGACTTACGTGAACATCGGCTCCAATGCCTTCGGCAAGATCACGCATTTGTTTGTGAAGGAAGGCGATCACGTGAGGAAGGGGCAGGTGCTGGCGCAACTGGAGAACGTGCAGTCTTCGGCGGATGTAACCGCGAACCAGGCATCGCTCGAGGCCGCGCAGACTGACGCCCTTGCCGCCGACGCTGGCCTCAAGACATCGGAAGCCGATTTGCGCCGGGCCCAGGCCGATTACGACCGCAATAAGCTGGATTGGGAACGGGCGCAGAGTTTGTTCAAAGATGGACTGATTTCTAAATCCGATTTCGACAGCCGCAAGAATTCCTGGGCGACAGCCGACGCCGGACTGGTACAGGCGCAGGCGAGGGTAGCGCAGGCTAAAGCGCAGAATGATTCTGCCGACAAGCGCGTAACCCAGAATCGAGCAACGCTCACACGTTTTACTGATGTCTTATCGAAGACAACCTATGCAGCGCCCTTCGATGGCGTCATCACAAACTTGCCGGTGCGCGAGGGCGAGACGGTGGTAATCGGCATTCAGAATTCGCCGGGAAGCACTCTGATGACTCTGGCCGACATGTCGGTAATCACCGCAGAAGTTAAGATTGACGAGACCGACATTGTGAACGTTCGCCTGGGCCAGCCCGCAGAAGTGGCGATCGATGCGATTCCGAGAAAAGTTTTTCACGGAACGGTTTCCGAAATTGGGGACAACGCCATCGTCCGCTCGACCGGCGTGGCTACGTCGCAACAGGCGACTGCGAGCGAAGAGGCAAAAGACTTCAAGGTGGTCGTAACCGTCAGCGACCCTCCTGACGACTTGCGCCCGGGGCTCTCGACTACTGCCAAGATCACTACCGCCGCGCGTAGCAACGTGCTCTCCATTCCCGTTCAGGCGCTCTCGATCCGCACAAAGGCGCAATTGGAGCAGGAGAAATCTACTCCCGGCTCGGTGCACGCCGCGGCTCCCGCGCCAAAAGAAACCGCGTCCAGCAATAAAGATTCCAAGCAGGATATTCAGGGCGTATTCGTTATCCGGAACAAGAAAGCGGAGTTTGTTCCTGTGACAACCGGCATTACCGGAACAAGCGATATTGAAGTCCTGGACGGCTTGAAGGAAGGTGACGAAGTGATCACCGGCAGTTACAAGGTTTTGCGCACCCTGCGTTCTGGCAGTAGCGTTAAAATCGATAACTCTGTGCCCAAAAAGGAAGACGCTTCGTCGTGACGTTCGCTGGCTTCATCCGTCCAATGGTGGAACCGGTGGGCGTTGGTTTCGAATCAAAGTTCTCGGATCAGGGTTCGTAGTAAAACCACAAGTCGCGGCAAGCGGAAGCGCGAAGTTGAAAATTAACGCGGAGAGCTCAGTGGCACCGGAGCAGGAGAAAAACATGGCAACCGCCGAACTACTCAATATGCCTCAGAAAGCTGCCCCAGCTTCGCCGCAGTCGTGCATGATTGCCGCCCTGGATCTGTGGAAGACCTATGACATGGGGTCGGAACAGCAGGTACATGCATTGCGCGGGGTCAATTTACGGATCGAGCGCGGAGAGTATGTGGCCATCATGGGCCCATCAGGCTCCGGAAAGAGCACGCTGATGAATCTGATCGGCTGCCTCGATACTCCCACCAAAGGCGAGTATTGGCTCAACGGCAATCTGGTGAGCGAACTCGACGACGATGAACTGGCGCGTATTCGCAACAAGGAAATCGGTTTCGTATTCCAAACCTTCAATCTGCTGGCCCGCGCCACCGCGCTGCACAATGTGGAACTGCCCTTGATTTACGCCGGCATCGCCACCGACGAACGAATCGAACGAGCCAAAGCGGCATTAACCGCCGTGGGTATGGGGTCGCGCATGACCCACAAGCCGAACGAACTCTCGGGCGGCCAGCGTCAGCGTGTGGCTGTGGCGCGCGCCCTTGTGAACAAACCTTCCATCATCCTGGCGGATGAACCCACCGGCAACCTGGATTCGCAAACGGGAAACGAAATCATGGCGTTATTCGACCGGCTGCACGGGGAAGGAAACACAATCGTGCTGGTAACTCACGAGCACGACATCGCCGAATACGCCCACCGCGTGGTCAATATCAAGGACGGCGTTGTCGAACGCGACGAGCGCAAGAAGTAAGTCTGGATGCGCAGCCCTGGAAACGCAAAGTTTTCACGGTGTCAATTCGAGCGTTATTACCCCCAACTTCCTACCGATTTAGCGGCCTCGGACACGATAATTTCTGCTGTTGGTTTTGTCGGGGCCACCACCACTTGGTCGCGCCCGGCGCGCTTGGCTTCATAGAGCGCGGCGTCGGCCGCCGCCATCAAATCCTTGGGCGACATGCCATGCTCGGGAAATGCCGCGACGCCCACC
>Ga0208690_1000105_pt1 | contig 20637 bp, 15 predicted proteins | sample June2015DPH_16_1_2_FD_184712 | JGI IMG/M metagenome (GOLD analysis project Ga0208690, IMG submission 184712) | Peatland microbial communities from SPRUCE experiment site at the Marcell Experimental Forest, Minnesota, USA - June2015DPH_16_10... | ecosystem: Environmental > Terrestrial > Soil >...
GACCGAGTCCGTCACCGAAGTCCGCGGCGGTAAAAAGTACACCTCCGAGCGCATGTTCTATCCCGGCTACGTGCTCGTCGAAATGGACATGGACGATCATGTCTGGCACGTGGTGAAGTCCACGCCTCGCGTGACTGGATTCGTCGGGACCGGCCAGCAGCCTACTCCGCTTTCCGACGAAGAAGTCCAGCACATTGTTTATAAAGTCGCCGACAGCCGCGAGAAGCCGAAGCTCAAGGTCAAGTTCGAGAAGAATGAGACCGTGCGCATTTCCGAAGGGCCGTTCGCGACGTTCCAGGGCATTGTGGATGAAGTGAATGAAGACCGTGAGACGTTGAAGGTGATGGTGACGATTTTCGGCCGCTCGACTCCGGTGGAGTTGGAGTTCAACCAAGTGGAGAAGGTAGCGTAGTGTGGCAACGTTCAGGGTCAAAGTAAGAGTTTGGAATCCGGCAGAACCCGATCGTGCCGCAGAATTGGAGTCTTTGGGGCTCTCTGTCGACCCGGTTCACAAGAAACTAATCCCGCTGGTCGTGGCGTTGGGGTTGTTGGCGAGCGAAAAATAGAGCGGTAGAGAAGGAAGCATGGCAAAAAAAGTTACAGGTTTCGTTAAGTTGCAGATCGCGGCAGGCAAAGCGACTCCGGCGCCTCCAGTAGGCCCGGCGCTCGGCCAGGCGCAGATCAACATCATGGAGTTCTGCAAGCAGTTCAATGCGCGCACCAATCAGAAGGAGATGGAAGGGCTGATCATCCCGGTCGTGGTTTCGGTGTATAGCGACCGCTCATTTACCTTCATTACCAAGACGCCTCCGGCGTCGATTCTGCTGAAGCGCGCTGCCGGCATCGCCAAGGGATCGGGTGTTCCGAATAAAGATAAGGTCGGCAAGGTGACGTTGAAGCAGATTGAGGATATCGCCAAGCAGAAGATGCCAGACTTGAACGCGGCGTCGATTGACGCGGCCGTCAAGAGTGTCCGCGGTACAGCACGTTCGATGGGAATTGAAGTAGTCGGGTAGCGCCGGCCTCTGGCCGGCCATTGAGCCGCCGGGACGGCGGCGCTACGTCGAAATCACCACGGCTGATCGAAGCAACGACCAGCGGTGGAAGACAAGGAAAAGCAAAATGAAAAAAGAAGGAAAAAACATCGCGAAGGCGCACGCTGCAGTCGAGAAGCGTCCATACACGCTGCAGGATGCGGTGCCTTTGCTGCAAAAAGTGAAGTTCGCCAAATTTGACGAAACCGTCGAAGTCACGATGCGGCTTGGAGTCGATCCCAAGCACGCCGACCAGATGGTGCGCGGAACGGTCGTTCTGCCGCATGGGCTTGGTAAGTCGAAGAAAGTTCTCGTCATCGCTACGGGCGACAAGATTCGCGAAGCTGAAGCTGCCGGCGCCGATTTCGCGGGCGGCGAAGAGATGGTCGAGAAGATCACGAAAGAAAACTGGACCGACTTCGACGCCCTGATCGCCACGCCGGACGTCATGAAATCAGTCGGACGACTCGGTAAGATTCTCGGCCCCAAGGGCCTGATGCCGAATCCGAAGACCGGCACGGTGACGATGGACGTGGGCAAAGCGGTGCAAGAAGTCAAGGCCGGCAAAGTCGAGTTTCGTACCGACAAGACTGCACTCGTGCACTGCCCAGTCGGAAAAATTTCTTTCACTCCCGACAAGCTGATTGAGAACGCGACCGTGCTGATCACCAGCGTGATCAAAGCCAAGCCGTCCGTTGCCAAGGGCAAGTACATCAAGGGCTGCACACTGAGTTCGACGATGGGCCCTGGAATTCTGCTCGATACGGCCCCTATCGAAACGGCGGCGAAAGCATAGTAGCGCCGGCCTCTGGCCGGCTCAGTGCCGCCGGGACGGCGGCGCTACAGAGAGGATTTATGGCAGTTAGCAAAGCAAAGAAGAAGGAACAGGTCGAGAAGCTGAGCGCGGACCTGAAGAACGTTTCGAACGCGGTCGTTGCCACCTATAGCAAAATGACCGTTGCCCAGGACTACGAGCTGCGCAAAGCCTTGCGTGGCGCAGGCGCGAAGTATCGCGTGGTAAAGAACACGTTGGCCGAGCTGGCTGCGAAAGGCACAAAGATCGAAGGGGGCCTGAAAGATCTTTCTGGCGTCACGTCGATCGCTTACACCTCGGGCGACCCGGTGGCCATGGCGAAGGCGCTGACCAAATACGCGAAAGACACGCCGGAGTTCACCTTTAAAGTCGGCGTCGTCGAGGGCCGCGTGATTTCGATTAAGGACATCGAAGCCCTGGCCTCCATGCCGTCGAAAGAAGAGCTGATGTCGAAGCTGCTGTTCCTGATCAACGCTCCGGCGCAACGGCTCGTGACCGCGATGGGCGCGGTAGGCCGTAACTTGGCCGTTGTGGTGGATCAAGGCGTGAAGGAAAGCAAGTTCAAAGAAGCCTAGCTCGTGGAGCGGCGGACGCCTTCGTCCGCCCGCACGGGCTATGCTCAACAAGTTTGCCGGCAAGATGCCGGCGCTACGAAATTTGGTTATCAAGAGTCCGGAGTTGCGCGGTTCTGTCCTCAGCGTTGTCTGGCGCGAAGGGATGGAGCCTGGTCGCACTGGAAACCTGGCTGGCGATGACGAAATAAGAAATTCATAACAAAAGTGGAGAACTAACATGGCGGATTTGCAACAGATCGAGGAATCAATCGTAAGCTTGTCGCTGCTGGAAGCGGCAGAGCTGGTCAAGAAACTGGAAGCGCGTCTCGGCGTCTCGGCTGCAGCCGCAGCTCCCGTGATGGTTGCGGGCGGCGGTGGTGGAGCAGCCGCTGCGGCTCCGGCTGAGGAGAAGACCGAGTTCACAGTCCTTCTCAAGGAAGTCGGCGCCAACAAGATTAACGTGATCAAGGCCGTCCGTGAGGTCACCAGCTTGGGCTTGAAGGAAGCCAAGGAACTGGTGGATGGAGCGCCCAAGAACATTAAGGAAGGCGTTTCCAAGGAAGAGGCTGAGACCATCAAGAAGAAGTTCACTGAGGCTGGCGCGACCGTAGAAGTTAAGTAGCTCGTAGCGCCGGCCTCTGGCCGGCTGTCGCGAAAGCGTCTCGCTTTCGGTGCGGCGGCAAGATGCCGCCGGGACGGTGGCGCTACGCTATGCAAGTTTCAGAAAAATATACGTTCTTAGGTTGTGAAGCTAAGGCGGCGGTGTTAGCATCTATATAACACCGCTTCCTCTGGCCTCACTCATGGCGGGCGAGGCCCGCTTTAGGAAGCTTTGGGCACTGTTCCGCGGGCAGGCGGGACGGAAACGGCCGAAGGAACTGGCGCGAAAAAGTTCAAATCCATATTGGCGAAACGCTCTGTTTGGCGTCGGCGGGGATGTTTGTCCCTGCGGACGCCCTGTCGTCTTTTCCGGGTTGTGCGGTTCTTTCTAACAGGTTCAATGCAGTTATCAGGCGCTCTCGGCGCCACATTCCGCAGGTAATCGCAGCCCTCGGCTGCGCGTGACATTGGAGTTCTAAACGATGAAGAATAATGCCTTCCGTAAACGATTTGATTTTTCGAAAATTCCAGCAACCATCCAGATCCCGAACCTGATCGAGGTTCAGAAGCGTTCCTATGACCGCTTCCTGCAGATGGACAAGCTGCCCAGCGAACGCGAAGACGGCGGATTGCAGGCAGTGTTCCAGTCCGTCTTTCCGATCACCGACTTTCGCAACGTATCACAACTTGAGTTTGTGGATTACGCCATTGGTAACTGGGAGTGCAAGTGTGGTCACCTCAAAGGACTGCACCATCTCCGCACCACTTGCAAAAATTGCGGCAATACCGTCATCACTGATCCGTTCCATCCCGGCGACGTGCTTTGCCAGAAGTGCGGAACCTACAACGCCAACACGCCCGACTTCTGCAACAAGTGCGGCGACCCGGTTGGGCTGCAACTGAAATACGACGTGGCCGAGTGCGAAGAGCGCGGCATGACTTACTCCGCGCCGCTGAAGGTCACGATGCGCCTGACGATTTTCGACAAGGACGCCGAGACCGGCAACCGCTCGATCCGCGACATCAAGGAGCAGGAAGTTTTCTTCGGCGACGTTCCGCTGATGACGCAGAACGGCACCTTCATTATTAACGGCACCGAGCGCGTGATCGTGAGCCAGTTGCACCGCTCGCCGGGCGTGTTCTTCGAGACCGCCAACAACCGTACATATTTCCTCGGCAAGATCATTCCTTACCGCGGATCGTGGGTCGAGTTCGAATACGACCAGAAGAACGTGCTTTACGTGCGTATCGACCGCAAGCGCAAATTTCTGGGCACGATTTTCCTGCGCGCTCTGGGCCTGCGCTCCGGCGAGGATATTCTGCGCTCGTTCTACACCGTGGATCGCATCGCGATCAAAGACAAGAGGCTTTACTGGACGCTCGACCCAGCCAGCGAGAAGCCGACGAACCTGCTCGGCATGAAGCTGGCGCACAGCGTCAAGAACAAGTCGGGAGATGAAGTCGCACACTCCGGCCGCAAGATCAACGCGCAAGTGCTGAAAGAGATTCAGAAGGCCAAGATCTCGGAAATTGAAATCGACATTACCGACCTTGAAGGCGCGTGGACTGCGGCCGACGTCGTCGACACGACCACGGGCGAAGTTCTCCTCGAAGCCAACAGCGAAATCACGGCTGACAAAATTTCGAAGATTCTCGACTCCGGCGTCGTGGAAATGAGCCTGTTCTTCCCCGAGCGCGACGACGTGGGCACGGTGATCAGCCAGACCCTGAAGCGCGATTCGGTTGCGACTCCGCAGGAGGCGCTGATCGAAATCTACCGCAAGCTGCGTCCCGGCGATCCTCCGACGCTCGACACGGCCACGGCTTTGTTCCACGGAATGTTCTTCGATCCACGGAAGTACGACTTCTCAAAAGTTGGCCGCCTGAAGTTCAACATCAAGTTGTTCGAGAATCAGGATGCGACCAGCCTCGACAAGCGCACGCTCGATCCCGACGATTTCTACGCGACGATCGGCTACCTGCTGAAGCTGCGCAAGAACATCGGCGCGGTCGATGACATCGATCACCTCGGCAACCGCCGAGTGCGCGCGGTCGGCGAGTTGATGGAGAACCAGTTCCGCATCGGCCTGGTCCGCATGGAGCGGGCGATTAAAGAAAAGATGTCCGTGTACCAGGAAATGTCCACGGCGATGCCGCACGACCTGGTCAACGCGAAACCTGTGATGGCTGCGATCCGCGAATTTTTCGGATCGTCCCAGCTCTCGCAGTTCATGGATCAGACCAACCCGCTCTCCGAGATCACGCACAAGCGGCGTCTCTCGGCGCTTGGGCCGGGTGGACTTTCTCGTGAGCGCGCCGGATTCGAAGTCCGCGACGTTCACCCCACGCACTACGGCCGCATCTGCCCGATTGAGACACCGGAAGGCCCGAACATCGGCCTGATCTCGTCGCTGAGCTGCTATGCGCGCATCAACGACTACGGCTTCATCGAGTCGCCCTACCGCAAGATCAAGGGCGGCCGCGTGATCGATTACGTCAGCGTGGTCAACACCGGCGACAGCGACCACAAGGTCGGCGATTACGTCGAAAAACACGAAATGGAGAAGATCAACGCCGAGTTGAAAGAGAAGCGCAAGAAGCCAGCGCAGGTCGAACCCTTCTCGTTCTATCTTTCGGCGTGGGAAGAAGATCGCCACACGATCGCGCAGGCCAACGTCGAGCTTGACGACAAGGCCCGTATCGTAGCCGAACTCGTCAATGCCCGCAAGGCCGGAAACTTCGTCCTTGTGAGCCGCGATGAGGTCGATTACGTCGACGTCAGCCCGAAGCAACTGGTTTCCGTGGCCGCGTCGCTGGTGCCGTTCCTCGAGCACGACGACGCCAACCGCGCGCTGATGGGCGCGAACATGCAACGCCAGTCGGTTCCTTTGCTGCGCGCGCAAGCGCCGATCGTCGGCACGGGAATGGAAGGCGTCACCGCCCGGGACTCCGGAGCAGTCGTTCTCGCGCGCCGCAACGGCATCATCGATTCGGTCGATTCCGACCGCATCATCGTGCGCGTGGAAGGCGAGCATCACCCCACGCAGTTGTCGCGCGAGGTGGGCAGCGATATTTACCAGCTCACCAAGTTCAAGCGCTCGAACCAAAACACCTGCATCAACCAGAAGCCGGTGGTGAAGAAAGGTCAGCGCGTGGTGAAGGGCGAAGTCATCGCCGACGGTCCTTGCACGGATCACGGCGAGCTGGCGCTCGGACGCAACGTGCTGGTCGCGTTCATGCCCTGGCGCGGCTACAACTTTGAGGACGCGATTCTGGTCTCCGAGAAGATGGTGAAGGACGATTACTACACTTCGCTGCACATCGAGGAGTACGAGATCGAAGCGCGTGACACCAAGCTCGGACCCGAGGAAGTGACGCGCGACATTCCCAACGTCAGCGAGTCGATGCTGCGCAATCTCGACGAGGCGGGCGTGATCCGCATCGGCGCAACTATCAAGCAGGGCGACATTCTGGTGGGCAAGGTAACGCCGAAGGGCGAAACTCAGCTCACGCCGGAAGAAAAGCTGCTGCGCGCCATCTTCGGCGAAAAAGCCGGGGACGTGCGCGACGCATCGCTCTACTGTCCGCCGGGAATCGAAGGCGTGATCGTCGACGTGAAAATTTTCTCCCGCAAGGGCCAGGAAAAAGACGAGCGCGCGAAGTCCATCGAAGCGACGCAAATCGGCAAGCTCGAAAAGAACTTGTCCGACGAAATCCGCATCCTTACCGACGAACGGCTGAAGCGTCTCGAAAACATTCTCGGCGGCAAGGAAGTTCAGGCCGACCTGCACGACGAGCGCACCAATAAGCGCCTGCTGACCAAGGGCGTCGTGTTGACGCGCGAGGAAATCGAGCGCATCTCGACTCGCAACCTGAAGCGCATCAAATACGCCGACAAGGACCCGCGGGTGAATGAGCAAATCGACGAGATCGAGGAAATGACTTCTCGCCAGATCGATGTCCTGAAAAAGATCGTCAACGAGAAAAAAGACAAACTCACCAAGGGCGACGAGTTGCCGCCGGGCGTCATCAAGCTGGTCAAGGTCTACATCGCGATGAAGCGCAAGCTGAGCGTTGGCGACAAGATGGCCGGCCGCCACGGCAACAAGGGCGTGATCGCGCGCATTCTGCCGGAAGAGGATATGCCGTACCTCGACGACGGAACGCCGGTCGAAATCGTGCTCAACCCGCTCGGCGTGCCCAGCCGTATGAATGTGGGCCAGATTCTCGAAACGCATCTGGGATGGGCCGGTTACGTTTTGGGCGAGAAGATCACCAACTTGCTCAAGGAAAACACGCGCACCGAGGCAATCCGGCGAGAGTTGAAGGCGCTGTTCAAAGACTCGAAGCTGGCTGACATCATCAGCGAGATGAGCGACGAGGAACTGGAAGCGCTGGCGCCCACGCTGACCCGCGGAGTCTATATGGGTTCCCCGGTGTTCGATGGCGCGAAAGAAGGCGAAATCAAGGCGCTGCTCGAGCACGCGGGCCTGCCGACTTCAGGCAAAACGATGCTCCACGACGGCATGACCGGAGATCAGTTCGAACAGCCGGTCTGCGTCGGCTACATCTACATGCTGAAGCTCTCGCACCTGGTGGACGACAAGATTCACGCGCGCTCCATCGGACCTTATTCACTTATCACCCAACAACCCTTGGGCGGCAAGGCGCAGTTCGGCGGCCAGCGCTTCGGAGAAATGGAAGTCTGGGCGCTCGAAGCTTACGGTGCAGCGTTCATTCTGCAGGAGCTGCTGACGGCGAAGTCCGACGACGTATACGGCCGTACCAAGATTTACGAGGCCATCGTCAAAGGCGAAGCCGCCATGGAACCGGGCGTGCCGGAATCGTTTAACGTGCTGATTCGCGAATTGCAATCGCTCTGCCTGGATGTGGAGCTGATCAAGACCGGGGAGCGCAAGCCCACGGCCAGCGCGGCAGCAGATTAAGAAAAGCAGTTGCCAGGTAGCCGGTCGTCAGTTGCCAGTACAGCTCTGACACCGGCACTGGCGGTGCGCAAGACTTTTGAAGGACCGTTTCGCGGGGAAAAGGCTCTCGACCACCGCGAAACAGAAAACCGGCAACTGGCCACTGAAAACTGGCGGCTGCCCTTGAGAGCAGGAAGCGGAGGAACACCTTGTTTCGTTCGAGCCCATTCGAAATGCAAAACACGATCGCTGACTTCGATGCCATCAAGATCAGCCTTGCCTCTCCCGAGAAAATCCGGAGCTGGTCGCATGGCGAAGTCACCAAGCCCGAAACCATCAACTACCGCACGTTCAAGCCGGAGCGGGATGGCTTGTTCTGCGCCCGCATCTTCGGCCCGGTAACCGACTGGGAATGCTTGTGCGGCAAGTACAAGCGCATGAAGCATCGCGGAGTGATCTGCGACAAGTGCGGCGTGGAAGTCACGTTGTCAAAAGTTCGCCGCGAGCGTCTCGGCCACATCGAGCTCGCATCGCCCTGTTCGCACGTGTGGTTCTTCAAGGGTCTCCCGAGCCGAATCGGTCACTTGCTCGATATTTCCCTGCGTGACCTCGAATCCGTTCTTTACTTCGAGGCCTACGTGGTGGTTGAGCCCGGTGACGCTCCGGTAAAAGAGCGCGAAGTAATTAAAGATGAAACCAAGTTCCGCGAACTCGACCAGCAATACCGTCCCGCCGGCTTCAAGGCGATGATGGGCGCCGAGGCAATCAAGGAACTACTGAAGCGCATCGATACCGAGGGTTTGTCCGTTGAACTGCGCGAGAAGATGAAGAACGAGAACTCGCTGCAGAAGAGGCTCAAGTACACCAAGCGGTTGAAGGTAGTCGAAGCTTTCCGGCGTAGCGGCAACAAGCCGAGCTGGATGATTCTCGACGTGATTCCGGTTATTCCTCCGGAGCTTCGTCCGCTGGTTCCACTCGACGGCGGCCGCTTCGCCACGTCCGATTTGAACGATCTCTATCGCCGCGTCATCAACCGCAACAACCGGTTGAAGAAGCTGATGGATCTGCACGCCCCGGAAGTCATTGTGCGCAACGAAAAGCGCATGTTGCAGGAGGCGGTCGACGCATTGTTCGATAACGGCCGCCGTGGCCGCGTGCTGCGCGGAGCCAACAACCGTCCGCTGAAGTCGCTCTCCGACACGCTCAAAGGCAAGCAGGGACGCTTCCGCCAGAACCTGCTCGGCAAGCGCGTCGACTACTCCGGGCGTTCCGTCATCGTGGTCGGCCCCGAACTCAAGCTGCACCAGTGCGGCCTGCCGAAGAAGATGGCGCTCGAATTGTTCAAACCGTTTATCTATCACCGGCTGGAACAGACGGGCAATGTCACCACCATCAAGCAAGCCAAAGAGATGGTGGAGCAGCAGGAGCCGATCGTTTGGGACATTCTGGAAGAGGTCATCAAAGACCATCCAGTTTTGCTGAACCGCGCTCCCACCCTGCATCGCCTCGGCATTCAGGCATTTGAGCCGGTGCTGGTGGAAGGCAAAGCCATCCGCATTCACCCGCTCGTCTGCACTGCGTTCAATGCCGATTTCGACGGTGACCAGATGGCGGTGCACATTCCGCTGTCTCCGGAAGCGCAAGTGGAAGCCAGCGTGTTGATGCTCGCCTCGCACAACATTCTCTCTCCCGCATCGGGTCAGCCGATCACCGTGCCCACGCAGGACATGGTTCTAGGTCTCTACTACCTCACGAAAGGTAAACCCGGCGCAAAAGGTGAAGGCCGCGTCTTCGCCAACATCGAAGAAGTTCTGCTCGCGCTCGAAGTGGGCGAAGTGGAAACGCTCAGCCCCATTCGCCTGCGCTACACCGGCGAACTGATTGACCTGACCACGGCGTACGACGATCAGGACATCATCCACACCGAACCGGTGCATGTGGAACGCGCGTTCATCAACACGACCGTTGGCCGCGCGATTCTGAACGATCACCTTCCTGAAGGCATGCCGTTCATTAACGGACTGCTCAAGAAGAAAGGTATCGGCGCGCTGGTCAATTACGGCTATTTGCGCTTCGGGCTTGAAACCACGGTCAAGATGCTCGATGAAGTGAAGGAGTTCGGCTTCAAGTACGCCACCAAAGCCGGCCTTTCCATCGGCATCGACGACATGGTCATCCCCGACAGCAAGCGTACGCTGGTGAAGGATGCCGAAAAGCAAGTGGTCAACGTGCAGCAGCAGTATCTCGACGGCGCAATCACCAACGGCGAGCGCTATAACAAGGTCATCGAAATCTGGTCGGCGATCACGGAAAAGGTTGCCGACGAGATGTTCGGGCAGATGCAACGGGCGGACAAGGAAGGTTTCATCAATCCGATTTACGTCATGGCCGACTCCGGCGCTCGCGGATCGAAACAGCAGATTCGCCAGCTCTCCGGCATGCGTGGATTGATGGCCAAGCCCTCCGGGGAAATTATCGAGTCCCCGATCACGGCCAACTTCCGTGAAGGTTTGACGGTGCTCGAATATTTCGTCTCGACCCACGGCGCGCGTAAAGGATTGGCCGACACCGCTCTCAAGACCGCGGATTCCGGCTATCTCACCCGCCGCCTCGTCGACGTGGCGCAGGACGTAATCATCAGCGAGTATGACTGCGGCACGGTGGATGGCATTTACGTTCAGGGAATCGTCGAAGCCGGCGAAATTATCGAGCCGCTGCGCGACCGCATTGTGGGCCGCGTTTCACTCGAAAAGATCAAAGACTACGATGGCAACCTGGTCGTCGACATCAACCAGGAAATCACCGAAGAACTTGCCGGATCGATACAGGCTGCCGGTATCGAGCGCGTTAAGATTCGTTCGGTGCTCACCTGCGAATCGAAGCGCGGTGTTTGCGTGATGTGCTACGGCCGCAACCTGGCTTCAGGCCGCCTGGTCGAACTCGGCGAAGCGACCGGAGTCATCGCCGCTCAATCGATCGGCGAGCCGGGAACGCAGCTCACGATGCGTACCTTCCACATCGGCGGTACGGCGTCTCGAGTTTCCGAGCAGTCGCGCCTCGATGCCAAGAACAACGGCAACGTACGCTTCATCGGATTGCAGACGGTGAAGTCGAAGTCGGGCGACTTGGTCGTGATGAACCGCCAGGGTTCGATTGCCGTGGTCGACGACAAGAACCGCGAGCGCGAACGCTACTCCGTGATTTACGGCGCCAAGCTCAAAGTCAACGACGGCGATCGCGTCGAGCAAGGCAAGGTCATGGTCGAGTGGGATCCTTACACATTCGCCATCCTCACCGAAATCGGCGGCACGGCGCAGTTCAAAGACTTGCAGGAAGGCGTGACTTTACACGAAGAGGTTGACGAAGTCACCGGCCTCTCGCGTCACGTGGTCGGCGATTCGCCCGACGAGAAACGGCAGCCCGCCATCGTGATCAAGGGCAAGAACAGCAAGCGCTACCTCATGCCCTCGCGTGCTCACCTTATGGTGCAGGACGGCGACACGGTGTTTCCGGGAGACGTGCTGGCGAAGATTCCGCGCGAGACAACCAAGACCAAAGACATCACCGGTGGTCTGCCGCGCGTGGTCGAGCTGTTCGAAGCCCGCAAGCCGCATGAAACCGCAGTCATCAGCGAGATCGATGGCACGGTGAAGTTCGGCGAGGTTTCGAAAGGCCAGCGCAAACTCTACGTGCAGGCCGACAACGGCACCGAGAAGGAATACCAGGTGCCGCGCGGCGTTCACATCAACGTGCAGGAAGGCGAGCGCGTCAAGGCGGGCGAACCGCTCATGGATGGCCCGCTCAACCCGCACGACATCCTGGCCGTGCTCGGCGAAAAAGAGCTGCAGTCTTACCTGGTGAACGAAATCCAGGAAGTCTACCGCTTGCAGGGCGTCAACATCTCGGACAAGCACATCGAAGTGATTGTCCGCCAGATGATGCGTTGGGTGAAGGTCGAGGACGTGGGCGACACCACGTTCCTGCTGGAGCAGCAACTGGATAAGTTCCGCTTCCGCGAAGAGAACGAGCGCGTGATCAAGGAAGGCGGCAAGCCGGCTACCGGACGCCCGCTGCTCCTCGGCATCACGAAGGCGTCGCTCTCGACCGACTCGTTCATCTCCGCCGCGTCGTTCCAGGAGACCACGCGCGTGCTCACCGAAGCCTCAATCCAGGGCGCGGTCGATCACCTGCGCGGCTTGAAAGAGAACGTCATCGTCGGCCGCCTCATCCCTGCCGGAACAGGCATGGAGTACTACCGCAACGTGCGTCTCTCGCCAGAGATGGAAGAGGCCGCGGCCAAGGTACAGGCGGAAGTTTCGGCAGCGTACGAAGAGGCCGAACGCGCTCTCGAGATGATGCGCCACGAGGGCGAAACCGAGGAACTGGCTGCAGAGTAGCAACGGAAGATGTAGACTTCGGGGGCGAATTAGTTCGCCCCCGATTCGTTTATCCGGGATCTGTCATCCTGAGCGAAGCGGATGCGCAGCGAAGCAAGCATCCGTGCAGTCGAAGGATCCCTATAAGCTTGCACGGCACCGGTCGCGAGATAGGTGGGTGCGAGGCCACCGGTAGAGCAAAAGGTTGTGTCAGAAATCGTAAAGCGTAAAGACAAATAGGCAGTATGATTCACATCCTTTTCCCAGCGGTCTATTACTAACCATCAATGCCCGCATCCGCCCAGCGATTGCCAATCGAGGAACCCAGGGCACTTCCATCGTTGCAACCGGTGCCTCCTAGCCCTAAGCTAGGGCCAGCGATGCTCCGCTTCTTTCGTCTACTGCGGCTGGCCGTGTGGCGTGCCTTTCAGCACGACGCCTTCTCGATTGCCAAAGCGTCGGCCTATTCGTCAATCCTTACTTTCTTTCCGGCATTGCTGGTGGTCGGCTCCGTGCTGGCCACCTCGCGCAAAGGCGCGCCCTACCTGCGCGAAATCTCTTACGCGCTTTCCCGCATTTTGCCCGCCGGCAGCAACACGGCAATGAATTTTTTACGCAGCGCGGCGCAGCGCCCGGTAGGTCTATTAGTCACTGCCTCACTGCTGACCCTCTGGACCGCCTCCGGCGTCATGGTCTCCTGGATGGAAGGCTTCCGCCGCTGCTACGAGCTTCCCAAGGATTGGGGTCTAATAAAGGAGCGTTTGATCGCATTCGGCCTGGTCATTTTCGCGCTCGCTCCCATGACCTTCTCCACGCTGCTGGTCGCGTTCGGAAGCAAAATTGAAACCACGATTCTCTTCTACACCGCGCACGAATTCAGCGCCTACATTCTCATCATGTGGACCGTGATTCGCTGGATCATCGCGACCCTTACCAGCATTGCAGTAATCGCACTCATCTATCACAACGCCGTCCCGCGCACCCAGCCGTGGCACAGCGTTCTTCCCGGCGCGACGCTCGCTACTGGCCTGTGGTTTTCGTCCACACTGCTCTTCGGCTGGTACCTGCAGCACTACGCCGACTATAGCCTGATCTACGGCTCGCTCGGCGCGGCGATCGCGCTGCTGGTCTGGATGTATATGGTTTCGCTGGTGGTGCTGGTGGGAGCGGAGTTCAATGCGATGCTGTTCCCGCGCGCCATGCTGGGAAAAGAACTGACCGCAATCACCGGATCGAAAGTCATGGCCCGCTAGATTCATCCGCAGCACTCGACATCGCTAACGAACTCGACCCATATTGCCGATGATTTAGAAAGCGGATGTTGTACCCTACCAACATCCCCTTTTTAGTCTGGAGTGAAATTGAAAACGAGCCAGCCACCCGTTGATGGAGGAGTTGCCACTTCATCCCTCCGTCGCGCCAAAATCATCTGTACGATCGGCCCAGCGTGCAACTCCGAAGCCGCCATGCGCGACCTGATGCGCCTCGGCATGGATGTAGCCCGCCTGAACTTCTCTCACGGCACCCACGATGACCACGCCCGCAACATCGAGCGCCTGCGCGCCGCTGCGGAAAAAGAAAACCGCACCATCTGCATCCTGCAGGATCTGCAAGGCCCCAAAATCCGCACGGGACGCCTCGCGAACCACGACCCCATCACGCTCAAGAGTGGTACAACGGTGGTCATCACGCCGCGCGATATCGTCGGCACGCCCACCCGCATTTCCACCACTTTTCCCGATCTCGCGAGCGAAGTCAGCGTCGGCGCGCGCATTCTGCTGCGCGACGGCCTGATCGAACTGCGCGTGCGGACGATCCGCGGTAAAGACGTAGTCTGCGATGTTCTAAACGGCGGAATGCTCGGAGAGCATCAGGGCATCAACCTGCCCGGCACCGCACTGTCGATTCCCGCCTTAACAGAAAAAGATCGCAAGGATCTCGAATTCGGCCTGAAGCACGGCGTCGACGCAGTCGCTTTGTCCTTCGTCCGTTCCGCTGCCGATGTGAACATGGCGCGGGAAATCGTAGCCGGCCTGGGCAGCGACACGCGCTTGATCGCCAAACTGGAAAAGCCGCAGGCCATCGATCATCTCGAAGAAATTCTCGAAGCGGTCGACGGCATCATGGTCGCTCGCGGCGACCTCGGCGTGGAAATGGCGCCCGAAAAAGTTCCGGTGATTCAGAAGCACGTCATCCGCCGCTGCGCCGTCTGGCGCAGGCCGGTAATCACCGCAACGCAAATGCTCGAATCGATGGTCGAGAACCCGCGCCCCACGCGCGCCGAAGCCAGCGATGTAGCCAACGCAATTTTCGACGGCAGCGATTCGGTCATGCTCTCCGCGGAAAGCGCGAGCGGACGCTATCCGCGCGAGGCGGTCGCTATGATGGCGCGCATCGTAATAGAAGCGGAATCCAACCTCGCGGATTTCATCCAGCCCCGGCGCCGCGACCGCAAAGGCTTGTCCATCGCAGAGACTATCTGCGAATCGATTGCCCACGCCGCCGAAGATCTGCCGATGGGGGCAATCGCCGTGTTCACCGAAACCGGCAACACCGCGCGCATGATTTCAAAGTACCGCCCGCAAGCGGCGATTTACGCCTTCACTCCCAACTCCGTCGTGGCGCAGCGCACCAACCTCTACTGGGGCGTGCATCCCATCATGTGTGCACCGGGCCTGTCGGCAGAAGAAATGGTGCGCGTCGCAGAAAGTGTATTGCTCGATCGCCGCGTGCTTAAACCCGGAGACGTCCTGGGCGTCGTCGCAGGCACGCGCCAGTCGTCTGGTTCCACCAACTTTATGCGCCTGCACGCCGTCACTGCCGCCGAGGCCGCGCGCGCCGCAACCAAGGGCGGCAAAGGGCAACAAAAGCTATAATCGCGGGAGCATGCCGCAGGAACATCTATCGCTGGCAATCTGGGAACCTCTGCCGGGAATGGAAGCCGCGTCGGTGGCGACCATTCGCGAACTCAACGCCATCGTTGCCAAAAAGCAATACGGCCGCAATCTTTTCTTTCGCGCTCCCGACTCGCATTACGTGCTGCTGCGTTACTGGCAGTCGGAAGAAGCGCGCCGCGCGGCTCTGGAAGATCCTGAAATGCTGCGGTGTTGGGCTCGCCTGGGAAACGAAATTAAAATTTCGAAAGTTTTCGAGAAGCTGGAAGAGATTGGGGCCTAAATGTCCGCTGAATCGACCCCGCGCGTTCTTACCGATGTAACCGCAGATCCTTTCGTGCGCGGGTTGCTGCATCATCCTGCTAAACCCAACGGCAAGGGACTGGTTCTCGCGCACGGCGCCGGCGCAAATTGCCAGTCGCCGTTGCTGATTGCGATGGCGGAAGCCTTCACCGAGGCCGGCTTCACCGTCCTGCGCTGCGACCTTCCCTATCGGCAGGACCGGCCTTACGGTCCGCCGGGACCGGGCGATGCGAAGCGCGATCAGGCGGGATTAAAAAATGCGGTAACAGTGCTGAAGAAGAATATGGCCAATGGGAGCCAGGTCTTCTTGGGCGGCCACTCCTATGGTGGGCGGCAAGCCAGCATGCTTTGCGCTCAGCAACCGGATGCCGCACCGGGTCTGCTCCTGATGTCTTATCCGCTGCATCCGCCGCGAAAACCCGAGCAGCTACGTACGCAGCATTTTTTCAATCTGAATACTCCCGCGCTTTTCGTGCAGGGCACGCGCGATCCCTTCGGATCAATTGCGGAAATCGAGCAGGCGTTGAAGCTGATCCCCGGGAAAACAAAACTGCTCATCGAAGAAAGTGCGGGGCACGATTTGGGATTCAAGAATGCGAAGGGGAGAGAACTACCGGCTGGCATTTTGAAGGAATTCCAGTCCTTCTTTGCCTAGCTCAGTCGCAGGTTGCGAGTAGTATTTCCTGGCGAACTCTAACTCCGGCGCTACTTAATTCACCCAGCCCGACTTCGACCCACCATTACCCTTGCGTACATCGTCATCCGGTGGAATGTAATTTCCGTGCTCATCAAAATGCACGTTGCGGTCATGCTTGCGCATGTAGACTTCGAACTTCCTCGCCGCGCGGCGTCGCCTCCAGCGATAGTAGGAGTTGTTCAATCCGTAAAACCACTCCGACAACGAAAACTTCCCAGACATGCCGCGCGCCGGCGAAAATTTCACATACAAGTATCCGAACAGCAAACCGCCGAGGTGCGCCAGATAAGCCGTACTGCCGCCGCCGCTGATGGAAAACGCTACCGTCACCACGATCAGAATCAGTACGAAGTATTTCGCCTTGATCAGGAAGGGGAACGGAATCATCATGATTTCGTTCTCGCCAAAAACCATGCCGAACGCCATGAGGATGGCGAAAACCCCGCCAGATGCGCCGATTGTGACCGTGCTCGGGGAAGCCAGGATGTGGGCAAAGGAAAAAACAATCGTGGTAAGCGCCGCGCCGATCACTCCGGAGAAAAATAGCTCGAGAAACCGCCGCGTTCCCCACGAGCTCTCAAAACTCGCGCCGAACATCCAGAGGCCCAGCATGTTTCCGAACCAGTGCCAGAACGCGAAATGGATAAAGCCGTAGGTAACGACCTGCCAGATGGCGAAATGGAAGATGGCCATTTCGGGCACCAGGCCTAAATACATATAGACCCACTGCACGACGCTCCGTGTCCCAAAGGCAGATAGAAACAGGAACACCGCCGTGTTGATCCCGAGTAGCCAGATTACCGCCCGGGTAAACGGCGGAAAACTCAACGTCATTTCTCGACCGCGCAAAGTACTCTCCTGATAGCAGTAGACACCGAACTTACCGTTCGGGCAAGGGCACGATAGGGAGGCTCCAGTGGCCGTGGCCGTCGACGGCCCTCACAGCAAAGATGACGTTGTCCTTAGAAAGTTTCAAAGTAGTGTGGGTTACATTGCCAACTTTTTCCACGTGCTCCCACTCGGGGCTGTAGGTAGCCCGCCATAGAATTTCGTAGCCGGTCGCGAACCCGCCCGGCGAAGCTTCCCAAGTAAGCGTCGAATCGTTCTCCAGATCCTTGGCTAGCAAATGAACATTCGCGGGAGGAGCGGGTGCCGCCGCCAGCGAAGCCAAAGTCGCCGCATTCAGCCGAGCCACTTGCGCTACGTATTCGAAATCGACAAACCGAGCCAGATCCCCATACTCGACTCCGTTCTCGGTTCGCACGTTCTGATGCTGATGATGAAAGTCTTCCCGATATTCCGTGAAACGCACAGCGGCGAATCCCTGCTGGTTGAAGGAGTAGTGGTCGCCGCCGCGCAGATAGCGATCCAGGCGAAAGATGAGTATCGGCTTTACGCCTGCGTCGTACGCACGACCAACGTCAGCGATATAGCGGGCCAGTTGCCGCGAGGCCGAATCATTCTCGCCTCCCAGCCCGCGAATCCGGCGAATATCCTGCTCCGTAGCCGCAGCGGGCAAGCCCTCGGAAAACACGCGCACCACCGAATGATCCTGCTCTGCGCTTCTGTCTCCGCCGACAATGTCATTATTCAAGACTGCCTCGATATTCCAGCCCTGGTCCTTCGCCATTTTCGCGAAGTGGCTGCTGCCGTTGAGACCCTGCTCCTCGCCCGCTACCGTCAGAAAAATAATCGTCGCCGGGAACTTCAGCTTGCTCAAAACTCGCGCGCATTCCAGACTAACCGCCGTTCCGCTGCCATCGTCGTTCGCTCCAGGCGCATCACTCTTGGTATCGAGTATGTCGCTGTTGCGCGAGTCATAGTGCCCGGTGACGAGCACAATACGCTTTGCGTTCTCCGGATCCGAGCCTTTCAGCACCGCATAAACATTAGTGATTTCACTCGGCAGCGGAATGCGGTCCGCGGCCGGCTCGAGGAAGCTATCCGTCTTCACTTCCAGGCATCCGTCGCAATCCTTCGAGTAGCGTTCGAACTCCGACTTGATCCACTCCCGCGCCGCACCCACGCCCCGGCCCGATGCGATGGCAGCCGCATCCTGCGCCGAGATCGTAGACCTCGTTCCAAAGCTAACCAATTTTTCTATATTCGCTTGGATGCGCTCCGCTGAAACCTGGTGCAACGCTGCCGAAATTCGAGCATCTACTGTCATGGGAATTGGAGCCGTGTGTGTGGGGGTTGTAGTATCTCTGCTACTCTGCGCGAGCGTCGTAAGACTGAGGCCCAACAGTGCGGTAGCGTACCACGGCATTTTTTTAGCAACAGAAATCATGTAGGCTCCGGCAGATGAAATGTCAAGGGTGGCGGCGGCTTCGGCATCGATTATAAATCTCCCGCCCTACAGCCCTGCCCCCTTGACCTGCGGCGGGGAAGAATCTAAATATTATCAAGGTGTATCTAACCAGCACACGAACGGAGTGGGAATCATGGTGCTTTGTCCTGAATGCGAAACTGATCTGGATGTCGAAGAGGAAGAGGTTGACGAGGGCGAAATCATCTCTTGTCCCGAGTGCGGGACCGATTTCGAAGTCGTCACCGCCAGCCCGCTGGAATTGAAGGCTGTCGAAGAGGGTTATGTGGACGAGGAAGAGGAAGTGGAGACCGAAGAGAGTGAAGAGTAGCGCCCGGTACCGCATTCTTTCTGCGCGTCTCTTCCATTTTCCTCTGCTGCTTTTTCTTGTCTGTACTCTAGGCCCGCAGTTCTCGCCACTCCGCGCGGCATCCTCGCCCAAGAAACTGAAGCCGACCGATCCCTATGCGCTCATCTTCGGCACAGTGTGGGGTCCAGACGAGCACCCGGTCTACGGCGTGAGAGTTCTGATCCGCCTCGCCTCCGATAAAAAGCCGAAGTGGGAGCTTTATTCCGATCATCGCGGTGAATTTGCGTTGCGCGTGGCCGCCGGGCAAAACGATTACATCGTGGGCGCCGACCTTAAGCATGTGAAAGCAACGGACGGCCATCCCGTTCATCTGACGGAAGAGGTTCCCGTGCACGTAGAGTATGATGAACGCGTGGACATCGGCTTGCACTTGGCGGAATAGCGCCTATCGCCGGATTGTAACGAAGCCCGATGTCCGAGAAAGCTACTCAGGTCTCCGCATGAGTCCCAGGATAAATTTCAGGAATGCCGTGCTATTTGTGTTTGTTTTTTTACTCGTCGCCTCGATGGGCGGCGCAGCCGCCGACAAGAAAGATCAACAGCAAGGCCGCCTGCTCTCGGGTAAAGTGCTTGATCAGCAAGATAATCCGGTGGTCGGAGCGATCGTCTATCTTAGCAACATGCGCAATCACGCGGTAAAGACTTACATTGTGGGCCCGGATGGCACGTATCGGTTCCCGGGACTTTCCACGGTAGACTACGAAGTGTATGCGCAGTTCAACAACCGCAAGAGCGACACGCGCTCGGTAAGCCAGTTCGATGACCGGTCGCAGGTCTATATCGATCTCAAGATTGTCACCGGCAAGTAGCGGGCTACTTCGAACTCTCCCCCGCCTTCGGAGTTACGCCCAAAATCACCAACTCCTTATACGAGGCCACGAAAACCCGGCCATTCGCCACTACAGGAACCAGATTGCTGTTCGTTCCATTCACCACCCAGGTGCCGACCGCGCCGCTGTAAAGCATTTTCATCGTCGTCCCGCCGATGTCCGGCTCGAAGGCATAGAGGTTAATCGTCGTCTGCTTGCCGGAGTTCCGCGAAAGCGCCCAGATGATGGGATTCGCCGTGCCGTTGGAAGAAACGGCCGTAAAAAATCCTGTTCCCACGGTGCTCAACGTCGGAGAGCTTGAAACTTCCACCAGCGATGGGGTTGGCGAAGTTAGCACCTGCCATACAATAATCTTGCTGCCACCGCTGCTTACTACCCGCGCCACGCCATCCTTGGGATCGACGAAATACGATTCGCCACACCAGCAAGGCCCGACCGTATAGGTGCCAAGCACGTTATTCGACCCGGAATTGTAGCCGCCCAAATTCTGTTCGTTCATCAGAAACATCGATCCGATCTTGCCCGCAGCCACTGCCATCTCTGGCACCGAGCCTGGCTGATCGGGAAGCACCATCACTCCACCCGAGCCGAAATCGAGATCGTTTTCATCCATGTCGGCGACATTGCTGGGCGTGAACAGGTCGAGCACGGTTGTCAGATCCGGGGAAACCGCCACTACGCTCTCCTGAATATTCGTCACACCGTCGTAAGTCGTTCCTGTGGGATCGGAGTTGGCGGTAACGAACAGGACGTTCCCGGAATCGTCCGCAGCCAGCGCGTATCCGGACATCCAGATGGACGAAAGGAAATATTCGCCGGTGTCGGTCGCCTGCGTGTCGGTTAGCTGATTCCCCGGCAGCGGAGTTAAAGTCCCCGTCTGCCATCCCAGTACCCACCCGCGCGAGAGGTTCGGAGAGCGGTCGCAAAAGCTG
>Ga0208690_1000108_pt1 | contig 20453 bp, 16 predicted proteins | sample June2015DPH_16_1_2_FD_184712 | JGI IMG/M metagenome (GOLD analysis project Ga0208690, IMG submission 184712) | Peatland microbial communities from SPRUCE experiment site at the Marcell Experimental Forest, Minnesota, USA - June2015DPH_16_10... | ecosystem: Environmental > Terrestrial > Soil >...
TCTCGTGGTAACTGGAAGCCAACTCTTTGCCACAGCCGGCGTACCGGCTCGGCCCGCCGGAAAGAGTTTCTGCGAAGAGGTAACGATTCGCAGTAGCTATGTGCCGAGCCAAGTCGCCTAAGGTGAATTTCCCTTCACGATAAGACCAGTCAACTCTGTTTGGAGGAATGCACCGCACCACTCGCATGGTGCGCTGATGAACTTTGTCGAAGTAATCAAGAAACACTCCCAGATCCCGAATTTCCATGATGTATATCGCTTTCAAGTTCGCTCGGCCGTAGCGGACGCCTTAGTCGCGCTCGCGACGCGGCTGTGCAGACTAGCGACCGTTTCATCAATCTCCGTTGCCAAGCGCGCAACGAGCTCAGCCGCTGACTGCCGCTGCGCCATGCGCACACCTTGTCCTGCCCACAAAGATAAAAATTCTGCGCGTCCCTGCTTCGCTGCCTCCGTCCGCAGCGGTCGCGTGAGCGCATTCTGCAGCGGGAAGGGAAGAATCGAATCCTCCTCGCTTTCGATCCCCTCCATAAATCGGTTCACAATTCCGCGCGCCGGGCGTCCCGAGAAGGCGCGGGTAATTCGGGTCTGATCTTCATGCGCGGCCAGGATCGCCTTCTTATAAGCTTCAGGAATGCCGGATTCATGGCACGTCAAAAATGCCGTACCCATTTGAACGGCAGACGCTCCAAGCGCGAGCGCTGCAACAATGCCCCGCCCGTCGACGATGCCCCCGGAAGCAATCACAGGCACGCGAACCGCATCCACGATTTGCGGAACCAGAGAAATTCCTCCAATCATGCCCGCAGCAAAATCTCCCCGAAACGTCCCTCGATGGCCACCAGCTTCACTGCCCTGCGCCACGATCGCATCGACGCCCGATTTCTCCAGCGTCAACGCCTCGTCCACTGTGGTTGCAGTGCCGATCAGAAACATGTTTCGCGTCTTAATTATCTCCACAGCATTCGCGGGCAGCTCGCCGAAAGTAAAACTGAACACGGACGCACCAGTTGCAAGAGCCGCCGCCAGTTGTTCTTCAAAACTGCCGCCGCCCGGTTTCTGCAATGATGGGGACGGGAGACCCAGTTCGGCGAAGTATGGCGCCATGCTGGCCAGAATGGTCTCCGCGTTGCCGCAATCCATACTCGGCGGTATGGGCGCAAACAAATTGATTCCGAATGGCCGCGAGGTTCGCGCACGCACTGCCGCAGCAGTGGCAGCGATTTGTTCTGGATTCAAGTAAGCTGCGCCGATGAATCCCATCCCGCCTGCGTTGCAAACCGCACCCACAAGGTCCGGGGTGTCCCCGCCGCCGGCCAGCGGCGCCTGAAAAATTGGATGCGCTATCTTCAATTTTTGGGTGAGAATCGCAGTAACACTCATAACTTGCCCCGCCGGCACCAACGTAAGGCTAGCTGTGAATCATCTCCCAAATTCTGGCCAAGTGATGGTCGTCATGCTCCGCCACAAAATACAAGTGATCCACCAGACGCATCGGCTGCTTCAAGCGCGGATGCAGCAGCGAGCGGTTAAACTCTTCGGCTCGCAATTTTCCCAGGCGATCCATCAATCCTGCCCGTGCCTTGCGAAATTCAAGAAGAATATCCTTCGTTTCGCGCGCGTTGTGATTTGCCTCATGAGTCTTGCGATTGCTAAGGTCCGCGATCGTCAGCACGTCCCCACCGCTTAAGAAATCTTCCACCCGCGCCAGCCATAAAGGTTCGAGATCGACAAGATGCCCGGCATGTTCCTGGGCCGACCACTTGTCTGCCTCCTTGCGCACCAACACCTCTCGCGTGACTCCGCCCACCATCTCGTCTATCCGCGCCGAAGTGCCTCGCAAGCGGACACAAAGGTTGGGTAGGTGCTCTACCGGGAAAGTAAACTCGAATTTCCGTTCAAACCATGCCGGAACTTGGCTCATCGACTAATCAGATGGGCAATGTCATCAAACCGCTCCAATATTTCTGCGTTTTTGTTCTGCCAGTTGATTTCCCCGTTTCGAATCCCTTACGGCGGTAACGCCTCTTCGCGATTTCTGCGTTCGACATCGAACATACTGGCTCGCGGGGAAGCTGCGATACTTTGCCGTCGCGGTGAACGTATCGTCGCTGTGAACGCCCCTATGAACAAGGAAGAGAGTGACCGGATTCACGATCTCTGCTCCCGAATCGCAGAAGAACACGATCACAAAAAATTTCTCGCCCTCGTCGAAGAATTGAACCGCATTCTTTCCTCCCGAGAGCGCAGCTCAGAAAGTAAGAAGAAGGGTGAGGAACGCGGCTCATGAAAATCGGAGAGGCGAGCTCTTTCTAAGCGAATGCACCTAGAGGCTTTCTCCATCTCTTCTCCTCTCTTCTCCCAGCCCATTTGCGTAGTTATTTCAGGCGAATTGGTGTGTCGCATGAACGGAGCCTTGAGGTAAGGCGCATCCAATCAGCATGGGCACTTTAGCGAAGGAAGACATCATCGTTAGGAGACCAGCAAAGCAAGAGAAGCTAATGCCCCAGCGGGCGGGCAGCCGCTCCGACGCCGCCGGTAAGGCGATCAGCAACCTCATATTACTGTCCGTTCCGCGGCAAGAATACGCACTCCTGCGGCCCCATCTCGAGCCAACGGAACTGCCCCAGCACCTCGTGCTGGAGGAGCCCGGCGGCAAGATCGAATACACCTATTTTTTGAACGAGGGGATGGTGTCTTTGGTGGCCCTCAGCCGCGACGGAAGAAGCGTAGAAGTTGGCATCGTCGGCAAAGAGGGCATGGTCGGAATGTCGTTGATCGCGGGACTGAGGCAAGGGACCTTTCGTGCCATCGTGCAGATGGAAGGGACTGGAGTGCGCGTGCGCGCCGACGTTTTTCAAGACCTCCTGCTCTGCGCTCCGGCCTTGCGTGCGGAACTTAGCCGTTTCGCTCTGATGCACGGTATGCAAGCCGCGCAGCTTGCCGCCTGCAATCGCCTGCACGAAGTGGAACAGCGCCTGGCTCGTTGGCTGCTTATGTGCCAGGATCGCTTCGATTGCCAGTTGCTCCCACTGACTCACGAATTCCTGGCACAAATGCTGGGCACTGGGCGCCCTAGCGTCACGCTGGCGGCGGGCGCTCTGGAAAGTGCAGGACTAATCGAAAACCTGCGCGGCAGGGTAAAGATCCTGAACCGCAAGAGCCTGGAAGAAGCAGCCTGCGAGTGCTACGGAGTCATTCAGCACTTCAACGGTGGGCTCGGCCTGAAGTAGCCTGTCGAAGTCCGCCGCCTTATCAGCAACTTGAACAAGCTCCTCTGCGGTACACTGTTTCGCCGCATGTTTAGCACTCCGCAAAATGCTGACGACCTCCTGACTCAGCTCGAAGCCGCTAAAAACCGATTTGATCACGGCCACGCGGCCGTCATTGCAAAACTAATCGCCCGAATTTCCCGCCTTCAGTTCGACAACCCTCGCCAGGTTATCCGCTTCCACGAATGCCTGCTTTTCCTGAGAGCCTTCCCTCATGCTGCGTCTCACGTTCTGCGCCTGGAGCATCTTCTCCGCACTTTTCACAAGCGCATCGAGAGGCTTCGCTCGCTTCGCGCCGACATGACTCTGTTCGATGACTTCGACACTTCCGGTATATCCGGCACCACGATGCAGGACATTCTTTCCTTCGATGTCGCGCAATGGTTCGCACGCCGGTATCCGGATGACAGTGAAATTGCCTGGAACGATTACTGGGATGACTATCAGTCCGAGCGTAACCGTGGTACTACATGGCCACGCTTCATTCCGCTGCTCGAAGAGGACGCGAATGTCGAAGCTAACATTCCCTGGCTACGCTGGCTGGATGCCGCCCGCGGACGCCAGCGCCCGCTGGCCTGGCTCGTCAGCCGCTTCGCACGGCTGCCACTCCCCAGTCGCCAGCGTGCAGAACTCTACGATTCGCTTCGCCTGCCCCTGCGCTGGAAGGTGGAAAACTCAAGCCTTTCCCGCACCTGTGACTGGAGGCAACCGCGTCAAGTCTTCGTTCACAACAGCCCTCTTATTCGGCGCAGTGAGGTTTCTCTCGCCCGCGAACTGGCTCTACCCGCTCCGCGTTTGGAAAAACTTTCTGCGGCCGCGGGCGAATCCGTGATGAACGATATCCGCGAGGTCATGGCCGTGCGCTACCGCGAACTTTATGGCACCACGTTAGGCGATCCGCGCTCAGTAGTTCGGGTCAATCTCGGGCGCGGCGCGGTCATGTATTTCTGGGGGCTGCCCCCATCCCGCCGTCTGCCCCTCCGCGCCTATCTTGCCGGCTACACGCTGAAAAACGGCGTCCCAGTGAACTACATTGAGGCGATCGGACTCTGTGAGTGGATCGAGGTTGGTTTTAATACTTTTTATACGTACCGGCAGGGAGAAACAGCTTGGATTTATGCGCAGGCGCTGCGATGTCTTCGCGCCCTCGCGAAAGCTGATTGCATTTCGATTTATCCCTACCAGATTGGCCAAAACAACGACGAGGCCATCGATTCCGGCGCGTTCTGGTTTTATCGCAAACTCGGTTTCCGCTCGGGTCGTGCCGACCTGCGTCAGTTGTGCGATGAGGAGGAGAAGAAAATTGCAGGCGGGGTGCGGTACCGGACGCCGCCCCGCACACTGAAAAGGCTGGCCGAAGCGCACATGTTTTACCAAGTGCCCGGAACTGAGGATGATCAAAAAGACTCCGGTGCCTGGGATAATTTTTCCGTACGCAATCTCGGTTTACAAGTCAACCGGCGCATGGCGACTCGATTCGACGGTGACTCTAAAAAAATTCGCCGGGCTTCTACCCTGGCCGTGACACGGGCGCTCCAGATCGACCCCGATGGATGGAATGAGGACGAGCGGCAATCGCTCGAAAATTGGTCGTTGGTTTTGGCTCTTATACCGGCCTTCGGCCGATGGCCGGACGACGAGAAACATCGAGTCGCCAGAATGATCCGTGCCAAGGCGTCCCCTAACGAGACGGTCTATCTTCGCCACACGCAAAAGGTGCCACGCCTGCGCGCCGAACTCCTGAAGATCGGTTCGTTCACTCTGAAATGACGTCTATGATCTAAAATGTTGGCATGTTCCTGGAAGCACTGGAATCTCGCCTGAAGGTTATCGAAGAGGAGATCCTCCGCCTTACCAAGCTGGCTGCGCAATCGGGGAACACCGAGGAACAGGAGAACCATCTGCGGCTCGCGCAAGATCTGCAACGGGAGGCGCGCGAACTGCGCTTGGAGATCAGGAACCGATCGCAGCCGGCAGAGACGGCCGCCGAAGGCGCCCGTCTTAAGAAATCGCTTCTTGCCGCGATTTAGGCTTACAGGTCCCGCGGTTATTCCTTAGGCCTTAACTCCTCAAACGCCGGATCATTTTTCAACCGCTCGAGAAAACTCTTTTCATAACTCGCCAGCCCCGGACACAGAAAATGATGCTCGCGCGTGAACCCAAACGTTCTCATCTCGTTCATCGCCTCATCCGCCGTCCAGCCTTCCTCTGCCATGCGATAAGCCGCAATCATCATTCCGGTGCGGTCGTCGCCCAACCGGCAATGTACAAAAACCTTCTTGCCCTTGTTCTCGTGCAAAACCTTCAAGAACTTCGTAAACACTTCATCTTTCGGCCACGGACAGTGCCAGGGAATCGCCACATATTTCATTCCTAACGCCTCGACCTGTTTTTTCTCCGTCTTGCTGTCATCGTGCGTGTCCACCACGATGTTCACACCCATGCGCGCCAGCGCCTTCAGCCCGGTGCTGTTCAGTAGACCGCCGCGGTACAAATTAGGGGTGACCTCGCCGAAATTCGGCACACCCTTTTCCTGTAGTTTCTGCCCGATCGCCCGAGTCGCTGGGGACTTCGCATCCTGATTCACCGGACCGCTCGTTTGCGGTCCGGCGCTCGCCGATAGAGTCAACGTGAAAGCTGCGGCCATTGATAAAAACCTTCTTGAAGGAAAGCATCCGTTCATAGAAATTTCGTTGAAATAAATAATAAGGATGGGTTCGAGCGACGCACCGAGAACCGAGAAAAGACCTTCAGTTCCCGTGACCGATTGTGACCCGGCAGCCTATCTTGTTCTGATGGCTGCTTTTCACCTTAAGTTGTTTCGAATCCTTACAGTTCGTCGTCGCCTACTCTTGTGAAGCCCCTCGTTTTTAATGCGGCTCTTTCACACTGCAGTAACAATCGTTCCGTATAGTGGCTAACTCATAACCTTACGCGGAGAACAAACATGGCCACAGCGTCAGCATCCCAAACCCTGCTTGATCAAAAGCTCTCTCGTTCGCCCGGCAAGATCGGCATGTTGATTTTCGGCGTCGTTTTGGCCGTTGGGATAGGCTATGCCGGCTCCAGCCTTATTCACGATCTTTCCTTCGTGCACAACGAATCTGTCTTGCCGTTCGTTCTTCTGGGAGTCGCCCTTCTGGTCGCGCTCGGCTTCGAGTTCGTGAACGGATTTCACGACACCGCGAATGCAGTCGCCACGGTCATCTATACTCACTCGCTCGAGCCTCACATCGCCGTGGTTTGGTCCGGTTTTTGGAATTTCCTCGGGGTACTCGCGTCCAGCGGTTTGGTCGCATTCGCCATTGTCTCGCTGCTTCCCGTCGAACTCATTCTGCAAGTCGGCAGCAAGGCCGGATTCGCCATGGTCTTCGCCCTGCTCGTCTCCGCCATCATCTGGAATCTTGGTACATGGTACTTCGGCTTGCCCGCCTCCAGTTCGCACACGCTCATCGGATCGGTCATCGGTGTCGGCATCGCTAATCAGCTTATGAACGCCCGCAGCGGCACCAGCGGCGTGGATTGGGGCCAGGCCGCCAACATCGGGAAGTCGCTTCTTCTCTCGCCCATCGTCGGCTTCGGTGTGGCGGGCCTCTTATTGTTGCTTGCCAAGGCCCTGATCAAAGATCCCAAGCTGTATACCGCTCCCGAAGGCACCCAGCCGCCGCCGTTCTACATTCGCTGCCTGCTCGTTCTTACCTGCACGGGCGTCAGCTTTTTCCATGGCTCCAACGACGGACAAAAGGGCATGGGCCTCATTATGCTGATTCTTATCGGCACTGTCCCGACGGCCTACGCCCTCAACCACGCCGTCACCTACCAGGATTCGCAGGATTTCATCGCCGTCTCCCGCCAGGCCGCCGATGTGCTCAGCGGCTACGTCAGCCCCAACGCCGCCGTGGGCGACCCCCACGACGATGTAACGAACTACATCCGCGACAAGAACTTCACGCCCAACACCATGCTCGCCTTGCGTACATTGGTCAGTGACATCGGGAACGAGACCGCTCTCTATAAAGAGACGAAGAACATTCCCAACGACCAGGTCCGCAACTACCGTAACGACATGTACCTCTGCAGCGAAGCCATCCGCCTGATGCAGAAGTCTCACAACCCAACCTTCACCGGCAGCGAAAACGCCGTTCTCGCCAACTACAAAAAGCACATCGACCAGAACACCCGGTTCATTCCTCTCTGGGTGAAAGTGGCCGTTGCGATGGCCCTCGGCCTCGGCACAATGGTTGGCTGGAAGCGCATCGTGGTGACTGTCGGCGAAAAGATTGGCAAGCAGCATCTGACCTACGCGCAAGGCGCCGTCGCCGAGATCACCGCCATGGCCACCATCGGTGCCGCTGACGGTTTCGGTCTCCCCGTCAGCACTACCCACGTTCTCTCCTCCGGCATCGCCGGCACTATGGCGGCCAATCACTCCGGCATACAGTGGTCCACCGTGCGCAACCTGGCCCTGGCCTGGGTACTCACGCTCCCGGTAGCCATGTTCCTATCGGGACTCTTGTTCTTCGTTTTCCGCAAGACTTTCTGAAGCTTTGCGCCAAAAAAAGCTGCCCCTTCAGCCCCGCCTGTCGAGGCGTGGCCGATGATCGCTCCGTCGCAGGGATGGTGCCCAGGTCGGCGCATCAACACCGTGAACTTTATCTTCGATTTCGCGGATCAATCCGGCGTTCGTTGACCGCTATGAGTTCGATGAGCTCATGGACGAGCTGGAGGTACTTCGCATGGTCGGTTTCTTCCTGAATGCTCTTGCACAGCTGGTTCATCTGTTCGCGTTCCTCTGGAGTCATGGGAGCAATTGGTTGCCGCAAAAACGAAAAATGGACCCCAGAATGTGTCAAAGCGCCCAGAAATATTGCATGCACCGCAGCCCTCGGATTGATCGGGGCTTCGACCCGGGTTTTCTTTTGCCTGACGCGCTAGGGTCCGCTTCGCTATCGCAGGCGTAGGTTGTGGTTGTAGACTGTTTTCAGTATTTCAAACACAAATTGCCCCTTGGCTATTCATCACTTATGGAGCGGATTACGATGCAACTCCGATTTTCGGCCCTCCACCGGAATGCCTACATGCAAAACACGGTCGGCGTTATTTTCGCTCTCATTTTGTGCGGGGGATTAGCCCAAGCACAGCAGGCAGCCAAGCCCGCGGCCTCGGCCATTGGCGATGCTGCTCGCGGTAAGTATCTGGTGGAGAGCGTTGCCATGTGCGTGCAATGCCATACTCCGCGGAATGGCGATGGGACTCTTGATCGGACCCGGCTATTGCAGGGGGCGCCGGTAATTTGGGCGCCTGCGAATGGGGATCCCAATTGGCCGCTAACGGCGCCGAGAATCGGCGGTTCGATGCCGGCGAGTGACGCCGACATGGTTAAGCTGCTGACAACCGGCGTTTGGATTACGGGCCAGCCGCTGCGGCTTCCCATGATGCCTTTCCGCATGAATGACGCCGATGCCAAGGCCGTGGTCGCCTTCTTGAAGTCTGTGACGACTACGCAATAGGCATCGCGGGCGGTTAAATCGATGGCATCTGGAGCGGCCGAGGCTGGGTCCACCACACTCGCGGAAGTCTGTGACGACTACGCAATAGGCATCGCGGGCGGTTAATCGATGGCATCTGGAGCGGCCGAGGCTAGGTCCACCACACTCGCGGAACCGAAGCACGGGAACGCTTTACCTCTGTTATGCATGGCCGCGAGTATTCCCGCCAATACCACGACACCCCTAAGGCATGGGCGTAAATACCTGATGAGCAGTCGCTCTCGCAGACTTAAGTGCCCGATGCGGCGGCATTTACCCGGCTAAGAACCTAGGTTGAAGTTCTCTACGTTTTCCCCGGTATTCTCTGCCGCGTGGCAAAAGAACTACTTTAAGGCGGTACAGGTTTTTCTGGCGGTTTAATTGGGCGGAATTCAGCGGGCATTCACACGCGCTTATAACGATGTGCTACGGCACCACACTCTGCAGGCCGCCGCAGCACTTGCGTATTACTTTGTGTTGTCGGCCATTCCTAGCGTGATTTTTCTTTCGGCAATCGTGGGTTTTATTCCGCTGCCGAATCTGTTCGGCCACATTCTTGGTTTAATGGCCCGTCTTCTTCCGCCGGCCACAATGCAGGCCGCTTATCCAATCGTGAACGATATCGTCTCGTCGCGGCGGATCACGTGGCTCTCCTTCGGAATGCTGGGAACAATCTGGACAGCATCCTCGGCCTTCGACGCGATGATCGAGGCGCTGGACATTGCTTATGACGCACCGGATGACCGTCCGATTTGGAAGACACGGCTTCTGGCAGTTGGGCTGGCTGCGATCAGCGGAGGATTGCTATTAGTAGCGTTCGCAGTGAACCTCGTCGGCCCTCGATTTGGAGATTGGCTGGCAGCGCGGCTCGAACTCTCGGCGGTTTTCGTTGCGATATGGCCTTTTCTGCGCTGGACGATCGCCATTGGCTTTGCCGTGCTGGCCGTTGAAATTATATATTTTCTCGCTCCGAACGTTAAACAGAGATTCGCCGCCACGCTTCCTGGCGCGGTGCTTTCGGTCGCGGCGTGGAATGGCCTCTCTTCCGTGCTGGGATTTTATTTTCGGCATTTCGCTAACTACAACCGAACCTACGGAGCACTGGCGGGGCTGATCGCTTTCATGGTGTGGCTGTATTGGACTTCGTTTGCATTATTGGTGGGCGCCGAACTTAACGCTGAACTTGCGAAAGAAAGTAAGAAGGGACGCGTGTTGCCGAGAGGTGCGCCTTCGGAACACAGTTCGGAATCACATCCCTTGCCTGTTGATCGTGCTGCCTAAACTGCGCCGCAGTTTAGAGTCTAGAACCGCGTGTGATAGCGGCCATCCACTGAAACTCCTCCTAGTTGATCGCGGGTTACGCTTACCGACCAACGTTTATTGAGCTGATATTCACCTTGCACCGTTTCCGTTCCCGGCTGAGAAACATCGGTGGAGAAGGTGAAGAGCAGATTTTTTGTTACGCGCTGTTGCACCGCGACCTGAGCGGTGGTGCTCTGGCCGTTGCCGCCCATCACGGGATCGATCTGCAAGCTGGAAATGCCGGCGAGTTTCTGCAGGCCTCCGGCTAATTGGCTGGCCGCCTGCGATGCGATCATTGAGTCCGTGCTCTGACTGCTGGCGGCCGATTCCTGGGTCGTCTGGCCGCGCGCGACTAGATTAATGATGTCGGCGGTGGCCAACGGCGGATCGGAAACGTAGGATGTGGTCAGTTTATCGAGCGGCCCGCGCATGGTGAGGGTGAGGTTGTACTGCTCGACGTTCGTTGTGGCGGAGATGTTAAGGACTGGATGAGTTTCGGTCGGATTGTCGAAGGTGAGCACTCCATTTTGCAGTTGATAGCGAACGTTGCGGTAGAAAAGTTCGCCTGAGGTGAGCGTCGTGCGGCCAGTGATGACGGGGTTAGCGGCGGTGCCTCCTACTTGCAGAGCGGCTTGTCCCTCAATGCTGACTTGAGAACTGGTCGCGCTTAGATTTTGCTGCGACTGCAGTCCGATCGCGAGATTTATTGTGTCTGCAAATCCGGGCTGAGAAATTGTACTAGCCGTGCTGAACTGGTCGGCGAATTTCGAAAGATCAAAGTCGGGGGTGAAGGAAAGACTATCGATCAGGACGCGGCCATTCAAGCTGGAAGCCTCGGTCGTGCCGCTGAACGCGAGGTTTGTGTCAAGCGACGAGCGCAGTCCCTCCGGGTAGCGCAGACGGATTCCTTTGCCTTGCAGCGCAAGATTGAACTGCACATTGGGCTTGTATGCCACCGATCCGCCAACCGAAACCTGGCCGCCTCCCACTTGCGCAGTCATCTGCGAAAACTGCACGCGGTCGCCTGAGATATTCAGTGTGCCGTTTAATTTTTCAAGACCTATTGGAGCACCAGCCGTAGTCATCGAGACATCCTTGATTTGCAACTGCCCTTGCAGTTCGGGTCGCGCCGTTGATCCCGATGCGTGAACGTCGAGCGCCAGAGTACCGGAACTGTCGATGTCTGGTGCGAATATTTTCAGGATGCGAACGTTCACCGATCCCTTTGCGGAGAGCGTCGCCGAGCCATCGCCGCCGATCGGCAGGCGGCCTTGGACATCAAGAGACGTGTCGGTGCCCCGAATCGAGGCGGGTTGCAGAGTGACCACAGAATTGGCATAGTCGGCACGAATTGGATTTGTGATCCCGATCTCCAGTGCTTGATAGCTGGCTTTGAGCACCGGGATTGAGAGATGGGCCTCAAGTTTAGATATATCTTTCAGCGGGCCTTTCAGGCTGGCGTGCAACTCGGTTTGGCCTTGAAATCCGGCGGAAACGCTTGGGGCGTAAGTGGCCATCAGTGCGTCGAGAGGAACGGTTCCGGTATCGATGACTGCGTTCGTCTCGTAATCGCCGGTTAATGCAACGCGGGCCTGCGCATGAACAGCGGCTTGCGAAACCTTGGTGTCGAGATTTAGGTCGGCGTAATGATCGGCAATGTGCAGTTCGGCCTTTATGCCGGAAATCGAGTTTTGCCGAACCTGCAGTTCCGGCAGTTGCACGATTGCGTTCAGTTGCGGATTGTCGAGGGTGCCCTCGCCGCTTACGGTGGCACTCACGGTGCCAATGAGTGGAATGTTTTTGGCTTGCACCGACTGCAGCTTTTGCAGAACGATGGAGGGAGCGTTCAGTTTGACTTTGTAGGATTTGGTTTTTGGAACGTAGGAAAAGTTTGCGTCGACCGCGCCTGCAGGAACGGCGAGACTTAGAGTGTAAATGATGGCGCCGTCGGCCGCGTTAAATTTGACTACGAAGTTTTGAATCTGCTCGCCATAGGCGCGCGCGTTGGCAAGATGGACCGTTCCGGAGCCTGAAGGATTGAGTTCGGAGCCGTCGAGAGACAGGTTGGCCGACAGGTCGCCGGAGATTGGGAGATGCTGATTCGCCAACCGCTGCAGACTGGCGATCGGCATCTGTTGTACGTCCAGGCGCGCCGATATTGCGTTTGAGGGCTGATAGGACCAATCTCTCAGAGCCACCGAAGCGCTGAAGGTGGCCCGGCCTCGTTGCTCGCTGACCAGCGAACCGTTTTGTATGGTGAGTGCTGAGGGGTTCGCTTGCATCTGAAGACTTGCGCTCTTCCACTGGCTGCCTTCCACCTGCAGATTTTGGGCATTGAACTGCGCCGCAATGGCCGGCTTTTTCATTGATCCGTGCACAGTCACGTTCAGTGTGGCAGAACCTGAGATTGCAGGAATTGTTGTCTGGTTGGGGTTGAAGGACGATGCCACAGCTACCAGCTCGTGCAAGTCATTGGCCGCAAATTGGATCTGGAGGTCGGAACGATCGCTCACTTCTCCGTTCGCGGTCAGCGTGGCCGAAGGGATGCGCAGAGTCGTCTGCCGCAGCGTAATGGATTGGTGGGGACCGTCGTAGGTTAGATGGATCGCGCCGTTGACCGGAACGTTATCTGCGGAGAGATTTGTTTTACTGCTGGCCACGGCTCGGACGCTTAGATCAGAACTCGCGCGCAGATTGTCAATGCTTCCCTTCAACGCCGCTTCGGCTTTTCCGCCAAGAGTTCCGGCGAGCGAAGCGCTTTGCAGTTGATTAGCTCGCAATGTTTGCTGCAACATTCTGAGTGAAATGTTTTGCAGAGCGGCTTGAATGTGCGACTCCGGAGTTGTGTCCAGGTGTTGTATTTCTGCCTTGGCGGCGATGCGCCCCCCGAGCGAATTTACGGTGAGATCGCTGACCCGCAGGTTTCCATTAGCCATCTGGTATGTTCCCTGCAGTTTTCGGAGTTCGACTCGACTTCCGGAGGCAATTGCAGAGAGCGCCTCACTGGCAACGTGGCCATCGATCAAAACATTGCGCAAAAGTGGCTGGTTCGGAGTTGCGCGATAGTGCAGGCTTCCGGAGAGCGAAACGTCGCCGGCGGCTTTGACGCGTGGGGAAATGCTGGCGAAATCCTGCGTGTGAATTTGAATTTGATAGTCGCCATCGGCCGCTGGAGTGGTGTAATCCGAAAGCCGGGCATGCAGACTTACGGTGGACGAAGCAAGCTTTAGAATCGCGGATTGCAGATTGAATTCCGAGGGCGTGGCGCTGAACGATAAATTCAGATTGTGCGGAAGTGCGGCATACTCTGCGTAACGAATGGTCCCACTCCCGTATGAGAAATGACCGTCGTAGCGTTTCTGCAGGGATGCAAATCGAATGTCGGTCCCAAGGTTGTGAAGATCGGCGTCGAGAGGGGTCTTGCGGTCGTTGTAGTCGATTTCGCCGTTCGTGATCTGCGCGTGTTCCACGGCAAAATCGAAAACGCTGGTGTGGCTGCTGCTCTGATTTTGCGGCATGCTCGGCAGATTGTTGTCTCCTTGCCGATTTACCTGAATATGCACGATTGGACGGGCAATGAGAAGTTCACTCAGCGCGACTTGGCGGTGCAATGCCGAAACTATTCTTAAACTAACCGTAAGCTCGTCGGCGTGCAGGAGAGGCGGTTGATCGAGGCCTTCCGTGCCTCTGATCGTGATGTTGTAAAGATGCGCGGTGAGCGTTGACAGATTGAACGCCAAACCTCCAATCCGCGCCTGCGCGCCGGTCGCAGCGCCGGTTTGTTTCACGATCTCGCGAATCGCAAGTTGCTGGAAGCTGCCGCTCTTCAAATAAAGATATCCAGCAAATAGCACAAGGACGAACAGCAGCAAAAGTCCCAGAAATGCCCTGCCCACGATTCGCTTCCAATCCATAATTCTCCTAAAAAGCCTGACCGATGGTGATGAAATACTGCGTAGGATTGATTCCCGGAACTGGATTCAGCAACCGGCCGATGTCGAAGCGGACCGGGCCAATCGGCGTTGCGTAGCGCAGGCCGAAACCTACGGTGCTGGTGTAGTTATTCACGAAATTGTTAAAGTTGATCGCCGAATAAACGTTTCCGCCATCGTAAAAAATAACTCCGCCGACCGACTTCGTGATTCTCAGGGGAAATCTGACTTCTGAGTTCAGAATAAAAAGCTGCTTGCCTCCCACCGGAACTGTTACGTCCACGCATCCCGATTGATTTTGCAGAACGTTGCAGAACGGAACCAGGCGTTGGGGACCGGCTTCATCGATGGGAAAGCCGCGCAAAGTTGTTCCCCCGCCTGAGAAGAACAACTGACTGGTGGGGACGAAGCTTCCGGAAAATGGCGACGCCAATCCCAGCCGAATGCTGTTGGCCAGCACCACGGAGCGAATTGGTTTGTAGTAGGCGTACTGACCGAAAAGTTTGGTGAAGTTCGCGCTGGAACCGAGGGCAGTGGGCGTTACTCCAAAGTTGACGGTTGCGAACATTCCCTTGTGCGCATCGAGCGGCTTGTCGCGCGTGTCACGCAGAAAAGTGGCCGATACGGTCGATAGAAGCACGTTCAGGTCCTGTGGCAGCACAAGCTGGGGGACCAAAAGATGCGATAGATCTGTCTTGTTGAAGTCGTAACGAAACTGTATACGGGTATTGGTTTTGCGATTCAGAACTTTTTCGAGCTGAAAAGAAACGTCGCCGAGCGCAGCGGTGAACAGGGGGTTCTGGCTATTGCGTTCGAGAGAAAAACTGGTGAGGGAATTCCATTTCCTACCGAAAAACTCCGGCTGAGCATAAGTTGTCAGATATTTCTGGTCCAGTCGAGAGAGCAGTATTGACGCGCTGGCGGTTTCACCCAGGCCGCGCATGTTGTGACGGCTGAACGCGATCGAACCCAGCGGGCTGGCGAAAGTCTCCTCGCTGGGAGCGATTTGATTTCCGTTCAATCCGATCGTTCCTCCGCCGCCGGGAAGCGCTACTGTCCCGGTTGGAATGTTTCCGCCGCGATGCGATACCTCAAAACCGAATCCATAAGTGATTTCGTTGCGTTTGGCCTCATGCACTTTTACGAGAGTGGTTTCATTTGTCTGGTCCGTGATGGGCTTCTCCGGTCCGACGCTGGCCCAGTCAAAGATAGTCAGGTCGTACAGACGGCTTTCCGCTTCGAGCAATTGACCACGCTGCATGGGAGCTTCGCGGGGCACGTGGGCGGTTCTGGCGATCAATGAAGTGCGCGTGTGCTGTTGTCCCAAATAGACCACATCGTTGATCCTCACCAACTGATGTTCCGTGATCGCATACGATACATTTACGCGATGCGGATCGTTGCCGATCTTATTCACTGTCGCCTTCACTTCGGCATTCAGGTAACCGCGATTCAGGTAGGTTGCCGAGATGCGATTTCGATCGTCGGTCATTTTCCGTGGAGAGAACGGCGCGCCGGACTTCAGCAGAAAACTTTTAGGAGCATTCAGCTGATCGGTGCTGACGTATTTATTTCCTGAAATCTGGACGTCCTCAACGATCGTCTGTGCGCCTTCCTCGATCTCGAAAGTAACGTCAATTTTCGATTCATGCTCGGCGGTCTGAGACGCGACTTTCACCTCTTCGTAACCCCGATCGCGATATAGGGACTGAATATTTTCTGCGCTCTGTTTCAACAATCTCTGGCTGAGGCTGCCGTGAGTCCAGATGTGCGACTTTTTCACGACAACCTGTTCCATCAGGTCTTTTTCGGGGAGTGCGTAGTTCCCGTGAAAAAGGATTCGGCCAACCTTATGTTTCTTGCCGCGATCGATGGTGTATACGATCAAAATTTGATCCGGTTGTTTCTGGAACTCGGTGGTTACTTTGACGTCGTAATAGCCTTTCTTCTGGAAGTAGTCCGTGAGATTGCGTCGGCCTTCGTCCACCAAATCCTGATCGACGGCCCCTTCGGAATAAATTGGAATGAGCTTTTTTGCCTCGCGCCCGCGCAGGAAAGGGAGGAATCCAAGCTTCGCGCCGACGGTGCGCACGGTAACGATTGGACCCACTTCGATTTTGAAGGAAATCTGGACGCGATTGGTCTGCGGATCAAATTGTGGCGGATTTTCATGAATCGTGGTCGACAGACGATGTTGCTGGCGGAGCGCGCGCTTGATCAGCGTGGTCGCTTCGTGGATTCTGGACGGCGAGTAGGGCTTGCCCGGTTTCAGCAGGCCGCCGGAGAGCCGTGCGCGCAACGACTCAACGGCATGCATTAGACGTGTGCTGTCGGCAGTGTTTGGACCCTCCAGCTTTACTGCCGAGATGCGGGCTTGCTTGCCTATCTCAACTGCAAAGCTCACATTGACGAGCTGGTGGGCGTCGTCGATGTGAGTTTGCGCATGAACCGTTGACTGAAAATAGCCGTTTTGCCGCAGAAAAGTCGTCAGCGCTGTTTCCGCGAGCGGAATGCGGGAGGGATCGTATGGCTCTTCATCGGGGAGATTCGCTAGTTGAAGAAGGCGAGTGTAAGAAAAATGTTTTTCGGCCCCGGGAAAGTTCACCGCGCCGATATAATATGCCGGCTCCAACAAAAAGTTGACGCGAAGGCCGGTGACTTCAGGCTCAACACTCACATCGACTTTTGGGAAGCCTCCGGCTTCTTTAAGTTTCTCCGCCGACGCCTGAATTTCCGATTGGGAGTAAGGCGCTCCGGCCTTTAGGCTAACGAGCGGTAACAGCGGTTGCAGATCGCGGTGGGGATTTGCAATGAGCGAAACTGCGCTTACATTTTGGCCTTCATAAGCGGCCTGGGGCGCTTGCGGCGCGAGTTGGGCCAATGCGGTCACACCGAAAAACATTACGACAAAAACCAACGAGCGTATCGCCAAGCACCTGACCCACTTTCAGCGAGTGGAGGTGGGCTGCCCGAATGGATCGAGACGAATCGAGACCACCAGTTCGCAATGTGCGAGATGTGATGCGATTGATTCCACGCGAGTTGTCATGATCTCCCCCAGTCAACTCGGGCCTCTATACGGATCGACCGATACAGCACGGACCTGAGCCACTTTGCTAAATTTCCAGTGTTTCGTAGAGTTTTTCGCTTTAGTCACGCGAACCTGCTAACGTCAGCACATCCAATCTTTTCATGCTCCCCACGATCCTGTGTATCGATGACGAGTCCGAAACGCTGAAGCTTCGCAAGGAGCTTTTGGAGATGTATGGTTTCAGGGTACTGACGGCGCTGTCGGGAGCGGAGGGATTGCGAGTCCTGTCGCAGAAACAACCCGTTGACCTTGTGCTGCTCGATTACGTTATGCCGGGAGTGGGCGGTGACCGGGTGGCGGAGGAACTGAAGCGCCTTTACCCAAGCTTATCTATTATTGTCATGTCGGGCTTCCCTGACGTGCCCAGCAGCCTGTTGAACATCGTGGACGGATACATACAAAAAGGAAGAGATCCCGAAGCCGTTATAGGAACGATTATGAATGTGCTCGAACGCCGGAGGTAGCTGTCTCTTTGGCAAGCCTTTTAATGTCAAACTGTCGACCTACAGGGAATCCTGTATTGAGGCTCCTAAGGGTGGCCACTAACATCGCCACTGCCGAAAAGAAGGCCTTTTTCTGTGGGCCTGCGGTTGGCGCAGTTGGCGTTCCGCCATCACGTTTATCGAGGGAAGTTAGCCAGCGATGATGTCGCCAACTCGAATGACCGTGCTTTGTGTAGAGGATGAGGAAGAGCAACTGACGCTTCGCCGGATGATATTCGAAGCCGCCGGGTTCGAATTCCTGGGAGCGCGTGGTGGGGCACAGGCTCTCGACCTGTTTCGAACGCGCGCGATCGACGCTGTGGTTCTCGATTACTGGATGTCGGGCATGAACGGATTAACGCTGGCAACAGAGATGAAGCGGGAGCGGCCTACGCTGCCTATCATCATGCTCTCGGGATTTGCATCGCTGCCGGGCGAGGGCGACGGCATTGTTGATGCATGGCTTCAGAAGGCGGGCATCGATCCGGAATTTCTGGTTGCCCGCGTACAGGACTTGATCAGGCGGAATCTTCCAAACAGCAGCGAGTGATGCGAGTCGAGTTGATCAATAACTCATAACCATGCCAAAATCCCGCCTTCGCTGCTCCGCCCGGGTTTTTAAGCTCGTCACATTCGTTTTTCTCGCTTGCTGCCTTGCGCTGCCAGTTTCCGCCGCGAGTGTGGATGTGGACCAAACAGCTGGCAATCCTGTGAAACAACTTACGCTGGAGCAGTTGGGGAACGTGGAGGTGACAACTGCCACGCGCGCCCCGGAGCAGGTTTGGCGGACGTCGGCGGCGATCTATGTAATCACCCAGGAAGACATTCAGCGCTCGGGAGCGACCACGATTCCGGACGCCTTGCGGCTAGCACCAGGCGTGGAGGTTGCGCAAGCCGACAGCCATACGTGGTCCGTGGGCATTCGGGGATTTGGAAGCAACCTCACTCGCAATGTGCTGGTGCTCATCGATGGCCGCACCGTTTACTCCACGCTGCTCGCGGGCACTTATTGGGAAGTACAAAACGTGATGCTGGACGATGTTGAACGCATCGAAGTCATCCGCGGACCCGGCGGGACGATTTGGGGGCCGAATGCGGTCAATGGAGTTATCAACATCATCACGAAAAGCACGAAGGATACGCATGGCGTAAAGGCGAGCGCGGGAGGCGGCAATTTGGAACAAGGCTTCTTGAACGCTCGTTATGGCAGCAGCAACTCTCGAGGCCTCGACTACCGCATTTATGAACTGGGATTTGACCGCGGACCAGAATTCCATCCGGACGGGAACAACTTCGACCGTTGGCGGGCAATACAGGCCGGTTTTCGCGTCGATTGGGCAAAGGATCAGCGCGACAATCTTACCTTCCAGGGCGATATTTATGACGAAGGGGCTGGAACCGGCGTCAACGTCGCCAACTACTCGCAGCCCTATTCGCAAAATATCTATGGCACGGAACTTCTTTCTGGCGGAAATGTGCTTGGGCGCTGGAAAAAAACTTACGCAGAGGGGAAAGACTTCCAGTTGCAGGCCTTCTACGACCGTACGAATCGTCATCAGCCGAATTTCACCGACCTGCGCGACACCTACGACGTCGATTTTCTGGACCGCTTTCGATTGCCTGCGCGGGAGCAAATTTCGTGGGGCCTTGGGGCGCGCTTCAGCCGCGGAGATAATCCGGTGGTTGTCCCCGGCCTTACTTTCGAACCGAATGAAAGAACCGACCGCCTGCTGACGGCTTTTCTACAGGATGACATTGCGCTGATTAACAAGCGCCTGACTCTGACCGCGGGCACGAAGTTTCTGCGAACAAATTACACGGGATGGCAATTGCAGCCCACGGGCCGGTTGCTTTGGACGCCGACCGAAAAGCAGAGTTTATGGGCCGCCTTTACGCATGCAGTTCGAACTCCGTCCGACGCGGAAGAAAATTTCTCGCTTTTAGGATTTACGGGGAGTTTCGCCGACGGGTTGCCGGTGTTTGCGCGCTTCAATCCCAATCCTCACTTTCGCTCCGAAGAGTTGAATGGCTATGAAGCTGGCTATCGGATCCTGTTGCGCAAGACTGTCTACTTCGATGTGGCGGGGTTTTACAATCATTACGGCGATCTGTTCAGTGAAGACATAACCGGTGCTCCGTTTTTGGAAACGTCTCCCGGTCCCGCCCACATTTTGATTCCCGCCGATTTCGGAAACGGTCTCGTGGGCACAACAAAGGGAATTGAGTTCGCTCCGGAATGGCGCCCGGTGCCGTATTGGCGGCTGCGCGGATCTTATTCCTACCTGCAAATGGATATAAGAAAGGGCACTGGATCGCTGGACGTCGGCTCCGCGCCATCCATCGAGGGCTCCAGCCCCAAGCATGAGGTCGCGCTGCAGTCGGGTGTCGATTTCGCGAAGGTCTTCAGTTTCGATCTTACTTACCGTTATGTGAGCGTCTTGCCGGCGTTTACGGTTCCGAGTTATTCGACGGCGGATGTACGATTGGATTGGCAAGCGCGATCGCAATTCAAATTGTCGATCGTGGGCCGGAATTTGCTCCAGCCCCACCATGCTGAGTTTGGCGGAGTCGATCCCGGCCCCACCGTCGCGATCAAGAGAAATGTTTACGGCCAGATTACGTGGACAAGGTAAACGCCATAGCGACCTGGGTTTCGCGGTCGCGAACGCTGACCGCTAACAACCCTACGCTTCCCGGCCGGCGGCGAAGGGCGCCGCGTGGGTGTCCCACGCTTGCTTGCACGATCCTGTTATTGCTGGCAACCTTGCTTCCCGCACAGGAAGTGCGCCCCACCGAATTCCAGGTCAAAGCCGCTTACCTTTACAACTTCGGCAAGTTCGTGAGGTGGC